>Ga0315282_10004620_pt1 | contig 23899 bp, 18 predicted proteins | sample YL17G07_20_MG_FD_203693 | JGI IMG/M metagenome (GOLD analysis project Ga0315282, IMG submission 203693) | Sediment microbial communities from Yellowstone Lake, YNP, Wyoming, USA - YL17G07_20 | ecosystem: Environmental > Aquatic > Freshwater > Lake > Sediment | place: USA: Wyoming | collected... | reverse complement strand
CTGGGTGGTCGCCCCGACCATGGTGAAACCCTCCAGCGCCAGCCGCAGGACGCGCGAGGTGGCCGCCTTCCCCACCGCGACGTCCATCCGGAAATCCTCCAGGACCGGGTAAAGCAGTTCCTCCACCGGCTTCCGGAGGCGGTGCACTTCGTCGACGAAAAAGACTTCCCGGGCCTTTACATCGCCCAGCCGCGAAAGAACCTCAGCGCCGCGCTGGAGCACCGCACCGGAGGTCACATGTATGCGCACGCCCAGTTCGCTGGCGACGAGCATGGCCAGCGTTGTCTTGCCAAGGCCGGGGCCGCCATGAAGAAGGATATGGTCGAGCGGCTCGTTACGGGAGCGGGCGGCATCCACGGCGGTCCGCAGGACGCGTTTTATCCGGTCCTGCCCAATGAACTCGGCGAAGGTCTTCGGCCTCAGCGTATTCTCGAATGGCTGGTCGCGCTCCTGGCGCAGGGTGATCATCGCCGGGGCGCTTCCGGCCCGCTTTTTCATGCCTTCTCCTTCACCGCCAACTTGATGAGTTCCTCAAGCGCAGCGCCTGGTTTGCGGCGCAGGGCGCGGGAAGCGCGGGCGCGCGCCTCCGCCGGGCTGACGCCGAGGGAGGAGAGCGCGTCTCGAAGGGCCCGGGACTTTTCCGAGCCGGAGGCGGCCTCCTCTTGCGGGCGCTTGAGCCATTTCAGTATTTTTTCCCTGCGCCTGGGGCCGAGCCCCTTCATCTCCTCGAGGATTCCCGTTCGTCCCCTGCGGAGCTCGTCCAGCCTGGGGAGGAGCCGGAGCGCGGTCGCGGGGCCGACGCCCGGGATGCGGCGCAGTTCGCGGTAGTTCCGCCTCCCCTCCCCGTCGGGGAACCCGACCAGGATGGGCTCGTTTCCCGAGGTTTCCAAAACGACCGGAACGGTTACCTCCCCGCCGCGGCCGGGATGGAAGCTTTTCGGCTCGGAAACGAGAATGCGGAAGCCGAGGCCGCCGGCCTCCACGACGATGGCGTCCCGTTCGACGGAAACGAGCCTGCCGCGCACATGTGAAAGCACCCTAGGGACGCCCCCGGGTTCCCGAGAAGTGGCAGTAGGCGACCGCCAGCGCGTCAGCCGCGTCATCGGGCTTGGGCTGGGACTCCAGTCCGAGCAGCCGCGTGACCATCATCGCGACGTCCTTCTTGCCGCTCGTCCCGCTCCCCGTGACCGCCTGCTTGACCTGCATCGGGTTGTATTCGACGACCTTCACCTTTTCCTTGGCGGCCGAAAGTACGATGACCCCGATGGCGTGCCCCACGGACATGGCGGTGCGGACGTTCTTGGTGAAGAAGAGCCTTTCCATGGCGATGACATCCGGCCCGTATTTCCGGATGGCCTTCCGCGCGGCCTCGTAGAGGGTGTCAAGCCTGTCGGGGAAATCCACGCCGGCCTTTGTCCGCAGGCAGTCCCAGCCGGCCTCGACGGGATTCCCGTTCCTGATTTTCAGAACTGCGACGCCCGTGGTGGCCAGGCCGGGGTCGATGCCCATGATGGTTCGCGTGCCGGACATGCACCCGCTTGACGCCCGGGCGGGCTTCACGCGTTCCCTTCTCCGGCGCCCGGCCCCGGGCCGGCCCGTTCGCGCAGGTCGGCCAGCAGGGCCAAAGCCTGCACGGGGGTCATCCGCTCCGGGTCTGTTTCGCGCAGGATGTCGGCTATCTCCTCCTGGGCCCGGGTGAACAGCCCCAGCTGCCCCGATTCCTGCTGCTGTGCCTCCAGCTTGGATTTCTCGAAGGTCTTCAGCATCTCGCGGGCCCGCGCGAGTATCGTGGCGGGGAGCCCCGCCAGCTTGGCCACCTGCACGCCGTAACTGCGGTCGGCGCGGCCCGGGACTATCTTGTAGAGGAATATGAGCTCGTTCTTCCATTCGCGGACGAGCACGTTGTAATTGCGGACGCCGGGAACCCGGCCGGCCAGCGCGGTCAGCTCGTAGTAATGCGTGGCGAAGAAGGTCGAGGCGCCGGTAACTTCTGCGACGTATTCGAGTATGGCCCACGCAATCGAGATGCCGTCGTAGGTGCTGGTTCCGCGGCCGACCTCGTCGAAGACCAGCAGGCTCCGCTTCGTGGCGTGGGAGAGGATGTGCACCACCTCGCTCATTTCCACCATGAAGGTGGACTGGCCGCGGGTAAGCCGGTCGGAGGCGCCGATGCGGCAGTAGATTCCGTCGAACAGCCCCACGCGGGCGCTCTTGGCCGGGACGAAGCATCCTGCGTGCGCCATCAGCGCGATGAGCGCGTTCTGCCGCAGGTAGGTGGACTTGCCGGCCATGTTGGGACCGGTGATGACCATGACGGTTTCCTCGCCGGGAGCGAGCCGGAGGTCGTTGCTGACGAAGGGAGACACCAGCCGTTCCAGGACGGGATGCCGCCCCTCGGAAATCTCGAATTTGCCCTCCTGATCGATGACGGGTCGGGCGTATCCCTGCTTGCAGGACGTTTCCGCGAACGAGGCGAGGACATCGATGGTTCCCGCCGCGCGCCCCGCGCGGAGCAGTGAGCTGACATGGGCGGCCGCCCTGTCGCGGACCTCCGTGAACAGGTCGTATTCCAGCTTTTCCAGCCGTTCCTTCGCTCCGAGGATTTTCCCCTCGAGCTCCTTGAGTTCCGGCGTGATGAACCTTTCGGCTCCGGTAAGGGTCTGCTTGCGCAGGTAGTCGGCGGGCACCTTCCCCGCTTTGCCCTTGGATACCTCGATGAAGTATCCGAACACGTTGTTGTAGAGCACCCGGAGGTTGTCGATTCCGGACCGTTCCCGCTCGCGGGCCTGCACCTCCATGAGCTTTACCTTGCCGTGGGCGGACAGCTGGCGGAGCTCGTCCACCCCGGCGTTGTATCCGTCCCGGATTATGTCACCCTCGGTCAGCGCCAGCGGCGGGGAATCGGCGATGGCCCTGGCGAGCAGTTCCTCCAGTTCCGGGATTCCCGCGAAGTCGGCCGCCTGTCCGGCAACGAGCCCGGAAGCACCCGCGGAATCCAGCAGCGACTTTATCTCGCGCAGGATTCCCAGCCCGCCCCCCACCGCCGCAAGGTCGCGCGCGTTAGCGCCCTGGCCGCCCAGCCGGCCCGCAATGCGCTCGAGGTCGGGTAAGTTCCCGGCCAGCGCGCGGAACTTTTCCCGGGTCTGGTCGTTGTCGGCGAACCAGGAAACCGCGTCCAGCCGCGCGTTGATGGCGCCGGCATCGGCCAGCGGCCGCAGGAGCCATGTGCGAAGCGTGCGGGCGCCCGGCGCGGTAACCGTGGAATCCAGCACGGAAAGCAGGGTTGGTCCGGCTTCGCCGGGGCGGCCACCCGGCACCACCTCGAGCGCGTCTATGGTGAACTGGTCGAGGCGGAGATACGAGGAGGGGGTGTAGGTGCGCAGCGAATTGAAATGCTTGAGCTCGGTTTTCCGGCTCCCCGCCATGTATTTGAGGAGTGCCGCCGCCGCCTGCTGGACCGCCGCGTCGTTCTCACAGCCGAATGCCGCCAGCGAGGGAACTTCGAACTGCCTGAGAAGGATTTCGCGCGCCTCCGCGGCCGAAGGCGGCGCCTCCAGCACGGTTACATGGGTCCCGGCCGGGGTCAGGAAAGCCAGCACTTCCCGGGGAACGAGGCATTCGGACGGGCCAATCCGGGTAAGCTCGTGGCGGGCTTCCTCGGCCGCCCGGTTGCCCGAGAAGGAGGTGGCGCGGAACTCCCCCGTGCTGAGGTCGGCGTAGGCCAGTCCCAGCGGCACCGGTCCCGGGGAAAGCGCTGCGATGTAGTTGTTGGCCCGCTCCTCCAGCATGTTCCCTTCCATCACCGTCCCGGGGGTGAGCACGCGGATAACGTCGCGCTTGACCAGCCCCTTGGCCTTTTGGGGGTCCTCGACCTGTTCGCAGATGGCCACCTTTTCCCCCGCCTTGAGGAGTTTCGCGATGTAATTCTGGGCCGAGTGGTAGGGCACGCCGCACATGGGGGCTTTGACGCCACCTCCGCCGCCGCGGCTGGTCAGGGTAAGCCCGAGCATGCGGGAGGCCTTCTCGGCGTCATCGAAAAAAAGCTCGTAGAAATCGCCCAAACGGAAGAAAAGTAGACTGTCGCTGTACCGGGCCTTGAATTCCCAGTATTGCCGCATCATGGGCCGGAGGTCGGCGTCCGCCAAGTTAAGCGGATTGTATCAGAAACAAGCGGCGGTTATAATGCCTCCCGATTAGCGGAAGCGCATTTGCAAAAGGAGGCCCTTGATGGAACCGGCAAAAAGCGTGAAGGAACTCAAGCAGTCCCTGGCTTCGGCCCTCTCGTTCGACGGAGGCAAGGTTGTCGTCAAGGGTTGGGACAATGTCCGCAACAACGCGGCCGACATCCTGGCATGGACGGTGGCGTTCAGCCCGGATGAGGAAACGCGCCTCACCGGCGCTTGGATAGTCCGTAACCTGGCCCAGCAGGCCGGTAATGGGCCCGCCTCCATCCACGACGTTTACCTGGCCATGGGCCAGGGCAAACTGCCCCCCACCTTCACGGTCCCGGCCATAAACGTGCGCGCGCACGCCTATTTCTTTGCACGCTCGATATTCCGGGCTGCCAAGAAGCAGGATGTCGGCGCTCTCCTGTTCGAAATAGCCCGGTCGGAGATGAACTACACGGGCCAGCCGCCCTACGAATACTCAGCTTCCATCCTGGCCGCCGCCCTGCGCGAGGGCTATTCCTCGTCGGTGTTCATCCAGGGGGACCATTTCCAGTTCAACGCCGCCAAGTTCGCCAAGGACCCGGCGGGCGAGTTCGAGGGCATCAAGAAGGTCACCCAGCAGTCAATCGAGGCCGGTTTCTACAACATCGACATAGACTCCTCCACGCTGGTGGACCTGTCAAAGCCGACCATCCCGGAGCAGCAGCACGCCAACAGCGAGCAGTGCGCGCGGTTGACGGAGTTCATCCGGTCAGTCCAGCCCAAGGGCGTCGTGGTCTGCTGCGGAGGTGAAATCGGCGAAGTGGGGCACAAGAACTCCACCGTCGAAGAGCTGGAGGCCTTCATGGAGGGTTACAAGAAGCTCCTAAAGCCCGGGCTGGAAGGCATTTCCAAGGTCAGCGTCCAGACCGGCACATCCCACGGCGGGGTCGTCCTGGCCGACGGGACAATAGCCAAGGTGAAAGTTGACTTCGAGACCCTGCGGGCGCTGTCGGACTTCGCCCGCAAGAAATACGGCATGGCAGGGGCGGTCCAGCACGGCGCGTCCACGCTTCCGATGGACTATTTCGACAAGTTCCCCGAAGTGGGAACTGCCGAAATACACCTTGCCACCGAGTTCCAGAACATCATGTACGAGCATCCCCGCTTTCCTGCCGACCTCAAGGCGAAGATTTACGAATGGCTTGGCAAGGAGTGCGCGAAGGAACGCAAGGAGGGCGAGACCGACAGCCAGTTCATCTACAAGACCCGCAAGAAGGCCATCGGGCCCTTCAAGAAAGAGATGTGGTCCATTCCGGAAACCGCCATGGCCGATATTATGAAGGCCTACGAGGACCGGTTGGAAACACTCTTTAAAAAGCTGAACGCGGGCGACACGGCGAGGAGCATCAAACCGTTCGTAAAGCAGGTTAATGTTCCCATCAGCGCGCCGAAATCAGTGCAGCACGAAAAGGGATTTGAAGGGGACGACTGATGGCTCGGAGGGGGGCCTGCGCACAGGAGTGCGCGCGGCATAGGTAGGGGAAACATTATTTAACCGTGCGGCCTCCGGCCGCACCAGCCGACCGCCCCCCTTCCGACGGGGTTGCGCGACCGCGAACTAAATTCGCGGTCGCTCCATCCCGGAGTGCAGGAGCGCTCCCGGCAATGGATGGTTGATTGATTGTGTGGCTTCGCCACACTCAGCCGTACGCTTCGCTCGGGACTGCGCTACGCCAAACACCGGCTTCGCTTGCCCCTGCCTCCCCCCAAAAAATTCGTTATCTAAGGTCTGCTATCCCCTTTTGAGTTCGCCTGCCCGGAGGCAGGCGGCGGAGCGGCCCGGGGAATGCCCCCTTAACGGGATGTCCCCCCGGCGGCACTCCGGAATGACCAGCGGACAGCGGGGGGCGTAGGGGCATCCCACCCCTGGAATAGCCTCATCCCGGCCCTGTGGGGCCCTTTCCGGGGCCATACAGGCCCCCTGCGGGCCGGTTCCCTTGAGCCAAGGGATGCAATCCAAAAGGTGGCAGGTATACGGGTGGAGGGGTTTTTCGTAGACTTCCCCCGTGGGGCCCGATTCCATGACCCGGCCGGCGTAAAGGACGGTCACCGTCTCGCACATGTAGGAGATTATTTTCAGGTCGTGCGAAATGAACATGAGCGCGCACCCCGTCTTCGCCCGGACTTCCTTCAGCAGGTTCAGTATCTGCGCCTGGATGGAGACGTCCAGCGAGGAAACCGGTTCGTCGGCGATGAGGAGGTCCGGCCGGGTGGACAACGCGCGCGCGATGGCGACCCGCTGGCGCTGTCCTCCCGATAATTCGTGCGGGTAGCGGCCATGGAGTTCGGAAGAAATGCCGACGGTTTCCAGGACGCGCGCCGCCTCCTTCATCTCTTCCCCCGCGGGAACGATTCCGTGCGCGGCCACCGGTTCGGCGACCGCGTCGAGCACCCGGAGCCGCGGGTTGAGCGACGCCCAGGGGTCCTGGAAAACCATCTGGAACCTGCGGCGGAGGGGCCGCCGTTTCCCTTCCTTCATGGCGAAGAGGTTCACACCGGCGAATTCAACCGTGCCCGCGGTGGGCGACAGCAGTGCGCAGACAATCCGGGCCAGGGTGGATTTCCCGCTTCCGGACTCCCCCACGATGCCGGAGGATTCACCTTGTCCTATTGCGAGGGTGACATTGTCCAGGGCCGCGCGAGTGCCAGCGGTCCGCCCCGCCCAGTTCGAAGCCTCGTAGAACTTGGAAAGGCCTGACGCCGTAAGAAGGTTGGCACTAGGGTTAGATGGCATGGGGACACGCTTCCCACCCCCTCTCCCGTGAAGCGGGAGAGGGTTGGGGTGAGGGTAGTGTGGGGGAAGGCGCGAAGGAATTTCTCGCCTTGCACTCCAGTACCCTCACCCTCCCCTCTCCCCTTCGGGGAGAGGGCAAAAACGACAGGTGCGAAAACTTTACGCTCGGCCTAGACATTCCAGCACTCCACCATCCGGGGGCCCCGCTGTTCTGGCACGGGCTCCTGCCGGCACTTATCCGAGGCGAGAGGGCACCTTGGCCGGAAGGAACAGCCTGCTGGAAGCGCGGCGAAATCGGGCGGGGCTCCCGGCACCGATTCGAGCGGTTCACCGCGTTTCCACGCGGGAACGGCCTTCAGGAGCATGCGGGTGTAGGGATGGAGCGCGCCCGCCACGACTTCCGCCGTGGGGCCCGCCTCCACCACGCGGCCGGCATACATGATGGCAATCCGTTCCACCTCGTTGGAGACCAGCGCGAGGTCGTGGCTGACCAGTATGAGCGCGGTGTTGGACGAGCGCCGCACCTCCCCGATGAGGTCGAGGACCTGCCGCTGGAGGCTGACATCCAGCGCCGTGGTTGGCTCGTCCGCCACGAGCACCCGCGGCCCGCAGCAGAGGGCCATGGCGATGATGGCCCGCTGGCGCATCCCGCCGCTCAGCTGGTGCGGGTACTTCTGCGCCGTCCCGGACGGGTCGTCGATGCCAACGCGGCCCAGCCATTCAACGGCGCCGCGGGCGGCCTCGGCCTGCCCCTTTCCCTCGTGCGTCCGCAGGGACTCGGCAATCTGCTCCCCCACGCGGATTAACGGGTTGAGGGCCGTAGCCGGGTCCTGGAATATCATCGCAATCGACTTCCCGCGGACAGCGCGGATATCGTCCCCCCGGAGCCCGATGATGTCGCGGTCGCCCAGGATGATTTCCCCCTCCCGGCGGGCCCCCTCCGGCAGGAGTCCGATGAGCGACAGGCCGGACATGGTCTTGCCGCTTCCGGATTCGCCGACGATTCCCAGCGAGCCTCCTTCCCCGAGCTCGAACGAAACCCCTCGAAGCACCTCCACCGGTACGCCGGTTTCCGGCGAGCGGAGCCACAACCTGAGGTTCCGGACCGAAAGCGTCATGACCCCGCCCTCATCCGCGGGTCAAGGATGTCGCGCAAACCCTCGGCAAGGAAATTGAACGAGGCGACCGCGAGGAAAATCGCCACGCCCGGGAAGAATATCAGCCACCATGCCAGCTGGAGGTATTCATGCCCTGAGGTGAGCAGGTTGCCCCAGCTCGCCACGGGAGGCTGGACGCCAAGGCCGAGGAAGCTCAGCCCGGATTCGATGAGGATGGCGTCGCCGGCGAGGAGCGCGGAAGCCACAAGGATGGTTGTCCCCAGGTTAGGCAGGATGTGCCTGGCGATGATTCGCCTCGCCGGAAGTCCCGCCGCCCGGGCCGCCAGGACGAACTCCCGCTCCCGCAGGCTCAATAGTTCCGCCCGGACCAGCCGGGCCATTCCCGTCCAGCTTGTCAAACCCAGCACGAGGACCACGTTGAACAGCGACGGCCCGATGATGACGACAAGCGACAGGATCAGGAAATATGTCGGAACGCAGTTCATCACGTCCACGGTGCGCATCAGGAAGGAGTCGAGCCTGCCGCCCCAGTATCCGGAAACGGCGCCCAGGATTATGCCGAGTCCGCCCGCCAGCAGGACCACCGAAACCGCCACCGCCAGCGAGATGCGGCCGCCGGAAAAGAGCCGGGCCAGCACGTCGCGACCCAGCTCGTCGGTCCCGCAGGGGTGGGCGAAGGACGGGGCGAGGAGGCGGGCGTAAAGGTCCGGCTTGGCGGGGTCGGCCGAGAGGAACGGCCCGAACAGCGCGCTGGCCACCAGTATCGCCAGGAAGAGCCCTCCCCAGATGAACCAGAACTTCCTGCCGGTCATCGCGTCCCCCCGTAGCGGATTCGCGGGTCGACCACCGCATACATCACGTCAGCAAGCAGGTTGCCCAGTATCGTCAGGAAGGAGCTCATCAGCAGGATTCCCATGATTACCGGGTAATCGAATCCGGTGGCCGCCGTATACGCGAGCCGCCCCATCCCCGGCCAGGCGAAGATGGTTTCGATGATGAACCCGCCTCCCAGCAGTCCCGGGAGCGACATCCCCAGGATGGTGATGAAGGGCAGGAGCGCGTTGCGCATGGCGTGCCTGAACAGGACGGTGCGCTCGTCGAGCCCCTTGGCCCGGGCCACGGTGATGTATTCCTGGCGGATTACCTCGAGGAGGCTCCCCCGCATGTACCGGGTGAAAAAGGCGAGGTCGCGGATGACCATTACCCCGGCGGGGAGGGCGAGATGGGATGCGCGGTCGAGGAAACGTCCGAGAAACGAAAGCTCAGCGTAATTTGGCGATTGGAAGCCGGAAACCGGAAGCAGTCCCAGGTTTACCCCGAGTACCAGCATGAGAACCGGGCCCAGCCAGAACGTGGGGGTCGAATAGGTCAAAAGCGTTCCCGCGAGGACCGACCGGTCAAATGTCGAGCCGTGCCGAAGGGCTTGAAGCCCTCCCAGCGGAATGGAAATGAGCAGGACGATTATCAGCGATATGCCCTGCAGGAGGAGGGTCGCGGGCAGTGCCGCGGCTATCGCGTCCCGGACCGGGCGTCCGTCCGTGAAGGAATTGCCCAGGTCCAGGACGGCCAGCCGTTTCAGCCATCGCCAGTACCGGACATGGATCGGCTGGTCCAGCCCGTAGAGAGTCCGGAGCCGTTCGATGGATGCGGGGGATATCTTCTGGCTCATCTGCACCTGTGTCTCGAGGAACCCCCCCGGGGAAAGGTGGATGATGGCAAAGCTCAGGAGCGATATGCCCAGGAGGAGCGGAAGCATGCCCAAAATTCGCTTAAGAAAGTAGCGTGGCATCACACACATTATAACGGTAGATAACGGCGCTTATGGGGTTGTTTCCTGCGGCCTTCGATGGTGTATCATGCGAAATATGCGCAATGGGGGCGGGATGAATGGCTAAACAGATGGATTGGCACACAAAGATGACGCGGGCCCTCCGGGTCGCGACTGATACGGCGCGAAAAGCCGGGAAGATTCTTGTCGAGGAACTGGCCGGGTTGAAGCCCGAGGAAATCGATGAGAAAGGCGTCAACGATTACGTGACCAAGGTGGACCGCAAATCCGAGGATTTCATCCGCGCTGCCATCGCCAAGGAATTCCCCGGTGACGACGTTATTGGCGAGGAGTCCGGCGGACCCGATGGCTCCGTTGAGTCCCTGTGGGTGGTCGACCCCCTGGACGGGACGCACAACTATGTCCACCGGCTTCCCCACTTTTCCGTTTCCATCGCGATGATGTTCAACGGCCGGGTGGAAATCGGGGTCATATTCGATCCCATACGCAACGAGATGTTCGCCTGCAAGCGGGACGAGGGAGTCTGGCTGAATGATACGCCGATTTCCGTCTCAAGCTGCGGCGACATGGGAAGGGCGCTGGTTGGCACCGGGCTTCCCGCCCGTTACCGCAGGGATTCCGGGCCGTTCGTGGCGCAGCTTGGCCGGGTGATTCCGGTCGTTGCCAGCATCCGCCGGAGCGGTTCGGCGGCGCTGGACCTGGCCTATGTGGCCTGCGGCAGGCTGGACGGCTTCTGGGAGACGATCCTTTCGCCGTGGGACATGGCCGCGGGGGGCCTCCTGGTAGAGACGGCCGGCGGGGTAATCAGCGACCCGTCCGGAAATCCATGGAACCTGAAGTCCGTCGGAATCGTGGCGGGCAACCCCGCAACCCACCCGGCACTGCTCAAGCTGCTGGCTGGCTAGCGCAGTTTGCCGGGGCCGGCGCTCCGGCCTCAGTTCCCCCCTTCCAGGACTCTCCGGTAGGCATCAAGGGTCGCCCTGGCGGTTTTCACCCAGGTAAAAGAGGCCTCGCGTTCCTTCCCCCTTCCGGCAAGTTCCGCCCGCCATCCGGTGTCGGAGCCTAGGCGGCTTACGGCTGCGGCCCAGGCGTTCTCGTCATCCGGGTCGAGCAGCACCGCGGCGTCCCCCGCGGTTTCACGGGAGCTCGGTATATCGGAGGCGATAGCGGGTGTTCCACAGTGCATGGCCTCCAGGATGGGAAGCCCAAAGCCCTCCTTCCGGGAGGGGAAGAGGAAGGCGGCCGCCGTGGAGTATAAACCCTTCAGGTCGGACAGGCTGACGAACGGGAGGAACCTGACGCGTTCGTTGATTTTCCTTCGCCTGACCTCCGCTTCGTATCCGGACGCCGAGCGGTTGTCCGCACCCGCCAGTACCAGGGAATAGCCCGGAAGCTTTTCGAGCACGCGGAAAAGCAGCGGGATGTTCTTGCGCTTTTCGTAGGCGCCCAGCGCCAGCAGGAACGGGCCCGTGACGGAAAAGCGTTTCCGCAGGCCGTCCTCCGAAGCCGGGTTGGCCGCCTTGAAGGATTCCGGAAGCGCCTCGCCGCTCACCACTATCCTTTCACGCGGAACGCCGAGTTTTGCGGAAATGTCCTCGGCCGAGGCCTCGGAAACGGTCAGGACGAGCGCGGCGCGGCGGGCGGCCGCGGCCAGCGCATAACGGCGGTAGAAGTGTCCGGCAACCTGCCGCGGATAGGTGTGGGCGGATATGTCGCCCAGCTTCCGCACGAATATGGCGTCATGGAGGGTAATCACGACCGGATGGGGGGAAAACACCGGCGCGGCGTTCGCGGGGGCATGAAACAAGTCGAAGTGCCGCAACGCCAGGGGCAGGTACCATTGCTCCCAGGCCACGGAGCCGCCGGGTCCGCCGACTTGCGCGGACTTGAAGGCGGAGGATAATTCGGGCGGAAGCGGGGGGAGGCGCCGGTCGGTAAGGAGGGTGATGTCGCCGGCGTTGCCTCCGTGGGCGAACTCGTTCAGCAGGCTGTGGGCGTAACTTCCCATTCCGCGCCGCGGCCCCTGGGCGGTCCGGGCGTCAAAGGCTATGCGCATTCGCCCATCCTGGCATGCCTGCGCCGCAAATCAGAATATCCCCAGGCACCCCTTTTTCTTGTTGGCGTTCGCCTTTGCCCCCGAGGAGGAGGAAGCCACCACCTTGCTGGAGCTCTTGCTCGAGACCTTTCCGCTGTATTTCACGGAAGAGTCGTCCGCCTGGCTGACCTTGTCCGCCAGCCGGTCCACCCGCTTGCGCAGTGAGGAAATCTCCGCGCGGGGACCGCTCGTTCCCGCCGTTATTTCCCCGGCCGCGTTTGCCACCTTGGTTGTCGCGGCGTCAAGCGATGAAACCGCCGTCTTGATGGCTGAAGCGGTTCCCCGGCTCATCGCCAATCCGACCACGATGAGCAGCAGGGCAACCGCCGAAAGGCCCACCAACGCGGTCACCTTTACGTCGATTTTCCGCTGGGTTTCGAGGAAGCCCCGCGCCTCCCCCACCAGCAGTCCGTGTAATTCCTTCTCGTCCTTCTGCATTTTTGTTTCCCTCCTTACTGTCTGACGCCCCGCCCGGGGCACTGGTATCGGGCCGATGAATGGCGCATCCCCTTCCTCGCCTCCCGATGCCAATATTGTATCTCCGCCGGGCTCCTGATTGAGTGGAGGCTCCCGCCCGTGAGATACTTCTATTTCATGCGGATAATTGCGCTTATGGGAAGCCGTGGCCGGGAGGGCCGCACGGCCAAGGCCGCCGGGGCCTGGCTGGAGGGGTTCAAGTCGGCCGGCGGGCATGCCGACGTCCACTGGCTCCCCGAGATGGCCATCGAGCGGTGCCGCCAATGCAACGACGACGGGTGGGGCTCCTGCCTTTCCAAGGGCAAGTGCGTCATCGATGACGATATGCAAAAACTCGCCGCGGGGATCAGGGAATCGGACGGCGTATTCCTGGCCACTCCGGTGTATTGGGGCGAGCTCAGCGAAAGCCTTCGCGCGTTCCTTGACCGGCTCCGGCGTGAAACCGTCAACAAGCAGGGCAAGAAGGGAATCGAGGGCAAGCGGGCCTTCGGAGTGTGCGTGGCCGGCGGAGGCGGCGGGGCCGCCCCGGAATGCGCCGGGCGGATGGAGCGGATTCTGGGCGACTGCGGCTTCGACCTGGTTGATGTCGTTCCGGCCCGGCGGCAGAACCTGGAAATGAAGCTGGAGATACTAAAAAAAGCTGGCGCATGGTTCGCCCGCCGGAGCGTTTCCGAGAAGTAAACAGCTGGACACCTCCCTCTACCGCATGGCGGGAGAGGGAGCATTGGCCAGAGAGGGTGAGGGTGCTGGCGAAGGATATGTGTCTTCCCGGCTCTCCAATACCCTCACCCTCCCCTCTCCCCTTCGGGGAGAGGGGAAGAGATACACGATTCCTGGGCTAGAGGACTTTCCTTAGGGCGGCCAGGAGGCGCTCGACGTTTTCCTTCCGGGCCGTATGCCCCATGAGCCCGATGCGCCAGATTTTCCCCGTCAGCGGACCCAGGCCTGCGCCAATTTCGATGCGGTGCTCCGCGCGCAGTCGCTTGCGCACCGAGGCCTCGTCGATACCGGACGGGCAGATTACCGAGTTGAGCATCGGCAGTCGCCATTCCTTCTGGACCAGCATTTTCATTCCGAGCTTCTCGAGGCCTTCCGCGAGAAAGGCATGGGCCTCGGCATGCCGGTGGAAGACAAGTTCAAGTCCCTCGTCCCTGATTACCTTGAGCGCCTCGTATAATCCGTAAAGCATGTTGATGGGGGCGGTGTGGTGATAGACCCGGGCCTGCCCCCAATAGTTGGCTATCATCGTTAGGTCGAGATACCAGCTGGGAACCTTCGACTTTCGCCCCTCGACCGCCGCCCACGCCCGTTCGGAAAGCGAAACGGGGGCGAGGCCCGGCGGGCAGGACAGGCACTTCTGGGTTCCCGAATAGAGGATGTCCGCTCCCCATTCGTCCATCCGAACCGGAATCCCGCCGAGGCTGGTGACGGTATCAACCAGGTAAAGGGCGCTTCTTCCCTTCAGGAGAGCCCCTATTTCGGCGACCGGATTCCTTACCCCCGTCGATGTTTCGGCATGCACGATGGCAACCACCTTCCAGTCCCGTTCCCCTATCTTTTTCGATGCTTCCTCCGGGACAACCGGGCTCCCCCACTCGAATTCCAGCGCATCAACCCTGGCCCCCAGCCTACCGGCGACATCCTGCATCCGTTTCCCGAATACCCCATTGGACAAAATGAGCACTTGATCATCCCTTTCGATGATGTTCACGAAGGAAGTTTCCATCCCGGCCGAGCCGGTTCCCGATATCGGGATGGTCATCTTGTTGGAGGTTCCGATGATGGCCTGGAGCGAAACCTTGAGTTCGTCCATTATTTTCAGGAAATGGGGGTCGAGATGCCCGATGGTGGGCCTGGCCAGCGCGGCCAGGACGGGGGCAGGGACATTGGAGGGACCCGGTCCCATCAGCAGGATATCCTCGATTCCGTCGAGCAACCCCGCGCTCATTTCCCCGGGATTCCCGCCTCTCGCATCTTTTTGCGCACGTATTCACCGGCCAAACGGTAATCCTCGGCCTTCTCGAGGTGTTCCAGCAGGACGGGCATCTCCGGATCGAGTTTCTCGATTTCGGCAAGGAAAGTCCCGCAGTCGAACTCCCCCAGTCCGGCCCGGACCTCCTTGAGGTAAACGGTCAGGTCGGTCATCAGGCGTATGTCCTTCACATGGCATGATTTGATACGGGGTCCCAGCCTCCGGATGAAGTCCCGGATGAGTTCCGCCTGCGAAAAATAGCGGTGGGGCGTGGAAACGAGGTTGACCGGGTCGTAGTGGACGCCGAAATGCTCGCGGTCCACTGCCGCGATGATTTTTTCGTATGACTCCGCCGAATCCGGCAGGATGAATCCCATGGGTTCAAGCGAGTAGAAGGTGCGCTTGGGCTTCACCGCGTCAATGATCACGCGTGCCGCCTCCGCGACCGCCTCGATTCCCCGCTGGGACAGGTTATCCAGGTGGGGACCATACCAGTGGTCGGGATTGAACGTTCCGGCGCAGTTCACGCAGCACTTGGCGCCAATTTCGTCCGCCAGCGCCAGGGCTTCCTGGCAATCCTTGCGGGCCTTCCTGCTCTTTACCGGATCGGGGTCAATGGGGTTGTTCCACACCCCCACTTCGGCGATGACAATGTCGGAACGCCGGGCCGCCTCCGCGTAGGCGGATATTTCCGCCGAGGAGGCCCCCGGCTGGACCGGGCAGAACGCCGAACGGTAACCGAGCTTCTTCAGCGCTGCCACCCATTCCTGGGGCGAATGCACAGCCTCCAGAACCGGTCCTCCCAGCCTCATTGATGGCCCGTCCCTTGTTTGCTCATTTTTAACATCATACCCGACTTGCCCGACCCCGGATTGGTATAGTATTTCCCTGAATCAATTCATTCGGAGGTGCACATGAAGGTTATCGCCAAGGCTGGCAGTCCGGTGGTTCGTAGCGGGCCCTATGCGGGGGGAATCGGCGCAGGCGGATTTGAGGTCAGGCCCGACGGAAAATTCTGTCGCTGTCATATCTGGAACGAATGGTCGTGGGAGGCGGTCATGGACGCGACTTTCTACCATCGCGACCGCCGGGGCAATATACGGCAACTCAAGCTGGGTGACGATATCCATGCCGGCAAGGTAATCCCGGGAATCCCGGAAATACGGATGGACGCCCTGTTCCCAACCATAAAGGTTGAGTACCCCTCGGTTGGCGTGAAAATCGAGTACAGCTCCTTCTTCATCCCCGGGGACCTGAAGAATTCCTCGCTGCCGGCGGTTTCCATACGGGTCCAGGGCGAAGGCGAGCTCGTTTTCATGCTTTCCGACCGCTTCCCCGCCAATGCGCTCGTCCGCAGGAACGAGGTCTTCATGGAAGGGCGCGAGGGCGGGATAGGGATGGCGTCACGCCGCGGCCGGGCTTTCTCCGTTCCGGGATGGGGGGCGCAGTGGACGATAAACTCGTGGATAGCCTGGAAGAAGGGGTTCCAGGTCAAATCCAAGAGCGACTCCCGGGTTGTCAGGCGCACCGGCGGGCTTCACTGGTCCGGCAAGTTCAACGACGAGTTCGTCCTCGCCTGGAGTTATCCCGTCAACCGTGACAACACGGGAAAGCCCATGGGCCATTGGTACAACAGGTACTTCAAGGATGCCCGGGCGGTGGCACGCTATGTTCGTTCCAACCTGGGAAGCCTGAAGTCCCGCACCGCGAAATTCACGGAATCCATAAGGCGGGGTCCGGGGACCCCCGAATTGAAGGAGACCTACTCGTCCCAGCTCTTTTCCTTCGTCAAGCAGTCCTGGCTTACGAAGGACGGCAAATTCGGCGAGTGGGAGGGCTCCTGTTCCTGCTGCGGGGTGCAGACCACCGACGTCTCCTATTACGGCTCCTGGATATACTTCTCGCTCTTCCCCATGCTGGAGGAGTCCGGAATCAAGCTCACCAGGAAATTCCAGCGCAAGGACGGATGGATCCCCCACTATTTCCCCGGAACCTTTAGCCGCATAGACGAGTATCGGCGGAAGGACATGAACATGCAATATGTCCTGATGGTTTGGCGCGACTACCTGAAGTGGAAGGACAAGGGCTTCCTTAAGGAGATGTGGCCCTCCTTCAAGAAGGCGATCCTGGGCGTCTATTCGTGGGACAAGGACGGGGACGGGATTCCCGAGGTGGAAGGAAGCGCGCAGACGTTCGACTGCTGGGGCTTCAGCGGAACCTCCAGTTTCATCGCCATCCTTTGGATGGCGGCATTGCGGGTGGGCTCCGGGGCGGCGCGCCAGATGGGCGATTACGGGTTCGCCCTGCGCTGCGAATCCGACCTCAACCGGGTGCGCCACCGCACCATCAGGACGCTCTGGAACGGCAAGTATTTCGACCTGGCGGTGGACGGCAAGAAGAAGGACAACTGCTGCATGCTGGACACGCTCTCGGGCGACTGGTACTGCCGGCTGATGGGGTTGGGCGGAATCCTGCCGGATTCCATGGTGGTTTCCCACCTGAAATCGTGCCTCAAAATGTGCCGCAAGCGCATGGACCCGAAAGTCATGGGGCACTATTACACCCCGGGAGAGGAGGGCTGGTATTACGCCAACGGGGCCTATCCCGACGGCCACAATGTCTGCTTCCAGCAGGTCGAACCGTGGACCGGCATCGAGTATTCGTTCGCCATCCACCTCGCGCTGATGGGAATGAGGAAGGAATCCCTCCGCGTGGTCAAGGACGTGCATGACCGGAAGGCCAGGTGCGGGATGGTGTGGAACCACATCGAGTGCGGCGGCGACTATTTCCGGCCCATGATGATTGGCGGACTGTGGGACCTCCTGGCCGGCCGCCTTCCCATAAAGCGGAAATAGCCGGCTCTGAACAGGGTCCGCTCCCGTTCCCCGTCCGGGGGAACGGGAGGCCTGTTTCAAGGGGTAAAGTAGTATCGTCATGGCGGACATGAAATTCATTGAATATCCGGCGCTCCCCCGCCGGCTGCCGGCGGCCGTACTGGGCACGATGCACTTCAACCCATCCACGCAGGGCGGTGATTTCGCGCTTCTGGACGCCTACGTTGCGGCCGGAGGCGACGCCCTCGACACGGCGCATGTCTACGGCGCCGGCGCCAGTGAGCGGGTCATCGGCCACTGGCTGAAGGCGCAGGGGAACCGGAAGTCGGTCACCCTGGTTACAAAGGGGTGCCATCCCAAAGGAGACGGGAACCCCCGGGTAACTCCCGAGGCAATCCGGGAGGATATCTCCGAAAGCCTGGACAGGCTCCTGACCGGATATGCCGACATATGGCTCTTTCACCGTGACGACCCCGCCGTTCCGGTCGGAGAACTGGTGGATGCCCTGAATACCGGGATCAGGAACGGGATGATTCATGCCGCCGGTGCGTCAAACTGGACCATCGCGCGGATTCGGGAGGCGAACGATTATGCGGCGAAGCGGGGACTGGCGGGCTTCTGCCTTTCCAGCGTGAATCTTTCGCTGGCCGTGCCGCAGGTGCAGGTGTGGCCGGGATGCCTGTCCGCCGGAAAGGAAGACCTCGAATGGCATGAAAAGGCGGGATTCCCCCTGCTGGCCTGGTCGCCGCAGGCCCGTGGCCTGTTCAACGAACGCTACGAAAGGGGAACGCCCTGGAGCGATGAGCTGAAACGCCTCTTTGGTTATCCGGGCTCCTTTGCCAGGCTGGAACGCGCCCGCGTGATGGCGCGCGAAAAGTCGGCGACTTCCAACCGCATCGCGCTGGCCTGGGTGTTGTCACGCCCTTTCCCGGTGTCGGCGGTCATCGGGCCGCGAAACAAGGAACAGATGGCCGATTCCCTTGAAGCGATGGATTTGCGCCTTTCCCCGCGCGAAATGGAGTGGCTGGAACAGGGATGACAATGATGCATGTTCCGACCCCCTCTCCCGCGGAGCGGGAGAGGGTTGGGGTGAGGGTTGTGTAGTGGAAAGGAGGAGGAAGACTTTATTAGCTCGAAATCTGCGTCATAACACAACCGATGCGGAGATACGCCTTTGGTCAAGACTTCGGAATAGTGGATTATCTGGATATAAATTCAGGAGACAATTCCCAGTCCAGCCCTACTTTGCTGATTTCTGCTGCACCAAATCAAATCTTGTAATTGAAATAGATGGTGGCCAGCATTCTGTAATGGAGAAGACGGATACTGCCCGGACCAGTTATATGAAAAAGAACGGATATCGTGTTATGAGGTTTTGGAATAACGAGGTACTTGGCAACATTAACGGCGTACTTGAGGCGATTCTATTAGCACTCCAGAACCCCGCCGGGAGGACCCGGCGCGGCAGGAGTCGAGGCATGTTGGACTTTGCCACCTGCGGTGGCATGGCCGTACACCCTTCCCTCTCCCGCAGTGCGGGAGAGGGTGTAGAGCGACGAGGGAAATCATGACCGGAGGCCCTGTGTCGCCCCGGGCCATCCTTCATGTGGACATGGACGCCTTTTTCGCCTCCGTGGAGGTCCTGGATAATCCGTCCCTGCAGGGCAAGGCGGTCATCGTGGGGGCTCCCCCCGAGAAGCATGGTGTGGTAGCGGCCGCCTCATACGAGGCGCGCAAGTTCGGGGTCCATTCCGCCATGCCGATGGCCCGGGCGGTCAAGCTTTGTCCCCATGGTGTCTTCATCCATCCGCACCACCACCGCTACGGTGAGATGAGCGGCAAGGTCATGGACATCCTCCGCTCCTACACTCCACTCATGGAGCAGGTGTCCGTGGACGAGGCCTACCTCGATGTCACCGGGTGTGACGCACTTTTCGGCGACGCCGTGACCATCGCGAAGACGATTAAGGAAAGGGTCAGGAAGGAAACGGGGCTCACCTGCTCAATCGGGGTTGCGCCCAACCGGTACCTGGCCAAGATTGCCAGCGACATGCAAAAACCAGACGGGCTGACCGTGATAACCGGGGATAAAAAAGCGGAAGCCATTGCGCCATTGCCGGTTGATAAAATGCCCGGAGTCGGACCGGTCACGGCGAAACGGCTTAATTCAATTGGGATAAAAACCATAGGTGATTTGGCCCGTTATCCGCCCGGGCGGTTGAAGGAGGCCTATGGCGACGGCGCCGAAGGCCTTCAGGGGCTTGCCCGTGGCGAGGACGACTCCCCCATTGAAACGGGAGGGGATGCCAAGAGCATCAGCCGGGAGGAAACCTTTGAGGTGTTCCTGAAAGACCAAGCCAGCATCAAGGCCTCCCTTCAGGAAATGGCCGACGATGTGGCGGAACAGCTGCGCGAAGAGGGATTTATGGCCCGGACGGTTACGCTCAAGGTTCGCGACGAGAAATTCCAGACCCTTACGCGATCACTGACAATGCGGGAGATGGTGGCCACCGGCGACGGAATTTACGCCGCCGCGCTGAAGCTGCTGTCAGAGAAGGTGGAACTGCGTGGGAGGGCTGTCCGCCTGCTCGGAGTGGGAGCCAGCGGGCTGGAAAAAGGTCGTAAGGACCAGATGCAACTTTTCCCCGACAAGTCCGCCGACAAGAAGCGCAGGGTCGCCGAGACGCTTGACCAAATACGGAAGAAGCACGGACAGGAGGCGGTGTTAAGGGGGACAGTTATGCGGGGCAGGAAGGGGGAAAAAGGCCGGGACTGAATTGCCCGGAATCCAACAGGCATTTGTCATCCCGTGCGGCGTGAAGCCTCCCCGGCTTTTTGCGAGTATTCCCGGAAAAGGGAAAGGTATTGCCGGTATTCGGAATAGGAGACGTTGGGAGGGGTCTGGTGGTCGCAACTCAATACCAGCCCCCCTGAGATGGCGAGCGGAAGAAGCCTTTCGAATTCGGCCCGCATGGCCGCCTCTCCCCTTCCCATGGTCATCTTGTCGAAGCATCCGATGAAGCGCATCCGGGGATTTTGCGCACGGACTACGGTGGCATCCACCCCTGCCTGGCGCTCGAGCGGGAGTATTCCTTTAATACCGGCTTCGGCAAACCAGGCGGAAGCACGGGTTATGTCACCGTCGGAGTCCACGATTGGGAGGATTCCTTGTTCCTTTAACCGCGGTATCACCATGTCATAGTAGGGCCTCATGAATTCGTCGAAGTGCGCCTTTGAAAGCATCGGCCCGTGGTTGTAGCTCATGTCCTCGGCGAAAGTCATGAAGTCGGGAACGCATACCGAGCATATCTCCTCAATAACCTGCAGGTGCCAATGGGCGAGGTCGCGGTTGATGAGGTGAATCAGCCCGGGCTCTTCGTGAAATGCGAGGAGATGCCTTTCAATTCCCATCAGTTTGCGCGGGAACCAGAAAAAGCCGTCCAGGGTGAACCAGAGGGACGCTTCCCCGCTCGCCTGCTGTTTGGCCCGCCTCCGCCAGAGGTCCAGGTCGACGGCCGGGGATGGATACAGGAACGGGCGGATTGACGCGTATTTATCCTCGGATTCGCCCAGCGGTGGGCACCCCTCTTTCTGTGCATCCGGCCAGTCCTGCAGGTAGAGGTCAAGGCCGAAGTGGCGGAGGATTGATTCGGTATCCCGGCACGATTCGGGCAGGCCTTCCTTCCGCCAGCGTTCGATAGTCAGATTCCACCAGGTGGCCCATTCAACCACGGGGAGCCGGTCGAATGGCTTGAATTCCATTACGGCATGGAAGCGTTCACGCGTCGTCATCTCATCGGCAGGCATATGCGAATTATCGCACCTTGGAGAGGCGGCCAGCTGGCATCTAGTTAACGCTAACCTTAAAGCCCTTCGACTCGCTTGCTGGAAAGAGTAATCGGACGTATATTTCCCGCTCGCTCAGGGCAACAACTAGTTGACTGAGACCTTGAAGCATACGCATCCGGTTGAATTAACGTATACGTCCCGTATCGTCCACCTCAGCCACCGCGTGTTCACCAGCGGGCTCGACGTCCCCGGCACGCTCGTGAACGTCCCCGGCGGGGTCGTGCCAGTGGAAGTGGAGTACCACACCGTTATCCCCGGCACCGGCGTCGTCGCCTGGCACAGCGCCGTGCTCGCCATCTCCGGCACGTATGTCGTCCCTATCGGCACCGCGTCCGTTATGGTGAATGAGAAACCCGTCCCCGTCGAGTAGTTTCTCCAGCATATCTGGAACTGCACCGTGTCTCCGGACGCAGCAACGGAGAGTTTTTTCCTCTTCTCCAGCTTGATGTCCGCCGCCACCACCAGCACCGCCGTCAGCCCGTTGATGGACCCGTCCAGCGTGTCTATCGCCACTATCGTCTGCATACCGGCGTCCGTGAACCTCACGCTCATGAACATCTTGACGCCGCAGTCGGTCGCGCCCTTCCAGGTATAGTTGTACGAGTCCATCGCCTTGGCCTCAATCTGTGCCGCGGGGTCCGTCGAGGTGAACGACGTCGTCCCCGCATAGTCGCACTTCGTGACCCCGCTCGTGTCCTTGACTATTATCGTTATCCAGAACGACTGGTTCACGAACACCACCGGCGGGGCGATGATTTCGTAGTGGATGCCTTCCTGCAGGAACGGGGCCGTGTAGCCCTTTTCGGAGCCGGACTGGGCTTCGAACTGGCATATCACCCTCCCCTGTGCCAGGTTCGGCAGGACGTTGAGGCGGTAGTTGCACTTGGACGCCGGCTCGCTCAGATTCAGGAAAGCTATGCACTGGTCGGGGCCGGTAGTGGTGTAACTGGCGCTGAACCCGTCCTCGGATACCATACGGACTGCCATCCCCTGCTTGGGACAGAACACACTCACGGAATATGCTTGACCAGGGTACTTGGGGTTTCCAACGACATCGTGCAGCCAGTATTCCAGCCCGGTCTGGTTGCCGTCGGCGGCGTGCATGACCGCGCCACCGGACCAGGGCATATAGACGTATATTCCGGCGAGGACCTGGATGGGTCCGCCCGATACCAGTTCCACCTTGGAAAGGACGAGCGAACTGGTACCTACGTTGAAGAAAGGTCCGTCGCCCGCGTAAATCTGCGGATTATTCGCGCTGGCGAGCCCCGCCGGGACCGTGCCCCCACCAACCACCTGCCAGGTTCCCACCGTGTCGTTCAGGTAATTCGGAAACTCGGCGCAGGGAGATGTAAGGATCAGCGTATTGTTGGGTACATAACGCCAGACGGTGTAGACCGCGTCCGTGGTGCCCAGGTTGCCGATGACGACCTTGCTGGGACTGCTGGCTGACTGATGGATGCCGTAAAAGTTCGCCCTTTCCCCGGGCATGGAGACCACATTGCCCGTTTCCCGGGTGGGCATGAACGCCCCCTCGTTGTCCGCGATGCCGCTATTCACGTTCAGTTTCGGGTTGGTCAGCAGCCCCTGGTTGATGATTAACTGCCCGTCCGAGGATATGGTCCGGTAGGGCCCGTCGTCCCCCGCCGCGGTCTGGCAGGAATAGCCCTGCGACTCCGGCCCGAGGTCCCAGGCTTCAAAGAAATCCCACGTCTGGTTCGGGTAGTTGAACTTGAACATATATACCGTCGTCTCAAGGTCAGAACGGTACACTCCGTAGGGGTCCATGCCGGTGTTTACCAGCGAAAGGCCGTCCCCCCAACAACAGTCCCACTCCGGCCCGGCGTAGCGCTTCCACATGTAGTGCATGAGGCCGGTGTAGGTCAGCGTGGTCGCCGGCGCGTAGGTGTGGTTGTCCTGCTCATGCGTAACGCAGTAGGTGAGACATTGCCACAGGGTGGGTGAATTGGAAGTCAGCTTGTGTATCCAATGCAGGGGCACTACGAGGTCCGCGCATTGCCGGGTTTGCAGGCCCATGATGGCTGTCGGGTCCGCAACGTTGGTGGGGTCGTAAAGCGCGGGGATGCGCTCGGCCTTGCATCCCGCGATTCCCCCCGCCGCGAATCCCGTGATGCAGTCCCCGGCGTAGTTGCCGATGGTGTTGGAAATCCCGCCCGTGGTCGCCCAGCCTGCCCCCTTATAAAAGAGCATCCGGAGTTCGAACTGGGTCTTCTTGTTCAGCGGCTCGAAAAACAGGAAGTACCCGGGACAGTTGATCGACCCCATCCCGTATCCCACGTAGCTGGTGTACATCGTCGGCAGGATGATGGGCGCCAGGTGCGTGAACCTCCGCTCCATAACCGAGCTCCCCGTCCCGTCCACTATCCGCGAGCGCCCGTATTCCTTCAGCGACACTATGTTGATGACCGTCCCCTTCGCCTGCGCCTGCGCGCTCACCTTCGCCTTCCACCTCAATTGAAGCGTCATCTGCGGCGGCATGTCCATCTTCCACGTCATCACCGTCCGCGACAGCGGCGGCGTCACCGTCACCCCGGGGCCCGCCGATGCGCACCCCGACGGAGTCATCGTCCACCCCACGCACGGGTCCTCGAACCCGCAGTCCGGCCCCCACGGGTTCAGGTCCACCGGCACCGTGTCCCACATGTGCACGTCCCACCACGTCTTGCTGTTCGAGATGTTCTTGATGTTTATCGTGTATATCATCTCGTCGGCCGGCTGGCCGTATGTCTGCGAGAACAGCACGTCGTTGTCACCCAGCATCCAGAACCAGAACCGCTTCACCACCGTCGTCACCGGCGG
>Ga0315282_10004619_pt1 | contig 23899 bp, 17 predicted proteins | sample YL17G07_20_MG_FD_203693 | JGI IMG/M metagenome (GOLD analysis project Ga0315282, IMG submission 203693) | Sediment microbial communities from Yellowstone Lake, YNP, Wyoming, USA - YL17G07_20 | ecosystem: Environmental > Aquatic > Freshwater > Lake > Sediment | place: USA: Wyoming | collected... | reverse complement strand
CAGCAACGGCCGGCGTTTGCGGGCCATCGGTCATCACCTCTGGCCCACTACTATTACACATAAGCCCAGAAAAATCTAGACCCCCCAAAACCTAGACACCGGGGGTTATGAAACCACTTCTAGTCACGAACTGCTGGCGGAAGAGCGCATACTGCTCCCGTCCCCACTCCGGGTCTATCTCGTCAAGGAAGCGGTGTATCAAGCTCTGGGAGGAGCCACGCGCGCCCTCTAGCGGCTTGCCCGTGCTCGCCTCGGCGCGGTGGGGCAGTAGCCCAGTTGCCGGGTCCAGGCGTTGCCGCGCGCCGGCGAGTCATTGGCTCACCGTGTCACTGAAGCGCGGGCGTAGGAGCGTGTCGTGCAGGCGCAAGGCGGCGATAGCGACAACGCTATCCACAGGCCACGCCTGACCAGGATACGCGCACAGGAAGGGCGTCTCGCTGCGGTCGAAGGCCCGAGCGAGCGACCGGCAATCGCGCTCCAAATGGGCCACCTCAGCCGCATCGCGACTGTCGCGGGCCTGGAGCTTGAGGATGCCACCCTCCAGCCAAGTGGTCCAGCCCACGTAGAAGACGCCAAGCGGTGGATCCAGGCGCTGGTCGAAGGGCGCGCGTCCGGCGGAGGACCCAAGCTGCTCCAACGACCAGCGCGCTTCGCGCAGGGCTTGGCCACGCAGTGGGGCGCCCGGCTCCTGACGCAATCCCACCTCGACCCACGACAGCCCGTAGAGCACGTGACTGAAGAAGAAGCCCTCGGGGAATAGGCTCTGCATGCGCTCGCCAGCGCCGTCTCGCAACGCCCCTTGCAGGAAACGGAGCTGCGCCACCACGTCGGGCCCGACCCGGTCCGGGCCGTAGTCGGCGCCCCTGGGGTAGTACAGCCGTAGGTTGACCGCGACGACCACGACAGACACGAGCGCCGCAGTCAGCCAGTAGAGGATGCGTCCCACTCGTCGCAGCACGGCTCTTCTCGCGTCGAGAGGCATGTTTGAGGGCTGGACCGCCGACCCTTGTGGCCTGGTCGCCGGGCAAGTCCCTGACCCCCGACCCACGGGGGTCGGGGCCGGGATGCCGGCCCCGGCCCGCACTACCGGCCGGGGCCGGCATCCCGGCCGCGAAGCGGCCCAGGGACCTGCCCGACAAGGGCACTTGCGTGCCCAGGCGCGCTCCGTGCCTACCGCACCGCCTCCAGCAGCACGTAGTCAATCCCCGCCATGTGGCGCACGGGCTTGGCATTGGGGTTGGTGCCCACGCAGCGCAGGCCGATGAGCGCCTCGCCCGCCTTCAGGTCGAAGTCCCCCAGGACGGACTTCAGCGGCGTGATCTGCGCCGCGCACAGGTCCAGCGGCTGGCCCACGTCCTGCCCGTTGACCAACGGCTGATGAATGCCGTAGTCCCAGGACTTGGTCAGGCCGAGGGTGATGCGGTAGCGCCCGGCCTTCTCCACGGGCACCTTGAGTTCGAGGATGGACCCTTCCGGCGGGTCTATCCACCACAGGTGCCGGCCGTCGCTGAAGCCATCGGGCACGTCTTGAACCTCCGTGGTGCCGCCCGTGCAGCGCGCCACCTGGAGCTTCTCGCCCTCCAGGGCTCCCCCTACCTTGAAGGGCTCTGGCAGCGGGCGCACGCGGCGCTGCTCCACTGGGATGGGCTTGAAGAAGTCGGTGGCGCCCGGAGCCGCGTACCAGTAGGCAGTGCAGCAGTACTCGCGGTCGGCGGCGTCCCACTTCTCGATATAGAACTTGATGGACTTGTCGAAGGGGATGTCGTCTATGATGTGGTAGCGGGCGACGGCGGTGTAGCCGAAGTTGCCCGGGCCGGTGCAGATGCTCTGGTTGTGGTAGGCATGGGTGAAGAGGCTGGTGTTGCACCAGGCGTAGCCGAAGTAGTCCTCCGAGCCGGTGCCGATGTAGCTGGGGAAGGTGTCGTCATCCACCCAGGCCTTCTCGTCGCCTTCGCCCCACCAGCCGCGCTGCGTGTTGACCACGCCCAGCATCACGCCCACGAAGCGTCCGGGGCCGGTGGCCTCAAGCATGGGCCAGTCCAGGAAGGCCGGCTCCGCCGGCAGCCACTGGTTGCGCCACTTGGCGTGGAAGTGCAGAGTCTGGCCGGCTTTCCAGCCGGCGGGCTTGGTCCACACTGCCAACCGGAGCTTGAGCGGATTGGCCGAATCGTTGCTGACGGCAATGCGCGCGCTCTTGCCGAAGGGCATGTACCAGTTGCAGTAGCAGGTGCCGTCTGCCTTCATGCCTACGGGGAGGCTCTGGTACGGGTTGATGCCCGGAGTTGAGCCGAAGAAGTCGCCCAGGGGCGCCCAGACAGACGGGGTTTCCTCGTCATCGAAGCGGATGGTCAAGACAGGCTCCCTGAGCGCCGCGAAGAGCTGCTCCTTGGGGGCGTCCACGCTCATCTCCAGGCGCACAATGGCCGCGGGGCCCTTGAGCTGGTGCAGTACGACCTCCTCGCCGGGAGCGATGGTCGGCTCTTTGCTCTGCTGCTGCGCGCCCGTGGTGGTGAAGGGCTGCGCCGGCTGGGCCAGAATGGCGGCCACTTCCTCCATCGTCGCGCGCAGCTCGGGCAGGAGCGCCATGGAGAACGGCTGCACCTGCGTGCCAGCCGGGTAGGTGCGATAGCCGACGTGGTAGTAGAGGCCGGGCTTGTCCACGGTGACCTTGCAGCGTTGCTGGTAGGGCATGGGGAAGTAGAGGTTGGCCCCCATGCTGCGCCGGCCGCTGAAGGGACCGGGGAACTCCGGCATCTGGGCCGAGGTGAGGGCCAGGAAGTCGGCTTGCAGGGCGGGCATCCCCAGGTCGTCAATGTAGATGCGGATGTTGCCGCCACCGTCAGGATTGGCCGACCAGAGGCGCACAATGGCCCCCGGGCCGGTCATCTCGGCCATGACGTACTCGGTGTGGCCCTGGTGGTCTTCCTGGCGGATGAACTGGCCGGCATCGCCGTTGGCAAACCAACCCTCCTTGTCGGGCGAGACGCTGCCGCGGTCATAGCTGGACTGCTGGTCGCACTCCAGGCCCGGGTTGGGAACCGTTGCCAGCCGCTGCATGTCCACCATCTCGCGCAGCAGATCGGCGATGGTGATACGCTGGCCGGCGGGTTGATTCTGGGCCCCGGCGGGCGCCGCGGCTAAGACGGTCACGGCCGCTGCACACGACAGTAGGGCGACAAGCCGGGAAAGGCTCATCGTAGGACCTCCTTACGCCTGCCGGCAGGCAGGGAAGTGCGCTCTGTTGAGAGTGCTCGGAGCCAGCGTCGGGCCACTTGCGGGACGCTGTGCCGACCGTTTCGCCAGCTTGCGCGCAACGCCCTGCTTGGGCAAAGCGGAAGCCGGGCGGTCGCTGTCAACTGCCGCGATTGGGCCAGACGCAGTGGGCAGTGTGCGTCGGGGGCGTCTTCTGCGGCCCAGAAGGGGTGAGTATGCCAGGGAGGGTGCCAGACCAGTGTCCCTGCCGCAGCTCACAGGCCTCTCCGGCAGAGGAGGGGAAGTCACTGCGCACCGGCGGCTCCCTCCGTGATGGTCAGCAGTTGGTCGGCTTTCAGCCCCTTGAGCAGCGTGCGGGCGCCGCTGGGCCAGTGCACCTCCACGCTATCCGCCCTCGTTGCCTTTCCCAGCCCGAAGATCAGGCGCATGTCGCTGGCAGCCAAGATGCCCGCGCCGTTGGTCACCTCGTCCACCTGGGTCAGGCCGCCGGCGCGGAGGGTGACTCGGGCGCCGACGCCATCGCGATTGCTGCGGGTGCCCACCAGCTTCAGCTTGATCCAGTGGTTGCGGTGGGGGGTGTCGTTGCGTATCAATGCGCCCAGTTCGTTGCTGTGCGCCACGTACAGGTCAGGGTAGCCGTCTTCGTTGTAGTCGCCGACGGCCACGCCGCGCCCTACGTGCGCTTCGCGGAACCAGGGGCCGGCTTGAGAGGAGATGTCAGCGAATCTCCCGTTGCCCAGGTTGCGGAACAGTTGGTCGGGCTGCCGGTAGCGGCTGCGGGCTGAGGTGCGCAGCTCCGGATTGTCGTAGACATGGCCGTTGGCCACGTAGACGTCGGGGTGGCCATCGTTGTCGAAGTCCAGGAAATTGCCGCCGAACGCAACATAGGGCAGGCTGGGCGGCCCCAGGCCCGATAGGAAGGTAGCATCGCTGAACGTTCCGTCGCCGTCGTTGTGGAAGAGCAGGCTCGTCTGACCCGCGAAGTCCGTGACCAATATGTCCAGACGGCCATCGTGGTCATAGTCGGCCGCGTCCACCGACATGCCCGAGACCACCTGGCCCTCTTCGTCGAAGGCCACGCCGGCCTCCACGCCCACCTCGGTGAACGTGCCGTCCTTGTTGTTGCGATACAGGAGTTGAGGCCCCTCGTCGTTGGTCACGAAGAGGTCGGGGTAGCCATCGTCGTTGAAGTCGAAGAAGGTGGCATCCATGCCCCGACAGGTCTCCGTGTAGAGCCCGGCCTGACGGGTGACATCGGTGAAGGTGCCGTCGCCGTTGTTGTGGTAGAGCACATTGGGGCAGCCCCGGAACCGGGTGGGGGTGAAGTAGGAGAGCATCTCCGCCGGCCTCCGCAGCTTGTCCTCATCGCCCCACTTGTAGAGGACATAGTTGGCCAGGAACAGGTCGAGGTGGCCGTCGCGGTCGTAGTCGCCGAAGGCGGCATCGCTGGTGAAGACCGAGCCACCGGAGACGCCGGCCGCTGCGGTCACGTCGCGGAAAGTGCCGTCTCCCTGGTTCTGGTAGAGATGGTTAGGGCCGTAGTTGCAGACGTAGAGGTCCTGCTTGCCGTCGTTGTCGTAGTCGGCCGCCAAGCAGGCCACGCCGTAGCCGTTGCACGCCGCTCCCGCCGCACCCGGCACCCGCGTGAAGTGGCCGTTGCCCTCGTTGCGGAAGAGCACGTTCCCTCCCGGCGCTGGGCCATGGTATCCTGGTGTTGGGGCTCCCTGGACGCAGTAAAGGTCCAGGTCACCATCGCCGTCGTAGTCGAAGAAGACGGCCCCCGCGCTCATGGTCTCTGGGTAGTACTTGCGGCCTACCCCGCAGTGGCGGTGGCGGAAGTCAACCCCCGCCGAGCTGGAGACGTTGACGAACCTGGCCGCGGCTGGCACAGAGGACGAGTGGACCGGCGCCGCGGGCGCTGCCTGTTGTGCCGGCCGCTGACAGCCAGCCACGAGCGTCAGGAGACCGGCGAGGAGACATCCGGGAGGCCACGTGGCCGACGCCTTCCGGGCAAGGACCGCAATCATGGCACGACCCCGCCGGCGGCCCGGAGGATACGGGCGGCGGCCTGGTGATGGGGATCCAGCGCCAGGGCCCTGCCGGCTGCCAGGGCGGCAAGTCGGTTCTTGCCGTACTTGAGGTAGAACTCAGCCATGCGCGCGTAAGCGTCAGCATCGTCGGGAGCATAGGCTACGTCCAGCCGCCGCCGGGCCTCCTGCTCCCTATAGTCAGACTCCATGCGCACGTACCGCCTGATCTCGGCCGCCTCCTCGTTCCTGCCAGCCCGCTTGTACGCCGACGCCAGGGCATACCGGATCTGCAAGGACGACGGGGCCAGGGCCAGAGCTTCCTCCAGTTGCCGCACAGACTCCTGAGCGCGCCCGGCACGACCATACAGGAGGCCCAAACGGAAGTGCAGGATCGCCTGATCTGGGCGCAGGGCGAGGCCCTTCAGCAACGCCTCTTCGGCCAACCGTACATTCTCGGGGGTAGAGGGCCGCAGGCAATAGAGCCACCCCAGCACCTCGTACCCCTCAGCACAACGCGGGTCGAGTTCGACGGCCTTGGTGGCGTACTCCACGGCTTCATCGGGGTAAAGCAGTTGGACGCGGGCCATCAAAGCGTACGCCTCAGCTCCGTCAGGGCGCAGTTGGATGGCGCGCATAAGCATCGGCCTGGCTTCCTGCTGCCCCCTGCGACCCAGGTCCCGGGACAGGATCCGCACGCGCGCCAGCCGCACCAGAGCGTCGTAGTCGTCGGGATGCTCGGCCACGGCTTGCCGACAGAGGGCAATGCCCTCGTCAAGCCGGCCGGTGCCTGCCAGGAACAGGCCGAGCCGCGAAGTGGCTTCCGCACCCTCGGGCATGGCCTCATGGGCGGCGCGCAGATGGTCCTCTGCGGCCTCAACGTTCCCGGCGTCCGCGTAGGCGCGGCCCAGCACCAGGTTCACCCGGCCACCCTCGGCCGGGACCTGCTCCAGGGCGGCGACGGCGTCCAGGGGGCGCTGCGCCTCCAGGTACGCCTCCGCCAGCCGCAGGCGAGCGTCCACATCGCTGGGCGCCGAGGTGACGGCGGACTCCAACTGGCGTACCCGGGCGGCCAAGGCGGGGTCGGGAGCCGGGGAGCGAGGAACCGGCGAGCGGGCGACCGAGGGCGCGCTTGCGCCGCGCCTGGCGCGGAGCTGCACCAGTAGAAGGGCTGCCCAGGCGAGGAATACCAGCGCCAGAAGCACATACAGCCGGGTGCGGCCCGGTGACCGGTGGCCGCAGCGCGCGCAGGATCCCCGCCCGGCCTCCTGCCTGAGCCCGGGGTGCCTGTGCTGCAAACGGCGCGCCATTGAGCAGCCCCGTGGAGCGATGGTCTCGTACCATTCGCCGGGGCCCTGGGCCAAACCTGCGCCGAGGAGCAGCACAGAGATGCCTCCGCCTGTGGACCCAACGTCACCGCGGGCCGGCGCTCTCTGTGATGGTCAGCAGTTGGTCGGCTTTCAGCCCCTTGAGCAGCGTACGGGCGCCGCTGGGCCAGCGCACCTCCAGGCTGTCCACGGTGGTGGCTTGGCCCAGGCCGAAGATCAGCCGCATGTCGCTAGCAGCCAGGATGCCCGCGCCGTTGGTGACCTCGTCCACCTGGGTCAGGCCGCTGGCGCGGAGGGTGACTCGGGCGCCGACGCCATCGCGATTGCTGCGGGTGCCCACCAGCTTCAGCTTGATCCAGTGGTTGCGGTGGGGGGTGTCGTTGCGTATCAATGCGCCCAGTTCGTTGCTGTGCGCCACGTACAGGTCAGGGTAGCCATCTTCATTGTAGTCGCCGACGGCCACACCACGCCCCACGTGCGCTTCCGAGAACCACGGGCCCGCTTGCGCAGAGACGTCAGCGAAGCGCCCGTTGCCCAGGTTGCGCAGCAGTTGGTCGGGCTGTTGGTAGCGGCTGGTTTCGGTGACCAGCTCCGGGTTGTCCATCACGTGGCCATTGGCTACGTACACATCCGGGTGGCCGTCGTTGTCGAAGTCCAGGAAATTGGCGCCGAACGATACGTGCGGGAGGCCGGTCGGTCCCACACCCGACTGGTAGCTGACGTCGGTGAACTTGCCCCCGCCCTCGTTGTGGAAAAGCAAGGTGGACTGGCCTTCGAAGTTGCTGACGAGGACGTCCAGACGGCCGTCGTGGTCGTAGTCCGCCACGTCCACCGACATGCCGGAGACCACCTGCCCCTCCTCGTTGAAGGCCACACCCGCCTCCACACCCATCTCGGTGAACGTGCCGTTCCTATTGTTGCGATACAGGAGCTGAGGCCCCATGTCATTGGTGACGAAGAGATCTGGGTAGCCGTCGTCGTTGAAATCGAACCAGGTGGCGTCCATGCCTCGGGTCAGCTCGCTGTACAGACCCGCCTGGCGCGTGACGTCGGTGAAGGTGCCGTCGCCATTGTTGTGATAGAGCACATTGGGGCAGCCCCGGAAGCTGAGGGGGGAGAAGTAGGCCAGGAGCTGCTCCGGCCGTCGCATCTTATCCTCGTCGCCCCAGGAGTAGAGGACGTAGTTGGCCAGGAAAAGGTCGAGGTGGCCGTCGCGGTCGTAGTCGCCGAAGGCGGCGTCGCTGGTGAAGGCGGAGCCGCCCGATATGCCGGCCGCTGCGGTCAGGTCGCGAAAGGTGCCGTCGCCCTGGTTCTGGTAGAGGCGGTTGGGACCGTAGTTGCACACGTAGAGGTCCTGATCGCCGTCGTTGTCGTAGTCGGCCGCCACGCAGCCCACGCCGTAGCCGTTGCACGCCGCTCCCGCCGCGCCCGGAACGCGGCTGAACTTGCCGTTGCCCTCGTTGCGGAAGAGCACGTTGCCTTCCGGCGCAGGGCCATGGTATCCCGGTGTAGGGGCTCCCTGGACGCAGTAAAGGTCCAGGTCGCCGTCGCCGTCGTAGTCGAAGAAGGCCGCCCCGGCGCTCATGGTCTCGGGGTAGCACTTGCGTCCCGCGCCGCAGTGGCGGCGCCGGAAGTCCACGCCGGCGGCGGTCGAGGCGTTGACGAAGCTGGCCACCACCTGCTCCGAGGACGACCGTGCCGCCGGCGCTGCGTTGGGCGTGGGGTTGCGGCAGCCGGCCAGGCCTATCAGGAGGCCGGCCAGGAGGAGTCCCGAGGCCCACGTTGGCAGCCGGTGGCGCGCCTGGCCGCGGGTCATCGCGTCCCTCCGGGGGTAGCGCGCCGGATGACGCTGGCGGCGGCCTCGTTGTCGCTATCCAGCTCCAGAGCCTTGGCTGCTGCCTTGGCTGCCAGGACGTTCTTGCCGTACTTCAGGTAGAACTCGGCCAGGCGCACGTAGGCGTCAGCGTCGCGCGGTGCATAGGTTATGTCCAACCAGCGCCTGGCTTGTTCGGTCTGAAAGCTAGCTTCGGAGTGCACATGCTGCCTGAGCTCGGCCGCCTCCTCGTGCCTGCCCGCGCGGTCATAGGCCGAGGCCAGGGCATACCAGACGGCCGACGAGGCGGGGGCCAGGGCCAGGGCTTCCTCCAGCTCCCGCACCGACTCCTCATTGCGCCCGGCACGGCCGTAGACGATCCCCAGGCGGAAGTGGAGGGTCACACGGTTGGGGTCCAAGGCCAGGCCCTTCCGGAACGCCTCTTCAGCCAGGCGTAGACTGTCGGGGCCGCCGCCGTAGAGGTAGTGCACCCAGCCCAGCACCTCGTAGCCGTCCACGCAGCGAGGGTCAAGCTCGACGGCCTTGGCGGCATGTCGCAGCGCTTGGTTCCGGTCAATCAATACCGCCCGCGCCATCACAGCGTGCGCCTCGGCCCCGTCGGGGCGCACTTTGATGGCGTGCGCCAGCACCTGGCGCGCCTCCTGCTGGCCCTCGCGGCCCCTGTCTTGGGCCTGGAGAAGTGCCCTGGCGAACCGCACCAGCGCGTTGTAGTCGTCGGGATGCTCAGCCACCGCTTGGCGGCAGAGGGGAAGCCCCTCACTGAGGCGCCCGGTGCTGGCCAGGAGCAGGCCGAGCTGCGAGGCGGGTTCGGCAGCCTGCGGCATCTGGTCAAGGGCTGCCCGGAGGTGGCCCTCTGCCTGCTCCCAGTCACCCAGGTCTACGTACGCCCGGCCCAGCAGCAGGCGCACCTCGCCGCGATTGCTGGGCGCCTGCTGCAAAGCGCGAATGGCGTCCTGGGGCTGCCGAGCGTCCAGATAGGCCTCCGCCAGACGAAGGCGAGCGCCGACATCTTCGGGGGCGGAGGCCACGCGCGACTCCAACTGGCGGAGGCGGGCGGCCAGTGCAGGGTCGAGGGGCGGAGGCTGGACGGCCGGGCGTTGGGCGAGGGGAGCGGGGCCGGCGCGCCTGCGCAGACCGAACTGCACCACCAGCAAGGCGCCCACGCTCGCGACCAACAATGCCAACAGCATGTAGACCAGGATGCGCCTACGTGACTTGCGCGTATGGTCCGCAGAAGGCCCACCTCTGGCCTTCTGCTCGGGCCCAGGACGCTTTCGTCGTGACCTGCCCGCCATTGAGCAGACTCCACAGAACCCCGGTTAGCTCAACTTCGCCGGGCCCTGGGCGAGACCTGCGCGGAGGTAGCGGCCCGAGAGGGTCCTGGTTGGTTTGCTGCGGGCCTCCGCGCTGAAGTCGCCGACGCGCCAAGCGCCTCCGCCGAAGCGGCTGCGGCGCTCTCGCGAAGGCGGAAGCCGCTCTGGCGACGGCGCGGGCGCTACTGCCCGCAGGCGGGCCTACGGCTTGAGCGGCCGGATGCGCACGTTGCGGTAGGCGACGGGGCCGTGGTCGCCCTGGACCATCAGGGGCCCAGTCGCACGCTCGGGCCCCGGCACGGAGGCGCGGGTGGGGCCGCCCACCTCCACGTTCTCGTGGATGACCACGCCGTTATGGACCACTTTGACAAAGAGGGCGTTCCTGATCTTGTTGCCCTTCTCGTCAAAGCGCGGGGCGCGGAAGATGACGTCGTAAGTCTGCCACTCGCCGGGGGCCTTGCAGGCGTTGGTGCGGGGAGCCTGGCCGCCGACGGCCTGCTCGTTAATCCACTGGCAGTAGATGCCGCCGCAGTCGGAGTAGGTGGGCTCCTTGACGCCCCAGCTATCGAATACCTGTATCTCGTAATGGCTCATGAAGTAGACGCCTGAGTTGGAGCCCTTGGGCACCACGAACTCGATATGCGCCTCGCAGTCGCCGAAGCTGGCGTCGGTGATCAGATCGGCCGTCCGGCCGCTGGCGCCGTTGACCATGAGGCCCTGGCCGGGCTCGATGGCGAAGTGAGAGTCGTCGTCCGGCTTCAGGCTCACCTGGCCCGCCGCCAGCCACTCGTGCTGGGCTTGGTCGCCCCGGGCGTGCCAGCCGGTGAAGTCGCGACCGTTGAACAGCTCGACCCAAGCGGCTTCGTTGCCAGCGTTGGGCATATCGGCCCCCCTTGTGCAGCGAACTGGAATGAGCAGAAGCACTACACAGACCAGAGGTGCGTACCTTGGCATGTTCCTCATCTCCCTGGCGCGGCTTCCGCCACGGCCCGCGCACCCGTAAGTAGGCTCGGGCGAAGTGCCCTGACTGAGCTTCGCCCTGTGGCGCGTGCAAACCTGCGTGCAGGCGGCGCCCCGGTAGGCGTGCCGGGAGGGCGCCGACCTGGCGGCGTGGAAGCTGCAACATGCTGTGTTGGCCTCAGGCAGCGCGTAGCGACAAGGAGGGAAAGAGGATGCGTGCGTGCCCCATTGTGTTGCTGAGCCTACTCGTTTGCTGCGGTGCGGTCTATGCCCAGACCACCGGGGTCGGCGACAACCGGCTGACCGACGCCGAGCGGCAGGAGGGATTCGAGCTGCTGTTCAACGGCAGCAACCTGGACGGCTGGGAGGGCGACGCCAACGTCTGGTCGGTGCGCGAAGGGATGATAGTCGGCCGCAGCGAGCAGGCACTGCCGCGGGACGCCTACCTGCTGCTGAAGGGCGAGCCACGCGCCGACTTCGTGCTGCGCCTGGACTTCCAGATCGTGGCCGGCCGCGCGGGCCTGGCGTGGCGTGCTGATGCTGCCCAGCGGCGCGGCTACACCGCGACCGTGGGCGCCGCCGAGGCCCAACCGCCGCTGCGGCAGGGGATGTGGAACTACGTGGAGATCGCGTGCCTGGGAGACCGCATCCTCGAGCGCCTGAACGGCGTGACCCTGGCCGACGGACCGGACGCCCGGTTCAGGCAGGGAGCCATCGCCCTGCAACTGGCGGCCGGGGCGCCGGCAGAGGTCTGCCTCAAGAACGTGCGCCTCATGCCGCTGGCGCCCGACGAGGCGATTCCGGCAGCGACGCTGGGCGTCCCCGCCGGCTGGACCGGGCTGTTCACCGGCAAGGACCTGAGCAACTGGGTCATCATGGGCAACGAGGCCGGCTTCCAGGTGACGCCGGAAGGCATCCTGCGCAGCGAGGGCGCCAAGGGCGGCAACTGGCTGCGCTCCAACAAGCAGTACAGCGACTTCGTGCTGCACACGGAGTGGAAGGTCTCGCCCGGCGGCAACAGCGGCGTGTTCATCCGCGCGGCTGACCAAGGGGCGCCCTGGGATAGCGGCCACGAGGTGCAGATCTCCAACGAGCAGCCGCCCCGCGACGAGCTGCACTGCACGGGCACGCTCTACGGCACCGTGGCCGCCAACCCCCGGCCCGACGAGAACCCCAACGTGTGGCATACCTACGACATTCACTGCGTGGGGCCGCTGATCACCGTCATCGTGGACGGCAAGCGCACCGTCAACGTGAACCAGGAAGAGGTCGAAGCCATCAGGAGCAAGGCGCTGGCCGGCTACGTGGGCCTCCAGGATTCCCACACCGACGCCGCCGGCTGGATCGAGTACCGCAACCTCTGGATCAAGGAACTAGTGCGGGGCAAGGAGTAGCAGCCGTCAAGGCGCCGGCCAGTTGAGGTGGCGGTGGAGGAAGGCAAACGTGCCCTGGGCGTTGATCATGTGCCCGCCGGGGAAGAACTCGATCTCGGTGCGCTGGGGGAGGCCCAGGTCGGCATAGAGGTGGCGCACCTTGGCGTACTCGTAGGCCACCCACTCGTCCGGGGCCACGCCGTCCTGGTGGCCCCGTTCCACCATGAAGGGCCGGGGGGCGATGAGCCCGGCCAGCTCGGCGTAGTTGAACGTGCTGCCCAGGTTGAACTCGGGCATCTCGTACTCGCCGGTGTACAGGTAGCTGTAGGGGCTGTCAATGCTGGTGTTCTTGACGATCCACTCGTTGAAGTCGGCCGAGCAGATGGATAAGCAGTAGCCGTCCAGCAACGCCGGCACCCGCATGGCCGTTTTGCCGCCGTAGGAGATGCCGTAGAAGCCGAGGCGCGCCGGGTCCACGAAGGGCTGGGCGCGCAGCCATTCCAGCGTGCGCTCGTGCTGCCGCACGATGACCGAGAAGAGCGATTTGCCCAGCGGGTTGGCCTTGCGCTGGAGGACGCGGAAGGCGTCGCCGCCGAGGTACGGGTTCTGCGGGGCATAGACGACGAAGCCCCGGTCGGCCAGTTGCGCGGCAAAGGCCTGATAGGCGCCCTCCCTTCTGGGGCCCACTGTGTCCTGCGGTCGCCCCTCCAGGCCATGCTGGCACACTACCACCGGCCTCCGCTCGCCGGGCCTGAGGTCCTTGGGCAGCAGCAGGATGCCGTAAGCGAACACGTCGGGCCAGACATCGAGCACGACCTCGTAGCCCTGCCACTTGGGCTCATCATAGGCCAGCCGCGTGCGCGGGTTGGCCGGCAGGCTGGGCGGCGGGAACCGCCCGATGACCTCGTCCCAGAGGTAGTCGCGGTAGAAGCGGCAGGTCTCCTGCCAGCGCTCCACCGACGACGAGTCCGCCTTGGACCAGAACTCGCGCCTGACCTGCTCTGAATGCCGCACGAGCCGCTGCGTGAACTGGCACAGTTGATCGAACTGGCGGTGGAGTCGAGGGAGAGGGTCGTAGGCCCCACGCAGATCGGTCGGCGGTTGGGCGGGTGGTTTGAGGATGGCGGGCGCGCCGAGCCGCCCGGTCAGAGCCGTCAACAACCCCTGCACGGCGGCCGGCGACCCCGGCGGCCCCTGGCCTTCCTCGGGGGCTATCAGACGCAGGCTGTCGGTGGCCTTCAGGTTTTCGTAGAAGGCACGGGCGCGCTGGAACTCCTCGTTCACAGAAGCCAGCGGCGGCGAGACCAGCCGGCCGGGAGCAGCCCCCTGTCGGCCTTCGCCGACCGGCGGCGGACCAGCCACCTCCGGCCCTCGGCAGGCCTCGATGATGAGCGAGCGCGGCGCGATGAGGCCGGCTAGCTCGGCGTCGCCGAACTCCCGCAGCAGCCCGAAGACGTTGCGGTAGATGGGCTCCTGCCAGACGTCCTGGCGCGACTGGAAGTAGCCGCTGACCACCACGGCGTCAATGCGCGGATCGGCCGCCGCAGCGTAAAGCGCCAGCAAGCCGCCCTCACCGTAGCCGATCACCCCTATGTCTGGGTCCTGGTCGGCAGCGTCGTGGATGAACCAGTCCACGGCCGCGAGCACCTTCTGCACCTCGTAGCCGATGATATGCCGGCCCATCTCGAACGCCATGCGGTAGATGAACTCGCGATGCGGCTGGTTGGTCAGGCGGATGCTTGGGTTGCCGGACCAGGTATCCTGGCGGTCAATGAGCGCGGGCACCAGCACCTGACAGCCACCCTCGGCCAGGCGGCGGGCGAACTGCGCCTGCGGCGGCACGCCGGGCGCCAACCCCACCAGCATCTCGGGGGACCAGTCCGCATCGGGGAGGGCGACGATGCGGGCGATAGGCAGACCATCTGGCTGCAACAGCAGCCCTTCGGCGTCAACGCCCTCGAACACCGGCCAGCGAACCGCGTAGACCACGTACCCGGCCCCTTTGGCCACCTGGGCTGGGGAGGAGGTGGTAGCCACCAGCTCCAGCGCGGTTACCGGCTGCCTGGGGTCCCCGGCACCGATGGCCCGCAGGAAGCGCTCGCGCTTGGGGGCCACGGAGCGCTGGTAGGCCTCGGGTGAGCTGTAATCCCGGTGCCAGAACTCCTCGCGCCGCTGCACCGAGTCCGCCAGCTCGCGCATGAGGAAGCGGTCAATGCCGGCCACCATCTGCGCGGCCAGGTCACCCTCCGCCGCCAGTGGTTGCGTGCCCGGCAAGGGTTCGGCGCGAGCGGGATCGGATGGGGCCAGGGATGTCATGGTCGTGAGCGCCGCGGCCAGTGCCACGCAGGAGATTGACAGGACGGGCTGCCTGCACCCACTTCGTAGGCTCATGGCCGCAGCCTACACCTTCTCGGGAACAACCCAAGGCTTCCGGTAGGTGCGCTTGACCAGCCGGTTGGCTTCCTTGTCGTCGCCGAACGTCTCGCTGGCGGCGTCGAACTGGAGCTTGCGGCAGCCCACGCGATAGGAGATGTTGCCCAGATGGCACAGCACCGTGCTCATGTGCCCCTCTTCAATGTCGCCGTTGGGGCGCTGGCGGGATTTGATGCACTCGAAGAAGTTGTCGAAGTGCTCCTTGAGCGCCTGCCGGCCAGGCTGGCGCGCCACTTCCTGGTTGTCGAGGCCGAAGACTTGCCACCCGCCGCCGTGCCGGCCCATCATCATCAACCCCTTGGTGCCATAGACCTCGACTTTGGTGGCGCAAAAGGGCCAGTCGGGCAGCAGGTCGGAGTCCCGGACCTCGGGGGGTATCTTCTTCATGTACGGCGTCCAGAGCGTCAGCTCGAAGGTCATGGTGAGCTTGTCATAGTCGAACAACACGTGCTGCGTGTCTGGGGTCTCCTGAGCATCGTCGTAGGCATACTTGCCGCCGGTCGCATAGACCGACTTGGGGTACTTGAGGCCCATGATCCAGCGGGCGAGGTCCATCTGATGCACGCCGTCGTTGATGATGTCGCCGCCGGAGTAGTCCCAGAACCAATGCCAGCTGTAGTGGAAGTGGTTGGGGTTGAAGGGGCGCAGGGGCGCGGCCCCCAGCCACAGGTCGTAGTCCACCCCCTCCGGGACCGGCCCATCCGGCTGGGCGGGCACCGCCGAGCGGGTCTTCATGTTGAGCACCCGCACCAGGTGCACCTCGCCCAGCTTCCCGGCCCGCAGGTAGTCAATGGCGGCACGGACGTAAGGCGCACTGCGGTTCTGTAGCCCCACTTGCACCACGCGGTTGTACTTGCGCGCCGCCTCCACCATCTTGCGCCCCTCCCAGATGTTGTGGGAGGCGGGCTTCTCGACGTACACGTCCTTACCCGCCTGGCAGGCCATGATCGTGGCCAGAGCGTGCCAGTGGTCGGGGGTGGCGCTCACCAGGGCGTCCACGTCCTTGTCGTCCAGGATGCGACGGAAGTCCTGAGTGGTCTGGGGGCGCTTGCCCTGAAGGCCCTCCACAGCCTTGGCCGCCTGCTCGGCCCGCCCAGAGTCCGGGTCGGAGGTGTAGGCGATCTCCACCTCGGGCCGCTGGGCCAGATGCCGGGCCAACTCCTGCCCACGGCCGCCGCAGCCCATGACTCCCACCACGAGCTTCTCGTTCGCGCCCAGGACTTGCCCCGCGCTGGGCAACACAGTTGCTCCCACCGCGACGCCCAGCGCGGCGCCAGTTGAGGTGCGGAGAAACCGTCGTCGAGTCATCGGCTCTGCGTTCATCGGCGCTTCCTCCCGTCGAGAAGAAACCCGTGCCGGCTGGTTGTTCTCTTTGCCACAGACGCAAACCTTCGCACCGGGCTACTGTTGGGCACTGTGTTGGGGCCGGGGGCAGGAAATGCCGCTCGGTTGCGCGTAATATACAGGTGAGGGGCCTGAGCGACAGGCCCCCCTCGACCGTCAAGGTGATTGGCATGAAGGGCGTGCTTCTGGCTGCCGGGTTGGGCACGCGTATGCGGCCCCTGACCCACCGGCGTCCAAAGGGGCTCGTGCCCCTGCTGGACAAGCCCATCTTGCAGCACATGCTGGAGCGGGGCGCCGCCGCCGGCGTGGAGCACTGGCTCGTGGTCATCGGCCACTGGGGCGATCAGATCCGCGACTACTTCGGCGACGGACGCGCCTTCGGCACGCGCTTGGAGTACGTGGTGCAGGAGCGGCTGGACGGCAACAGCACGGCCACGCTGCTGGCGCAGGACTTCGTGGGCGACGAGCCCTTCTTCCTACAGTACGCCGACATCATCACTCCCGCCGCCAACTACCAGCGCCTGGTAGACGAGTTCAACAGCGGCCGCTGGGAGCTGGTCATGAGCCTGAACTGGGTGGAGGACCCTTACCGAGGGGGCGCTGTGTACCTCGATGCCGAGGGCCGCGTCACCCGGATCATCGAGAAGCCGGCCCCGGGCACTTCCACCACCCACTACAACAACGCCGGGCTATACGTCTTCCGGCCCAGCATATTCGAGGCCATCCGGCAGACGCCCATATCGGAGCGGGGCGAGTATGAGCTGGCTCAGGCCGTCGGCCTGGCCGTGGGCCAGGGGCGGGCCGTGGGCGCCATCCAGTGTCAGGGCTACTGGTCGGACGTGGCCAGCCCGGCTGAGCTCCTGCGCCTCCAGCCTCTGGTCATCGAGGAGCACGTCGGGCCCGGCGGGCAGCTCATCGCGCCCTCGGCGCAGGTGGCCCGCGGCGCGCGGTTGGGGGAGTCGGTGGCCCTGGCGGAGTTGGTGCAGGTGGGCGAGAGCCACATTGGCCCGAACGTCTCGCTGGGCAGCGGGTCGAAGGTGGGCGATGGGTGCAGGCTGGTGCACAGCTTCGTGCTGGCGGGGGCAGACATCCAGAACGGCTGCCACCTGCGCAACGTGGTGGTGGAGGAGGGCGCCACGGTGCCGGCCGACACCGTCCACCACGGCCAGGACCCAGAGCCCACGGTGCTGGGGGCCGTGTGTGGGGATTCCCGCTAAGTTAGCGACGGTGGCGGGGTCGGAAGCGGCGCGCGAGCAGGTTGGCGACCAGAGGGCCGGGCATGGCGGCATGGGGCAGCAGGTCAGCGTCCGCCGCCGGGAGCGGCCTTGCCCTTGGCCGCCTCGGCCTGCACCCGGGCGATGACCTGGCGCAGTTCGTAGGCTCGGCTCATCAGGACCAGATTCTCGGGGTCCTTCTCCAGCAGGTTCAGGGCGGCTAGCGCCTTCGGGCGCCACCGCTGCTGGCCCTGCGGGTGCTCCTCCCAGTTTCTCACGAGCTCAGTCGCGTAGCCGACCGTTACCTGGTCAGCGATGTACGTCTCAGCGTGATCCGCAATCAGCCGCCGACATGCGGTCTCCCATTCCTCCCACGTAGACCGGTCCCCGATCTCGGTCTCCAGCCAGCTTATCTGAGCCAGGCGGCAGTAGGGAGCGTAGACGGACTTGGGGTACTTGGCCACCAAGTGCGCAACCCGCTGCTGGGGCCAGTGCACCGACTGCGCCCCAGGCTGCGCTCCCTCCAGCGCGAACACCTCGCTGGTCAGCCGCGCCCCCCGCTCCTTGGTCTTCAGCAGCGCGAAGGCCTGGCCCTCCTCGCCGGTGGGCTCGACGACTTTGAGCGTCAATGCGTCAGCGGAGACGCTGCGCCAGCCCAGACCATGGCTGTGAACTCGACCGGCGAGCACGATCTCGTATTCGCCTGGCTCGTCGAAGTAGAACGCGTCCGCTAGGTTGAGCCGCGCGTCTCCGCGGGCGGCCGGTGCCAGTGAGCCGCTGCGCCAGACGTTGGGCTCACGAAGAGGCGGCTGCTCGGGCACTGGTCCGCTGACGGTCGGACGCAGACACTGCTTCTCTAGCTGAATCGGCACCCACCAACTGCGGCCCACTTGGTCCTTGTACTGAAGCTCAACGATAACCGGTTCGCCCACCAGCACGCTTTCCTTCACGAGACGCGGGAAGAAGTCCAGCCCCGCCACGGGCGGCGGGGCCGGCTCGGGCAGTTGCGTGTATGCGAGGGCGGCCAGCAAGTAGCCCAGCTTCAACATGGTAGCTCCCTCCTGTTCTCCCCCGGGCCTCAGGGCAGCGGGTCGGCTACGCTGCGCACTATCAGCAGGTCGTTCGGCGTGGGCCCGCCCGCGCCCAGGCCCAGTTCCGCATGGGCGTGCTGTGGTCGGGGGTAGGGCATGCCGGTGGCGTCATCCACATCGTCGAAGTCGTTCATGAACGGCGGGGGGTTGTTGGCGTAGTTGTAGAGCATCAAGCACCCGTCCGTCTGGGGGATCGGCATCCAGTTGGGGTCCTCGAACAGCAGAACCGCGTCCCAGTCGCGCTTCCCCGTGTCCCGGATGAACACGTACGCCTGGGTGGGCGACTGGTAGCCCAGGTCCTGGGCCACGAAGGTGAGCTGGGGATGGCTCAGGGCCTGCCTGGAGCGTGAAAGGGGTTCGGCAACCCTTGGAGCCGGAAGGGGATGCGCTGAGGCTGCGCCAACAGCGTGGGACGATAGACCAGTCGCGTGAGCGCAGCCTGTGGACCACCCGCGAACGTCACCTCATCGCACCACGTCGCCACCGGCGCCTCTGCCGCGGCCGTGGTGCGCGTCAACGTGCGCGTGCCCTCACCGAGGTATACGGATGGCCCCTGCGCGTCGAAGCCCTCCACAATCGGCTCGCGGTTTGACGCCGCCACCCACGTGGCTGCCGGCAGCTCATACTCGAACCGCACCACCAGCTTGCCCGCCTTGTCCCCGACCATGGCCCGCACAGGGTGACCAGGCGCGGCCTGCCAGCCCGCCGCGCGCTCGAAAGCGTAGTCCACTGGCTCCTTGGCGGCGCACACCACCAGGTTGCCCGTGATGTCGAAGCTGACCGCCTCTGCGTCCTCTCCTGACAGCGACAGGTTGGCCGGGTACCAGGCATCGGCGCGCGACAGGGCGACCGGCTTCTTGAGGACCGTCAGCTCTCGCCCCGTGTCTGTGCGACCCCCGAGCACCTCGACACACACTGGCACCCGCGGATCAAGGGCGTCCTGGGGGTAGGTGCCGAAGAACACCACAATGCTGTCCTTCGGCTGATGTCCCTTCCGGGCCGGGAAGGCCTGCCCGATCACGAACCCCTCAGCCGCGACCTGCGGGTCCAGCTCGGTGAGCGGGTCGCCCACTATGACCATGCCTTTGCCGGGCCACCACAGCATACGCACCCCGTAAAGCGCACAGATGCCTTCCAGCGTGGTCCGCGCGGGGTAGCGGCGGATGCCGAACCAGTAGCGCTCCTGCCGCGGCTCGGGCCCCACCGTCACCGTCATGGCCGCCCGGCCCTCCTTCTCCTGCTCCCCCCACCGTGCCAGCGCCTGCTCCAACGTCCACTCCCGGAGCTCCAGCCCCAACTCCGGGTTCTCGGGCACCAGGGCCGGCCCGGCTTTGGCGATGAGCTTGTGGCCCTGGATCTCGCACCAGCCCAGGGCCGCGATCATGGCCAGCGCCCGGTCGCAGGGCACATGCTTCACCCGCACCGTGACCCAGGGCTCCAGGTTGTCGCCCAGCACCAATTCGAACTGCTCGCCCACCTGCTTGCTGATGTCCGCCAGCACATCGCTCAGGAAAGCCCTATCCGCCTCCAACGATACCGGCGTGGTGGGCAGCGTCCTGGGCTTAGGAGCCAGGTAGGACATGCCCTTGGCCAGCACCAACTCCTCGGCCGGCAGCGGCCACGAGCCCAACAGCAGCAATCCCGCAACCGCTAGCGTACACGAGCGCCCGTGCAGTATGCCCAGCGTCACTCCGGCTTCGCCTCCCCCAGCTTGCTCAAGTCCGCCAGCCACAGCCACTCGCCGCGCACAAACGCCAGCGTCTTCTCGTCAGGCGAGAAGGCATATACGTACTTGTTGTTGCGGATGCCTTCCCGCCCTGCTTCGGCAGCCTCTCGGTCCGGGACAGCCTCTGCTCCTTTCTCCGTGCGCACCACGGGCACGTAGTAGCGTCCTGGCGGGAGTTGCGCGTCGCTCCCGGATAGCTCGCATACGAAATCCACGGCGAGGTCCCCCTTCGGCCCCCATACCCGCAGCTCCTGCACTCTGGCCTGTAAGCCACCGTGCGAGCCCTCTCGGTAAGCCAAGTACGCCACCTGCTTTCCACTCGGCGACAAGACGGGGTACCGACACCATTGTGCTCCTGGTGGTTTCGCACTCGTCCCGTAATGCCCCGCAGCGGCCATGGTGATCGAGACCTGAGCGCCCCCTTGAGCGCGCGGAAAGCGCGCATAGTAGACATCCTCGTATTCCGGCTCTACACCGTGCCCAAGAGGCCAGCCATCTACTCCCTGCCCCGAGTCCTGAGGGACGAAGCGACGGCAGCCCACGAAGGTCGCACAGAAGCCCGCTGGGGTTGCCACCGCAGTCCCGTACAAACTCATGGTGGGGTAGACTTCCAGGGGGTAGTCCGCTTCTACGAGCCTCTCCCCCGCCGCGTTTACAATCGCTATCCTCGCGGGCAGTCGCACCTCCTTGGCGCCCAACGGCGTCCTCCCCCCAACGAAAGCCATGACCACCACTTCCCTAGCCACAGCGGCCTGGCCCGTGACAGGGATGGATTGCCGCTCCTGTAGGTCCAGCAGACAAGCCGAAAGCCCGAACCTCGGCCATGGGTCACCCACCAAGAACGTTCCGTTTGGTGGTAACCATGCCAGCAAGAGCACCGCCTGGTGGCCCGAGAAGCACTGAAGGTCGAGGTCGTAACCTCGCAGGGCGTCCTGGGACACGAAGAAGGCGTGACGGGCTCGCCTGGCCTCTAGATCGAGGTAGCCGACAATATGATCGGTGTCCTCCAGGTGACCCCATTTGTGGTCTCGCTCGTCGGTGAAGAAGATCAGCTTGTTCTGGTCCTCGCTCCAAGCGAGGCGGCTGATATCGAGGTATCGAGGGTCAATGCGCACCGCACGTCTCACAGGCACCGCACTCCGCCCAGCCGACAGCAATGCCTCATCCACAAAGGGCCGCAAGTCCGGCAGCGGCGTGTCCGCGGCACTACGGTGGAGCGGGAAAAGCAAAGCTACCCCTGCGCAAAGGACGCCAAGCCGACCCATGTGTCCCATAGCAAAGCTCATGACCTACCTACCCACACCGGGGCAGCGCTAGAATTGCTCGCGACCCTCTTTGATCAGCACCGCGGCGAAGGGATGACCCGCGATCCCCACCTCCAGAGGCACCCATTGGCGCAGGTCGTATGTGCCGCTGAAGCTAATGCCAGGCTCGAACTCCGGGTTGGCCCACGTTCCCGTGAAGGCATACGTGCGGATATACTGAGTCTCAGGCTCGTTGATGTCTAGCCAGCGCCGCACGCGGCGACAAGGATCCTCGCCCACCACGCCAATACAGCCTTCCGTACCCGTTGCGCCCCCTTCTGGGTGGATCATGATATAGCTTCTCCACTGGACGTTCGCCTGCCCCTCCTGGTAGTTCTCGCTGTGGTCGCCGCTGTAGCCGAGGCCGTCCACGTAATTGGGCCGTTCGCCGAGGTTCGTCTTGAGGTTTGTGATGTCGTAAGACCAGGCCTCATCCCCTTGAGTGAACCTAGCGTCGCCGGTGCGATCCGTCTTCGTCGCCATACCGATTACTTCGCATATCCGGTGCTTGTACCGGTTCAGCGGCCCGGTTGCCCCCTCGTGGAACGACTTACACGCGTTCGACTCAGGGATCGGCCCTACCCCACACGTCCACGCCTGGGCCCAGTTGTTCAACCCGACCCCCGACCCGGACCTGGCGGGGAAGCTGTACGTGACGTTGTTAGGAGCCACGGTATTCCCGGTGCCGTTGAGAAGCGAGAACGTCACTGTACTTGGCGGAGCCGCTCCTTCGTACGTGCTGAGCCGCCACAGCCGGGCGAGGTACGGCGAGTCCACTGTGGCATTCCCCGCCAGCATACGGTGCCCGCAGTGATCGCGGTACAGGCCAGGATTGCCGTCCACGGCGCGCAGCACGCCGCGCCATTCTCCTGGGTCCTCCCGCGTGGTCAGGAACTCCACGATCTGAAGCACGTCCTGCTGCGTGCCCGCAGGTTCCGTGTCCACCAGATCGAGGTTGGGCGCAACCAAGTCCACCGCACACTGGGAGGCGCTGACATGCTCCTTGTCGGTCAGCTTGTAGTAGAAGACGAAGCAGAGCCGCCCCTGGGCGTCCCAGGACGTCTCCATGTGGTCTACCATGGGGCTGAGTGTGGTGGACCGGTACGTCTGCTCGTCGTTGTCCGCCGCCTGCACCGCGCTGATCTCGTACGTGTAGGTCCCCTTCTCGCAGTACTCTCCGTAGCCGTCCTTCCCGTCCCACACCAGCTCCACTGGCTGCCCGGGCATCACCCCCGTGGCTTGCAGCGTCCGGCAGGGCTCAGGTGGTGGGGCGGCCGTGCCGCGGATGTACACGGTGATGTCTACCGGCTCCGTCGCATCACCCAGGTCATCCACCCTCACGGTGATCACCGGCTCGTCCAGGTCCGGGTTGTCGTAGTCGAACCGCACGTAGTCCGGCGGGCTTACATTCGTGATCACCAGATTCTGCACGTCGCAGAAGCCGGTTGCTTCCGCCGTGGAGGTGTGGTTGGGACCATAGTGGCCATAGGCGTCCAGGTGGAGGCGCACCCGGTGGCTGCCGTTGTGACCCAGCGGGATGTGCACGGTATCCCACATCGTCTTCCAGTGCACGGTGTCCCCAGGCCCCGGCCCGTACTGGCGCAGCACCGTCCACTCGTGCGTCACTGGGTCCTGGTCGTACCAGCCCCCGGAAGACAGCGGGCTTTCTGGGTTGGGGTGCAGCGTAGTTTCCTCGCGCACGTACGCCGTCACCTGCGCCCCATTACAGCAGTGCGGAATCCAGACCTCCGCTTCCACCACCACCTGGTTGCCCCCCACCGTCCCCGTGGGCTTCACCAGGGTGATGTGGGCCGGCGGGTCCACCACCAACTGCCTGGTGACCGTCGCCTGGTGCCAGTGCGGCTGGGTAATGCTGCCGGTCAGCGTCAGCGTGTAGGTGCCCGGGTTGGCGTACTGGTGGGTCCAGGCACCATACCCTCCCCGCGGTACGCTCTGCGTCTGCCCCTGGCAGCCGTCGCCCCAATCCAGCGTCATCGCGCAGGGGCCGCCGGGGTTGGAGTCCTAGTGCCACCGGGTCGCGTCCACGTACGCCTGGCAGTCTATGCACGGCTGGTTCGGGATGATATAGTGAAAAGCCACCCCAAAGGTCCCGGCCAGAACGGGCACACCCGCAGCACACCAAGCCAGACACAGCACGGCTACTGCCAACAGCTTGCCCTTCTTCATCTTGCCCTGCCTCCTCCCTGAGTGCCCTCAAGCAAGCGAGCCACACGGTAACCGTGTGGCTCGCAGCAAACCCGTATGTGTTGAGCCGCGCTCTGGGGTCAGCCCCCGGGCGCGGCAATCGCATCCCATGGCGCTCTGGGTTACGCGCCGAGTCCCAACTCCAACCACTCCGCTCACGCCTTCTCGCCACCTAAGAAAAGCGCGCTCTTCAAACCAGTTCCCGCACTCGCATCCTAACCGCTACCCCCGGCCCTGTCAAGGCCTTTCTCGACTGCGGCGAGAGGTCCTGGGGAAGCGCCCCCTCCCCAACCACCTGCTCAGGCTCACCGCCGCCCACACCGCCGGCCTCTGCGCCGTACCTACCCGCAGCCAGGCCGCAGTCCTGCGTCTGCACCCCACCGACAAGGCCTCCCTCCGCCCGTGCTGGCGGTGCGCGCCAGGATTGTTGGGATCAGGCGGCGGCGGGCAAGGCGTGTATGAGCTCCTCATAGTAGTCGTTGAAGAATGCCGTGCGCAGGCACAGGATGGCTTTGAGGCCCCCCAGGCTCCAGC
>Ga0315282_10004618_pt1 | contig 23901 bp, 12 predicted proteins | sample YL17G07_20_MG_FD_203693 | JGI IMG/M metagenome (GOLD analysis project Ga0315282, IMG submission 203693) | Sediment microbial communities from Yellowstone Lake, YNP, Wyoming, USA - YL17G07_20 | ecosystem: Environmental > Aquatic > Freshwater > Lake > Sediment | place: USA: Wyoming | collected... | reverse complement strand
AGGGACGCCCGCCCTCAGGTTCGGGAGCGCGAGTCTAGGGAAGAACCGCAGACCTCCAAGGCGGAGGTCTGCGCTACACTTCCTGCCCCTCATTGCCGTCAACCGGCTTCTCACTCCTGACTCCTGACTCCTGACTTCTGACTTCTAAGTGTGAGGCAGGCCAACCGGAGCAGGGGCGGCCGCATCCAGCGCTCTCCGCCGCATTCCGAACTTGGCCAGGCTGCCCTTGGCCACCGCCGAATCCAGGGCGTCCACGACGATCGGGTCGTATTTGGTGCCCGTGTGCTTGCGCAGGATTTCGAGCGCCTTGGTGAATTCCGCGGCCGCATGGTAAGGCCGGTCGGTGGTGATGGCGTCAAACGTGTCCGCCACGGAGATGATGCGCACCATCAGCGGCAACTCATCGCCCTCGACGCCATCGGGATAGCCTCGGCCGCTCAGCGCTTCATGGTGCCAGCGGATGCCGGGCAGCATTTCGGTGAGCTGTTTGACCTGGCGCACGATTTCATAGCCCATCACCGTGTGCCGCTTCATGATTTCAAACTCTTCGTTGGTGAGAATGCCGGGCTTCTTGAGGACACGGTCCTCGATGCCGATTTTGCCGACGTCGTGCAGGATCGCGGAGATACGAATCTTATCCACTTCCTCTTCCGGCAGGCCCAATTCGCGCGCCAGGACGACGGAGAATTGCGCCACCCTCCCGGAATGGCCTTTGGTGTACGGGTCCTTGGCGTCGACCGCGGCCGCGATCATTTCAATCGAGTCCATGAACAGTTTGTGGTTCTGCTCCGAAGCCATCTTCAGATTGCTGATGTAGCGCTGGATGTCCTCGACCATTTGGTTAAAGGTGGCGGCGAGTTCGCCGATTTCCGTCCGGCTGCTGATCTCCGCGCGCTGCGTGAAGTCACGCTGGGCGATGGAGCGAGCCGTCCGCGTCAGCAAGTCAATGGGATAGGTAATCGCCTTGGCGGCCAGAAAGCCGATCACCACGCTGAGCACCACCATCAGTAGGCCCCACCAGAAGGTCTGGCGGCGCATTTCGAAAACCGTGAAGTAGGCGTCGCTGGTTTTCCGCTGGACAATCACACCCCAGCCGAGCTTTTGCGTGGGCGAGTAGGTGCCCAGCATCTGGACCATCTGGTTGCCCTTTTGCAAGGTGAAGAGAGAAGTCTCCGCCACGCGCGCGCGCCCGCTCCAACTGAGGAACTTCTGCACGATGGGAATGGCCACCATATCCATCCCTGGAACCCCGTCGGGGTCGTACGATGTTACCAAGCGCCCGGCGTTGTCCACTACATAAGCTTCCAGGCCCGACCGCTCGTTGGTATCCTCCAACTCCTGCGTGATGGGTTTGAGCGTGACGACGGCGGCCACCATTCCCAAGAACTGGTTCTTCTGCTTAATGGGTTCCGCCATCACCATAACCGCATCGTTCTCGCGGGGACTCGAGACCATGATGGGATTGCTCCGGAACTCTTGTCCCTGTTGGGCAGCGGTGAAGGCCGCTTCCAGGGATTTGCGCAGAAAGGGGTCGCCCGCCGCGTTGAAGTTGCGCGCCTGGGCCTGCATTCCCCGGGCCTGGTTATTCAGCACGGTGGCATAGAGAACCGCCGGGCGGTCAGCCACGAAACCTTCCAGCGCCAGGCGCAGCTCCTTGTCGGAGGAGTACTTGGCGGCGGGAATGGGTGTCGCCAACGGCACCACGGAGTCAAAGAACTCCTTCAACTGCTGATTCAGATTCTCCATGTAGAGCGAAATCACCTGGGAAAGTGATTGGGAGGTCATCGTCTGGAGGACACTTTCATCCGTCTCCAACCTTTCCCGGTTCATCGACATCATTTTGGATCCGTAGAACCAGAGCGGACCTACCGTGATGCCGATCAGGATCAGCAGAATGACGTAAAGGATCCGGACGCGCGTTCTTTTGCCATGTTCCATGGGCCGCCCTACGTGCATATCTTAGGCAATCGCGGACTTGAAATCAATAGGGTATGAACGCCTCGCACCTTGGGAATTGACCTTTATCACATTCGGCATGTTGCTGGTGGGTCCATTGCGGCGGCGGGCAGTGACACAGCTTGGGTGGCGGTGTCTGGCCGCGAAGAAGCGGATGCGAAGCGTAAGCGGCCCGGGGACAAGGCGCATCGCCGGGTGGTGGAGCGAACGCACTCTTGGCTCAACCGCTTTCCCTTCGCGCTAGCGGGCCCGCATCGAGTTCGCTGTGGCTACCGCTCGCGGGTTCGCCTCCCGGAGCTTTGCCAGTCAGATCGCCCCTTCCCACGTCTGGTCGGCTACCTGTTGTATGAGCAATCACAGGGTAAGCTCCTTTCAGCTTACAAGATCAGCCAGGCTTGTCCTGGCGGACCAGGTCCGCGCTACGCTTGCTGCTGGCTCGCAGCCAGAAACACCGGCTCCCTTGGATCCGAATGCATCTCTTGCGGACCGATGGCTCCCCCAACCGCGCGTGCTCCATCCATATCGCGAGTCCATATCCCGAGTCCATATCCCGAGTCTCGCTTCGCCGCTCAGTATCTGCTATAAGAGCTAATCAGCGCCCGTGCGGATCTGTAGGGAGTACCAGGCAACTGGTATTCCTACCGTAACCGGATAAGCTGTTCCACGCGAGAGGGATCCACGTGCGATTGCAACCAGAAAAACTAGTATGTTGGGCAACCATGAGTGTGCTCGTTTTGATCTTTTCCGATCGTGTGCGCGCGGAGGAAACCGTTCCGAGTTTCTATGTGAGGAGCTACGGCGCGACGGGGCACAAAGCCGATAACGCCACAAAGGCCATTCAGGGCGCCATCGACGCCTGCGCGAAGGCGGGCGGGGGCCGGGTTTATCTCCCCCCGGGGGATTACACTTCGGGCACCCTACACCTACGCAGCCACGTCAGGTTGTACATCGAAGCGGGCGCCACCCTGTTCGCGTCCCAAGACCCCGCGGTTTTTGATAAGCCCGCGCTGCTCTACGGCGAGGACCTCGAAAACCTCACGATCGAAGGCCGAGGCACCATTGAAGGCCAAGCCCAGTATATCTGGGAGGAGGTCCAGAAGGAGGAGTTCAACTCTCCTTACGGAGTTCTGCCGGCAAGTCCTTTATTCAATGTCGTCCAGGAAATTGAGAGGAGAGCGCTGCCGCCGGGCGCCAAGATTGACTGGAAAAAGGCCCGCTACTTTGGCCACATCACCTACAATCTGGCGCTGGCAGAGGAGAGGGCCAAAGCGCAAGGCGAGCCTTTGATGCGCTCGTATCCCAAGGGCTGGCCGACCCATCCTGAATACCCCCACATGATCCAAATCATCCGTTGCAAGGACGTGCGGATCGCCGGCCTCTCGATTCTCCATTCGCCGAGTTGGACCATCAATCCCATCAATTGCGAGCGGTTGAACATCGAGGGCCTCTACATTTTCACCAGCCTGAAATACGGTGTGTGGGCCGACGGCATCGACCCGGACGGCTGCAAGGACGTGCGTATTGCCCACTGCACGATCGAGACCGGGGATGACAGCATTGTTTTCTACTCGATGAACTGGCATGGCCCGGCACTTCCCTGCGAGAACATCACCGTTACCAACTGCCGCCTTACCTCTGCATCTGCCGCCATCAAGTTCTGCGATGGCAATATGAATTGTGTCCGCAACGTGACCATAGACAACTGCGTGATCACGGGGTCCAATCGCGGCATTGCCTTCATGGTGTCGGACGGCGGGTATGTGGATAGCGTGGTCATCTCGAACCTGGTCATCGGCACCCAGCGTTACGACTGGTTCTGGTGGGGAGACGGCGACCCCATTCACTTTATGATCGAACGGCGCAGCGAAAGCCAAGGCCTGCCGGGCCAGCCGGGTGAGCCACACGCCGGCTCGATCCGCAACGTCATTATTCGCAACGTCATCGCGCACGGACAAGGATCGTGCCTGATCACTGGTCACCCTACGAGCTGGCTGGAAAACGTCAGCCTGGAAAACCTCCGTGTGTTTATCTCCACAGACCCCTCGTCTCCCTATGACAAGGCGGTGAATGCCATGCAATTTCGATACGCCAAGAACCTGAAGGTGAAAGACGTTGAGGTGACGTGGCAGAAACCCGAGTGGGTTAACTGGCAGAGCGCTCTCTACTTCGAGGATATCGACGGATTGAGACTGCAAGGTTTCACGGGAGGGCCAGCCAAGCGGCAAACCGAAATCCCGGCGGTGGTCCTCGACAAAGTAAACCAGGCCGCGATTCTGGGCTCCCAGGCTCGGCCTGGAACTCAACTATTCCTCAAAGTGAAAGGCGCAAAGAGCCGGAATATTTATCTGGTCGGGAACGAATTGCATGACGTCAAGACACCCTACAAACTTGATTCCGGCGTGAAACCGGGGACCGTGAAGGCGGTCAATAATTTCTAGTGCCGTTCCAAGTTAATATCGGCCTGCCGAAACCGTTCCGCCTTTCCCTCTCAAAGATGAGCGATTCGGGCTGACTATTGACCGCCTGCGTTGGCCAGCCGACGAGAAGGTGAGGATTTGAAACTAACACAAGACAGGTCCGCCCTACGCTTGCTTGGGTCAATACGAGCTCTGGGGCTTACCATTGCCCCCCACACACCTTAGGCGGGCAATGCTGCCGCAGCGACCCTCCACTGTCGGAGAAACACTCCGCTCGAGGGGCGTGAATCCTCGGCGGCACGGCGGACAATTCCCTTTGTATACAAGCACTTAGGCTAGGTCACGAACTCGGTGATCCAGGTGCACATTGCTCTGCCAGGGCCCGCGGGGACGGGCATTTTGGAAGGGAGGCTTACCTGATGACTGGCGGCAATCCAACCCATGTTCGGGAGCACGGGAGCATCTTGGCGGAGGTCGAGAAAATGGCGTTGGTCTGGATGGCCCAGCGCCTGCCGCGTTGGGTCAATTCCGACCATTTAACCCTACTGGGGTTCGCCGCGATGCCCCTTGCCGGAATTGCTTACTGGATGGCCAACCGGCACCACTTGGCCTTACTCTTCGTCGTCCTTGCGCTGACCCTCAACTGGTTTGGAGACAGTCTGGACGGCACCCTGGCGCGTGTTCGCAACCGACAGAGGCCGAGATACGGCTTCTATGTCGATCATGTGCTCGACATGGTGGGAACCTTCTTCCTGCTGGGCGGCTTGGCCCTTTCGGGGTACATGAATCCGCTCCTCGCGCTGGGAATGCTCGCCGCCTACTTGATTGCGGCAGCCGAGGAGTTTCTCGCCACGCACGTCCGGCGGGTGTTTCACCTTTCCTTCCTGGGATTTGGCCCCACCGAGCTGCGGATCATCCTGGCCGTCGGGACCTTATATCTTCTCTATAAGCCCTGGGTTCACTTGGGAAGCCTGGGTGTCTTTCGACTGTTCGACGTGGGCGGCGTGGTGGCGATTGCGGGCTTGGCGCTGAAACTTGTGGTCTCGGCCGTCCGCAACACCCACGCTCTCTATTTGGCGGAGAGGCTGCCGCGATGACGGCGGCTCTGGGCGCGTGGCGGGGGTGGTCCAAATGCGGAGAAGAGCCTGCGCAGTGGCGGCGCTGGTTCGCCTTCAATTTGGTGGGGGGATTGGGCATCCTGATCCAACTCTCCACCTTGGCGGCGCTCACCGCGTGGGTGGGACTGCACTATCTGCTCGCTACCGGACTGGCCGTTGAGGTTGCCGTGCTCCACAACTTCGTTTGGCATGAGCGTTGGACATGGTCAGACCGCGCGGGCCAGGACAAGCCGGGCCGGTGGAAGAGGCTTCTGCGCTTTCAAGTCGCGAATGGCGCGCTATCGGTCGGCGGAAACCTGCTTCTGATGCAGCTTCTGGCAGGCAGGTGGGCCATGAACTACACACTGGCCAACGTTGTGTCCATTACCGTTTGCTCCATCCTGAATTTCCTGGCCAGCGACCGCTTGGTTTTCGAACGAACACCGCGCGGAGGTCGCGTGGAATTTACCTCCCTCGCCCCCTTGGGGGAGAGGCCTGCAACCGGCGCTTTCACCAGCCGGGGCGGGACGGGTGAGGGGGTCTAAATCGTCGGTACTTCATTCGCTGTTGACCGAATGCATCCGTGTTGGTACTAACCCCCTCACCCCCACGACCCGCAGAACGTGGGGCCCCTACCGCCTTGCGGTCCCCCCTCTCCCCCAAAGGGGCGAGGGAAGAAGAATCGTTAGTTTTGGTGTTGTATTCATGACCGTGGGAGTGCTGCGTTAACAACATCGAGCGTTTACCGATTTGGACAGCCGCGGTCAGAAACCGCCGCTACAGATCAGACTTTTAACACAGTCTCTCTTTGCAGCCCCGCCCTTCCGCTCACGCGCGAAAAATCAGGGCTAGATTCGGACCCTCCGCTCTTCCGGGCCGGGAAGAGCGCCGCGAATATGCTGGATGAACTCCCCCACCGAGTTGGCTCTTCCGCTGAATACCGACGCGAGGATGAGCAGCCCGAACAAAGTATCCGCGTCAAAAGGTGTGATTCGGTAGCCGGTGGCAAAACGCTTCTGAATAGCCTCGCGCAAGCCTTCCAATTTACAGGCCAGGCCTCCGGAAAACAGGAGATTCTTCCATGCTTTTTCCGGCCAAAGCCGGAGCGCAAAGTCAAAGTTGCTATCCGCCATGTGCTTGAACGCAGCGCGAAAGAGCTGCCCGACGGTCAAATTGCTTCCCCGGATGTTGGTGATTTGGCCCTGACCCAAGTGCGGCGCGCCGAAGAAGTTCAGGTCCACCTCCAAGTCGGTGTCAGTGACCTCCGCCGCTGCTTTCGCAATCCACTTCCAGGGATCCTGCAATTCCACGCCCTGAGCTTTCGCCATCTCACACAGAAGATCAACCAGCACATTCAGAGAACGTCCCGCCGGTCCGCCGGTGAAGGTAATAAGGAACTGCCCGTCAAAGAATGGGCGGGTTTGATAATCCCCGAGGTTGAGTGCGGGCATCAGGCGGCTAATTTGCGAACCCGTGGCGATGTTCAGTGACAACTCTTCCGCGCCAAACAACGCTCCGGCCAGAGCGCACTGATAGTCTCCCACCGGCGCGTAACACGGCACAGGCTTGCCGTTCAGGTGGAAGTAGCCCGCCACTTCGCCCTGTCTGCGCAGCACGGGCCAGCGAAGATGGTTGAGCCCCAACCGCTCGATCACTGCCTCATGCCAGGATGAGGTTTCCAGATTGAGAGCGCTGTAAGCCGCGGCGTTGGTCATTTCCGCTCCCAGGGCACAGCCGCATAACACACTCAGGACGAAATCCGGCACCGACGCGGGCGTCAGGTCGGGTGCCAGACTTCCCTGCTCCTTGAACCAGAAGAGATAACAAAGAGGCCTTCCGGGATCTAATTCGTTGCCAAGCTGTCGAACCTGCTGGGGATCCAATCGCCGGGTGAGCTCGTCAAAATAAGATCCCTCACCGGAGGGATGCGGCATGAGCGCGCGCTGGTCGCGCCACGTTATGCAATTTGACTCCGCCTCACCGCGTTTGTTCATCAGCACCATTCCGTGCATCTGCGAGCACATCACCATCCCTTCGCAATCCGGGGCGTGCGGGGCCAACTCGGCGATCAAGGCCCGCACAGCGGTCAGAATCGCGGTGGGATCAACCTCACAGAGCAAGGGATTCGCATTCGCCAATGGCGGCGGCAAGGGCGCACGCCGCACGTGCTCAAGACGCCGCCACTCCAGATTCAGCACTGCGCCCTTGATGAACGAGGTTCCCAGATCAATTCCGAGAAATGACATGTTCGCGCCGAAGCACGATTTTACTCCCGGTGGACCGTACCATTGGTGATTTGCGATTGGTGATCTGCGATTTTTGAAGAGTTCTCACCTGACGCAGCCGATAACCGAAGTGAGGAAGTGTGTCACGCTGGGGTCTGGCCATCGGCCTTTGCCCGTTTCGTTTCACTCGTCACTGATCAACTATGAAAAAACTGACAGAAGAACAAGGCAGCTCACGCAAAGGCACCAAGCCGCAAAGGGTCGCCGAGAAGGCTTGACTAACTCACGGTCAGCGTGAGCGTGACACTGTGGCTCAGGGTAGAAGATCCCGAACCCGTGGTGCCGGTCACTGTAAGCGTATAGGTTCCGGCCGGTGTTCCGGGGTTATGCGTCCCACCACCACCACCACCGCCACATCCTGCCAGCGCCAGAGTCAGCAACAATCCCAAGGCGAGCGGGAGCGTTGCGTACTGCCATCGGCTCACGCCGGGTTGGTTCCGGCGCGCGAAAGCCCAGGCCATCGCCGCCAGAACCAAGGCGAGGATCAACAGACCTCTCAGGCCCGGCGATAGGGGTGGGACGGGGGGAAGCGGTCGAGAGCGTGGCGCGCTGACCGAAGGTGCGGTCGTAGTAACGGTGACGGTGACATTGGTTGCAGAACTCCCCGCCGTTACCGGGTTCGGCGAAACCGTGCAGGTCGCCTCGGAAGGAGCCCCTGTACAGGTAAAGGTCACCGCCCCGGATAACCCCCCTTGCCCGCCCACACTTAATGTGTAGTTTGCAGCTTGGCCGCGCGCGACGTTTGCGGACGTGGAAGAACCGGAGGGCGGGGCAAAGGAGAAGTCCTGGCCCGTCCCGCTAAGCGCGACGGTCTGGGGGCTGTTGGGCGCGTTGTCGCTGAACGAGAGGCTGCCCGACGCCGTGCCCGCGGCGGTGGGCGTGAACGTGACCGCCACCGTGCAAGTGGCTCCTGCCGCGACGGGGTTCGAGGTCGAGCAGGTGGTCCCTGTGGTGGCGATGGCAAAGGGGCCGGTGACCGCAACCGCGGTGAGTGTGAGGTTACCGTTACCCGTGTTGGTCAGAGTGACAGTCTGGGAACTGCTGCTGGTTCCAACGAATTGAGCGGAAAAGGTCAGCGGAGCGGACAAGCTAACCACGGGCCCAGTCCCCGTCCCGCTTAAGCTGACGGTCTGGGGACTGCCGCTGGCGTTATCCGTGAGCGTGAGGCTACCGGACCGAGTGCCGTTGGTGGTGGGCGTGAACGTCACATTAACCACGCAACTGCCGCTGGCGGCAACCGGCGCACTGGTGCTACAGGTGGTACCACTGGCCGCTACCGCAAAGTCCCCCGTCGCCCCAATGCCTGTGAAGGTCAAAGACGCCGTGCCGGTGTTGGTCACCGTTACCGCGCTAGCCGCGCTGGTCGTCCCCACCGGTTGATTGCTAAAGCTCAGACTCGCGCTGCTTAGGCTGACGCTGGGGGCAGTGCCGGTGCCAGTCAACGTCACGGTCTGGGGACTGCCGCTGGCGTTATCACTTACAGAAAGGGTGGCGGATTCCGCGCCGGTAACCGTCGGCGTAAACGTTACGTTGATCGTGCAGCTTGCTCCGCCGGCGACCGAGGAACCACAGTTATTGGTCTGGCCAAAGTCTCCACCGTTGGGCCCGGTGAACGCGACACTGGAAATATTGAGTACCCCGCTGCCGGTGTTTTTCAGGGTTACGGCCTGCGCCCCGCTGGCGGTGCCGACCGCCTGACCTGCAAATGTCAGGTTCGCTGGGGAAAGTGCGACGACAGGAATTTGCAGCAGAACAGAAATGGTGTTCGAACCAAAGTTGGCGATCGCAAGGTCAAGCCGGCCGTCTCCATTGAGATCGTACATGATCACCGAACGCGGACTGACGCCGGTGTTAAAGTCCTGATTCGCCTGGAACGTCCCATCGCCGTTCCCTAGCAAAACGGAAACGGTGTTGGCCTTAAAGTTCACCACGGCAAGGTCCGGCTTACCGTCACCATTGATATCCCCCGTGGCAAGCGACATCGGGCCAATGCTCGTCGGGTAATCGACGTTAGATTGGAACGTTCCGTCACCGTTTCCCAGCAAGACGGAAACCGAGTTGGCTCCTGTCCCCAAGTTCGCTGTTGCCAAATCCAGTTTTCCATCTCCATTGAAATCGCCGGCAATCACCGTGTAGGGCTCCGCCCCGGTCGAGTACTGCACTTGGGCCTGGAACGTCCCATCGCCGTTTCCCAGGAGGATCGAAACACTGCCGGGGGTGTTGCTGTTGGCCGCCACAAGGTCGAGCTTGCCATCGCCATTGAAATCCGCGGTAATGAGCGAACTGGGAGGGTTTGCGTACTGCGGCCCTACTGCATAGTTCACTCCGGGTTTGAAGGTTCCATCTCCATTACCCAGAAAAATGGTGATTGCGGCGGAGTAACTGGCCGGCGGAAGGCTTCGATTTGCAACCGCAAGGTCGAGCACGCCATCGCCATTGAAGTCTCCGGCGGCAATGCTTCCTGGAAAGTAGCTCGTACTTAGCGTCGTCTGTGGTTGGAAGGTTCCATCGCCATTGCCCAGAAGAATGGAAACCGCACCGAGTGTGCAGATTCCGCCGTTGAAGGGGCACGAGAAGTTGGCAACTGCCAAGTCCAGCTTGCCGTCCCGGTTGAAATCTACGGCGGCGATTGCGTAGGGATACCGCCCGGTTGGATAGTTCACCGGCGGTTGAAACGTCCCGTCACCTTTTCCCAACAGAATCGAGACCCTATTGTCCGCGCCGTTCGCCACGGCCAAATCGATTTTGCCATCTCCGTTAAAATCACCCTCGGCCACCGCGATAGGACTATTGCCCACAGCAAAATCGGATTTACCAAATGTGAGCGAGGCTGTCCCGGTGGTGATTTCAAAAACCGCCACGTTGGACGTCCCGCCCCCCGGAGCGGGATTAACTACCGTCACCAGCGCCGTTCCGACGGCGGCAATGTCTGAGGCCGGGATCGCGGCGGTTAATTGCGTCGCACTCACCAACGTGGTCGTGCGAGGGCTGCCGTTCCATTTCACGACCGACGCGCTGAAAAACCCCGCTCCATTCAGCGTCAATGTGAATGCTGGCCCTCCCGGTGCAGCGTTCGCAGGCACAAGAGGCGGACTGATTTGGGCGACTGGGTATATATAACCAGTGCCGGACAGGTTCACACTCTGAGGAGTCCCTGGAGCGTTGTCCACGAAAGTCAAGGCTCCGGCGCTGAGGCCAGTAGCGCTCGGCGTGAACGTGACGTTCACGGTGCAGCTTGAGCCTACCGGCACGCCGCCTGAACAGGTGTTGGCCTGGGCAAAGTCGCCGCTGGCAGCAATACTTGCGAAGATCAGGGGAGAATCGCCCAGGTTGCTGACGGTTACCATCTGCGCGGAGCTGGTGGTGCCCAGAAGTTGGTTGCCAAAGGTCAGACTGCTCGCGGAAAGGACCGCCGTGGGGCCGGTGCCGGTGCCGGACAAGGCAACCACGTTAGGGCTGCTTGTGGCGTTGCTCGCGATGGTGAGATTGCCGCTACGATCCCCACGGACCGTAGGAGTGAAACTCACGTTGATACTGCAATTCGCTCCCGCGGCAACGGCCGTTCCGCAGTTACTCGTTTGCGCGAAGTCACCCGAAACGGCAATGCCCAATAGAAGCACGTTCGCCCCGGTGTTCGTCACGGTCACGGTTTGGGCTGAGCTCGTCGTGCCAAAGGCCTGACTGCCGAAAGCGAGGCTGGACGGCCCCACCGTCGCCGTGGTGGGAAAGAATTCGTATGCCCCCATATCAACAGTTCCGTTTTGAATCCGGGGATTACCGTCGAAATCGGTCGTGGGCAAGTCCGGAGCAGCGTTATTGCCTTTGTCGATCACTGGCGAACCGAATAGGAGATGAAAGTTGTTATGAGTGGGATCAAAAAATAGGGGATCGGCGGAGATATTTCCCGTAATACCTGTTTGGTCTGTGCAAACTCCTCCGTAGGGAGTGCCCTGGGGGGCGAAGACATCGTTGGAATCGAAATTGGGTGGGACGTTGCTATAAGTGGGGTCGCAGAAAACCGCCGATTCCCCTGTTTTGCCGACGATAACATTGTTGATCAGCTTGGCTTGGCTGGCGAAGCCTTGAGAAAGGATGTCTGAGCCTTGGGCCGATGATGCGTCATTGCCAGCAATGGTGTTGTTAACGAGAAATGGACCTCGATTTCCTGACGGAACTAAAAAGGCAACTCCTCCTCCCTCTGGAGCAGTATTGTTTGTAATCAGGTTCTCGACGATGTTTGCGTCGGAACTGTTCACCATAGATATCCCGCCCCCCATGTCAGTCGCCGAATTCCCACTGATGATATTGCCTTGAATTGTGGGAGTTCCGGCAGCGAAGAGTCCGATGCCACCGCCGTCGAAATAGATCGTGTTGTTAGTAATAATGTTTCCTATAATTTGTGCGGAACCGGCGGCCTGGAGGAGAATTCCACCCCCGTCCGTTCCGCCACTGCACCCACCCTGGACATTGTGATCGATGGTGTTGCCCTTGATGAGCGGCGAGCCCCCATAGACTGCCATGCCGGCACCTGAGCACGCTTGGTTGTGAGCAATGATGTTGTTGATGATGGTCGGCGAAGAACCCCTGATTAGGATTCCTCCGCCATCATATCCCGAGTTGGGAGTTCCGAAGCCATTCTGAATCGTAAAGCCATTGAGCACGGAGGCGAGCCCTTCGCCCGTATCAACGGTAACAACTGGGCCAGCTTGGCCTCCATCGATAATGGTGGTTTGGGGCCCGCCAGTGCTGATCACAGTGATCGCCTTCCCCATGAAATTTATGTTTTCATGGTAAGTCCCTGGAGCCACTTGCACTGTGTCTCCGTTCGCCGCGGCGTTGATGGCCGCCTGAATGGTGGGATAGTCCGTGGGTACGTGGATGGTGGCGGCGTCAGCTACTTGCGGCGCGATGAGAGCAATCACGGCCACCACGGTCAGCGTGACGCCGTTTAGGAAATGTCTGGTGATGGAGTTCATCGGAGCCGGTACCTTTCCAGCCTTTGGGTTCTGCGATCGAAGCCCAGCCTGCAACTTGGTTGGCAACGCTAAAACGTCGGGGCATGAGCAAGCTCCAGCGGAGCGAGAACAAAAATGATCTCGCCGAATGTAATCCCCGAGAGAGTGGATGTCAATAAGTTAATGGCCTACAGACCAAATGACGAGCTAATAAATAGCCCACGGACAGATTGTCCCATAATGGAACGAAAGGGGCTTGCACCAGGAAATGGCGGAGGCCTGAAACGAGCCCGCTCACTCAGCAGATTCACACCAACGAATGGAGGAGAACCAGGTTTCTGCCTACGGTTTGTCCCGGCCTGCCGGGGTTCGCAAAGGTCCCTCGCTGCCTACTGGCTCGCCACGCCCTCCAGACGCTGAGTGTCACGAACTAGGAAATCTAATTTTGGGCACATCCCCCTTTTGGAGTGCGGTAGCAGCAGCTACCGCCTTTCCTGCTCTGACTCTTGCGTATTTGCTGTATGAACCGAACTCGGAAGGCGGTAGCTGCTGCTACCGCACTCCAAAGGCGCTTCGCGCAGGTCCAGGCGGTGAAATCCCGTCTTCTTTCTGCCCTCTGCCTACTGGCTCGCTGAGCTTTCCAGACGCACGGTGACGATTTGAAAGGGTTTGACGGAGAATCGAAAGCCGTGCGGGGAGGTTGCGAGCGGCGCTTGCTTCCTCTCCAGCGCGTCGGCCATCCACGCCGCCTTCACATCCAGCAGGGGTGATTCAGCGCTGACCTCAGCGGGCTTACCGGCAACTTCCAGGAAGCGCAGAACCGTCCCCTCCCCGTCCTCAGCATTCTTCCAGGTCACCAGCACCACACCCGGTTGGTCGACGTTCAGGAAGCTTCCCTGCCCTGCGGCCAAGGGGCGAGGGGAATTGATCGCCTTGTCCTGCGAGGTGATTTGGTCGATTTCCAGTGGCGACATTTCCTCGCGGCCCAACCGGCTGAGGTCACCCGGCGGAAGATTGGCGCCGCTCGTGAACACGTAACGAAAAGTGAAGTCGCTTCCCTGCCCCGCGGCGTAATTCGTGAAATAGTAATTGTTCATAACCTGGGAGAAAATCGTTCCGGCGCGCTGGCCAAATTCCTTCGGCCACGTGCCGCGAACGATATCCCCCAAGGTCACCAGCGGCGCATCGACGGGCACCAGCGCAGCCGTCACGCCGTCTTGATCCGCCGCCACCCAATGTTGCACGGAAAACCATTCCTTCCCGGCTCCCGGCATTTGATCGCGCGCCGGATTCACGTACCCGTTCTGGATTTCATACCGGAACTGCGGCTGGTCCATGGCCAGTGGAAATGCGAAGTATATGCCTTCCTTGGTATAGACTTCTTTCTTGTGCACGTGGTTGATAAAACCAATCTTTTTCTGGCCATCGAAGAGAATCACTTCCGTCCGAATCGCCGGCGTGTTTACACCCGAGCTTTCGAGGCGCGCCACCACTCCAAAAGGCTCATGGGTTATGGAAAGGATTTTTCCGCCTCCGGAGCCATGGGAGGTGAGTTCAGGAATGGGCGCGGCAGAACTGTATTCCAAAATCCGATTGGGGCTTTTGTCGCCGCCTGTGACGTAAAGGTACTGATCGAATCGGTAGGGGCTGGCGGCATTCACCAACTCTTTGTTCAGGTCCTTGTCGAAAATGCTCTTCACTGCGCCGCTGGCAGCGTCCAGCACCACACGGTAGTACTGGTTCTCCAGCGTTTCCCCGGAAGCCGCGGGCGGAGCGGGCGGCTCCTCCTTGATTGGTTTCAGCTCGTAAGCTTTGTAACCCACCGGCGGCACGTCTTGCGCCAGGAAGCGGATGCGCCGGTAGGACTCGCCGGTGGAGAGAACCTCGTAGGGCACCGTCCGATGGGTGACGAGGTCAACGAGTTCCCGCCCTCTGTCCAAGTCCATTTCCACCAGGCTGGACCGCTGCCAGCTCAGGGGATTGAACACCAAAAGCGTTCCCTTGGGGTCGTAGATCGACTCGGCCAGCCCGGCCAAGCCGCGTCGAAGCACATAGTTGACGTCGCGCCGGGCGTCGGTGGCAAAAGCTTCCTTAACGGCCAACTGATCGACCGTTTCCTGGCTATGGGGGTCGGAAACACTTCGGTCTGCGCCCCAGGTATGTTCGGCGTAGAGAACCAGGTTGTTCCAAAGCCGCTTCAGGATTTCGGGTTCCGCCCGCAGGGAGGGATTCACCAAACCGCTCAACGTGGAAAATATCTCCGCAGCCTGGGCGCGCTGCTCGGCCTCGCGGTCAATGGCGGCGGAACGCGCCGTCGAGACGATGCCGTATTCCCAATAAGGCCCGCCGTCACCTCGCACCACCGGAATAGAATCGCCGAATTGCCGTGCAATCGTGCTCAGGGCATCGGCAAAACCTGAGTATTGGAGGTGAGGGTAGGCGTAAAGACTGTTCCAATCATCTGCCAAAGCCGCTTGCCGCGGAAACAGGTCGGTATTCTCTGATTGTGACCCGTATACCAGCACGGAGTCGGATTTGTATTCCGGGCGCGAATAGGCTTGAAGAAAAATCGGCAAGGATTCGCGTCCACTGGCCACCCGCCCCTGGTACCCGCCAAACAAAATGCTCAACTGCGAATAGACCCACGAGTACCACATCAGAATTTTGCCGCCATCCGGCCCCACCCACCAAAAGGGAGATTGCTCATTCAGCCGGCTGTAGAGGAGGATGGGCCCATTGTCATTGTCGCAACCGGAGGCGAAATATTTCAAACCGGCGGCGGCCATCACCGACGCATACGACCAGGAGTAGGACGGCACATCGGTGATGTTGGCGTAATCGGCGTCTCCACCGTGCTTCTGATGGAATTCAAAGGCCGGGTAGAGCGAGCGGATCAACGTCTCGAGGCTGGGAAAACCGGTGAGGAGGCTCGCTTCCACCGTGGGAACGAAAATCTTTTTGTCTTTCACCATCTCGATAAGCTGTTGCTGCCGAGCCTCGCTGCGGCCGGCCATGTATTGCCGCACGCTCCAGTATCCATCGGGGCTAAAGCGAAACGCCGGATGCGCGCGGATGAAATCGATGGCTTCATCCAACTCGCGCGATTGAATTTCCGCGACCTTTTCCTGATAGTCCGAATACCCCACGTCCACGTGCACGTGCGGCACGACGAGAAGGTTCCACTTCCTCGCCGGCGTGAGCTCGACGGGAAAGCGGCGCGAGTGGCCGTCCGTTTTCACCGTCACCAGGGCTTTGGTTCCGGCCGCAAATTCCGGCACGGAAAATTCCGCCCGGTGCTCACCGAATCCCCTTGCCGGCATCTCCTCGCTGAATGTCTGCCCCGCCACGGTCAGGCTGATTTGGCCGTGCTGCACCGTCGCGTGGTGGCGTACAAAGACGTCGACCAGTTCTGCCAAGCCGCCCTCATGGCGGACGTAGAAAACCGTGGGCACAACCTCCGTGCTCATCTCCTCAGCCGCGAATTTGCCCGCGGGATCGTGGTCAAGCTCCAACGCGTCGTAGACCAGCATCGAGTGCGCTTCACCAACCGCCTCGGAGGGTTCATCCACGGCCGTCAGAACCAACTTATTGGTGCCCTTCTGAAGAAACTTGGCGGGAAGGTCGACGAGAATGGTGTCCGTAGAAGAGAGGGGGCTAACCACCATTTCCCGATCGCCCCCGGTGTAAGAGAGCTTCAGATGTTGATAGTAGAAACCCACATGGCCGTTGACTTCAACTTGCAACTGCCCCACGCAGGAACTCTCCTGGAGAAGCACAACCTTAAGGGTATACACGCCTTGAGGGATCTCGTCCAAATCAAACTGGATGGTGTAGGGACGAGGATGGGCTCCCGGCTGGAAAATAGCTGATCCCAACTGGCGGGCGGGCCAATCGGTCGCAGGAGCGCTCTTGCCTACGATATAAAGCAATTCCTTAGGGTAGCGGTCGCCAAAAAACGGGGGCCCTGGCTTGCCAAGATTGAATTCACTGGAAGAATTATCGAAGGTTCCAATCTGCCAAACCACCTTGGGAGCGGCCTTGGCGCAAGGGAGAAAAGAAATCAGGACGGCCAGCCATACGGCAAACGTGCGAAGGGCTCTTCGCTCGGTGTGCTTGCTCACGTTATTCCTCCTCAAAGGAATGTACTTCTGCGCGCTCGCAGCGGGTTTTGGACTTCAAGATGCTCAACATTTTTCCGGACTTTGGGCGGTGGAGAGTATACAACCACTTGCCTCCGTGCAGCGGTACCTTTGTACTCTAGAAATAAGCTTCAAGTTATGATACTAAAGCACCACTGAGTCATGCCGGGACTCAGACGACATGCGGCGGGGCGGCAATTGGCGAAGGGGACATGGAAGACGCATCCAATCTCGTTGCAGCTCGAAGTTTCGCGCGCAGTCTGAACATCCTCCTGAAAACCGTACGACTTTACGGAGCGGAACACGAGCGAACCACCGCCTTGTTGAGAATTGCCTGGGATGACCTCCGCGCGGCCTTAAAGTTGTCTGGGGAAGCAGGCCTGCTCATGGGAGTTTCAGGCAACCAAGTTCTGCTGGATGGCATACCTCTGGAGAAGCGTCCCACGGACCGCAGCTTTGCACAGTTGCTCACCTCCGCCGGCCTCGCCAGCATCAACTTTTCGCATCGGGTCACGGTCGACGATTTTTGGCGATTTGTGCGTGCCTTTTCGTCGCGCTCGCCCAAGGCCGGACCGTTGGCAGCGGAGCTGAATACCGTCCTGGGAGGAGATAAAGGGACGATCCGCGTAAATGAAGTGCGGTTTGTCGCTCAGGATTCTTCCCTGGGCGATGCGGGCCTGGCTGCGCAACTCGCCGCCCGCTCGCTGGGAGCAGATGCGCAGAAGTTGCAAGCTTGGCTCCAGAACCCGCAGCGGCTGCTCCAACTCATTGCCGCGGCCGAAGGCGCCCGGAGCCAATCCGCGGGCCCCGGCGCCAGCCCGGGCGCTCCGGGGGTAGGGGGACAGCCCCCGCAAGAGGAGGATGTCTTCAAGGTCTTGCGATGGCTATCGCAGCTTGGTAAGACAGCGAACCAACCGGATTCACCCGAGCAAATCAGCGCTGTCGAAAAGGACATCCACCAATTGCCCCCGCCCGGACAGGCGGCGCTGGCGCAAGCGCTGGTGAGTCTGAGTTCGCAAAACGAGCCCCCCAGGCCAGACGACCCGCTGCTGCTCCAACTCGCTGAACGGGTGGCAGTGCGCTTTGCGTTGGAACGCTACGAGCACGGCGACGTTAAGACCAACGCCGTCGTTGAGCTCCTTGACCGGCTCAAGCGCGAAATCGGGTCGCTGCGGCATATCCTGCAAGCACATGAAGAAAAAATGGGGCAGGCCGGCATGGATGTGGAATCTCATGCCGACATCCTGGACCGGCAATTTTGGGCTCGCGTGCCGGAGCGCGCCAAGCGCAAAATGCTCCTTTCCCCGGAGGCTTGGGCTGTCCCGCCACGAAACATTCGCCAATTTGTGGAGGAGTTGCTCGGGCGCGGCGATACGGACTCAGCACGCGCCATTTTAGACAATTACGCCCAGTGCGTGCACACCTCCGATGTGGATGCCAGACGAAAAGCCTCGACGGGCTTGACGGAAATGGCGGATCTTTTCCCCCGGGCCGACCACTCGCTGCTCAAATCCAGCCTGCATCACTTGGGCGAAGCGTTGGGTCGGGAAGGAAACGCTGACCTGCAAACTCTGCTGGGGGCCTCCTTCGTGCGCTTCAGCCACGAAGCCGCGGCTCGCCGGCAGTATCCCGCCGTCCATGAAGCGCTTCAGGACATGGAGATTCTGGAGCAGCGGCAGCCCGGACTGGCGCGGCTCCTCTGGCCCCGCGTCAAAGTGGGCAATCCCCTGCCGGAATTCATCGAGGAAGCCCTGCACGCCCCGCGCCTTCCGGAAGGCTTGGTGGAAGTGCTGCGGAGGATGCCCCACGCCACGGTTGACCAAGTGGCGAGCCGTATCCCCGCTTGCGGCCGCCGGGATGAGTGGGCACGGCTGCTGGAAATGGTGGTGGCAGTGGGTCCCGAGGCGGTCGGCTATCTCCGCAAAATCTTGCAGACCCGCCCGGCGCCGGAAGCCGCTTCCAAGGTTGCCCTGCTCAGCCGGCTGGGACCCAAGGATTTGGAAGAACTGCTTCCCACACGCCTCCGCGATTGGGACCCGCCGGCGCACGACCTGGTGGTCCGGCAACTGGCCAACAGCTTGGCGCCGCAGCGTGGCAAGCTGCTGGACACGGTCTATGACCTCCTCGACTCCGCCGTCTTGCCGGAGGTCGTGGACGAACTCGGAATGTCGGGCGACCACAGCACGACCCCCCGGCTGATGCGCATCGTGGAAAATGGATCTTCCGAGCCGGCCGATCCCTACTTGCAAATTAAGGCCATTGAAGCCCTGGGGCGCCTCCGCGCAGCCGAAGCAGAAGTCCTGCTTCGCCCTCTGGCCGAGGGCAAGCGATTTTGGGGTTGGAAGTATCCCCGTGAAGTACGCATCACGGCCGTGCAAGCACTTAAGAAAATCGATCCGGATTGGGTCAAATGCTTTTTGCCGATGTGTGGGCTGAGCGATGCGGAGTTGAGCCTGACCGCTCTCGATCCCGACCCCGATGCCCCTTGGCTGCGCCAGCGGCGCTACGTGCGCGTGGACCTGCCCACTCCGCTGAGTGGAGTGGTCCGCCCGGGCCAGGGCATTCACAGAGCCTCCTTCCAACAACTCAGCCTGGGCGGCGGCGCGGCCCGGAGCCAGTGCCACATCAGACCCGGCAGCACGGTGCCCTTGGAGATCCAGTCGGGACTGCATCGCATCCACGCCCTCGTCCTGGTGCGGGAAGCCCGGCCGCAGGAATTGACTTTCGAGCTGGTCCAGATTGGCCACGAAGACCGCAGCCGCCTGCGCCGCCCCCTGGTAGGCTTACTTTCCAAGGAAAACTGAAAGTCTGCATCAACGGAGGTCAGCGAGGGTCGCGCAATTTCATCGTCGAGGGCTCCGGCTTATCGTTGTACGCGCGCGCCGGCGTCCCCAGTGCCCGCGTCCTTCAGGGTCACGAACCCCACCCCGCTGTAACGATGAGGCCCTGACACGGGTGGTTTCTGATAGCCGGTGTAGAACACCGTGTATTGGCCGTGCCCCTCCGGAATCAGGCCCAGCGGGGTGCGGACGTCATCCGCCCAGAAGCCCGTCCCCTTGGGCTGCACCACCAATTGTTTCCCCGCAGCCCAGTGAACGCCGTCACCCGGGTCTGACCACGTATATCCAATAGCATTTGGATAGTCGGTATCATACACCGCAACGTAATACCCATTATCCAGCCGGGTCACAATAGGATTCTCGATGAAACGCTTTTCGATGTTCACCGGATTGACCCCGTTCATGCGCTCCCAGGGGCCGGCGAGCGCCGGGGCCTCAGCCAGTCCCACGCGCCAGTGCTCCACGGGCAGGTGTTCGGTATTGGCGCTGCCATAAAACCCCAGCCAGCGCTTTCCCACCTGGTAAGGGAAAAAGGAGTCGGTTCCCTGTAAGCCCTCCCAAGGTTGGGAATGGGCGTCAGGTTCCAGGATGACCCCCACGTCTTCATAAGGGCCGCCAATGCCGGCGTAGCCCTTCTGCTTGGAAACAGCGCGCCAAATCCGGCCCTCATAATTTCCGCGCCACTCGGTCTTCGTATCCGGGGCGGCGCGATAGGCAACGTAAATGAGGTCCCACCGCCCCTCCTCGGTGTTGTAAACGGGCATCGGTCCCCAGAGGGAAGCGCGCGGGTCCTTGCCGGTGAAATCACCGCTCGACGCAAACAAAGTGGAGATACGCTTCCAATGGATCCGGTCGGGGCTGGTCCAATGCGCGATCTTCGTCTTCACCCACATTTGGCCGGCCAGCATCTCTGTTGTAATGAGGTGATAAGTTCCCGCGAGTTTAATAACCGTTCCACCTTCGAAGCCGTATTCGGTGTCTTCCGCCCCCGGAGAGGTCCTGGCGATGACCGGCGAAGGATATTGCTCGACCAGTGTGAACGCGGGTTCATATGTCTTGGCCGGAGGAGCAACCGCAATAATTCCGGCGCAGAAAAAGCTGAGCGCCAGCAGGGCAGCGGCAACTGCGGGCGGGCACAAATAATGTTTGAACATGCGGATGTCTCCTTTCGTTGTTGATGCTGGGGCAGGCGGTGTGGCCGAGAGTTGCCCGCGCCGTAGCGGGGCAAGCGGTGCTGGCCCTTACGCGGGCGGCGCCGGCTTTCCTTCCGAGCGCGCCACGAAGGTGGCGGCCACCATGTCTCCGGTGACGTTTACCACCACGCGGCACATATCGAGCACGCGATCGACGCCCACCACCATGGCAATTCCCTCCCCGGGTATGCCCACCGCTTCCAGCACCAGGATCAGGACCTGAATACCTCCGCTGGGAACACCCGCGGCTCCCATCGACATGAGAATCGCTGTCACCATCACCACGGTCTGCGACGAGAGGGCTAGATGGATTCCGAACACCTGGGCAATGAAAAGGACGGTGACCCCCTCGAACAGCGCCGTGCCGTTCATGCACATGGTCGCGCCCAGCGGTATCACAAAACCGCAAACCTCGCGTGGCAACCCCAGGGATTCTTCACAAACTTCCAGCGTGGTGGGGAGCGTGGCGTTCGAGGAACTAGTCGAGAAACCTGTCAAAATCGCCGTCCAGGCGCGGCGGAAAAAAATCCACGGCGCCCAGCCTGTGAACACCTTGATCAGCACGGGATAAACGCCGAATTCGAAAATCGCCAACCCCGCGACCACGGTCAGAATGTATAAGCCGAGGCGTTCTAACAAATCCAGTCCGAACCTCGCAGATACTGTGAAGAGCAAAGCGAAGACCCCGTAAGGCGCAAGCTTCATCACCAAATCGATGATCACAATCATCACGTCACCCAGCGCCCGCAGGGCTTCCACCAGGACCTTGGTGCGGTCTGACGGCAGCAAAGCCAGCGCCACCCCAAAAGCCAGGGAGAAGAAAATCACGCCCAGCATGTCGCCCTGGGCTGCCGCCCCCAGAGGGTTTCGCGGCACCACATTGACCAGCGTTTGGATTCCAAATTGGCCACGGGGGAGAGCCTCTTTGGAGGGGCTTGCGCCCTGCTGATACGTCGCCAACAAGCGCTGGCGGGCTTCCGGGGAAAGTCCTGCGCCGGGCCGCACCAGATTCACCAGGCCCAGCCCCAGAACTGCGGCGAGCGTGGTGACCATCAAGAAGAAGAGCATGGTCTTCAGCCCCACGCGGCCTAGCTTGTGCAGATCGCCCAACCCCGCCACGCCCAGGCTCAAACGCGAAAAGACCAGCGGGATCACCACCATGATCAGAGCGCGCAACCACATTTGCCCGGCGGGTTCGGTGCCGTAATGGACGATCTTGGCGAGGGCCGCTGTCTTCCCCCACGCAAGGTTCGCAACCACGCCGGCCACTGCGCCCAGGATTAAGCCGGCAAGAATGTGGCGGGTCATAGGGCTTTTGCGGAGTTTGGCTTGGGGTGAGGGACCGGGGGAATCACTCATGCGCGGGCAGTTTCCTTGGAAAGTGCAATACTCCGGCAGAATCGGATTGCGCACCGCTTGCCGGGCAACCCGTAAACGGGATGGGCAATAATCGTCCTGGCGCTGCGCACTTCTCGCACCGAGTTACTTGTGTTCCGGCGCAGGAATCTGCACGATGACGCGGCAGGGCGCGTGGTGGGCCACGTATCGGACGATCCCGCCCAGCAGCGTTTCGCTCAGGGTGTGGGGATGAGGCTTGTGGTGGCCCATCACCAACATGTCCACGCCCTGTTCCTTGGCCACGCCCACAATCGCCTCACCCACTTCCCGAGCGCGCAGGAGTTCAGTGGAAAGAGGCCGGGAAAACTTCTCGGCCACGCGTTGGGCTTGGGCAAGCAGTTCCTTGCCAGGATGGTCGATGGTCTCATCCGGCGCCTCGAGAGGAGTAAGCAGAGGCACCTCAACTACGTGCAAAGCCGCCAGGTCAGCATCCATGCCTTGGGATAACTGGCACGCCAAGGCCACCAAGCTCTCGACCGAAGCCTCGTTACGTATTGCCACCATGACCTTGGGTTTACCCATGGCACCCTCCACTTTGGAAGTGGGCCGCAGGATATTCTCTCGCCGGGCAATTTGCAAGGGCGGACGACTCGGGACTCGGGATTCGGGGACCCTCGCGTGATGGGGGGATTCGGCGATTGGCTGATTTGAGATTTGCGATTTGTGATTGATTTTCGAAGTCAGAAAATTGATTCATCTTCTCACCAGGCACTGCCGATAGGCGATTTGGGGGAGTGTGTCACGCGGGGGGACGTAGCACGGTCGTCCGGGCATGGCCCCAACAGGCTCGCGCGCCGTGTGGCCCGCTGCGCTGTCATCCTGAGCAGCAGCGAAGGATCTCGCCCTGCCCGCCTTTCTGCCTTCGGACCTCGCCTGTTTCTCGTCACTGGTCACTGGTCACTCGTCACTGCGCTTGAAGTGTGTCACGCCGAGTTTGGCCGTCGACTTTGCCCGTTCTTCCCTCTTCGGACTTCGGACTCTGTATCTCCTCACTGGCCACTTGTCACTCGCCACTCGTCACTGCCCTCGCGCGGTTGTACCCTTCCTGATGGCTATAGTATTATCCACGGCGCCGGGCAGTTACTTCGCTGTGAATGGGGTAGTAGGTCAATTGGGGCTTTACGCCGCCATTGGGCGAGGTAAACTCGCCGCTACACCATCAAATTGACCCACTACCGTAAATTCCCGATGCCCGCCTGCCCCCAGTGCCAGAGAACGTATCCCGACGACACGGATTTCTGTCCGCGCGGAGGTCGATTTGAATTTACTTCCCTCGCCCCTTTGGGGGAGAGGGTGGCCCGCAGCCGGCGCTTTCACCAGCCGGGGCGGGACGGGTGAGGGGGTCCAAATCGTGGGGCCTCATTCGATCTTGACCGAGAGCATCCATGTTGGTACTAACCCCCTCACCCACCGCCTTGCGGTTCCCCCTCTCCCCCAAAGGGGCGAGGGAAGAAGAATCGTTAGTTTTGGTGTTGTATTTATGACAGTGGGCAGTGCTGCGTTAATGACGTAGAGCGTTTACCAATTCGGACAGCGGCGGTCTCCGGCCGATGTCCGGCGATCGGAGATCGCCGCTACAATTCGGTGCACCACCCCTTATTCCCCTCCTCAACCGAGGAGG
>Ga0315282_10004617_pt1 | contig 23907 bp, 18 predicted proteins | sample YL17G07_20_MG_FD_203693 | JGI IMG/M metagenome (GOLD analysis project Ga0315282, IMG submission 203693) | Sediment microbial communities from Yellowstone Lake, YNP, Wyoming, USA - YL17G07_20 | ecosystem: Environmental > Aquatic > Freshwater > Lake > Sediment | place: USA: Wyoming | collected... | reverse complement strand
TCAATGGCCCAGAGATCGTTCGGGTGATTGATTGATTGTTGGAGAGCGTATATGGTTTTGGCATCAGGCGAAATCTGAAGATTACTCAGGTAGTGTCCATCTATTATTTTTTCTGTTTTTCCTGTAGGGAGCGTTAACTTAAAGATGGCCGTCCGGGCTTTTTCTTCAGACAAAAAGTAGATGGCCTGGCTATCCGGAGACCAGACAAACTCGCTCAGGGAATAATCAAGTTTTTCAGTCAGGTTGGTAAAGGTTTTTTTCTGGCGGTCATAAACAACGAGGTCGAGCTTATCAGCTTCAAACCCCGCTCTGGCCATGGCCCTGTAAGCCAGATAGCGACCATTGGGTGAATATTGCGGGTCGATGTCATTAGCTTTGTTGGTGGTTAATTTTTCTGTGGCGGCTCCATCAGCTGTTGTCAGGAAAACGTCATTATTTGTCCCGAGTCCAAGTTTGAATTCAGGGTCGATATTGCGGACAAAAGCAATTTCTCTTTCATCCGGAGCCAGGCTATAGTCAAGATTACCACCAAGAGCAATGGGTGGAGTGTCATAATCGCCTGGAGTCAAATCGACGGCCTTTTGGCTATCTAAGGGAAACAGGAAAAGATGACTTCTGGTTCCATCAAACCAGGAGTTCCAGTGCCGGAAAAGAAGACGGTCGTAAATATTGGCTTTGACCTTACTCTTTTCCCGCTCTTCTAATTTTTTTCTGTTGGCTTCAAGGTCAGGACACTCAGGAAAAACTGAACTCGTCAGCAGCAGGAATTGGCCGCTTCGAGACCAGCTGAAAGACCCCACACCAGCCGGAAAATCAGTCAATTTTTTGGCTTCCCCACCAGTGGTTGGAACCATCCAGACCTGAGCTGACCCACCGCGAAGGGAAATGAAGGCGATGGTTTTTCCGTCAGGAGACCAGCGTGGGAAAAAATCGGCTGCTGGACTGGAAACCAGACAGATTGGCTTTCCACCGGTCGCTGGTACTACCCAGATATCACTGTTTCCTTTGTTGGCTTCAAGGTCCATCGTGGTGATGACCAAGGCAATTTGTTTTCCATCTGGTGAAAGCTGCGGGTCAGTCACTCTTTTTATCCGGATAAAATCATCAAAGCTGAGGGCTTTTTTCTCAACGGCTGAGCTGAAAGTAAAAGATAGGCTCAGAACAAGCATTAAAATTATCAGTTTGCTGAGATTTTTTCTGGTCATCTTTCCTCCTGTTTTTTCTGAGATTTTTTTCATTCACCATTATAGATTAATAAAATTATTCAGGCAAAGAAAAGATTAGGCTCGGTTAAGAGATAGTACCCAGAACATCATTTATAAGGAGCAATCTGATCAGAAAGCTTGGAAGATATTTTGTTATTCAGAAAGGGCCGCTTAATTTTATAAAGCTAATTCCAGAAAAAAGGGCTGGTTTCGGTCAAATGATCTGTCTATAGGAGATTCTGGCAAGAATTTTTCTGGATTCAGCAACTAACTTTCCTACCCCAGAAAATCATTTTTTTCTTTTTTAAAAATGCTAAAATAAACCGGAACGAAAGAATTTTCGTATTAAAATAAAATTAGAGAAAACAGACTGGCAGGCTGATGAGCATTGAACTAAAGAATATTCATTTTTCATACGGAAAGGTCAAGGCCCTAAACGGAATCTCGTTCACTCTGAAGGAAGGGGCCACCGGGCTTCTTGGACCTAATGGTGCAGGCAAAACTACCCTGCTGAAAATCCTGCTTGGTTTTCTAAAGCCTGATGAGGGAGAGGCTCGGGTTCTTGGTTATGATTTGAAGACCGAAAAGAAATTAATCAGGCAGCTTGTTGGTTATATGCCTGAGGACGAATGTTTTATTCCAGGGATGGATGCGGTTTCTTTTACAGCCTATATGGGCGAGTTATCCGGAATGCCTCGACAGGAGGCGATGAAACGGGCTCATGAAGTGCTTTTTTATGTTGGCCTGGGCGAGTCGCGATACCGACTGGTAGACACCTATTCGGCTGGAATGAAACAGAGGCTGAAGCTGGCTCAGGCCTTAGTCCATGACCCCAAGCTCCTGTTTCTGGATGAGCCCACTTCCAACCTTGATCCGGCCGGCCGTCAGGAAATACTTGAGCTCATCGGTGAGATTGCCACCAGCAAAAATATCAGTGGGCTGATCTGCTCACACATCTTAGCTGATATCGAATCTATCTGTGACCAGGTGGTTATAATCAATAAAGGTGAAATAGCGGCGGTTGGCCGAATTGAAGATTTAAGAATGATTAATTACCGGCTGTATGAGCTGAAAATCAAAGGTGAAATTGATAACTTCAAAAAAGAGCTGAAGGCTGCTGGCTGTCGGGTGGAAGAAACAGAAGACAGAATATTAAAAGTTTACACTCCATCTGATTTTGACCACCTGGAAATCTTCAGGACAGCAGCCAGAAATAGACTTCAGGTGCGGCAGTTTGTTCGCAGCCAGAGTTCACTCGAAGACCTTTTGGCTAAAGTGGTTGGAGTTGATTGATGACCACTATCAGGGAAGAAGGCTATCATCACTGGGGTGGACAGTTAGCCGAAAGACGCTGGACTTTCTGGCCCATCACCAGAACCGGAATCAGACAGGCTTTTCAGCGCCGACGCTTTAAATTCCTCTTTGCCAGTTCCTTCCTGCCTGCAGTTGCCTATGCAGTGGGTATTTATATTTCCGAACGTCTGGAAGATTTTAAATTTATGGCTCAGGGGGCGGAAAAAACCCTGCAGGTTAATCCTGGTTTTTTTAAATCATACCTGACCCTGGATTTTATCTTTTTTATGATTCTTTTCTTGATGGCTCTGGGTGGAGCCGGTTTAATCGCTGATGATTTCAGATATAAAGCCGTTCAGCTTTATTTTGCCCGGCCGATAACCAGGCTCGATTATATTCTGGGGAAGGCTGGAGTGGTGGTCTTTTTTGTTGGTTTACTAACCCTTGTCCCGGCAGTATTGTTACTGGTAATTAAGCTTCTTTTTTCTGGAAGCTTTAAATTCTTCCTGCACTACCCCTGGCTGATTCTTTCCATCATTTTCTATTCTCTTTTCCTGATGATATTCTTCACCGCTTTTGTTCTGCTGCTTTCCTCCCTGAGTAGAAATCGGGATTATGTAGCGGCCCTTATCTTTGCCGTTTACCTTCTTTCTGATATTGCCCGGGGGATTACTTCTTTGATATTCCATTCTCCTTATTCAGCTCTTTTTTCAATTAAAGCGAATTTGAATCAGGTGGCCGCAGCCTTTTTCCTGCAGAAATTTCCTTATGATTATCCTTGGTATCTTTCCTTTCTGGTTTTAAGCATTTTTTGCCTTCTTTCGTATGTGGTGATTAAACAAAAGGTCAGAGGAGTGGAGGTCATCAGGTGAGTGCGGTCATCGAAGCCCGAAATTTATCGCGCTGGTATGGCCATGTCCTGGGAATAAGTGAATTTAGCCTGGAAATCCAGCCCGGAATAACTGCTCTTCTTGGACCCAACGGTGCCGGCAAATCCACCTTTATGAAAATCATCACCGGTCAGCTGAAAGCGAACATCGGTGAAGCCAGAATCTTTGAAGAAAAAGTCTGGAATAATCGAAGGATTTTTCACCGGCTGGGCTTCTGTCCGGAAGTTGACGCTTTTTATGAAGAGCTTACTGGTCTGGAATTTCTTTCGGGCTTGCTTTCCCTCTATGGCTTCAGTCAGTCCGAAAGTCGGAAAAGAGCCGAACAGACGCTGGAGCTGGTCGAACTTTATGATGTTCGAAATCGGCTGATTCGAAGTTACAGTCGGGGAATGCGGCAGCGGGTCAAGATTGCCCAGGCCATTGCCCATGATCCCGAAGTTCTCATCCTGGATGAACCACTCAACGGACTTGACCCTCTGAGCAAGCGCCGCATCATCAGGCTGATAAAAGACTATAAGGCTGCCGGCAGGACTATCGTTGTCTCCAGTCATGTGTTGCCTGAAGTTGAAGCTATGACCTCGGAGATTGTCCTGATTCATCAGGGAAAGATTCTGGCCCGGGGCGATATTTATTTTATCAGAGAATTGCTCGACACCCATCCGCATATGATCAGGATAAAGTCTCAAAGCTTCAGGCAGCTGGCGCAGATTCTGGCCGCTGAAGATATCATTCTTAACATTTCTTTCGCTCCTGAAGAACAGGCGGTCATTTTTGAGACTCACCATCGGGATAAATTTTTCAACCGGCTGAATGACTTGATCCTTCAAACCGACCTGAGAATTGATGAGGTTAACTCTCCTGATGATAATCTCCAGGCGGTCTTCGATTATCTGGTGGGAAAGTGAGATGAAAAGCCAAATTTTGAGAGTCTTTTCTTTTTATTTTTTTCTGGGGAAAAAATCGGCCAGAACCAGGATTTTCTTCCTTCTGAGCGCCGTTTCGGTGCTTCTGGCTCTGGTCATCAGAGTTTACCGCCTGGCTGGCAACTGGACAGAAAGTGGCCAGATTGTTTTTCAAAACTTTTTGATGGTTTTTTTCCTGCAGTTTTTGATTGTAATTCTGAGTCTTTTCTATGGTACCTCAATTGTGACTGAAGAATTGACAGGAAAGACTTTACCTTATATTAGCTCCAGACCTGTGGGTCGCGCGGCAATAATCCTGGGTAAATTTCTGGCTTACCTCAGTCTGACCGCCATAATGCTGGCTTCAACCGTCTTCATCTCATATCTCATCCTCACTCTTGATCAGGATTTTCGGCTGGTTGACTTATGGACGATTATTCGTTACTCGCTGGTACTGTTATTGGGCCTTTCGGCTTACCTGGCTTTTTTTGCTTTTCTCGGAACCTGGCTGAAAAGGCCGATCTTGGTAGGTCTGGCTTTTGGCTTTGGCTGGGAAAGTGTAATTCAGTATTTTCCCGGTACGACTCAGAAATTATCAATAGCCCATTACCTGAAATCGCTTCTACCCCAGTACACCACCAGCAGCGGAAAACTTGGTTTTCTGTTCATCAGACTCGAGCCAACCAGAACGCTGCTTGCTGTGATAATTCTCCTCCTGGTTATCCTGTTATTTCTTGGAGTGGCCAGCTTGATATTCTCTTATAAAGAATATCTTTTTGAAGACTGAATTTCTCTTCTCTCCATTCAAATAGTTTTCTTTTCTGACTTTTCTTTCGAAACTTCAGCGGATTCTTTTTTCGGAAGAAAGTTGCCTGCCCTTTCTTTCATTATCTTTTTAAGTTTTTCCAGAACTTCTTCTTTTAAGTTGATAAAAATTTTCACATAGCGGTCTGTTGAAGTTATCTCCAGGGAATCCAGGGCCTGGCTGAGTTCTGGCATCTGGCCGGTCGTCCCCAGACCAAGAGCTTTGATTCCAACCAGCGTCTCAGCCATCTTTTGGTGCCGGTCTTTATCCTGAGCATAGATTTTTATTTCTGTCAGATAAGAAGCGTTGCGGTAATCTGAGAAGGAAGAAATGTATCTGACATTTTCCCATAGCTGGAGCGATGGATTTTTGTTTATTTCCGGCTGCAGAAAATCTGGAGGAAGAGCGAAAAAGCCAAAGGTTAGGGCGTTCTGATTTATATCTTTGAGATAAGGCTTAAAGTTTCTGTTGCTGAGGATATTTGGCAATTTTCCTGTATAAACGTCAATAATCTTTTTGACCGCTTTTTCTGAACCGATGGCCAGGTTGGAGCTGTCAAGGAATGCCAGGCAGACTACAGCCGATTCTTCGATTTCGATGAAAGGAAAATAGGGGATACCGTTATAGGTCTTCAGATTTGAATCCTTTTCAGAGCCAGACGGGATCAGTTTGTCTCTCTGGTACTCCAAATTGGCTAAAAGCACCAGATTTTCAGCGGGTTTTTTCATCTGGCCAACGACAGCCACAGCCACAAAATAAATATCTTTCTTCAAGTTCAGGCTGAAGGCTTCAATTTTCTTCTGATAAGGCTGAAGAGCTGCTTGTTCTTCGATCGTTTTCTGGACAAATTTAAGGTTCATCGACCTATTCCAGTCGATCACCAGGAAGGCAGAAGTTTCAGCAGGAAGCAGAGTTAGCATATCCTGGCCGCGGGCTGAACCAGCTACTGGAAGTTTGGGCTTAGGAGAACAAGAAGACAGCGAGAAAATTAAAAAAGTTATAAAAAAATAAGCAGGAATTCTCACCACCTTTTTTTTCATGGCTCTCTCCTTTTTTAGCGGATCATTATTAAATACGTTTTTTGGGTCCTTCAGGTTTAACCTACTACTTGAATGATAACAGATTCTTTTTTAAAGAAAAACAAAATTTTCTGGCCAGAGTCAGACGAACTGAGTATAAATATTGCCTTAAGATTTATAAACGTCAGGAGGTGCAATGAGAATTCGGACCGGTTATTCCATCGAGCCGAACGGCCACTCTCTTGTTCCTGATTGATTTCTTCCTTCTGCCAGAGCAGCGATATGCCTATGGCGATCTGAACGATTACTGATTCTGGATCAGAGCCGATTATTTTGCCAGGTATTTACTGGGTGATTTTTCTCAGTCAGTTGACCTGGTTGAGCTTCAGAAAGAGTGGGACCAGAGCGGGGAAAAGAAGAGCAAAGGAGGAAGAACAGGTGATAAGGTTTAGTTAAAGTTTTTAGAAGAAATTATTAATTCGGTTTATTTCTGGTAAAATAATAAACGGCCTGAAATAAAAGTTTTTGATGACCAACAAAATTCTGATCACTTTAAAAAGGTGAAAAATGGCTATGACCCTGGATGAAATCATTCAAAGGAGGCGGAGCATCCGCCGCTATTCGCCTCAACCGGTAGAGAAGGAAAAAATCTTAGCCTGTTTAGAAGCAGCCAGGCTGGCTCCTTCGGCTGAGAATGCTCAACCCTGGCGCTTCCTGGTCATTGATGACCCTGAGCTTAAAGATAAGGTCAGCAAAAAAGCCTTTTCGGGAATATATTCATCCTGTCGCTTTGCGGCTCAGGCACCGGTGCTGGTGTTGATGATGGCTAAGCTTGATGTTCTGGCCAACCGGCTTGGCCGTCTGGTTCAAGGAACTCAATTCTATCTTCTGGATTTAGGGATTGCTGGTGAACATTTTGTTCTTAAGGCTGAAGAGCTGGGTCTCGGAACCTGCTGGATCGGCTGGTTCAAGGCTCGGGCAGTCAGGAAGTTGCTCAAAATCCCGAAAAAATACAGGCTGGTAGCCATGTTTTCGGTTGGCTATCCAGAAAAAAAGCTTTCAGGCGGACATATCAGAAAAAGCCTGGAGGAGATTGCCTGGTTTAAACGGATTGGAAATTGATTCATCTTTGAGTCGGAAATTTTTTTAGAGATAGCCAGAGATGAGGAGTTCAGCCTTGATAATCTTTATTTCGATAGTCCTTCTAATTTATGGTTCAATCAATGGTTATATTCTCTGGCGCGGGCTTCAGACTTTTTTCGCCACCAGGGTAGCTCGCCTGATTTTTGTTCTGGTATTTTTATCTCTGGTTCTGGCTTTCCCCCTCGGTCGAATAATCAATGGCCAGTTTCGGCCTCATCTTTCCGAAAGCCTGACGGCTTTCGGTTCCTATCATCTGGCTTTGATGCTTTATCTTCTGCTGCTGTTACTGCTCAAAGACGTCCTGCGTGGTCTGGCTCATCTTTGGCGGTCGCCTGCAGCTGAAGCCGGTTTTCTTTCGGTCAAAAATCAGGCTTCTTTTCTGGTAATTGCAGCCATCTCTTTGATCATAATTTTTGTCGGCCACCTGAATGCCATCAATCCACGGCTTAAAGTCGTGGAGTTAAGAATTAACAAAGACGTTTCCGAAAAATCTCAGTTAAGAGCAGTTCTGATTTCCGATATCCACCTGGGAATCATTAACCGTTCTAACCGCCTGGAATTGCTCGTCAGAAAAATTAATCAGCTTGAACCGGAGGCGGTCTTTTTTGCCGGAGATGTTGTCGACGAAGCTGTTTCTCTTGAGGAAGAAGAAAAAATGGTCGGGTTGTTAAAGCAGATTAAAACGCCGCTCGGACTTTATGCCTGCCCCGGAAATCATGAATATTATGGCGGCTTTGCCAAAAACATTTCTTATCTGGAAAAAGCCGGGGTAAAGGTACTTCTCGATGATGCGGTTAAAGTCGATAATGCCTTTTATGTTATTGGCAGGAAAGACTGGGCCGCTCGGCGATATGGAGAAAAAAGGTTATCACTAAAAGAAATAATTGAAAAAGATGAGGTTGACCTGAGCCGGCCGGTTATTGTTCTTGACCATCAACCACTTTATCTGGAAGAAGCTCAGAAAGCAGGAGTTGACCTTCAGCTTTCAGGACATACCCATGCTGGCCAGCTGTTTCCACTCAATCTGATCAATAAACTGGTCTATGAGAAAAATTGGGGTTATCTGAAAAGAGGGCAGACTCACTTTTATGTTTCTTCTGGCAGTGGCACCTGGGGACCGGCGGTCAGAACCGGCAGCCGCTCAGAGATTATTCTGCTGAAATTGATTTTTGATAAGAATTAAGGCCAAGAAAAACACCCTAAAACAACGAAAATATTTTCTTCTGATTTTTGTTGATGATTATCTATGTCCTTTTTTTGCAGAATCTGAAAAATCAGACGCCGGGTTTCGGCAGGAAATAGATAATCTGAGAAATCTTTGATAGTCTCGGCTTTAAAACCTAAAAAATAGCTTTTTTTATTCTACTTCGTAACTTTAGAAGCATCGTATCTCTTTATCACTTCGTCGGTGATATCAAAAGCTGGATTGAAATGAATCAGTCCAGAAGTTGAGAGGTCAAACACCAGGTCATAACCGCCTTCTTTAACCAGATTATCGACAACAGCCAGCATCTCGTCTCTGATTCTTTTAATCAGCTGACTTTTGAACTGCTCGTAATCGCCAGAAGATTCTTGCTCCAACTTCTGTTTGTCAGCTTCCTTTTTATCAATTTCCAGTTGAAGTTGGGTCAGAGCTTCCTGATTCAGGGTGAGCTTCTGACTGGCTAATCTGTCTTTGAGGGTTTTGAGCTCTTCGTCCATCTTTTTGAGCTCAGCTTTGTTCTGGTCTTCTTTTTCCTGAAGAATGGCCACCGCCTTTTTGCCTTCGGCTGACCGGTCAAAGGCTTTCTGAGAATTGATTATGGCCACTTTTAGCGAAGATTGGGCATAGGTAGTAATGGCCATTATGGAAAAAAGCCAAGTTATAATTAATAGTTTTCTGGTTCTGGAAGCTGTCTTGTTCTTTTTCATTAGAGACCTCCTTTTGTCCGGACGGATCTTAATCTATTTTATCTTTTTAAGGACTTCAGCTACTCGCTCAAACGCTACCTTTAGATAAGTCTTATTGGAGCCATATCCGAACCGCAGATGTTGGTCGAGTTCAAAGTGGTCCCCAGGAACCAGGAGCACACTTTTTTCCTTAAGGATTTTTTCTACCAGTTCGGTCGAATTAATCTTCAGGTTATAGCGGGCAAAAAGAATCGCTCCAGCCTGGGGGGTAATATAATGGAACAACCCAGCAAAGCTCTTCAACCATTCTTCAAGGAAGGGAAGGTTGGTGTTAAGAATCTTTCTGGTCCGCTCCAGGAGTTTCTGCCTTCTTTCTGGCTCAAGCGCCAGTGTGGCTAAGTGGTCGCTTAAAGCGGAAACAGAAATCGTGGTGTAGTCTCGGTAAGTCCAGATTTTTTTGATTAGCTCTTCCGGTCCGACTATCCAGCCCAGCCTTAGTCCTGGAAGACCATAGGCCTTGGATAATCCCCCGACGATAATTAATCGATCATATTTGCCCCAGAAAGATGGTGTTTCTATTCCATTTCTTTCTGCCCCGCGGTAGACTTCATCCACCAGCAGCCAGGCTCCGACTTTTTCAGCCAGATTGATTATTTCCTTGACAGCCTGTTCACTCAGAATAGCTCCGGTGGGATTGTTGGGGTTGGTCAGGATGATAAGTTTGGTGGTCGGGGTAATCAGCTTTTTTAACTCATCCAGATCAGGCTGCCAGTTGAGTTCTTCTTTTAACCAGAGAGGTTTGACCTTTGCTCCGAAGGCTCTCGATAACCCCCACATCTGCATGTAATTCGGCAACTCAAAAATAACTTCAGCTCCAGGTTCAATCTGGCTCCACATCAGGAGGAAATTGGCTTCAGAGGAGCCAGCGGTTACCATAATCCGGTCGAATTTAACGCCCGGGTAAAGGCGAGCAATATTTTCTCTGAGCCTGGGAGTTCCGTTGGTCTGAGTGTAACCAAGCTCAAGACGGCTGATGTCTTTTGTTTCCTCTGGCGTCAGAAGTTCTTCCAGGTTTAGCGGATGGACCCCGCTTTCCGAAAGGTTGTATTCGACTACATTTTCCCAGAGGGATTGCTTTCTTTCCATCTTAAAAATATCGATCTTCATCAGTTTGATCCTTTCTCCTAAAATTATTTGTTTAGATTTCTACCTTAAACCATCTCTTCAGGGCAAATCCGAAAATGATCGAGAGAAGGAAATAGGCTACCAGCCAGTGAAACCTGAGACCCAGAAAAACCAGCCTGTTTTCAGGACAGACCAGCTCAATTTTTTTTACATAAGAATCTGATGGCAACGGTTTTTCTCCGGGATAGAGGAGTTCCTGCCAGAGGTTTTTCTTTACTCTGACCTTCGATATTCTGGAAAAACTATTTCTGGATATGGGAATTGATTTGAGGTATCTTTCACCATTGACGGTAATTATCAACTGCCCGTTGGTCTCGCCCTGGATTTTAAGCCTCCAGTCAGCTTGGTTTTCCTCAACAATTCTGAGCACCGGTGAATCAACCACCACTCCTGCCGGGGCTTCTAAGTCCAGACTGAGTTTATCCACTTCCATTGACTCTATAAACCTGACTTTCAGCAATAAAGTTTCATCAGGTGCTGGATGGCGGTAGCCGAACCAGAGGTTCATCTGGGCTAAAAGGAGGAAAAGAGGAATAATCATAATTAACAGAGGTTTGAAATTATAAGCCAGATAACGGATATTGAACAAAAGCAGTTCTTTCTGAGTGGTCAGTAAAGTCCTGAAATCGTTCTGAAAAAGCCGCATCTCCAGAAAATAAGCTTTTATCCGGGTTTTGACTTCTTTGATTCCAGCCTGATTGGAAGTTTTCTTGTAAATAAATAACATCAGCAGGGCAGTAAGAAGAGAAATTACTATCATCCCGAGCCAGGGAGACATCTTGGCAAAAGGCAATAAGATTATTCGCGTAATAATGCCCACTATCTGGTTAAGCCACCACATTAGCTACCTCAGGTTTTATCACTCTTCAGGAAATATAGCCCAGACCTTTAAGCCTTTTTTTGATTTCTTCTTCAGAGTCTGCCCCTTCAAACTTGGCGATTTCTTTTTCCAGCACATGGACGATGAATTCTTCAGGAGAGCTATAGCCGGTGACTTCAGCGATTTTTTCAATTTTCTGATAAAGCTCTTTTTCGATTTTGATCTTGGCTTTGCCCATTGTTCTCCTTTCTTTTCTCTTTTCCGAGATTAAAAAATCGGTTTTCCGGTGATCTCTGGCGGGAGGTTTAGGTTGAAAAGTGACAGAATCCCGGCCGTAACATCTTCCAGAGCCGGGTTGTTCAACCTGACCTGATTGTTGCTTAACAGAATTCCCGGGATGACGTCCGGCGAAGACATATGATCGCCGCTCCACTTCTGCGAATTGTCTTCTATAAGCTCTCTGGGGAAATTGCCCAGAGGGGAATTCCAGGAAATACGGTAATTGCGGTTAAAACCTAAGATAATGTCAGGGGCTTCGCTGACAAAAGCACCACTATAAACATCCTGGCTGACATAAGCTTTAAGAATGACTCTTTCTCCAGTTTTCGGGTCAACTATTTTTTCCAGTTTGTAAGCTAATTCTCTGACCAGAGCTTCTTTATCTTTTGGTTCAACTATTCCCTGTCTTTCTCTGCCTTTAAGGTTCAGATAGAGAGCATTCAGTCCAACTCCATAGGCTTTGGTCCGTGACCAATCAGTCGTCTGGAACAGAGTGACTTCTTCAGGTCGGGCTCCTGGCTCAAGAAGATGATAGCCGTTCTCAAGAAGCCAGGTGTTGAGATTAAAACCCCGGCGAAAAGGATTAAACCCATGGTCTGAGATAACGATGATGACTGTCTCGCGGTCAACTCTGTCCATGGCCAGCTGGAGAGCTTTATCCATCTGCTGGTAAGTCTTCTCAATCACTCGGCCGAACTTAGAAGCCAGCTTTTCATCATAAGCTGGATGGTCGGGGTCAATCAGCCGGAAAAACATATGCTGTCTCTGGTCGGTGTTGGAAAAATAAAAGAAAAGAACCCCAGACCTGAAGTTCCTCAGCTCATCTTCGAGCATGGCCAGGCTTTCCTGATAAACTATCTCATCCTGAGCTAAAAACTCATCTTCATCCAGAATGTCATTTTCCAGAGCTGCTGTATCAGCGGGTAAGCCTTTGGTGAAAAACGGGCCAAACTTTTTAGCCAGCTCTTTTGAGTAGTTTTCAGGTGTGGAAATGGGCAGAGCGGGTTCAGCCGGGTCGATGTTTATCGGGCTGACATACAATTTAAATTTCGGTCTGACTTCTTTAAGGCAAAACAGGCAGATGCCGCTCACACCTTGAGTCGGGAGAAAGTCGAAGCGGATTTTCTTCCAGCCGCTCCATTCCTTTTCTTTCAGAATAAATTCCTGGTCCTGGTAGACGATTTTGGCCACTGGATTAACCGGGTCGATGAAGACCTTGAAGTTAACGTAAGTTTCCGGGTTGCCCTTCTTAAAGGGATTGTTAGGTCCTGGAATTCTGGCTTCCACCCGGTTACCGATGACAAAAACATCATGCACCCGGCCACCGCCACCGTATTCTTCGGTCACCGTCTTGAACTCATTAGTATAGTAGTTAAACAGCCCGTAATAACCCTTGACGTCTGGCGTTCCCATACCCGAAAAGGTTCTTTGTTTGGTCTCAACTGGCGGATAATTGGAAGGAATCTTAAAGATGGTGGCCGGAATGTCATAATCTTCCAGAATTTGCCAGAAAGCTCGACCTTGGCGTAAATTTTTAACCTGACCAGCAAAAAGCGGCAGAATCAGGTTGCCCAGTTTGAGGTTGTGCCTGGCCGGAAGACTCTGGGAGGCTGAAAAAATCGGCAGATAATTTTTCGGATCACGATGAACAAAATCAAAAATGGCATGACCTCCGGGATTGGTGCCAGTGATGAAGTTAGCCCAGGCTACCGGACTCTGGGGCGGGATGCTCGTTCGAAGCGGCAGAAAACTGCCAGAAGCGGCTAATTTTTTAAAATAGGGCAGTTTCCCTTCATTCATATATCTTCGAACCAAAACTGGGTCCATCCCGTCAAAGCCAAGGACGAGCACTTTCAGCCGGGTTTCTTTGTTGCCCGCAGTTTTGAGGAAAGCTTCCCGCGGTGTTAAGAATAAGCCAGCAGTAGTTCCAAGTATTGCCTGGAGGAATTCCCGGCGGTTTAAAGAATTATCGTCTATTTTTTCTTTTCCCATCGTTTTTTCCTTGGGGCTCATTTTTTTCCTGAACCCCGGCCCTGACGTTTTTCGGTTCATCTGTCAGAAGAGATTTTCCATCTATATATTTTGGCCTATTAACTCCGAAAAGCTCCAGCACTGTCGGGGCTATATCCATTATAGATGGATTTTTAGCCTTGAGCTTCAGGTTGGTGAAAAAAACTCCAGGGACCAGAGCGGGGTCAAGGCAGTGGTCGGCGCTCCAGGCTTTTTTGTTATCTTCAAACACCGTTCGGTTAACTTTGCCGGTGACTGAATCCCAGGAGGCTCGGTAACCTTGATTATAAGCTACAATCAGGTCAGGTGCATTCTCCCGGTAAGGCCCATGGTAAATTCCCTCAGTGTCGATTATTCGGTTTATGGCCACTATTCCTTTTTCCTGATCCTTAAGACCGGAAAGCTTCTGAATCAATTCCCGTCTCAGTCGGAGAGTTTCTTCTCCGGGTTCGACAATTCCTTTTTCTTCTCGGCCTTTAAGATTAAGATAAATACCAGCCAGACCCAGGGCATAAGCTTTAGTCTTTTCCCAGTTAACCTGCTTAAACCATTCTTCACTTTCTTTCGCTCCATCTTTGAGGCTGAGATAACCATTGAGATAAAGCCAGGAGTTAAGGTTAACTCCGCGACGAAAGGCTTTAAACCCGTGGTCAGAGATGATGAGCAAACAGGTTTTTTCATCCATCTTTTCGATCACCCGGCCGACCAGGTTGTCCATTTTGGCATAAAGCTCTTCTAATATTTTAGCCCCGGATGACATTCTGGCCGTAGCCTGGTAAGCTGGATGGGTCTTGTCCAGGTAGCGCCAGAACATATGCTGGATACTGTCTGTGGTCTCAAAAACACAGGCGACCAGGCCTTTTCTGGTTTTCTTTAAGGCATTAAAAAAGATTTTTTCCCAATCTTCATGGAAAGAATAAGCTAACTCCAGGAAGGCTTCTTCTGGCAGAACCCCTTCGTTAAGAGCCCAGGTATCGTTGGCTTCGCCGAGGGTAACATAACTTCCAAAAAGTTTGGCTAAATACGAAGAATAAATAAAAGGATGAGAGATGGGCAGGGCCGGTTTTTCCGGATCGATGTTCAAAGGAGTAATGTACATTTCGAATTGAGGAATGGCGCTTAAGAGATAAAATCGAGCTATACCCCTGATCTTGATTCCCAATCCAGCTGGAAAGTTCAGTTTTATCCAGGGCGAAAAAACTCCTTTTCGTAGTTCGAATCTCTGTCCGGAAACTTCAACCGTGACTCGATCCGGGTCATGGCCAAATCTTATGGTCATTGGCAGCCTTATTTCTTCCGGTTTTTTTAACAGGGAATTTTCAGGACCATTGATAAAAGTTTTGATAACCTCGCCGTCCCTCTGGACCAGGAGGCTTTCTCCGCCTTCTTTTTTCTGGATTCTTTCAGGATTGGTGGTGTAAAAAAGGAAGGTTCCCTGACTGCCTTTAAGGTCGGGCAGGCACATACCGGACAGAAGATGACCGGCGAATTTTTCGGGCGGGAAGGTGATAGGGACTCGAAGGACTGTGGAAAAAATACCCTGTTCACCCAGGATTTTCCAGAACGGCTGACTTTTTCGCAGAAGCCGGATTTCAGGTTGGCTCAGCGGAATTCGGTGTTTTCCCAGAGAGAGAAATCTTCGAGGCGGGCCGATGCGGGCAGAAGATAGATCGGGTAAATAAGTTTTCGGGTTCCGGCTGAGGAAATCAAAGATGTTGTGTTTGGAAGGTTCGCATCCGGTCATAAAAGACGACCAGGCCACTGGCGAAATGGCTGGAGTGGTGGTCTGAAGTTTACAGAATGTACCCTCTTTTTTCAGGCGATTCAGATTGGGCAGTTTGCCTTCGGCCATAAATTTTTCTGCCAGTTCCGGGTCCATTCCATCAAAGCCGAGAATGATGATTCGGTCAACCTGACTGTTTTTGTAAGCTTTCTGACCCCTGATCAGCCGGACTAAAAGCCGGAAGGGCCAGGACAAGAAGGAAAAAATGGCTAAGAAAAAGGTCAGAAAAAAGACCAGGAAAGAGGACAGAAAGGCAAAACCGGCACCCGGTCCGATGTAGGCTTCAGCTGTTTGCGGGAGATATAAGGTTAACCAGAGAAATATCAGAATTCCGGAGATTGTGGGCCGGCTGTCTGAAATTCTATTTAAGATTTTTTTGAATGTTACAGGCATTTAATTTTTTTCAGAATTATGCTGGCTAAGTCTTCTATGGCTAAGTCTGGGCCATGGTCTTCAACTGACCAGAAAAAGGCGTCATCCCAGGTGTGCATGCCCTGAAGATAACTGCGGCCAAAGATTTCTTTTTTCTTGATCGAGCCTTTAAGGTCAAAGCCAGGTTCGGACAGAACAATAAGATCCGGTCCACGCGAAGTGTATTTGCCTTTATAGATTTCTTCGGCTTTGAACACCTGACGGATGACTTTCTGTCCGTTGTATTCAAGCTTGAGAAGTTTTTCTGAAATTTCCTCTTTTAATTCTTTTTTATCAGATTTATCCACACATCCTCGGGGGAATTTCTTTTTCAGATTCAGGTAAAGGCGGCTGGGATCAAGGGCAAAAGCCAGAGTTTTGGGCGAAATATCATTCAGGCTTTTCGGGCTGGAGGTGGTGAAAGAAAGATAGCCTTCTTTTTCCAGCCAGGTATTTAGATAAACTTCCTGGATGATTCCGGTAAACCCATGGTCAGACAGCAGGAAGAAACTGTCTTCAGTTTCGTTCGTTTTCTTAAAGGAGTTGATAATTTTGGCAATTATCCGGTCAATCTGCTGGTAAAAGTCAAGGAAAGCCTGATGGTAAGGATGGGATTTATCCTGATAGGCCAGCCAGAGGAAATGATGGAGCCGATCAGTTCCGGTGATGACAAACTCAAAAAAGTCCCAGTCCTGATCCCAGAAGTAATTCAGAGCTTTCTGGTGGCTGGACGTAGTTTTCGAAAGTTCCTGCCAGAGTATAGAGGGGTTGTCCACAACCTTAGCTGTATCCACATCTATCTGATAGCCCATCTGTTCGAGAGTAGAAAAATAATTCTGGGGATAGACTGAGCGGGAAAGGTCTGTGGCCACAAAACCGGAAATCATCACTCCGTTGATCCGCCGGGCAGGGTAAGTCGAAGGCTGGTTGATAACAATGCTTTTAAGACCATGTTCGCCAAGAGTGTCCCAGATGGTCTCAGCTTTGAGGTCTAGAAAGTTGGGAATCCGGAGATCGTAAGTACCGGGCTTAAAGTCGGTAAAACCAAAAATACCATGGCCGCCCGGATTCGTTCCGGTCATAAAATTAGACCAGGAAACTGCCGAGATCTCAGGAAGGCTGGCTTTCATCCGGTGAAGATGTCCTGAGTCAATCAGGCGAGCGACGGTGCTCATCAGTCCGGTTTTAGCCAGCTCCAGAAGCATTGAATAGGGGACACCATCAAGACCAACAACACAGACTTTCTTTCTAGCTTTGGTCTTTTGAAATATAGCCATAACTCTGATTATTATAACATCAGACTTGCAGCTGTCAATTTTTTAATAAAACCATACCTAATAAATTATTTAAAATGTGTAAATTAGCTGAAAGTATCAGGGCTCAGTTGGCTTCTTGGCCGGCAGCTTTCAACACATATTCCAGGAACGTCTCTTCAGGGACAGCCCCTTCTAAAGAAACAGACTTGTTAAAGATGCTCTTGGGGACACCGAACACTTCGTATTTTTGAGTCAACTGCGGAAACTCAGTGGCTTCAATCATGGAAGCTTTGATCAGGGGTGACTCTAGAGCCATTTGATGACCAAGCCTAACAGCCATGGGACAATAAGGGCAGGTGGGGGTGACAAAGACCTGAATGTTAACTTCTTTAGCCAGTTCTTTCAAGGCCTCTTTGGTCTTTGGGCTGAGCTCGGTTTCACCCCGGCTGACATCGACTATGGCTTCTAAAAGGCTCACAAATTCGTAGCCTGAAGGAATGCCAAAAAAGCGGATACCATAGTCTTTATCGCTCATTATAATAATAGCCGGAACTTTATCTATCTGAAACTCAGAAGCTTGTTGCTGATCTTTTTCCAGGTCATAGATGGTCAGTTTGATTTTATCAGTCAGGCTGCTTAGTTCTTGCAGCAGCTGTTTAGTTTCTGAGCAGTAGGGGCAATCATCAACAGGCTCTCTTCCGGGCACGATCAGCGGACTTTTTTCTTTGGTAAAATAGAGCAAATTGACGGAATTAATTAGTTCGGCTTCAAATTTTTTTCTGGCGAAGTCTCTGACTTCTTCGTTTAAAAGTTGCATTTTCTCTTCTCCTTTAAAAACGTGGTTAAAATTAATTCCTATATATCATATAAGTTTAATATAGATTAGGCGAAATATCAAGCCCCCTCAGGCTGAAAATAAAACTTAACTCTGATTGACTTTCTCCAGTGATTGAGATTAAATTAAATTTCATTTTTTATCCTACGCCAAAACTAAGAAAAAGTAAAATGGAAAAGTTACTGAAGTATTTGGGAAAAGAATACGAGAAAAAAACCAGACAGAGTGCAGTTCTTTTCAAGCGAGCTTCCAGAGTTATGGTTAGGGGAGGAAGTCACACCCTGCGGTTGTGGAAACCTTATCCTTTCTTTCTGATTTCAGCTCACGGAGCTAAGGTCATAGATGTTGACCGCAATGAATATCTTGATTACTGGCAGGGGCATTACGCCAACATTCTAGGTCATAACCCGGCTGTCATTCGCCGGGCGCTTGAACCTTATTTTAAAGCTGGAAGTTTTCACACCGGCTTCGAGAGTTCGGTTCAGCTGGAGCTGGCCGAAAGGATTCTAGCCAGCTTAAGGTTGCCGGGATTTAAGATTAGGTTTACCACTTCAGGCACTCTGGCTGCCACCTATGCGGTTATGCTGGCCATGGGCTATACTGGAAGGGATTATATTCTAAAGATCGGTGGCGGCTGGCATGGGGCTTCTCCTTATCTTCTTAAAGGCGTCAAGTTTCATCCTGGTAAAGCTTTTAATTCTCCTGATTCAGCCGGGCTGCCTTCGGAGTATGTCAAAAAAATCATCATCACTAAGTTTAACGATTGTCAGCAGCTGGAAAAGACTTTTAAAAAATATGGCTCGAAGCTGGCTGCTTTTATCCTTGAACCTTTTATCGGTGTCGGTGGCTTCTTGAGCTGTTCTAAAGAATATCTGGAACTGGCCAGACGGTTAACAGCCGAATATGGAGTGGTTCTTATTTTTGATGAGATAATTTCTGGTTTTCGCTTTTGTGCTTCCGGCCTGCAGAAACTGTACGGAATCCAACCGGATATTTCGCTTTTCGGAAAACTGATTGGTGGTGGTCAAGCAGTGGCTGCGGTCGTCGGCAGAGCTGAGATTATGGAAGCCTGTGAAAAACCCGGGTCGGAAAAGCTCCGGGTTCATTTTGAAGGCGGGACTTTTTCATCGCATGAAGAATACATGAGAGCCGGGTTGGCCATGGTTAACTATCTTAACCACCAGCAGAAAGAAGTCTACCCTCACCTCAAGAAACTGGCTGAAAAATTGAGACAGGGCATCGAAAAAGCTTTCAGAAAAGAAGGGTTGGAAGTTGTCTGTACCGGTCGCGGCAACGAGGTGGTAAAAAACAGCTCGTTCTTTATGGTCAATTTTCCGAAGAAGAAAATAATCTATAACTATCCTGAAGACGTCTGGGATCCGCAGCGGTCTGATGTTTTTTTGAGAGAAGAAGCCCTGAAATTAGCCCTGTTGATTAATGGAGTCCATGTGGTTCATGGTGGCGGTTGCCTATCGACAGCTCATACTGAAAAAGATCTGGAGAAGACGATAGATGCTTACGCTGAAGCTGCCCGGCTTTTCCGGAAATTTCTGTAAAAAACTCCCCCTCTTCAGCTTTAATCATTTTAAAGCTTTTCCATCTTAAAACTATATTTACCTGACTCTACCCTGAACACCGGGCGGTAATTAAGCTCTACTGGACTGCCTTTTACCCAATTAAGACGATTGGCGGCATAAGGTTTTGCCAGAAAAAGTTTCCAGCCGGGCATCATAGTTCTCGCCAAAATAAATCCCGTTCTCTTGAACAGGGCCGTGAGAAGTTTTCCAGCTGTCATCGCTGATGACGACTTCAAAGTCGCCTTTTTCGGAATAGATTTCCAGTCTGAAGATCAGCTTTGGTTGGTTTTAGCCGTATTTTTTGATAGGCCGGCCATTTCCCAGAATGACACCGACGGCGTTTTTTTCAGAGATTAGCTCACTAACTTCGTAAGTGGAATAAAAAGACCATCGGCTGTAGTCTGACCAGCCAGGATCAAGGACGCGGTCTCCGATTTTCTGGCCGTTGGTTGAGATAAAATTCATAATAACCGAGGCCGCAGAGGTAGATGGTGGCTCTGGTGGCTTTAGCTTTGCCAGTTAATTCTTTTCGGAGATAGATGGCTTTGTACTGAATATCCTGGGGTTCTTCCTGGCTGAGGAGCACCGTTGTCTGTCTGACCAACGTAGCTTTCCGGGTTGTTCATAGAAATCCAATTAGCCCGGAATTTAGAATTGCCCATAAAACCGGTGCCGAAAATGGCAATTTCACTATACGGGCTTACCTGACCGGAAGCATTCCACCAGCGAACCCGCCAGTAAAATTTCTGACAGGTCAAAAGCTCTTCGCCCCCATAAAGAATATGGGTACTTAATATGTCTTCAACCTTTCCGCTATCCCAGAAATCACCAATTTCTTTTTCGCAGAATTCACATTCTGAAGAGACAATAATCTGATAGGCAGTTTGATAATCACCTCTGATTTCACTTTTCAGCTTCCAGAAAAACCTTGGTCTGGGAATATCCAGAGCCAGGGGGGGTCCTTCAGGTATTCAACTCTGAGGTCGTAAGGTAGATAAACGGACACTTTCTTTTCTCCACACTTGATTATATTCTTTGTTTTTCTGATAATCTACTCAAAGAAAGATGGTTATGGAAAGCCTCGCTCAGCCTGGCCACTTTTTTCCCGGACTCAATCCTCTGCTTGAGCTATAAAATAATCAGCCACATTCAGATTGTATTCATCAGCATTAATTTCTTTAATGATGGTTCTCTTGTATTTTTTAGTTTCAGGCTGGATTTCAGCCAGGTCAAAAACTTCTCCATCAATCTTATTCCCCCCGGGGTCAGCGATAATCTTAACCTTTGGCCTGACCAGATATCTAATGTCAGGGTTGGTTTCGACCACCAGGCCTATTTCACCGGTGTTTAGAAGAACGACCGAACCCACCGGAAAAACGCCCATCATCTGGACAAAAGTCTTGAGGATAACCGGGTTAAACTCTGTTCCGATATGCTCCAGCATCAGACTGAGAGCTTCAGCTCTGGTATAGACTTTTTTCCGGTAAACCCGTTTAGTAGTAATAGCATCAAAAAAGTCGCAGGCTTTTACTATTCGGCTGTAAAGATTCACCTCGTTTTTGAGGCGATACTTAGGATAGCCGGAGAAATCTTCTTTGATGTGATGTTCCATAGCCACATGAATAGCACATAGCGGGAGATACCTGAACTCTCTTAAATGAACAAGCTTTTCTGCACCCTGATGGGGATGAAGTTCCATTATTCTTCTTTCTTCTTCTGTCAGAAGACCCGGTTTGTTCAGAATCTCTTCAGGAATTTCGATCTTACCCAGGTCATGGAAAAAAGCGGCCAGTCCCAGGTCAATCAACTCGGTTTTGGAAAGCCCGAGCCTCCGACCGATGCCAATAGCCAGCAGGCAGACGTTTACGGAATGGTTAAAGGTGTAATCATCAAAGTTTTTAATATTGGTCAATCCCAGGAGAAAGGCTTCGTTCTCAACGAGATGGTTATAAATTGATTGAATCAGCCGACGCGTAGTGTTCAATTTTATCTTTTCTTTTTCCTTATTGCGTTCAGAGATATCTCTTAGATGGAGAATGCTCAGGAAGTAAAGCCGCAAAGCGCTCGTGACCGGACCGGGCAGCTTTTCATAAGCCAGCATTTTATCCAGGGTGATGCCTGAAGCTTCCTGTTTCTCCAGGTCTGAGACAATCTCTTCAAAAGGTGATGATCCCGTTCTCTTCTGGCTTATGATCCCCGCAGCTTTTAGAAGGTTATCCCGGGAAATCTCAGGCGAGATGGACATCAGACCAATTTCTCTTTTCTTGAATTCTTCCAGCAGGAATTTGAAGATTGGATAATTGGCCAAAGAAAATTTAAGTCTGACCTGATTAAAAAAGATTGATTCCTGCCGGATTTTAATGCTTATCTCGGGACTGGCTTCTTTAAGCTTTTGAAAATCATCATACAGAAGTTCAACCTGTTCCTGAATAAGCTCGTTGTTCTCTGAATAAAGTTTGATAATTTTAAAAACGATGTAAAAACGTATCAAAAAATTAACAGCCAGTTTCTGAAGCTTCGGGTCGACATCTTTTCCTGGTTTCTGGAGAATCAAGTCCTGAGCCATCTGACCTATCCCTTTTTTTCCATCGTCTCCAGGCGGGCCAGGGCTCCGACCGCGGCCCGACGTACCCTTCGGTTAAAGAATTTTTTCCCGCGTCTTAATAGCTCAAGGGCTACCTCTGTGCCCATAGCTTCCAGCCCGGCCACGGCACAGACCCTCAATTCAGTGGTTGAAGGCATGATAGATTTTTTCAGGAACAATTGTTTCAGGAAAGCCAGGGCTTCTTCGCTTCTGGTTCGACCCAGAAATTCGAACATAGTCTTCTTCTCCTGAAAATTCTTTTTGCGGAATTTTTTGGTGGAAATTTCTTCCATTAATTGTTTCAACCTGGCAATATCACCCAGAAATTTGAGGCTGGTCATAGCTTTTAGCCGGACTTCTTCTTGAGGGTCGTTTAAAAAGCCCAGCAAGATTTTGTTGGCCATTTCATCCTCAAAAGAACTTACTGCTTCAATCGCCTTTATCTTGAGGGTTTTGTTGTATAAACTCATAAAATTAATAAAATGAGGGAGGATCTTCCTGGCTGGTTGCTGACGCATGATGTCGATGATGAATTCAGTCAGTAACGGCTTTCGATCGTCGACCAGGGCGACTATTTTTCCCGCGTCAGACTGGATTTTAGTCTCGAATAATCCTTTTACCTTCTGGCGGAAAGATTCGTCCTCAATCTTATCAAAGAACTCTGCAAAGAAGGGAAGAGCTTTATCCTGAAACTGGCTCAGATACTCGAACAGAGCTGAATAGTTGATTTCAAGTTTCTGAGCTATTAACTTTCTGATTTCATCAACATCTTTTATGTCAGAAATCCTGTTGATAAAATCGGTCAGTAACGGAATTTTTTCATTTTCTTCAGAAGAAAGGAGATCTCTTAAGTCTTTCATTTTTTTGCTAAGCAGAATATTAAGGCGAAAATTCCCGGCCTTGAGGTTTTCCTGATAGAATTCATAAAGAATATCCAGGTTAGTCTTTAGCTGGCCAGAATCTTCTTCCAGCGCCAGTATTTCTGTCATCAAGTTGAGGAATTCTTCTTCGAGCGAGAGCTGACGGTTTTTTTCGATCATCTGGTTGAGCTGCTGCAGGTCCTGTTCATTCAGGGCGAATTCTTGAGGTAATTTTTTCTGAACGGTACTGGGCTCTGAAGGCGTCCTTTGCATCTGCAGTTTTTCAGGGTCGAAATTCCACTGCCAGTCTCCAGTAATTTCTGGTAAATCCTGATCAACGTAGAACTCCATAGCCTTTTTTTCTTCAGGTTTAAGCTCTAATCTGCCTGAAAATAGCTTTTCTTTATTAACCTTTATATCGAGGATCTTGCTGGCTAATTCCTGCGCTTCAATCTTCAAACCCTTTCTGGACAGGCTTTCAGTTCTTTCTTCGAGGATTTTGTTTTGAACAAACTCCTCCGGAACATAATACCGAATATTGGAAAAGTCCCTTGTCCACATAGCGTTGACTATATCCGATTCATCTGCCGGTTTGGCGGATTCGGTTTTTATGAGTTCCAGAATATCTCTAATCTCTTCTTCTTCTACCGCGTTATATATGATCAAAAGCCTCATGCCATCTTTGTAGAAGAAATAGGGGAGGCTTTTGCTGGAGACCTCATCCTGATAAACCTGCTTGCCCTGATGGTAAAAGGCAAATTCGCCAATTTCCAATTCCAGTTTCTGATATCGTTCGAAAAAACTTTTGAGTTTGGTTATCAAATCCTGCCAGAAACGAAGGGATGATTCGTGATGAGAAGGAAAAATCTTCAGGGCGGAAACTGTGTTGGACAAAGAGAGAATTAGCTCTTTGACTTTCTGGAGAGCCTGAAGGTCCACTTCTTCTTCAGCCAGCGAATTCTGGATAATCTTATCTTCCCGAAACATAGCCACCAACCCTTATTAGTTTAATCCAGCTTAAAGGAATTAGTCAAACAGGAGTTATTTAATCTCGCTGGCTGAGGACATTTTTTTCATAATCCTTGATTTCAGCCAGCCAGAGATGTTCTGAGGGGACATTCATCGTCAGACAGTAATAATCCCAGACCTGGCCATAAGGC
>Ga0315282_10004616_pt1 | contig 23908 bp, 22 predicted proteins | sample YL17G07_20_MG_FD_203693 | JGI IMG/M metagenome (GOLD analysis project Ga0315282, IMG submission 203693) | Sediment microbial communities from Yellowstone Lake, YNP, Wyoming, USA - YL17G07_20 | ecosystem: Environmental > Aquatic > Freshwater > Lake > Sediment | place: USA: Wyoming | collected... | reverse complement strand
TGCTTCTTGCGAAAGGCGCGGAACCGGCGCAGCATGGCTTGGTAGCGGCGGTCAGATGTCTTCAACTTCTTGTGTGGCATATTGATGAGGGCTCGTTCCACCTCCCGCACATTTCTCGGGTACAGTTGCCAATCGCACTGCACGAGCCTTCGAAGGTCCGCCACTCCATAGCCGGTGATTCGTCCCGAGCCATCCACGTAAGGGTCCACATAGCTCATCACCAGTTGCCGGATGGTCTGGAACACGGGCTTGCGCCCATGCAGCCCGGCATCGCGAGAACGCGCCACCGTTCCCCAGCGCCCGCCCTTTCGAAATAGAAAGAGCACGTGATCGAGTTTGTCCTGCGATTCAATATCCAGGAGCAGGGGGGGATACCCGTGTTGCTCCAGGATCGCCGCGGCGGTGAGGGCGGCTTCCAGACAATGGGCACGGAAGTGCCGGACGACTCCGCGAAAGGTTCGCAGCGTTTCACCCTTCTTCTCCCAGTTGTAAGGCAACGCGCGGAGAAATTGTTGGACCTGCCGGGGCGTCCGGTATTTCTGGATGAGAGCCCATTCCCTCGGCCGGAATGCCTCGCGGCCCGGCGGACGGGAAGCGATAGTGGTTCCTCTCGCAACTTTCCGTCGCATAGTCTCAGCTCAGAGTGTACGATTGACGATCTAGCCGCCCAACTAGTGAAATGACTCCTCAATCCCAAATCCAAAATGTTGAATCCTAACCCCTGCCCCAGCGGTCATACCAGAGCTGGAAACAGAGGAGCGTCCAGAGGGTTTTTCGGTTGTCCGCCCGCCCCGCCCAATGTTCCTGCATCAGCCGGCGGACGAAAGCGGCATTGAAGAGCCCCTGACGCTTCAGTTTTTCTTCCGCGAGGGTTTCATCCAGCAGGGGCCGCAATTCCTTCTTCATCCAGCGCGCGATGGGAACGGAGAACCCGCGCTTCTGCCGGTAAACGATCTTGCGCGGAAGCCACTTCTCCACCGCTTTCTTCAAAATATACTTGAGCTGAAACCGCCGGACCTTGAGGGAGGCGGGCAATCCCGCGGCAAACTCCACCAGGCGATGATCGAGGAACGGTGTGCGCAGTTCCAGCGAGCAGGCCATGCTGGCTCGGTCGATCTTCACCAGGAGGTTATCCTCCAGGTACATGCGGAAATCCAGGTAGAGCATCTCCGCTAGAGTATCGTCAAAGCGCGCCCCCTCCAGCACTCGCGCCAGGGGGGTAAAGACGGCGCGGCTGGGGGGGAGGGGGCCTTTCCACTCCGGGGTAAACAGTTGGTCGAGCTCGCCCGGCGAGAACATCCCGAACCAGATTTGATGCCGCTCCGCCGGGTCTCTTTCAGCGTGGGTGAGAAAACGCCGGAGGAACAATCCTTTGGGCACGGCGGTCGAAGAAACCGGAAGAAACCGCCTCAACCGGTCAAAGAACTGGCGGCGGAGGACATGTGGCAAGCGCAGGTAGTACTCCGCGAGTTGCGCGCCCAGGTAGGTGGGGTAGCCGCCGAAAAGCTCGTCGCTCCCCTCGCCGCTCAGCGCCACCTTGATGTGCCGGCGCGCAAAGCGTGACAACAGAAAGGTGGGGATCACGGCGGGGTCCGCCACCGGCTCATCGAGATGGTCCGCCAGCAGGCTCAGCGCCTCGCGCATGCTTGGGTCATCCGCCTTCAGAACATGGTGTTTCGTGCGGAAGTGCCTGGCGACGTAATCGGCGTACGCCTCTTCGTTAAAGGTCCTGTCGGGGAAGGCCACGGAAAAGGTATTCACGTTGCCGGGCGAGAGTTCGCTCATGGTGGCGACGACGGTGGAGGAGTCCACCCCACCACTCAGGAACACTCCCAGCGGCACATCACTGACCAGACGGGAAATGGCCGCTTCCCGCAGGCGCTCGCGCAGCTCCTCGGCCAGCTCCCCTTCTTTTCGCCGGCTTACGGGCGGCAAGCCGGGAGGGCGGAGATGCTCTTGCATCCGCCAGTAGGGCTCAATCCGGATTTCACCGCGCTCCACTACCATACGGTGGGCGGCGGGCAGCTTCTTCACCTCCGCGTACACGCTGCGCGGCCCGGGGAAATAACCGTAGAAGAAATACTGCGTCAACGCCTCGAGGTCGAGGGCGCGGCTGATGCCGGGATATTCGAAAAGCGCCTTGATTTCCGAGCCAAACACCAGCGTGCGGCCACGCTGCCAGTAATAGAGTGGTTTTTCACCGGCGCGGTCGCGCGCCAGGACCAGCCGTTGGGCGCGCGCGTCCCAGAGCGCAATGGCAAACATGCCGTTTAGCGCGCGCACGAAGTCCGGGCCCTGTTCCTCGTAAAGGTGCGCGATCACCTCGCCGTCCGAATGGGTCTTGAAACGATGGCCACGCTCAATGAGCTCGCGGCGAAGCTCGCGGTAATTGTAGATTTCCCCGTTGAAGACCAGCGTGACTTCGCCCGTTTCGTTCGAGAGCGGCTGGTCGCCGGTTTCGAGGTCAATGATGCTCAGGCGGCGGATGCCGAACGCCAGGTGAGGCAATAAGAACTTGCCGTGACTGTCGGGGCCACGGTGTTCCATCCTTAGCGACATCCGATCGATCGCGTCAAGGTGCGCGTCGGGTTCGAGACTCAGGTTAAAGATGCCGCAAATCCCACACATAGGGGTTTACATTCCCTGGAGAGGCGCGCTTTAGCCTGGCGCCTTCGTCACCGGCTAAAGCCGGCCGCTACACGTGGCGCCCGGCGCCCTCTGGTGTAGGGCCCGCCTCCGGCTTGCCGCGAAGCCCCGAACTTCTATCGGTGGTCAGAGACCGCCCTTACAGCAGGCGAGTTTCCTGCCCGAGCTTGAAAGGGCCGACCTATTTCGTCGCGAGGATTCCCTGGCGGTATCTTCCAGACGGAGAACTCCCAGGCGCCCCACCGCGATTCCATTCGCCCCACGGTTTGCGCCAATTTCCCAACGTGGGTGTTGCGCACCATGACCAGCATAGGCTCCGCGGAGGAGCGTACCCTGGCTTCAAAATCCGCGGGGTCAACCAGCCTTTGGCTGAGCACGCCCTGTCCGGGCCCTGACGGCGGCCCCGTCCCTGGAGGAGCGTTGTCCGGGCCCCGGGAGCGGGCTTGGCGTTGCATCTCCGCCCAGCGCGACGCTATATAGTTGCTGGTCATCTCACCAGCGTCCGAGGTCACTAGGCTCACGGGACGACGCAAATAAAAAGGCAGGCTGGTGCGGAAGTAATAGTACCCGTAGATTGGCAAACCCTTGTCGGGGCTGGCCAGGATGGTCTCCGCCAGCCGCTTGCTGGAAGCCGTGCGGGCGTAAGTCTGAAGGGGCGCACGCCAGCGCACCAGAAGCACGGGCACGGCGAGAGCCACAAGCATAAAGCTCAGCAAAGCAAGCGGCTTCCCGCGCATTCTTGCCGCGAGGTTACGTCCCAGGATGGCCATGGCCACCAGAATCAGGCCGGTCAGGAGAAGCGATTGGTTCAGCAAGCCGATCACCGCGGGGTGAAGCTTCTTCGCCACCCGCGCGTGCACAGCGGCAAAGCGCATCAACTGTGGAGAAACCGCCACCAGCAATCCCAATCCCAAAAGACTCCAGAAGCCCGCGCTGAGCCAACCGGGCGAGCCCTGCCGCCCTTCTGATCCCACCTCCCCCCACACCTTTGCGGTGAGGAGACTCAGTGGAATGGTTGCGGGAAGGAAATACCCCGGCAGTTTGGACTGGGAAATCGAGAAGAAGACGAAGATCGCGCCCGCCCACGCCAACAAGAACAAGACTGGCCGGTTGCTGTCTTCCCGGAGCTCCTTCCATCGCTTCAGCCGGTTCACTCCCGCCAACAGCAGGAAAAGGCTCCAGGGAAAGAATCCTCCCAGGTAAACAGGGAGGTAGTAAAGAACGTTTCCCCGGCGGTGCAAGTGTCCCGTGGCAAACCGCCGGAGGCTTTCCTCCCACAAGGCGTACCGCGGGAAGTCGGGATTGCGAACGGCAACCGCAATGAACCAGGGCAACACCGCGGCCAGAAACACCGCGAGACCCAAACCCCAACGCAGCCGCTTCAGTTCGCGCAAGCGGCCGCGCAACGCTTGATAGGCCGCGATGGAAAGTAAGGGCAGCAGGAATCCCACCGGGCCCTTGGTGATGGTGGCCACGCCCATGGTGGCGAACAGTAGCGCGTCAAAGCGGGGACGACGGTAGTCGGCAGCCGCCGCCAGCCAGAAACTGACCATCGCCAGGATCACCAGAAAGGTGAGCGTCATGTCGAAGATGACCAGGCGCGCGAAGGCCATCACCAGCGGGCAGGTGGCCAGGATGACGCCTGCGCGCAGCCCCGCCGACTCTCCCCACATCCGCCGGGCCAGGAACCAGGCGAGGAGCATCGTCGCCAGGGCCATCAGCGCCGAGGGGAAGCGCGCAGCCCACTCGGACAGGCCCCACACACGGAACGAACCTGCCACCAGCCAGAAGAAGACCGCGGGCTTGTCCAGATAAGTGAGGGTGTTGAAATGCGGGGTGATCCAGTCCCCGGAGACGAGCATCTCGCGCGCCACCTCGGCGTTCCGACCTTCGTCCGGCTCGAGCAGCGGCAATCGCCCTAGCCCCACAAAGAATAGGCAACCGGCCACCACCAGCAAGAGTAGAAGGTGGTGAAGGGAAAATGCGATCGAAGAGAGACTCTTCGAATCGCCGGGGGTAAATTGAAGAGGTTGATCTGTGGCCAAAAGTATGATGGAACTCCGGAATGAAACTGCCGGCGACTCCGACGCCGGAGACTTGACGCTCGCTTTCCTAAACCCGCCGTTAAGCTGGCGCGCGCTCTTTCGTCCGCTCAGTGGCCGCCGCGGTGGGAGCCGCCTCGGTCCTCTCCACCACTTCCAGAACCGCGTTGTAACCAATCAAGTTCTTTTTCATCCAGCGCACCGCCCAGACATCCGCCAGGCCTTTGAAGAGTCTACCCCAGGTGCCGTATTTGGTCTTGCCATGCAAGCGTGGGCGGTGGCTGACGGGGACCTGCGTCACCCGGTAGCCTCGCATCTTGAGCAACGTGGGGAGGAAGCGGTGCAGGCCTTTATAAAGTTCCAGCCGTTCCAGGCATTCGCGCCGGTAAGCTTTCAGCGTGCACCCGGTATCGACGATGTTGTCGCCGGTGGCCCAGTTCCGAAAAGCATTGCCGATGCGGGAGGAAACGCGCTTCCACCAACTATCCTGGCGGCGCGCGCGCACGCCGCAGACGACGTCCCAATCCTTCAGCATTTCAGCCAGCCGCGGAACTTCCCGAGGATCGTTCTGCAAGTCGCCGTCGAGGGTGACCACGGCGCCACCTCTCGCCAGGCGAAATCCCGCCGCCATGGCCGCGGTCTGTCCCTGGTTCTGTCGGAAGCGCGCGATGCGGATGCGCGCATCCAACGCCTGCGCCTGCTTCAGCAACTCCAGCGTCTGATCCGTGCTGCCGTCATCCACAAGAAGGATTTCCACCCGGCCCGGCCACGCTCGCAACGCGGCGCTCAACTGCTCGATAAGCGGCTGAATGTTCTCCGCTTCGTTGTAAACCGGAATGACGACGCTGAGTGCGACGCTTTCCATCAGAAGAAGTAGCGGGACGGCGCATACGTTCAACAACTAGAACAAGCCTCGCGAACGCCTGGCTCACCGTTTACCGAGGCTTCCACTCTTGCCGATTCCCGCCGCACAGAATTTCCGGGAGGTGGCCGGAGCGCGTAATTTTAACATGCCTGGAGCCCGCGGCTTGGAAATTCCCTGCGGCCCGCAATCCCATGCGAGGGCTAGACTTTGACCTCCCGAAAGCGCGTCCTAAAGTGTGGAATCTAACGTGCATCCTGTCGAGCTGCAATTGAATCAAAGCTTTTGGCGTCTTTACCGGCAGGAACGAGGGAGGGCCTTATGCTGAGATCCGACATGCGCGTTGCGCTCTTTATCGTGTGCACCACGCTGATGCTTGGGGCGTGCAACGTTCTGAAGGTTTTCCAACCCACGGATGACAAAGCCATCACCACCGAGATTCAGGCCAAGCTGTTTGATGACCCGGTGCTGAAGACGCGCGACATCAAGGTGACATCCCAGAAGGGAATAGTAACACTGACGGGCAGCGTGGGGACGGAGCTTGAAAAGGCCGCCGTGGAACGCCTGGCGGGCCAGGCGAGCGGGGTGAAAGGCGTGATGAATCAGCTCGCCGTTTCCGCCACGCCCGCCGTCGCAACTCCGACTCCCGAGACGCCGGCGACAACCGTGGCAACAGCCGCGCCGCCGGTGGCGACTGCAGCCCCCGAGCAGCCCTCCCGCCCGGCTCGGCACCGCGAACGCGCCTCGACGGCCCACCCCAGGGAAAGCGCGCCAGAGGAACCTGCTTATACGGAGAACCCCTCCGCCGCAGCCAGCGCCCCGGCCACCACAGCCGCCGCGCCCCCGCAAGCCGCCGCCCCGGCAGTCCGCCAGCCCGAGCACATCACCATCCCGGTGGGCACTGTGGTCACCGTGCGCATGATTGACAGCATTGATTCGCAGCGCAACCGCCCTGGCGAAGAATTTGCCGCCACCGTCGATGCGCCCATCGTGGTGGGCGATCGCGTGGTCATTCCGCGCGGTTCCGACGCGCGTGTGCGGCTCGTCCAGTCTGCCAGCGCCGGACGCATGGCCGGCCGCTCGGAGTTGCAACTCGAGCTCGTGGGCTTGGCAGTAGGCAGCAACACCTACTCCGTTGAAAGCGGCAGATATGAAAAGCAGGGAGCCTCGCGCGGCACGCGCACGGCGGAAACCGTGGGCGGAGGCGCCGCCCTCGGCGCCCTCATCGGGGCTATCGCCGGGCATGGCAAAGGCGCAGCCATCGGCGCCGCCGTAGGCGCCGGCGCCGGCACTGCCGTGCAAGCCGGCACGCACGGCCAGCAGGTCAAGGTCCCTTCGGAAACTAAACTCGACTTCACCCTGAAGGTTCCCATCACCGTGACCATGTAAGGGATTGGGCCACTGAATCATTGAGTCATTGATTCATTGCCAGCCCCGGCCTCAGCCTGAGGACAGAGCTGAAGAGCCGGTGTGCGGCTCCAGACTACAGGTTCCGGCTCAGCGATCCAGAACCCCGTTCGCGCGTCTCCAGCTCCGAACCTCCATTCCCTCACTCCTGTTCTTCCCGTTCATCTTTCGTCATTCATAATTCAACCTTCAAACCCTGAATCCTATTCCCCTCTGTGCCTCCGTGTCTCTGTGGCTATGGTAGAATTCTCGCCGCTTGGAGGCTCACTTGCCGCCCGCTCACATCTCGCGCATCGATTTCGGTGAGGGCAGCGCCGAGAACGTCGCTCGCCTTTATGATTCCTACCTGGCGGTGAGCATGGACGTCCCCTGGGCGCTCACACGCGACCTGCTCGGCAAGCCGCCGCGCCAGGTACATCTGGTGGAGTCGCTGGATTACGACGCCGTCGAGGCGCTGGCTGCGTCCGCGCCGGCGGTGGAGGCCGTCGTCGGGATTGGCGGTGGCCAAGCCATCGACGTGGCCAAGTACGTGGCCTGGAAGCGCGGCATGAAGCTGGTCTTGATTCCCACCATCATCTCTGCCGACGCCTTCGCCACGCCCGCCGCCGGCCTGCGCAGAAACGGGGTCGTGGAATACCTGGGCGAGGCGCGCGTGGACCGCCTGGTGATTGATTACAATCTGCTCCAGACCGCGCCCAAGGGCCTGAACGTCTCCGGCACGGGGGACATCCTCTCCTGCCACACCGGCTGCTTCGACTGGAAGTCGGCCTTCGACCGCGGGCGCGAGCCCCTGGGTTACGACGCAGAAATCGCGCGCCGCTCGCTCGCCCTGGTGAAAAGGATTGACGAGAACGCCGAGGCCATCCGCGAGCTGAGCAATGAAGGGCTCCGGGTTCTGGTGGAATGCATCCTGGAGATCGTGGAGATTTGCCTCGGCCCGGGCGGGCCCGGCCACTTCCGTTGCGAGGAAGGTTCAGAGCACTTCTTCTTCTACAGCCTGGAGCTGCGAACCCGGCGAGCCTTTGTTCATGGCTGGATCGTCGGCCTGGGGATTTTCCTGATGAGCCGGCTTCAGGCCAACCGACACGAGTGGATCGCCGGGCTGATGGAGCGGCTTGGCCTGCCTTTTCACCCGCGGGATCTCAAGCTGGCGCGCCAAGACGTGGAAGGCGCACTGCTCACCTTGCGCGCCCAAACCCGCCGGGATGGCCGATGGTGGTCCGTGATTGACGAAGAAGAGATCCGCCCGCAATTCGTGGAAGCCGCTTGCCAGCAACTGCGCTGGTAGGCTCGGGAACTTCGGAAGGTTGGACACAATGTCCTCTCTGGTCGCCCCCCTCGATACCGGTCAACACCCCATCTGATTCCAATTGTCCCAACTCCCCTCCCCTTTTTACGCCACCGCGTTACCTTAAGATGCATCACCTCAAGAATAGATGAGGCGGACGCCTGGAAATGGACAAGTAAGTGCGTATAGAGGGCTAGTCTCCGTCGTCTAGTTGCCTAAGCTTCGTCAAGGGGTGTTCCCACCCGGAAGCTGCCAGGCGCGCGCTCGCAGGATGCACAGGTCAGGGGAGCGACCTCTTCCTTTTGGGCCGACTCGGCGCCGGCGGCTGAGGGGACCACGGGCCACACCTCACACGTGTCGCCCTCTGGGGAGAGGAGAGCAAACACAATGGAACCAGTTATAGCCCTTATCGAAGCATTGGTCAGGGAAGCTTTCGGACTTCTGCTGGAGATCCGCGCGCAGCGCGCGGCGCCTCAGCACCTGGCCCAGGCCATCAGTTGCCTGAAAATACTACCACGCGAAGCCGACGCCGAGGAACCGCTGGTGCTTCTCTCCGTCCGCGCGGTGCGAATCCGGAAGCCACAGGAATAAACTCGACCGTCCACCTACTCGACCGCCGAGGGAGCCGGCTCGGCTTTCCCCGGCTGGGTGGCTCGCAACTTGGCCATCTCGCGCTGGAGTTCCGTGGCCAAGTCCTCCAGGATGCGCAGTTGCTCATTGCGGCGTTCCAGCGTGGCCTGGAGCTTCGCAACCTGACGCAGGAGACGATTCTTTTCCCGGCGCAGCAGCACGAAGTTTTCACTCGGCTGGCCGAGGGGAAGGCCCGGTCGAAGACTCGCCTGCCCCGCCGCCACCGCTCGAGCTTGCCTTTCCCCGGGCAGAGGCGCCACCTGCGCCTGCGTCTGCTTGATCAGGGTGTCCAGCTCCCTCCGCTCCGCCCCCGGCGGGCAGAGCTGGCGTAAAGCCAGCAGGCGCGCCAGGTCAGGATTGTTCCGGCCGCGTTCCCAGTGTTGGACAGCCCCTTTGGTAGCGTTCAGGAACCGCGACAAAGCTTCCTGGCTCAGCTCCAGCCTTTGCCGGACCCGGCGGATAACCTTGGCGGCATTCACAGCGTCCATAATTCCGCACCTCAACCCGCATTTTTTACTTGACAATTACTAGTAATATAGGCTACAATTGGTGGCCAAGGTGGCGGGGAGCGCCAGCCTCGACCCAGGGCGGCCCCTCCGGCATCCCATCTCACAGGCCTTCGCTCCGGGCGCCCCTAAGCCCCCGGTTCGGAGGGAAGCTTCCCAGGTTCGCCTGTCCGGCTCTCGGAAGCTTCTGGATCGTAGCGGAGAAAACCGACTTCCAGCGCATTCTGCTCGCCCTTTGCTTGCTTGTCAATGCCTGGGAGGAGTTACATGATCGTAAATTGCCTTCTTGTGAACCCCCCCCACCCGACGCTGGTCGTCCCAGGCTTGTCGCCTCGCGGCCTTGCGCCGCCCGCTCCCCACGCCCCATCCCGGCCGGACGCTTCCCTCGGCCGTCTCGCCTGTCCCTCCCACCCCCGGACCACCGCCGGAAGCAGGGAGAGGCAGGCCACGACTTCCAGGATAGCCTACTACATTTCACCTCCTTTTGATCGGCTTTATTCGCCGGCAACTTTAATCGTTTTGCGCCAGGCGCGAAAGCCAGGCCCGCGGCGCGGCAAGCCCGTCGCCGGCCCGCCCGCGACTTTGTCCCTTTACTCAGCCCCTGCCGGCAGGCTCCAGATTCTCCCTCTCCGGTCTGCCCGGCAGGATGAAAAGCACCCCACCTCGCTGTACCAGGACGAGCCAGCCGGACAGCCCGGCACACGTAGACTTTCTCCGCGCACTCACGCCCTCTACCCAAAGACCCCGCAAGTTGCTCGCATCACTTCTCCTCGCCATCCCATTTCCATTCGTGAAAGGAGGAAACCCTCCATGACCAGCAGTATTGCGCATTTTGGATTTTCACCCAAAGCCCGCGCGGCAGGCGCCGCGCCAACCGGCAGAACCTTGCAGAGACCGGGGAATTCCAGCACCGACTTTCCCGGCCCGAGGTGTAGGGAGAAAGGCTGCGTTTTCCCCGCAGGCTTGGGCATGGCCGGCAGGTGTCTCCACCACGATCGCCAGCTCCACGAACCTGTCCTTTTCAACTCTCGCCAGCCGACGCAACTCCTGCTGGATCGGGCGAAATTTGGGCTGCCCAATTCTGAGCCCGATGATTCTCGCGCCGCTGACCGGCGCCGCCAGACGCAGCAGCGCGAGTTATTCCTGCTGGAGGAGGCAGCCTGATGCGTTCACCCCCCTCCAGCAAAAGGACGGCGTCCATGCCGACCCCTCTTCTCAGGCAGGGAACTTCAGGAAACCGGCGAACCCACCGCGATCTGTTTGCGCGGCAGGCAAGCACCCCTGGCACAGTCGCCAGCCTCCCCATCGGGACCTCTTGTGCAGCCGCAATTGACCCGCGGCCGGCTCTGGGAAGTTCCGCAGCCATGGGCCGGGCCCCGCCGTTCATGAGGCGGAGCCTTCGCCCGGCGACCAACGGTTTTCAGGTGAGGTACGTATGTCTCCGACTACCCTTTGGAGAATTACGGATGTCGAGCCCCCGCTGTCAAAGCTGGCGGGAAACAAGCGCGCAGATCAACCGCTGATTTCCCCGCAGAACGCCTGGCAGCTTCTCCGCCGCCGCACCGGCGGCACTGTTGGCCGCTCAACCTTTTACCGCTGGCTGAACAGCGGTAGGCTTTACTCCATACGGCTGGGCTTCCGCATCTACATTCCCTTGCCGGCGCTCGATAACTTGATTCGGCAGTGCATGTCGGGAGACAGGTTCTAACCATCACCCGCGCGGGCCCGAAATTCCCGGCGCTCCCGGCAAAAACCTGCGGCGCGGCGGGGCCAACACCTACCGCCGAGTGCGGTATCACCAGGGAGGAACTTGCGCTCCGCCGAAACCTTCGGCGCCCGGAAAGCCGCTCTTGCTTCTGCTACGACCCTTTCGCTATGATGCTTCCGCCGTGAACCGTAGTGTAGGTTCCCGGCCCCTGATAGAAAATCAGCCCATGGTCGCATAGAGAGGTTCAGGCCGCTAGCAGGCCCTCTCACACTCGACCATTCCAAGGAGGAACGATGCAGTTTACTCGAAACCTTCGGCGCGCGCGCTCAGCCTACGTCCCGATCTTTCTCGGGAGCCTCGCCGCCACGCTGCTCCTGGCCGGGTGCGGAACCAAGCCCTCCACTTCTTCAGCTCGCCTGGAAAGGAGCGTGAGCGAGACTGACGCCTCACGCAAGCTTGGGAATTCCATGAAGTTGCTCATGGACTCCATGAAGGACCCCGCCTCGCCTCTCCATTTCTCTTACAAGGCACAGAGAAACCTCAACCCCAGGTATCCTATGGACCCAAACGCCAAACCAGATGTGGGACCGGTTTCTCTCCAGGCGGATGTCGCCGCCGACTCACTCCATATCAGCGAGACGCGGGGCCAGAAGAAAGAGGAGAACAAGGCCAAGAAACCCGACCAGCTCGCCTGGTCCATGGGCCAGCTTTCGCTGATTGGGGCGCTGGCTGATGCGGGCTTCGCGCTGGCTTTCGGGACACCCGTGGCCCGGCCGGCGGGCTCCGACACGGTTGGCGGAGTTGCCACGGACAAATACGTTTTCGACACCTCCGCCTCCCTGGGAAGCGCCAGGGCGGGCCTGGAAATCGCTCAGTCCATGCTGGGCGGCAAAGTGAAGTACGGGGCGGTCAAAGGAAGCGCTTGGCTGGATAAGACGACAAACCGGCTGCTGAAATTCAACATCGACACAGACATGAGCGACCAGGCGGGCAACTCCTGGAAGGAGCATTACGAAGGGGAAGCCACCCGCAAATAACCAGGTAATTCCACCCGAGGATGCCCAAGCAGCAGGGGACATCGCGACAGGCTTTCCCCCCAGCACTCTCGGGTTTACCCGCAACGTCTTTCTCACAAATGAGCGGTGGGGGGAGCCCAATCAGGCCGCCGAGAGCACCGAGAACAATGCCCACCGGGCTCGGTCAAATTCTACGACGGCCACATCGTCGATCAGGGTAGAGGGGGTAGTCAACAACTCTCGTTTCTAAAAGCCCCGCAGCGTCGTTTGCTCCCTCGTGGCGTCTCGCTCCTCTTGAGGCAGTCGCTCCTTTCGGAAGGAACATTTTCCTCCGCGGGCAGAAACTTCAGCCGGGTTGATTGAAAACAATAACTCGCTGAGCCCTCTCGTTTCTCCTCTGGAATGCGCGCTCAGTTCATCACCCGCGGCAATCTGGCAACCTTGAAACCTGCCTCCTTAACAGCCTTCTCGAAACGCTCCGGGTTCACGACCCGCGGGTCATAGTCGATGCTCGCCTGCTTGTCCTGGTAGCTCACTTCGGCGTGCCGCACGCCGCGTAGCTGACAGAGGTTCCGCTGTAACCTGGCGGAGCACATCACACAGTCTAACCCTTCAATCGGGAGTACGACCCGCGAACCGTGCGCCTGTGGGGAGATCGCCGGTCGATTCCGCCTGCCCGTCTGAACTACCCACAACGCTAGAATCAAGCAAATCGATGCCGCCCCCACGGCAACCAACACGCGGCCCAGCGCAAATCCCGTTGCATTCTTCTGTCTCATTTCAAGTGGTAGCCCTTCTCCCACTTCGCAGGGGAAATGGAAGCTCCTCAAGGCCTCCCCGTCTCCACTTCTGGAGGTGTCGCATCCCTGCGTCGCGCGACCTGAGGAATTGCTATTCGATGACCTCTCAACCTCCCACCGCATTCGGCCGATAGGCCCGTTAGCTGCAAGGCGACGGCGGAATCAACCGCGGCCCCCTCTTTCACTCGTCCCGCCGGGCTGAGCAGCCGATCGTGAGGTCACACGTGAACTTGATACAATACATTGTCTTGGGGATTTATGGAGTCCTGCTCCTGCTGACTCTCGTTGTCTTTGTCATCTTCCTTTTCCTGGTCGACTCGGAGGCCCTGCCGTGAAGCAATCTTCATTCCTGCTGCGCCTCGGCGGTGCCATCGAATTTTGCCTGTTCGTTCCCAGGCGCGTGTGGCGCGCCCTCCGGCGCGCTGCGAGGTCTCTGCGGTCCAGCTTTTTCAGTGTCCCTTTGCCGAGTTAGCCGCGACGTCACACCGCCATACTAGAGCTCGCCATTCACCATTCATAAGTCACCATTCATCGTTCCTGATTGCGTTGTGACACCTGGCACCTGCCCTTCCCTACCCAAGGTTCTCGTACCACTTCACATTGCCGGTGGAGGCGCCGATCGCCACAAGGTCCAATCGGCCATCCCCGTTGATATCCGCGATAATCACCCCGGAAGCGGCCATCTCGGTATCAAGCATCTGGCGTTCCCAATTCCTGCCGGTGGAATCGACGGCGTAGTAGGCATACAGGCTGGTGCCCGGGCCGCGAAATCCCGCCACAATCTCATCACTCCCATCGCCGTCCAGGTCGGCGACGGCGAGCGCGTGGCCGTCCCGGAAGGTGTCGTCGATCACGTAGCGATTCCAAAGCTCACCCGCCTTGCCCTCGAAATAGACAGCTACTGCTTCGCCGTGCCAGGGCTCGATGGTGGCGAGAAATCGCCGCCCCCCCACCCGGCCCACCGCGATTTCGCTCGATCCCCGCCGCGGCCGAGACGCTTGCTCCCCGGCCGCAAGATGAGTTTTCTTCCAGTGAAGATCGCTGCCGCTGCCGGTGGCGTCAAACAGGTAAACACCCTCGAAGCTGGCGGTCAGAATCTCCTCGCGGCCATCGTCATCCCAATCAAGGACGTAGACTCCATGCACGACCGTCAAGGAATCGTCAATCAGGTGCGGCGCCCAGGCGCCTTGCGCTTGCTCTCCCGCAGAAAGGTGACCGCGGAGAAGTCGTTCCGGCATTTCGAACCAGGTGAGCGGCGCGCCCTGCTTGTAGTCCGGCTCCTGGGCGCCACGGCCCAGCAGCGGCACATCCACGAGCTCGAGGCGGCCGTCGCCGTCGAGATCCGCCCAGCGCAAGCGGTGGGAGGTGGGAATCTGCCCGATCAATCGCAGCGACCATTCGGAGTCGGGTGATCCTGCGGGCTCCGCCCACCAGACGCTCCCCCCCTGCGTGCTCTCATTGAGGTCGAAATCCGAGGCCAAAGCCAAACCGTGCGCGGGGTAAGCCGACCGCAACAGGGGCGCCAGGCTGATGTTCTTCTTGGTCTCGGTCGTAATCGCCTGACCCTTCCAGCAGGGGTTGGCGTACCACTCGACAACGCTTTCCACCGAACTCAGCGCCAGGATATCTGGCCTGCCGTCGCCGTCCACGTCCGCCACCGCCACTTGATAGCCGTTCGGAATTTTCGAAACGGTGTGTGCCTGCCAGCGGATCAGTTTTCTTTTGCTCACGGGATGCTCCGGCCGACCGACAGCGCAAACCGCCGGAAGCCCGGCAAGCCCCAGGCCTGCGCCTGCCGTTCTCTTCAGGAATTCGCGCCGCGGATAATAATTACCGGTCTTATACGTGAATCTGTTACTCATGGGATGTCTCGCGAGGCGGGATTATAACGCCACGGAAGGGACTTTGCAGATGCAGGGCGACCCTTTTGCAGTCTCCCGAAACCGAAACTGCGTGCGAACACAAACTTCGCCTTTACGCTGGCTTGCTGTGAATCGCCGTCACCGGCTCATACATCACGGCGCAGGGGTGATGTTCCTTCTCATAGGCGGTGATACGCTCACCGAAGCGCAGAGTCAACCCGATGTCGTCCAGGCCCTTCAGCAGGCACTCGCGGCGGAAAGGCTGGACTTGAAATGAAAGTTTGAGGCCGAACTCGTCGCGCACCGTCTGGCTCTCGAGGTCCACCGTCAGCCGGTAGCCTTCCTGTCTCTCGGTGCGGCGGAACAACTCGTCCACCTCGGCCTCCGGAAGCGTCACCGGAAGAATACCGTTCTTGAAGCAGTTGTTGTAGAAGATGTCGGCGTAGCTGGGCGCGACAATGGCGCGAAAACCATAATCCAGGATCGCCCACGGCGCGTGTTCGCGGCTGGAGCCACAGCCGAAGTTCGCCCGCGCCAGCAAGACGGAAGCGCCCTGATAACGCGGCAGGTTCAGTACGAAATCCGGCCTGTGCGTCTTCCCGTCGTCGAGATAACGCCAGTCGTAGAAGAGCACGCGCCCGTAGCCCTCGCGCGTCAGCCATTTCAGAAACTGCTTGGGCACCATCTGGTCGGTGTCCACGTTCACCCGATCGAGCGGGGCGACCAAGCCGGTGTGTTTGATAAAGGGTTGCATAATCCTCAGAGGTGACAAGTGACGAGCGACAAGCAAGAAGCGTTGTGATGATTTGGGTTTCTCTGCTCGTCACTCGTCCCGCCACGGCGGGTCACTCGTCACTAGCCTCCAGTTTCCATTCCCGAATGTCCACGAAGTGTCCGGCGATGGCCGCGGCGGCCGCCATCAGGGGGCTCACCAAGTGCGTCCTGCTGCCCTTACCCTGGCGTCCCTCGAAGTTGCGGTTGGAGGTGCTGGCGCAGCGCTCGCCGCTTGGGACAACATCGGAGTTCATCCCGATGCACATGCTACACCCGGCATCCCGCCACTCGAAGCCGGCGTCGCGGAAGACTCTGTCCAATCCTTCCTGCTCAGCTTGCGCTTTCACGCGCATTGATCCGGGAACCACCAGCGCCTCTTTCAGCGTTCGGGAAACTTTCCTGCCCGCCACCACCCGCGCTGCCAGGCGCAGGTCCTCGAGACGCGAATTGGTGCACGAGCCGATAAACACGCGGTCGAGCGCAATATCCACAAGGCGCGTCCCCGGCGTGAGGCCCATGTACCTGAGCGCGCCCTCCGCCGCCTTGCGGTCGACCGGGTCGGCGAACGAGCCGGGGTCCGGCACCCGACCCGTCACGTCGGTGACCATCCCGGGGTTTGTCCCCCAGGTAACCTGCGGCGCAATCTGGGCGGCGTCCAGCTCCACTATGCGGTCAAAAACTGCGCCCGGGTCAGTAGCAAGGGATTTCCAGTGGTCCACGGCGATCTGGAAATCCTTTCCGCGCGGCACAAACGGCCGACCTTGCATGTAAGCAAAGGTGGTCTCGTCCGGCGCGACCATCCCGGCGCGAGCGCCACCTTCGATGGTCATGTTGCACACGGTCATCCGGCCTTCCATCGATAGCGCGTGGATCGCCTCGCCCGCGTACTCGATCACATGCCCGGCTCCGCCAGCGATGCCGATCTTGCCGATGACGGTCAGGATGATGTCCTTGGCGGTGACGCTGGGGTGCCGGTGGCCGTCGACGCGCACCAGCATGGTTCTTGACTTGAACTGAGGCAGGCACTGTGTGGCCAGCACGTGCTCGAGTTCACTTGTCCCGATGCCAAAGGCCAGCGCCCCGAACGCCCCGTGCGTCGAAGTGTGGCTGTCGCCGCAGACGATGGTCAGGCCCGGCTGCGTGAGGCCCAGCTCCGGTCCGATCACATGCACGATGCCCTGGTTCGGGCTCTGCATGTTGAACAGGAGGATACCCGCTTCGCGGCAGTTCCACTCCAGCGCTTCGAACTGCGCAGCGGCAATAGTATCAACGAGCGGGAGGTGCCGGTCCTTGGTCGGCACCGAGTGATCCATGACCGCAAAAGTCAGGTCCGGGCGGCGCACCTTGCGCCCCGCAACCTTCAAGCCTGAAAAAGCCTGCGGGGAAGTCCCTTCGTGGATGAGGTGCCGGTCGATGTAAATAAGTGCGGGCTGTCCCGGCTGCTCTTGCACCAGATGCGCCTCCCAGATTTTTTCGTACATGCTTCGCAACGGCATATTAGTTGTTACCTTTATTTGCGACCTCGGCCTTCAGGTAAACGTAAATTATACGCCACGCCTCGCTCCGCAACCAACGGGAAATCAGCGGTAATGCATGCCGGGATAGAGCAAATTCAGCGCCAGCCCAAACAGTGGGTGGAAGATGTAATCAAAGATTCTCCAACAAATGATCAGCCCAATGACTGCCAGGGACGGATTGCGACTCAGGGTGGCAAAGCGGCGCGCCCCGTCTTCGCTCAAGAAGATCCCAACGGCCGAGTTGCCGTCCAGGGGAGGAATCGGGAGCAAGTTAAACGCGGCCAGTAAGAGATTCAGCGAAAATAAGATGCTCAGGAAAGTTGCCAGGCCCTCCGGGAAACCACTAGATGCCCCCGCCACAACTCTCGTGAAGCGAGCGGCGCCGGGTGGAATCAATATGTGCGCCTGAATTCCCACATGAATTGCTCCCGTCGCCAGCAGCACCAAGGAAATATTCGCCAATGGACCCGCCAGGGCCATCCAGGCCGCCCGGCGAGGGTAGCGTTGCCTCCAGATGGGATCGTACGGCGCGCTCCCCCATCCGATCATCCAGCCACCCAGGATGAAGGAAAGGATCGGGACGACGATGGTCCCGAAAGGTTCTCGCCGCATGTGGGGAATCGGGTTGAGGGACACCTGCCCGCCGTGAAAAGCCGTCAGGTCTCCACCCAGTTTGGCGACCAGCGCATGCGCAGCTTCGTGGCACGTCAGGGAAATCAGGAAAACCACGTACCACATCCCACCGAGGGCCAGTAGCTGAGGGTTCATGATTGTTTGCACTATTGAGAATCACCGAATACAGCAACAGAGCGTGGTCTCAGGGGACGGTTTGAGCGGTGCTGCGAACAACGCCTCATCCGCGAAAATGGCAGGGGCACGGCAGCCTGCGCCCAGCAGCTATCCCAGCGGCCGGTTCAATTGCAAGGCCATCAGGGCAAATGAGCCCGCGATGAAGAGGACGCAAAGGATGGCAAGGGCGTTCCAGAGGTTTTCGCTGGCACGCGTCTCGGGTTCGCCCTCGGGCACGAAGTATCCCAGAAGGGCGCCGGAAGCTAGGCCGCCCAGGTGCGCGGCGTTGTCCACTGCGAAAAAAACCCCAAAAATGAAAATGTAGATCACCCAGCGCCAAAGCTGCCCGCGGTACGCCTTCCCCAGGTGACCGTGGTGGAAGCTGGCGCCCATGAGGATTCCCACCAACCCGAGAATGGCGCCGGAGGCTCCTACCGAAAGCCCGTAAGGACTCCACAGGAAGCTCACGATGAAACCGAAAACGCCGGTGGCGAGATAAAGGGCAACGAACTTGCTGGTCGAGAACAGGGATTCAACCTCGGGTCCAAGGTCGAAGAGGCACCAGAGGTTCATTCCGATGTGCAGCAGCCCGGCGTGTAGAAAAATAGCCGTCAACAACCGCCACCACTGGCCGGCCATCATCAGCGGCCCAAACTTGGCGCCCAGCCGCACCAGGACTTCCCCGCTGATGCCACCCAACGAAGACGCAGCGCCTTCCGGTGCGGCGGTGGCCGTGAGATACCAGGCGATGGCATAGAGCGCGATGTTGGCCGCCACAAACGCCGACGTCGCCGTGGAAGGGACCGGGATGAGCCCACCGAGCAGGCGACCGGGCGCCGAGCCGGCGCGGGCGCGCGGCGACTTTAAAGCCGTGCCGCAAAAGGCGCAGACAGGAGCTCCCCGTTCCACCAGCGCGCGGCAGTTCGGGCACATCCGGTGGGAGGTGTCAAACGATTCCTCCTTTGCGGCAAACACCGAACGCACCGCGGCTTTCCATTTCTCCACCTTGAAGCGAAGCCGGGGTGACAGTTCCATATTCTCGAAACCCGCGATACGCCAAACCACCATTATAGTGCACGCGCCCTGAGGCGCGGGAATTTCGTTTGTGCGCAAGCTTCCCCTTGACTAGAATAACGGCGGTCGAGGGAGAAGGTGGTCATGAAGTTCGAAGACGCCGGGCGCGCCATCGATCAGGAGCTCGCCAGGCTGAAGGAACTCCTGGATCAGAGAGTAAAGCCCGAAACGCGCCAGGACATGGCGAACTTGCTGCGCCAGGCCTCCGAGCGTCTCACGAAGTTAGCGGAAAAGTTGGAGAAGTCCGAGCGCTGAACCTGTGGCCAGGCCCCTTTTATCGAAATCCTGCCGCACCGAAATTCGCCAGGCCGCCATGGTGGGCGTGGCGCTGGGCTTAGCTTTCCTCGCCACCGGCTGTCTGCACCGGCATCCACGCCCCAAGCCGGTTTCCCGTAGATTCCCCACACCGGCTCGGGCCAGCCCGAGACCGACCCCCGTCGTGCAAGGTGAGGAAGGCATCGCTTCGTGGTATGGCCATCCCTATCATGGTCGCCAGGCCGCCAGCGGAGAGACCTACAACATGTATGACCTGACCGCCGCCCACCGCACCCTGCCTTTTGGCACCCAGGTGAGGGTTCACAATCTTGAAAACGGTCGCGACGTGGTGGTGCGCATCAACGACCGCGGGCCGTTTGTGGAAGGGCGCATCATCGACCTTTCTTACGCGGCGGCGCAGGATATCGGCATGCCGGGGACCGCGCTGGTGCGCCTGGAGATTCTCGGCTTCGCATCGGGTCCCGCCCCGCCCCCCGGCGTTTTCGCCGTGCAGGTCGGAGCTTTCAAGGACCGCAACAACGCCGAGCGGCTGAAGGCGCGCCTGGCGTCCCGCTTTGGCCCGGTCACCATCCAGGGCTTCGATCGCGGCGATGGTTACTTTTATCGCGTGCGCGTGGGCAGCGAAAACACCGAAGACGCCGCGCAGGAACTGGCGCGCCACCTCCGCCAGGCGAACCTCGCCACTGCCATGTTTGTGGTAAGGTTGAATTAATGCAACCCTGCATTTTCTGCCGCATCGTCGAGCGCCAGTCCCCGGCCAGGATTGTTTACGAGGACGATCTGGTGGTGGCCTTTGAAGACTTGCACCCGCAAGCGCCGGTTCACCTTCTCGTGGTCACGCGCAAGCACCTCCCCTCGCTGAATGAAGCCAAGGCAGAGGATGAGCCGCTTCTGGGCCGTCTCTTTACTGTGGCAGCTCGACTGGCCCGCGAGCGGGGTCTGGAGGCGAAGGGCTACCGCACGGTCATCAACAGCGGCGCCTGGGCCGGCCAATCCGTTATCCATATCCATGTGCACGTGATGGGCGGGCGAGTCTTTCGCTGGCCGCCGGGGTGAAAGGCAGGCTTCAGGTACCTGGTGTCCGGTTCCAGGTTTCAGGGATTAGTGGCCAGATCTGAGGTCTCAGAGATGAAACCTGACCCCTGAAACCTGCTCTTAGTGGACCACCGCCAGGAGATTATCTTCATCGATGGCCACGCGGGTGGGCTTGGTGCGAGTCGTGAAGCGAAACTTCCCTCCGCTTTCGCCCACGGCAACGTGGCCGAGGGTTACGTTGCGGTCTCTGCCGAGCGTCGCCACTACCGGCACCGGCATTTCGAAGTCCGCCAAGACGCCGCTCTGCTCGATGCTGCCCTGCACCACGAATTTGTTCGTGGCTACGCGCCGGATGTTGGTTTCGATCTTGTAAGTTGGGATGCCGGTACCATAAACCCATTCCTCGAAAAACCATTCGAGCCGCCGGTTATGCTCGAGGTCGCTGGCTCGGGTCATGTATTTCTCGGCATGACGGATGAAGTCCTCCGTCGAGGCGTTCTGGCCTCGGTAAGCAGCGAAGAAATCCCGAAGCATCTTGAAGAACTTGTCGTCCGACCCCGTCGCCGGATCGGTCATGATCATGTGGAGCATGTGAATCACCCAGCACGCTTTTTTGTAGACGATGCTGTCATAGCCCTCTGGGTTCAGAGAATTTGAAAGCCGTTGCCCCAACCAGATGGGTCCGCCGGACTCAACGGTCTTCCCTTCCTTTGTTTTGCTCAGCAGGTCCCGCTTGTGCCCGCGCAAGATCTCGCGGAACTTCCGCTCCTCATCCTTTTCGTATTTCAGGTAGAGGGCAGCCGTGTAGCTTGCAAAGCCTTCGGAGAGCCACTGGTCGTGGTACGTTTTCCAACCCAACTGGTTCCCCCACCACTGGTGGGCTATTTCGTGCGGGATCACCATCTCGTTGAGCAGCTCCTCGTACTTCCCGCTCACCCCAAGGTCCGAACGCTGGGACTCCGGAAGAAAAGAGAGGGTGGGAAGATAGACAAGTTCCGGCCAGCCCTGGCCAAAGACTCCGGGAATTTGGGAGATTGCCAGGCGCGGATAAGGAAAAGGCCCGAGCAACGGCTCAAAACGTTGCACGGCACGTTCGGCGCTTTCCGCCACCCGGTCGAGTAAGGCGGCGGGAGCCAGAGGAGGTACCGACCTTGGAATAATCGTCATCCGGCTCATCCCCTCGCCCCCCCGCGGGGTGGTCACCAGCGCCTGTCGAGGTTGCGCGGCGGCGTACCGCTTTTCGAGCGCAGCCTCTGCTTCGGGCGTCGCGTAGACTTCAATGGTGATATTCCTCGCCTTGCGGAAACTGGAACGGTACACACCCAGGTTGAACCCCGCTACCGGGAAGAGGCCGTCCGAAACCCAGCGGCTATGCTTCATGCCCTCCGAGGCAGTTTCGCTGAGGCGTTTGCCCGTGGCGACCAGAGTCAGACGCTCGGGATAATGAAAAGTCAGGTCGTAGGTTGCGCGGGTGCTCAGGCTCCGGTTCGGATACCAGATGCCCCGCGCCCCTACGTAAAGCACACCGTTCCCCACATCCGTGATCACGTTGCCCTGGTAAGAGAATTGCAGCCGGAACTTTTCTCCCACCGGATGCGTCGAGGGCTGGACCACGACAATCCAATCGTTGCCGCGCGCCGCCACCTCCGAGTCTTCCAACGAGGGGTTCTGGAAAAAGACCAGACTTTGTCCCCCTTCGTCCTTGACCTCCGAGAGCTTGAGCCAGCGCGAGAGCTCGAACGCTAACACACGATCCGCAGCGGAACGGGATTCCAATTCCAGTTCGGCATGGCCCTCCAGGCTGTTATCAGGGTTAATCCGGGTATCAATCTTGTAAGACCGAGCTTGTACCGGGCCCATCAATAGCGAGGCGAGGCGGGTTTTGGAGGCGCGGCTCGGGAACGAACACCAGATGTCCGCATAGAGGCTCCCTCGACTGCGGCGCGCGGCGCCCACGCTCACGGCTTCCGGCGCCCGCTCGTCCACGCCCAGCTCGAAAGGCTCCCCATTGGTTTTCTGGATGCGCGCGTGGAAGTAAGGCAGCGCGCGATCGCCCAGGAAGTCTTGAAGGATGCGCAGAGAATAGTCCGGGTTCATCTTGCTTACTGCCGAACTCCACTGCTCCACGAGGCCCGTGGGTTGTTCCGGGTCATCGGGGTCCGGCCGGCGCGCCACGGCGAGAAGTTCCTGCGCGGTTCGGTCAGTAAAGCGCATAAAGAGGGAGACGAACTGTTCTTCCAGAATCGGGGCAGCAGTGAACTGCGCCAGGTTCCGCTTCTCAACCTGGTTCGGCGGAATCATCAGGATTTCGCCCTGGCCGCTGAACACGGCGCCGCTGATCTCACCGTTGACTTTTGCGAAAAACCCTATGAAACCGTGGTTAAAGTAAATCTTTACCCGGTCCCGAGTGATCTGCGCATTGCGCAAGACATAAACCTGGGTAGGATCAATCGTGACCTCACTGAGCTGCTCGCAGAGTTTCCTCGCATCCGAGAGCTGCTGCGCCCGGGCGGCAGGACAAAATCCGATGAAGACCAGACATAATAATAAGCGTGCGAGTCGGTCAGAGCGGAAGCAGGAGTTGATTCGAACCACCAGAGGGGAAGCAACCCTGGGGGCCATGGGCTTACCTCTACACTTTCAGTCACTACTCTAGCCCCTTCCATCGCGTTGTCAACTCGTTGCCGCTCGACGCGCTCGAAAGGGCTGGTGTATGATTCACAGCAACATGCGGGGAAGTGAGCAATCCTTTTGCCGGCGTTGCCGCCCCTCCTCCTGGTGGCGATGGTATGGATTTGTGTTGGCCTTGACGATGGTGGCCGTACCGCCGGCCGCCTCCGCTGACGTTATCTACTTGAAAAACGGTAAAACGATTGTGGCGGAGGTGGTCCGCGAGGATGTCAAGCAGATCTTCTGCCAGCGCGGCGGCGCTGAATTTGCCATCCCCCGGTCGCTGGTGGAGCGCATCGAGAAGTCCACGAACCCTGTTCCGGAGGACTCGCCAGGAGCGAGCCCCTCCCAGGCCGCAACCCCCCGGAACGTACCCCTACCGCCTCCTCCCGCCGTAGAAGCATCCTCCGATGGGAACTCCCCCGCCATCAAGGACGGCGCCATTGACGAAGCCTATCTCCAGCGCATCGATAATGAATTCATCCACACCTCGGCGGCGGAAAGTCGCCGCCTCCTGAAGCAGGGATACCAGGAAGCCGCGCTCTTCCTCACCCGCAAGGGCGATCCAGAAGGAGCCATCGAAAGGTACCGTCACGCGCTCAGGCTACTGCGCGAGGACGAGGTGCTGACCCTCTCCCTGGGATACCTGCTGGTGAAACAAAACCACTATATGGAAGCGATGGACCTGCTGCTCCCCGCCGCCGACCATCACCCCAAGTCGGCGGATTTTCACTTGCTGCTCGGGTCGGCTTTTTACGGCATGGAGAACCTTGACCAGGCCATCGACGAGTGGAAGAAGGCATTGGCGCTGCACGAGAACCTGCGGATTCGCGAGGCCATCGAAAAGGCGGAGCGGGAACGCAGCGTGGCAGGTTCTTACCTGGAGCTGCGCAGCGAACATTTCCTGCTGCGTTACGAAGGGCGAGAGACCGAAGCCCTCAGCGAGCAGGTCTTGAAGACCCTGGAAGCAGTTTTTCGCGACCTCCAGCTCGACCTGGACTTCTTT
>Ga0315282_10004615_pt1 | contig 23909 bp, 18 predicted proteins | sample YL17G07_20_MG_FD_203693 | JGI IMG/M metagenome (GOLD analysis project Ga0315282, IMG submission 203693) | Sediment microbial communities from Yellowstone Lake, YNP, Wyoming, USA - YL17G07_20 | ecosystem: Environmental > Aquatic > Freshwater > Lake > Sediment | place: USA: Wyoming | collected... | reverse complement strand
GCCGGATTCCGGAGTGGGGCCTCGAGAACGGCTCCGCCGGACCGCTGCCGGTGAGCCCGGTGGCGAGCAGAGAGCCGATCGAGACGCTCACGCTGATCCCGTACGGGTCGGCCAAACTGCGGATCACAGCCTTTCCGCAGACCCAGTGATCCAAGGCGGGCCCAAGCCCCCGGTCGGAGTCACACTTCTATGAGATGGTCAGCAACTCCGTGCGGTATTCCTGGACCGCTTCGCGGACCACGTCGATGCCCAGGCCGGGGCGCGTGGGAACCTGGATGCACCCGTCGAGCGGGTCGATCTCGAAGGTTTGCTTGACGACCGCGGCGCGGAGCGGGTTCTCGGTCTGATCGAGCTCGAAGGCGCCTGCGGGCGTAGCGGCAGGGCCGGGCATGGGCGGCAGGCAACTCATCCAGTGGAGTGTGGCGGCGGTGCCGATGGGGGTGCCCCAGTTGTGCGGAATCAGACGCACCTGATTCAGCCGGCAGAAGTGGGAGAGGTTGCGGCCGCCGGTCAGACCGACGATGTCAAGGTCGGGTTGAACGATGTCCACCAGCCGGGGCTGGATGTAGTTCTTGATGAGCCAGTCGGGTGACATGGTTTCTCCGCTGGCCAGCGGGATCTTGAGGGCCTTACGAAGCCGGGCGTAGCCCGCCAGGTCGTCGGCCCAGATGGGTTCTTCCCACCACATCAGGTTGAATTCCTCGAGGCGCCTGCCCAGGGCCACGGCGGCGCCGTCATCGTAGGCGCAGTTGGCATCCACGGCCAGACCCACATCTTCTCCAATGGCCTGGCGCACGGCCCGCACAATCTCGACGTCCAGGCCGGGACCGTAGCCGATTTTCATCTTCAGGACCTGGAACCCCTTGGCTTTCCACGCGCGGGCCTCCGCAGCCAGCCCGGCGGCGAGGTCCGGCCAGTCTTTGCGGTACAGGGCCGTGCAATAGGGCTGCACTCGCTGGCGGTACTGGCGGCCCAAAATGCGGCAGACCGGCTTGTCGAGCGCCTGCCCCATGATGTCCCACAGGGCTACGTCGAGACCCGCGCTGGTGGGCGGCCCCATGCGCTGCTGCGCCTGCGCGGGAGAGCGCAGATCTTCGAAGATGCCTTCGACTTCGAACGGGGAGCGGCCGATGACCAACTCAGGATTCCGCCGCAGCCTCTCGCCGCCGTATCCGCCCTCGCCCCAGCCGGTCAGTCCGGCATCGGTGGCGACTTCCACCAGGGTCGCGGTTCGCGTGTCGGTCCAATTCACCGACCAGCCGAACCGCTGGCGCAGCCGTCCGGTGAGTGTGTGTACTTTCACGCCGGTGATGCGGATCATGCCCGTGCCTCCCTGACAACGCCCAGGGTGATCTGACCGGTTCGCAGGCTGGCCAGAACTTGCCGGTCCACCTCGACACCCAACCCTGCACCCTCGGGCACTGCCACGCAACCATCGGAGTGGTCTGCCTGGAACGGTTCTTTGGTCAGACGGCCAGCCGGGCTTTGCTCGCCGAGAGTGTATTCAAAGAAAACCGGAGGCGGGTTGAGAGCGTTGGTCAGCGGCGGCACCGAGGCCAGCCAGTGCAAGGTTGCCGCGAGGCGGATGGGAGTGCCCGCGCAGTGCGGGGCCAGGCGCACATCGTTGAGCCAGCAGGCATAGGAGATCCTGCGCGCGCCCGTCAGCCCCACGGCGCCAACGTCGGGCCGCAGCAGGTCCACCAGGTCCCAGGCGGCAGGCACGGATTCCGCCACCCGGAGAGAACCTCGCAGGGCTGCGTAGTCTTCGGGTTCGCCTGCCAGCACTCTTCTCCGGTATGGTTTGCCGAACAGCTCGCAGACCGGCTTTCCGAGCGCCTTTCCCATCAGATCCCAGAGCGCCATGTCCAGCCCGCCACGAGGCTCCGGGCTGAGTTCGTCGAAGATCGATTCCGCTTCAAAGGGGGAGCGGCCAAGCACCAGCCCGGGATGCCGGCGGAGAACTTCCCCGCCCCAGGGACCGTCGCCCCAACCAACCAGGCCGGCGCCAGTGTGCACCTCAATCACCGTGACGCCGATCCCATCCAGGCGGTGCGCTCGAATGCCCGTGATACTCAGAGAAGAAAGCATGGCCTTCATAGAAAGTGTAGCGAACCCGTGTGGCGGGCGGAGACAGAAGTTTCGTTGTACCGCCAACTGCGGGCGGCCGTGCGGACTGGAGTTAATGGGACGATAAGCCCCGCTTATGTAGCAGAATGACTCAGTTGGGACCGGCCGCGGGGCCCGGCGCCACCTGTTCGAACCGGCTCCGGAATCCTGGGTAACTCCTGAATGCGCAAGGTGTTAGGGAATCCCGGGGTTGGCGGCGGCCAACGGCTCCAGCACAAAGGCACGGAAATTGCAATAATAGTCGTGACATCTCGAATTGTGTCGGAGGACTGGACGTGAACAAACTTGGTAAGTCTCTTGCGGCTCTCGCGATCCTGTATCTGGCCTGTGCGGCAACAGTGAGCGCTCAGGTCACTTTGTCGGTGAATAAGACTGCGCTCTCGCTGAGTTCGATGCCCGGCGGCGCCCCGGCTGGCGACACCGTGAACCTGACCAGTGCCACGCCGGTGGCCTTCGCGGCGGTGGCTGCGACGACTGCCGGTGGCAACTGGCTCTCGGTGGCTACGACGAGCTCGACGACGCCCTCCACCTTGTTTGTGATCGCCTCGCCGGTGCTGTTGACGGGCGGGACTTACTACGGTTCGATCACGATCACCGCCGCGGGGACGACCAACAGCCCGCTGGTGGTGCCGGTGACCTTCACGGTCGGGGTCTCCAGTTCCGCGCTGACCGGCAACCCGGCTTCTCTGTCCTTCGACTTTGTGTCCGGCGGCGCCGCGCCATTGCCCAAGTTGTTGCAGGTTTCCTCCACCACCGGCGCTGCCCTGAACTTCAGTGCGGCAGCTTCGACCGCCAGCGGGGTTACCTGGCTGACGATCAACCCGGCCAGCGGGACCACTCCGGTCAACATCACCGTCTCCGTCAACCCGGTGGGATTGGCCCTGGGGACGTACACCGGAACCATCACCCTGACGCCCGTTGGAGTCATCGGCGGTTCGCTGCAAGTCCCGGTCACGCTCAATGTCACCGGAACTCCCCAGTTGAGCGCCAGCCCCAGTTCGCTGACTTTCTACTATCAGATCGGCGGCACTGCGCCGCCGCAGCAAACCACGTCGCTTACCAGCAGCGGGATTCCTCTGGCCTTCACAGCCACCCCGGGGACCACTTCGGGAGGCAACTGGCTGGTGGTGAGTCCGACCTTCGCCGGCACTCCCAGTGATCTGACTATCGGGGTGAATTCGTCGGTCTTGTCTGCGCTGCCTGCCGGGACCTATAGCGGGACCCTCACCATCGTGGCGCAGGGGGCGTCCAACAGCCCCTTGACGGTACCGGTCACCTTGATGGTGGGCATCAACCCCTTCCTGCTGTCGAATCCCGCCGCTCTGTCCTTCGAGGTGCAGCCTGGAGGGGCCGCGCCGCCGGCCAAAACCCTGACGGTGACCAGCACGGGATCCGCGCTGCCGTTCCAGGTGGCAGTTTCGACCACCACCACCGGTGTCGACTGGCTGACCGCAAGTCCGGCCGGCGGCTTGACGCCCGCCACCATCACGGTGGGGGTATCGGCCGCGGGACTCAGCTTGCAGCCGGGGACCTACACCGGCTCGATCTTCCTTTCGCCGACTATCGCGGGTGTTCCCGCGGTCACTGTGAATGTGACCTTGACGGTGACCAACACGCCCATCCTGATCCCCAAACCCGGATCGCTGGTCTTCAACTACCAGATCGGCCGGATTCCGCCGGCCATTCAAACGGTGGATTTGACCAGCAGCGGCGTGCCGGTGAATTTCACGGCCCAGGTGAGCACGGCCAGCGGCGGGAATTGGCTCTCGATCAGCACCACCACCGGAGTCACGCCCGCTACCTTGAGCGTGTCCGCCAATCCGGCAGGGATGACGGCCGGAATCTATTCGGGCTCGGTCACACTCACTCCGGTGGGCGGCGGCAACGCGCAGACCCTCTCAGTGACCTTCAACGTGAGCAACACGGCCTTGCTGAACCTCAGCCGCGGAACGCTCTCCTTCGATTTCGTGCTCGGTTCGACGGCCCTGAAGACGGCGGAGCTAGCGCTGACCAGCACCGGAGACCCGCTGAACTTCACCGTGACCTGGACCACCACCTCCGGCGGCGCCAACTGGCTGGCGGTGACTCCCCCGAGTGGAGCGACGCCCAGCAACCTGACGATTATCGCCAACCCGGGAGGCCTGCCCGTGGGAACGTTCAACGGTTCTATTACGGTCAGCGCCACGGGAGCGAACAGCCAGACCATCCCCGTCACCGTGACCGTGACCAGCGGCATCACGATCTCGGCCACTCCTGCCGAGCTGGCTTTCAGCCAGGCGCAGGGCGGCGTGGTTCCGGATCCGAAGACCGTTTCCCTGACCAGTACCGGAGGCAGCGTAGCGTTCACTGCCACGGCGTCCACCGCCTTTGCCGGCAACTGGCTGAGCGTGACCCCCACCAGCGGGAACACCAACGCGACCCTGAACGTGTCGGTGAACGGAGCCGGCCTGTCGCCGGGAATCTACAACGGCCTGATCACCATTGTCTCGACCGCGGCGTCCAACAGCCCGCAGGCCGTACGGGTGACCTTTACGGTGGGGCAGCCCCAAACCATCGCCGTCAGCCCGGGCAGCTTGTCGTTTGACTACCAGATCGGCTCGGCTGTGCCGGCGGCCAAGAAACTCACCGTGAGCTCGACGGGGGGAACTTTGAACTTCAGCGCCACCGCCGCCACCGGCAGTGGCGGAAGCTGGCTGGGGGTGACTCCGGCCAGCGGCGCCACGGGCGCGAGCGGTCAAGGGACCGACTTGAGCGTCTCCGTGAGTCCCTCCAGCCTCAATGCGGGCGCCTACGCCGGCACGATCACGATCAGCTCGACCAGCGCCTCCAACAGTCCCCAGACGGTCAATGTGACGTTGACGGTGACCGCGGCGCCGCTGCCGACGCCGGTGATCGCCAGCGTCTCCAACGCAGCCAGTTACGTGCGCGGCGGGGTCTCCCCGGGCGAGATCGTGTACATTGAGGGTACCAACATCGGGCCGCCTACCCTGACTACTCCGAGCGGGCCTATCGTCCGCTTTGGTACGGTGCTGGCGGAAACGCGGGTGCTGTTTGACGGAGTCGCCGCGCCTCTGATCTACGTTTCCAGCACCAAGACCAGCGCGGTGGTGCCCTACGGCGTCGGCGGCCGGGTCAGCACCCGGGTGCAGGTCGAATATCAGGGCGTCCGGTCGGAGGCCATCGAATTTCGGGTGGTGGACTCCCTACCCGGCATCTTTGCGCTCGATGCTTCAGGCCGCGGACCGGGGGCCATCCTGAATCAGAACTTCAGTGTGAATTCAAACGCCAACCCGGCGTCCCGAGGCAGTTACGTGATGATCTACGCCACCGGAGAAGGGCTGGTCAGTCCCTCGGTTGCCGATGGCAGCCTCACGCCCGGCGCGGAGCCTTTTCCCAGACCCCTGCTCTCGGTTTCGGTGACCATGGGAAGCCGTCCGGCTCAGGTGGCCTACGCCGGCGCGGCCCCCGGCTTGGTGGCCGGCGTGCTCCAGTTGAACGTTCGCGTGCCGGATGACCTGGCCGTTGCGGGCGTTACGGCGGTGCCGGTCCTGGTCACCGTGGGCACCGCCAGCAGCCAGTCCAACGTGACCTTGGCGGTGCAGTAGGGCTTGTAGCTTGTAGCCTGTAGCTTGTAGCTTGTGGGCTGTGGGCTGTGGGCGGACCGTGGACTACCAGCTACAGGCGCTATTTCTGCAACAGGAAGTTGCCGACAAACATCGCGTCGATGCCTGAGGAGTAAAAGCTGCGCACCGCGTCGCGCGGCGTACACACCAGTGGATCACTGAACAAATTGAAGGACGTGTTGTAGAGCACCGGCAGGCCGGTGGCTTTGCCTTGAGCGTGCAGGAGCTTCCAGTAGAGCGGGTTGTCCTCTTCTGAGACCGTGTGGGCCCGCACCAGGTCTTTGCCCAGCACGGCGCTCTCGAAGGTCTGGCGGTGTTGGGGCCGCACCCGGCCCACGGTCGCCAGGAAGCGCGCATTCGAGCCCACCTCAAAATACTCGGAGGCCAGCTCCGCCGGGACTGAAGCCGCGAACTTGCGGAACGGCTCGCGGTGCTTGATATAGATGTTCAGGTTCTCAGTCGAGTAGGGGTTGAGCGGGGAAGCCAGGATGCTGCGGTTGCCCAGCGCGCGGGGTCCGAACTCCATGCGCCCGTGCATCCAGGCCACGATCTTGTGGTCGTTGATTTCGCGCACCGCGGTCTCGATCAGTTTCTCAGCGGTCAGCAGGTACTGAAACCGCAACTTGCAGTTCTCCAGCACCTGCTTGATTTCCTCGGCCTGGAAGCCCGGACCCAGGCACAGATTTCCAATGCCCACCCGGTCCGGTTGCTGATAGACACCGTGCCAGGCGTGAAACACTGCGCCCAGGGCCGTGCCGGAGTTGCCTGCGGCCGGCTGCACGAAGACGTTCTGCCAGCGCGCGCAGGACTCCAGGGCGAACACCAGCAGCGCATTGAACGCCAGCCCGCCGGCCAGGCAAAGGTTCTGCCCGCTACCGGCCATCTCGACGACCGTCTTCTCGATGGCCCGTTCGAGGCCGGCGGCCAGAACCGGGCCGAGCGAGTGCGGGATGGGCGCACCCTCCGCCAGCCCCAGCCGCTCGTAGAATCTGGCGCTCCAGCCGCCGTGGCCAATCCGGTCGCTATCGAAGAAGGAGCGGTTCAGGCGCGGCCATCCGCCCTCCCGCATCTCCAGAATCTCCAGGAACAGCTCCGTGAAGCGGTCGTCGCCGCTGGTCGAGAGCCACTGGATCTTGTGTTCGTCGGCTCTCGGTTTGAAGCTCAACAGTTCGGTTACCCGGCCGTAGAGGTCCCCCAGGGAGTCCGGGTAATACAGCTCCTTCTCCGGCAGGAGCTGGTTGCCCGCGGCCCGCCAGCGCACCCCGCAGCGGAAATCGCCGGCGCAGTCCAGCGTCAGCACGGTGGCTTCCGAGAAGGGCGAAGCGTAGTAGGCGGAGGCGGCGTGCGCCAGGTGATGATCCACCACCACGATCTGGCTGGAGGGGAACTGGGACCGCAGGGCCAGGTGCAAGACCGTCTCCGGGCCCGGCGAGAATGGGCGGGCGATGGCCACACAGTCGACCTTCTCGCGGCTCACCCCGGCCAGCCGCAGGCAGGTGGCGATGGCGGCTTCCGGCAGGTCCCCCGGCACGTGCCGCCGGGACACCTTCTTCTCTTCTATGGCCGCCGCCAGCCGGCCGTCCCTCAGAATCGCGGCGGCAGCATCGTTCAGGATGCCGCCGATACCCAGAATCGTCATGTGGCGCCGCCCTTTTCCTTCTGGGCTTTCTCGATCTTGGCCCAGGCGTCGCGCAGCGCCACGGTTCGGTTGAACACCAACTTTCCCGGGACCGAGTCCGTCTCGACGCAGAAATAGCCCAGCCGCTCGAACTGGTAACGGCTGCCCGGCGTGGCCGCCGCCAGACTGGGTTCGAGCTTGCAGGCGGTCAGAACCTCCAGCGAGTTCGGATTGAGACAGGCGGTGAAATCCAAACCTTCACTTTCGTCACCCGGATTTTCCCGAGTGAACAGATTATCGTACAAGCGCACCTCAGCGTCGATGGCATGGGCGGCCGAGACCCAGTGCACGGTGGACTTCACTCGACGCCCGTCCGGCGCATTGCCTCCCCGGGTGGCCGGATCATAGGTGCAGTGGATCTCGACGATTTCACCGGTCTTTTCGTCCTTGACCGCACCGGTGCAAGTGACGAAGTAGCCGTAGCGCAGCCGCACCTCGCGGCCCGGCGCCAGCCGGTAATATTGCTTGGGCGGGTCTTCACGAAAATCATCCCGCTCAATGTACAGCACCCGGGAGAACGGTACTTTGCGGGTGCCCATGCCGGCATCTTCGGGATTGTTGACCGCCTCCAGCTCCTCGACCAGGTCCTCCGGGTAGTTATCGATGACCAGCCGCAGCGGTCGCAGCACCGCCATGACCCGCGGCGCCCGTTTGTTCAGGTCCTCCCGAACGAAGTGTTCCAGCAGGGAAAGCTCGATTGTGGCGTTAAACTTGGCCACACCGATCCGATCACAGAAATTGCGGATAGCCTCCGGGGTGTAGCCGCGCCGGCGGATGCCGCAAATGGTGGGCATGCGGGGATCATCCCAGCCGCGCACGCAGCCCTTCTGCACCAGAGTGAGCAGCTTGCGCTTGCTCAATATGGTATAACTCAGGTTGAGCCTGGCAAACTCGATCTGCCGGGGATGATAAACCCCCAACTGGTCGAGATACCAGTCGTACAGCGGCCGGTGGTCCTCGAACTCCAGGGTGCAGATGGAATGGGTAATTCGCTCGATCGAGTCGCACTGGCCGTGGGCAAAATCGTACATGGGGTAGATGCACCACTTATCGCCCGTTCGGTGGTGTTCGGCGTGAAGAATCCTGTACATCACCGGATCCCGCATATTCAGGTTAGGGGAGGCCATGTCAATTTTGGCCCGCAGGGTTCGGCAGCCGTCCGGAAACTCGCCGGCCCGCATGCGCTCGAACAGTTCCAGGTTCTCCTCCACCGAGCGGTTGCGATAGGGGCTCTCCCGGCCGGCGTCAGTCAGGGTGCCCCGATACTCTCGGATCTGATCGGCGGTCAAATCGCAGACGTAGGCGCCGCCGGATTTGATCAATTGAACGGCCCACTCGTATAACTGATCAAAGTAATCAGAGGCATAAAAGAGCCGGTCCTCCCAATCGACACCCAGCCAGCGGACATCTTGAATGATCGACTCGACGTATTCAGTCTCTTCCTTACTGGGGTTAGTGTCATCAAACCGCAGGTTGCATTTCCCGCCAAACTCAGCCGCCAGCCCAAAGTTCAGGCAGATGGACTTAGCGTGGCCGATGTGCAGGTAGCCGTTTGGCTCGGGTGGAAAGCGGGTATGCACTCGCCCGGCGTACTTGTTTGTTTGTAAGTCCTGCATGATGATGTCGCGGACAAAATTGGAAGCGCCGGTTTGGGACTCGTTGCGGGTCTCGTTGTTCATAGAGTCAATCCTTAGTTTCTACCAGGACAAGCTGAAGCATGTTTTACGACAGCTTCTGAATGGCCTGGTCAATCCGCTGGAGGCAGGTCTCCCGGCCCAGCACCTCCAGGGTTTCAAACAGCGGCGGCGCTGTCTTGCGGCCGCAGACGGCCACCCGAATGGGTAGGAACATCTGGCCGGCTTTGAGACCCAGGCCGTCCGCCCCGGCGCGCAGCGCGGCTTCCAGGGCCTGGTGTCCAAACTCCGTCGCCGCCAGGAGCTGGCGTGCCCGCTGCAACACCACGCGGGCCATGGCCGCATCCCCTTTGTGCGGGACAAGTTCGGCTGGGTCATAGGGCGGGAGTTGGCCGGCAAAAAAGAAATCTGCGACGCTGGCCACATCCCTCAACGTCTTGATGCGCTCCTGAATCAACGGGGTGACCGCCAGCAGCTTGCAGCGCTCGACCTGGAAACCGGCCGCGCAAACGTAAGGCCACAATCGCCCGGCCAGGTCTTCGACCAGCATGGCGCGCAGGTGCGCGGCGTTCAGCCACAGCGCCTTGGGATCGAACGGGTCGTCTTCCTTGAAGTTGACCACCGCGTTGCTGCGGTTGATTCCCTCGAAGGAGAAGGCCTCAATCAGCTCCTGCCGGGACATCTGCTCGCGGTCATCCTTGGGAGACCAGCCCAGGAGGCAGAGAAAGTTTATGAAGGCCTGGGGTAGAAAGCCCGCATCCCGGTAGGTGGTCACGCTGACCACCGGGCCGTGGCGGCGCTTGGAGAGCTTCGAGCCGTCCGGGGCGATCAGCAGCGGCAGGTGTGCGAACTCGGGCAACGCGGCGCCCGCGGCTTCAAAGATCAGGACGTGCTTGAAGGTGTTGGTCAGGTGGTCCTGGCCGCGAATGATGTGGCTGATGCGCAGTTCGAGGTCGTCGGCGCAGGAGGCCATGTGATAGGTCGGCATGCCGTTGCTGCGCAGCAGGGCGAAGTCCTCGATGTCGGCAGTGGATTTGGCCTGATCTCCGTAAACCGCATCCCGGAACCGGACCGCGGCCAGGCTCTCTCGCGGTACCCGGAAGCGGATCACAAACGGTTCGCCGCCCGCCGCCCGGCGGTCGCTCTCCTGGCGGGACAGCTCCCGCATGCCCGGGTTGAAGAGCCAGGCGCCTCCTTCCCGGGATTTCTCTTCGGCCTCCTCGGCCGGGGTAAAGTCCCGATAGGCCAGACCTTTCTCGAAGATGGCTTCGGCCAGACGCCGGTGCAAGTCTCCCCGCTCGGACTGCCGGTACTCTTCGTCCCACTCCAGCTCCAGCCACCGCAGCCCGTCAAAGATGGAATCGAGCGACGTCTGCGTGTTGCGATCCACGTCCGTGTCGTCGATGCGCAGGATCATGGTCCCCCGGCGGCGCCGGGCGTACAGCCAGTTGAAGATGAAGGTCCGGGCGCTCCCGATGTGCAAAAAGCCAGTCGGAGAGGGCGCGAAACGAACACGAACCATGGAGATTTCAGTATAAGACATTGGGCCATTGAGACATTGAGCCATTGGGCCATTGAGTGATCTGGCAACCGCTGAGCAGGCTCTGCCTTTCAATCACTCAATGGCTCAATGATTCAATTCTTCCGTACAGGTCGAGGAACTGCTCCAGCGCGAGCTGCTCGGCGCGCAGGGGGGCTTCCGGCCAGCGCTCGACCTGCCGGCCATAGACCTCCAGAAGGTTGTTGCGGAGGGTTTTCCGTTTGTGCCGGAAACAGCGGCTGACGAATTCCAGAAAAGGCGCCGGGGCCCGGATGCCCCAGCTATCGGCGGGTGACCGCGGTGTGAGCCGCACGGCGGCGGAATCGACCTGGGGGCGCGGGGAGAAGGCCGCGGGCGGCACGCGGAACAGCATCTCCGGGACGGCGAAGAGGTTGGTCGCGACGGTGAGGTATCCGTAGTCCCGGCTGCCGGGGCGGGCAGTCAGCCGGTCAGCCACTTCCCGCTGGACCAGCAGGACGGCCCGCCGCCACCCCGGCCCCAGCCGCAAGATGGCCTCCAGGATGGGAGAGGTGATGTAGTAGGGCAGATTGCCGGCGATCACGGCCGGGCCCCATTCATCCAGGCGGGTCTTCAGAACGTCGGCCTGGATGATGGTCAGGCGTGGCTGTGCCTGGAACTTCTGCTGGAGCCGATGCACCAGCGCCGCATCGATCTCGATGGCCACCACGCGTTCGGCGCGCGCCAGCAGGAACTCAGTGAGCGCCCCCCGCCCTGAGCCGATCTCAACCACCAGCGGCTCGCGCGCCGGGCAGACCGCTTCGACAATGCGCTCCAGAAGGGGGCGATGCGTCAGGAAGTGCTGTCCGAGTCGTTGTGCGGCCAAGCAGGCCCTTTCGCGCCGAGACGCTAAGAATCGCAAAGACGTAGTGCCTCAGTCTCCGGGAGGTGTTGGCGCCCTTGTGGGATAAGCTTTAGCTTGTCTGGCCCATTCTCCACTACAGCGCGAGAAAAGCTGAAGCTGATCCCACGCGGGCCCCCAGAGACTGAGGCATTACGCAAAGATACCCAAAGCTCTTTGCGTCTTGGCGGCATCTTTGCGTCTTTGCGAGAACCCTAGCTCTTGACGTTGATGTGGCTGCGGTAGAACGACAGAAAGATCTTGCTGAAGGTGGGCTGGCCGAAAGCGGTGGCCGGGGTGAACTCAGTGAACAGCAAGTTGTTCTCGATGCTGCGCCTGAGTTCCGGATCATTGGTCAGATGTTGTCCGTAAGCGGCAATCGAGTAATCCACCATGCGCCCCTGCCCATCCACGCTCACTTCTACCACGAAATCGTCATCGTTGAAGCCAAACGGCGAGATGGTCTTGACGGTGGCCTCGGTATACAAGCCGGTGGGAACATCGTTGGTCGAGGGATAGCGGTGCATCAGGATATTGGGAACCAGCATGCTGAACAGCAACAGCGCCGAGATCAGCCCTCCCGCAAACGGCAAGGCCAGCGGACGCATCAGGTTATCCATCCACAGCCGGACACGCTCACCGTAGTGCCGCAAGGCCGCGGCCAGGCTGCTGTTGCTCAGCCGCCGCATCCGCTCCCGGGAAGCCATCACGCGGAGCTGGGCGCTCAACTCCTCGGGGGGGGAGAAAACGGGCAGATTCTTCAGAGCCCTCGCCACCTGAACATACTGCGTGGAAGCCAGCGAGCATCCCTGGCAACGGGCCAGGTGCAACGATACACGCCGACTTTCCTCTTCCGGCAGGCAGCCGTCCAGGTGAGCAGAGAGTGAAAGTTGCACGGTTTGGCAAGTCATAGCATCACTCAGCCGGTTGTGGCGTCCAATTCAGGACCGGGGCCGGCTCCAACCGATCCGCCAAGTCTCTTCGCAGGGCCTCGCGCCCGCGGAGGATCCGGGACTTCACGGTCCCCAAAGCAACCTGCAGAACCTCCGCGATCTCCTCGTAGCTCAATTCCTCGATGTCCCGCAGAACCACGGCCGATCGAAAGCTCGGGTTCAGGCGGGCTAGAGCCTCCTCGATCAAAGCGTGTCGCTCGCTGTCTGCCGCGCACTCGAAGGGAGAGCGCCCGGGGTCGGCCAGCTTCTGCGAGTAGGAGGGTCCTCTCTCCTCATCCGCCTCGAAGCCGACCTCCTGGCGCCGGTGCCGGCTGAACCACCGCTGGTAGTTGTAAGCCTCGTTCACGGCGATCCGGTAGATCCAGGTCTTCAAGCTGCTCTCTCCACGAAACGCACCCACTTTCCGGAAAACTTTCAAGAAGACCTCTTGCGCCACGTCACAGGCGTCGGCGGGATCATTCAGCAAGCGGCACACCAGGTTATAGACCGGTTGCTGATACTTGGTGACCAGGGTCTCGTAGGCCTCTTCGGTCCCCTCCCGGAGTCCTTCCAGAAGCCGGGCGTCGGCCCAGCACTCCACCGGCTCGTGCTGGACCTCCGAAGGCCCCAGGCACGCCTGCTGGTCGAGATGAAGGATCGTGTCCGCCACGGCAGCCGCCTCGCTGGCAAATCCACCTTCAAAATAGCAGCTTCACGACTCCACTTCAACCAGATAGACACCGCAACCCGGAAAAAAGTTCCAGGGGGCCTGCGGTTGGTGGCCCGGCACCCCCAGCCCGGCCCGGGGGTTCTCCGGGCGGCTCATGAGGGTGCGTTCATGGACCGGGGCTTCCCGTCCGCCGGACACGAGGCGTCCCAGGAAGGCTGACGCGTCCAACAGTCTGGCCTCACCCGCCACAGATCTCTTGGTAGTACTGCTCGTAGTGCGGGATGATGAGCGAGGTGCAGAAGCGGGTCAGGGCGGTTTGGCGGGCGGCCCCGGATACCTGGTTGTAGAGGGCCTCATCGGAGAGCAGGGCGATGACCCGGGCGGCCTGCGCGGGGATGTCTCCAACCGGTTCCAGATACCCGTCCACGCCGTGGGTGACCAGTTCGCCGACTCCTCCGACCTGGGTGGCCACCGGCGGCACTCCGCAGGCCATGCCTTCCAGGGCCACCAAGCCGAAGGACTCCAGCTCACTGGGGAGCAGCAGCACGTACGCCTGCGGGATCAATCTTTCCACGTGGCCCTGCTTCCCCAAAAACGTGACGTGCTTCTCGACTCCCAATTCGCGCGCCAGACTCTGGGCCGGCATCCAATCCGGCCCGTCGCCCACCATCAATAGGTGCGCAGGCGCCTGCCGGCGCACCTGTTCCAGGATCCGGATGCAATCGAAAACACGCTTCACCGGCCGGAAATTCGAGATGTGGATGAGCAGCTTTTCTCCGGCGGGCGCCAGTTCGCTGCGCCAGCGGCGCTCCGGGTCCGGCTGGTAGATCTCGCAGTTGACGAAGTTCTGAATGACCCGGATCTCCTTCTCAACTGCAAACACCTCCAGGGTCCGGTTCCTGAGGTAATGGCTGACCGAAGTGATCCCGTCGGATTGCTCGATCGAGAACTTGGTGATGGGGAAATAGGACCGGTCCGCCCCCACCAGGGTGATGTCGGTACCGTGCAGAGTTGTGATGAAGGGCAGCCTGCGGCGGGGGGCCAGCATCTGTCGCGCCAGCAGGGCGGAGATCGAGTGCGGAATTGCGTAGTGAACGTGCAGCAGGTCCAGAGCATAGCTTTCGGCCACTTCGGCCATCCGGGAGGCCAGGGCCAGCGAGTAGGGCGGATACTGAAACAACGGATAGGTGGAGACCTCGACTTCGTGATACTGAATGCGCGGGATTCCGGCATCCAGGCGAATGGGGTTGGAGTAGGAGATGAAGTGGACTTCGTGGCCCCGGCTGGCCAGCTCCAAACCCAGTTCAGTGGCTACGATGCCGCTGCCGCCGTAGGTGGGATAGCAGGTGATTCCGACCTTCACTTCGACAGGGTAGCACTAACCGGGTGCAGAGTTGCCAGCCCGATCTGGCCGTGCAGGTTCTCGGCCGGTGCGGCCAGGTCGCCGCCGCCGAACCAGAGCCGCACTGCCGGGCCGGTTTCCGCGTCCACCGAGGGGTCGCAAACCACCTTCGAGTCCCAGGCCGCGTGGCCGAAAAACACCGCGGATTCCGCGACTCTGCGCCAGCCCACGCCGTCCTGGGAGCGCGCCATGCCCAGGCGCCGGTATTCCGCCTGGTCACGTCCCGTGTACAGCATCCAGTAGGAACCATGCGAAACCCACACGGCCGGCTCGCCCAGTCCGTTCTCATCGAATGCTCCGGCCGCCCCCAGTTCGAGAACGGGGTTGGAGCGCAGCTTCCGCCAGCGGATGCCATCTGCGGAACGCGCCACTCCCAGACGCTGCCGTCTGGCGCGGTCCTGCCCCAGGTAGTACATGTAGAGAGCGCCTCCAGCCCTCAGGACATACGGGTCAGCCACGCCGCGCTCCTCCCAGCTTCCACGCGGCCCGATTTCCAGCACGGGTCCCGGATACTTCTTCCAGCGGCGGCCATCCGGGGAAGTGGCCAGGCCGATTCCAGGCGGGCTTCCAGCCTGATACCAATAGAAGAACTGCCCATCGAGCACCAGAGCGGCGCCGTTGGCCGCGATGTAGTCACCCTCCCAGGTGTTGCGGTCGGGAGAGAGAATCTGGCCCTGCTTTTCCCAGCGCAGGCCATCCTGGGAGGTCGCCAGTCCGGTGCGCCAGGTCCGGCCATCGAAGCCCGAGTAGAAATTGTACAGAAGGCCCCGGTGTTTCACCACGGCGGGATTCAGAACATCCACGGCGTCCCAAGCTCCCGCGGCCCCGCGCGTCAGCACGGGATCGGGAAGCGCCTCGAAGCGGAAGGACACCTGGGCCGGGGCGCCCGGAGGCGGCGGCAGCGTGAAGTCGGCATAGCGGGAACACGCGGCGCTTGAGAGAGCTAGGAGGCACAACAAAAACCGAACAGGATTGTGGATTGTGGATCGTGGATGGTGGATGGTGGGCCCACGATCCACGTTCCACAATCCACGCTCCGGCGAGAGCCTCATGCTGGGATGCGGATTTTCAGGCTGGCGCCTTGGCCCGGCCGGGATTCCAACACCAAATCGCCCCCCAGGCTGCGGACCCGCCGCTTGATGCTCTGCGGACCCAGACGAAGAAGCTCCAACTCCTCCAGGGTGAAGGACCCGCTAAACGGGAAGCCGGCGCCGTTATCCTCCACGGTGATTTCCAACGTTTTAACGCTCTTCTCCACCGAGATGGCCACCCGCGAAGCCTGGGCATGCCGCTGCACATTGTGCAGGGCTTCCCGGAGAATCTGCACAACCTCCAGGCAGGTCTCGGGAGGGACGCTGACCACGGCCTCGGCGGTAGCGTAATGCACCGCGATGCCAGTGTCCTTCTGGAAATCCTCGAGCACGTGCCGCACCGAAGCGCTCAGATCGCTGCTGTCGATCTTCAGCGGGCGCATGCTCCGCAGAAAAGAGCGCAGCCGGTGAACCACCACTTTAGCCAGTTGCTGCAACTGGCCGAGCTCTTCCAGGCCGGCCGCCCGATCGCGTTCCAGCAGGGTTTTCAGGATCTCCAGCCGGACTTGCAGGCTGATCACCTCCTGCAAAGGGCCGTCGTGGAGGTCCCCGGCGATGCTCTCCCGCACGCTGTCGCAGGCCTTCTGGGTCTGCTCCCGGGCCAGTTGCTCGTGGCGGGTCAGACTCTCCAGGCGCTCCTGGAGCTTCCGCTTTTGGAAGGCCAGCGCACAGGCCATCCAGCCTGTAAACAGAACCAGACTCCGCAGAGTCACGGTCGCTGGAGACTGGACGACCCCAAAAAAAGCGATGCATACCCCGGCCACCACGAACACGTTGGCCGAGTCATGCAGCACGATGGCGGAAAGCAGTACGTAAGAATAGAACGCTGAAGCCGGCCAGGAATAGGGCAGATCCCGCTGAGCCGTGAAGGCCAGGAAAAACAGGGTATCCACGAACAGGCACAGCAGGGCTGCGCCGGTCTTCTCAAACTCCCTCCGCCAGACGAACACCAGCAAGCCGTAGCCGGCAAAAGCGGTGGCCAGAAGGCTGAACCCCGGAGACCTGGCATTGACCGGGAACAACTGAGCCGCCAGGTAGGCCAGCGCCAACAGCACGCGGGCCGCGTCCAGCCAGCGATGCCAGTTCCGCTGCAAGGCAACAATTTCAGCAGGCATGGTTGAAGGAGTCAAAATTCAGAAGCCAGGAGTCAGCGTGACTTGTCTCCGGCTTGCCACTCTTCTGACTCCTGGCTCCTGACTCCTGACTCCTTACCTTCTGTACAGGTACAGCGTGTGGCTGCGGCCTTCGCCGTCATCTTCAATCGTCTCGGTTTTCTCGGGCGTCCAGCCCGAGAACTCGAAATCATGGGAGACAATGCGCGTCCCCTTCTTGAGTTGCTTTTCCAGGAGCGGCCGGACCTTGTCGTTGGAGGAGGGCAACAGGTACACCGTGAGCAGGTCGGCGGAGCTGAAGTCCTGCTTCATGATGTCGCCGTTGATGATGCGAGCACGATTCTGCAACCCCAGCTTCTTGATCCGGTCCATGCTCTGCTTCCACAGATCCTTGTCCATCTCGATGCCGGTGGCGTCGGCGCGGAATTTCTGGGCCGCCATGACGATCACGCGTCCGTCTCCGCTGCCCAGATCGAACATCCTCTCGCCCGCTTTCAAGCCCCCCAGCTCGAGCATCTTCTCGACAATGGTCTCGGGAGTGGGATAGTAGGGCGCGAGTTTTTCAGGCTCCTTCTCCTGCGCGAACCCGACCGCGCAGAACAGCATCAGAACTGCATCGCGTCGATTGATCATGGCTAGCCTCTGGACTAGCAGTGTACCGCAGACTAGCGGCTAGCGGCTAACGACTGGCAGCTAGCCACTTCTTCACGGCTCGAGGTAGATGCGAACCCGGTTGCTGGACTGGCCCTCAGCTTCCAGATAGAGCTCCGCCGGACCGGCGTTGAGGATGGATGGCAACTGCACTTCCACCAGGTACAGGCCGATGTAGCCCGGGGCCAGCACGGCCCTGGACACTTCAACCGGCGCGCGGTCCAGATAGGCGCGGAGGGGTGCGACCACCTGGGGCGGGTTCTCGATAGGACCTGCCAGCCCGGTGGGCCAGTCCGGCCGCACCTTGCCCAGTCCTGTGCTGAGGATCTGCACCCGGGCGTTGGAACGGGCCGGGTTCATCGCGTCCAGCAACACGCCGCTATCGGCGTTCAGAACCAGAGGCGTGCCATCGCGGTCCACGAAGATGGCCGGAGAGACGTTTTGAAGCGGCAACCCTAACAAAACGCGTCCTTTGTCGGCATCCACGGTCAGCCCGATCGAGCGCCCTTGGGCTTCGAAGGGTACCTGGATCTGGGATTCTGTCTGGGACCGAGCCAGCACCGGAAAGCTCAACTCGCCGGCCCGAGCGGCTTGAATCCTGCCGCCCAGTACGCTCAGCAAGGATCCAGGGGCGGCGGGACGCTGGCTGAAGTCAGCAGCGTTCACCAGGCGCAGGTTTCCCAGGCGATGGGGCGCCAAGGCGGCGTGAATGCCATAGCCCTGGAGCAGCACGAAGAGCTGGTTGCCCTCCGGGTCGAGCCTGACATCCAGGGCGGGCGCCGCCGGCAGGTTGCCCCCCAGCGCAGTCCAACTGGTGGCCGGCCCGGCGGAGAGCAGATCCGCGCGCGTGAAGAACACGCCCCGGTCGGTGGCCACATAGACAGTTCCGCTGGCCCGGTCCGCGGTCACACCGTGAGCTGCCGCTTCCGGCAGGTCAGAGGTCAGATCGTCCCAGAACTGGCCCGCGTTGAGGGTCCGCAGCACGTGCTGCCCTGTGCCTCCGCGGGGATCCGCGCCCAAGGCCGCCAGGGCCAGGCGCGGGTCTTTCGGATCGGTAAACAGACCTTCCACCGGGCCGCCTTCAGTTTGCCAGGGCATCCGCCAGTTTCGGCCCCGGTCCAGGGAAACCCAGATGCGGCCGTCGGAGGCGCCCGCATACACGATGTCGCCCGCCACCGACATGGCCGTGATTTCAGCGCCCAGCGACTCAGAAAGGGCGCGGCGCGCCAGGATCTCCTGTGTGGCCTGCGAGTCCCGGACAGGACGCCAGGCCTGTTTCTCTCCGGGCGCCCACTCGATGGCCGCCAGATCCTCGGCGATCAGACGCACTCCGCGGCTGCCTTGGGGCAGTCCCAGGAACCGCCGGGCCGGCAGGTTCGGCAGGGCGTCGTTCAACCCGGTCCAGGACACGCCTCCGTCCAGCGAGCGCCACACCCCGAATTCATTGCTCACCACCACTTCATCCGCATCCCGGGGCGAAACTGCCAGATCCGTCATTCCGTTCCCGATGATCGAGTCCCGCTGGTAGGCGGTCAGGTTGGCCCAGGAGAGCCCCCCGTCATCAGAACGATACACTTGGCCTCCGTAGGCGTACAGCCGAGGCGAACTGGAAGGGTTGGCTCGCACCGCCCGGGCGCCGGCGGGCAGGGAACCCGAGGAGACTGCCGCATCCCGCCCGGGGGGAGGCGGGGCGGCAGAACTGGGCTGCCAGTTCTCGAAGTCACTGGTCTCAAACACCTTGCCGGATCGCGTCCGGACGTACACGAGCGAGCCGTCGCCGCCAAACCACACCCGGTCAACCGGTCCGGAGGCGGGCGAGGCCAGCGCCAGTTCGACCGCCCAGTTCCCAATCCGCCGCCAGTCGGGGGGGAACCCGCCACCGACCCGCAAGGCGGTCTGCGCGGAGGCGATTCCGCTGCCGGCGAGCGCGCTCAGGAGCAATCCGGCGATCCAGCCCCTGGCCAAGATTGTGGCCTTATGACACATCCAATGAGTCCATTTTATCGTACCGGAAGCCCCCAGCCGCAGTAAAATTGTTGCAAGCAGGCCATTTTTGCAGATTTTTTTGCATGGCGTGGATCTTGCATGCAATTTTAGTGGTAGACTAGGGTCTCTGAAGCTGCCCACCTTGGTGGTAAGATGGGCGAGGGAAGGTGTGTTGTGCGAGGGCGGATGATCTCACGCTCGCTGGCTTGGTTGCTCCTGGCAGCCGCGTTGGGGGTGTGCTCCGCCCAGACCGGTTCGCTGGGCTCCGCCGCCACGGTTCTCACGCTGAGCGGGCAGGTCTCCGTTCTGCGGGAGTCGGCTGCCTGGGCTCTGAGCGTCGGGGATCAGGTCCGGCCGCAACAGGTGATCCTGACCGGACCGGACGGTTTCGCCCAGTTCCAAGTCTCCGACGGCAGCACCTTTGAAGTGTTCCCCAACTCGCGGGTGATCTTCCGGAACAACCCAGGCGACTGGAGAGACCTTCTGGACATGCTCCTGGGCAGGGTCAAGGTCTACATCCAGAAGCTGGGCGGGCAGCCCAACCCCAACAACGTGCGCACGCCCACCGCGGTGATCTCGGTCCGCGGCACCATCTTTGATGTGGCGGTCGAAGACGAGGAGGCCACCACCTTCGTGCTGGTGGAAGAGGGCCAGGTGGCGGTGCGGCATCTGTTGAAGCCCGGAGAGCCCAAGCTGCTCAACCAGGGCGAGTGGCTGCGCATTTTCAAGAACGAGCCGCTGGCCCGCAAGTCGTTCGACAAAGGTTCCGTCCTCCAGAACATCCTTCGGGCGGCGCTGGAAGCGATCTACCGCACCCCCAGCCGCGGTTCCACGGGTCCGGTCCCTGGCGGGCCTGCTGGAGGAACCGGCGGTGGTCTGCCGACTGATAAGCCGGCGCCCCCGCCACCCCCGCCGCCACCGCCTCCACCCCCCGGCCCGTGAGCGGCGCCCACGCCCGCACGGCACTCGTGCGACACTAGCTGTTAGCGATGTCTCCATTACAGTTTGCTGTTCGCGTGTGCCTCCGCGCAGGGGCGGTGCTGTGGGTAGCGTGTGCGCTGCCGGCACAGGCCCAGCCATCCGGAGGGCTCACGCCGGAATGGGATGTCCGCAAGAACCTGGCCGCCCTGGCGGCGAACGCCCAGCGACTCCAGCCCATGCTGGAACAACTCAAGCCGCAGGACTGGGTCAGCCAGGGCGCCCCGGAAGCCTACGTCGCGCAGTTGAAGAGCACCCGCGACCAAGTGCAAGGCCTGGTCTACTCGACTGAGCAACTCACCCGCGAGCCGGAAAAGCTCACTGCGGCCCTGGACGCCTTTTTTCGCATCGAGACCCTGGACGCGCTGCTGCGCTCGCTGGGCGCGGGCGTACGGAAATATCAGAACCCCGCGCTGGCAGATCTGCTGCTGAGCGCCGCCGGGGAGAGCGCGGCCAACCGGGAGCGGCTACGCCAGTACATCGTGGACCTGGCTGCGGACAAAGAACAACAGCTCAAGGTGATGGACCAGGAGGCGCAGCGATGCCGCGCGGCGCTCTCTCGCAAGCCCGCCGAAAAGAGCAGCGGCAAGAAAGAGGAACGCCGATGACGGAAGCCCGCCGCTTCTGGTGCAGCATCTGCGGGGAGCCCTCGACGGAGATCTGCGTGTACTGCACCAAGGACGCCTGCGCCAACCATCTGTGCAGGAAATGTTTGCGTTGCAGCGACTGCTGCCAGTGCGAGGTCCCCCTGAACCTCCCCGAACACCCCGCCGCGCCCTGACGAATGCAGCCATCCATACTCGGGAAACCGGTTCCTCGCGCGGGTTCCTATGACCACGGCCTTCCCTGGGACCAGTTCACCGTCGTCACCGCCCAAGACATCCCGGGTGAGAACTGCGTGGCCCACGTCGATGTACCCCCGGTCGCTCGAGCCCCCTCCCGGCGTGAAGCCCACGTCCCCGGGACAACTGCCGCCGGGCTTGCTGCGCTGCCCCGGGGTGAATCCGAAATTGGGGTCGGCCGCGTTATGCGCATCCGGAGAGAATGGGGCCGTGCCTTCCCCGACAGACGTTTCCCCTCCCTGCCCGGCTATCGCCGTGGCTGCCACGTTTTGAGCCTGTGAGACCCCGAGCAGGCTCATAGACGCCGTTGAAGGTCTGGGCGAAGGCGGATTGGACGTTGGAAACGCGCTTCGTCGAGAAATCCCACTTGTTGAGGACGCCCCCGGCGCTGGGGCCGGCGCTGGCCACCGTGCGGGCTATGGTTTGCCACTCTTCCCCCGCAGCTTGCTGTGGTAGCGGCTGTAGGTGAAGTAGACCACCTGGCCGATGATCAGCCAGCCGATGAGGCGGAGCCAGTTGTCCAGGCCCAGAGAATACATCATGGCCGCGCACACCAAGATGCCCAGGATGGGCACCAGGGGGACCAGCGGGGTCTTGAACGGCCGCGGAATGTTGGGCTGCGTGTGGCGCATGATTATGATGCCGCCGCACACGATCACGAAGGCCAGCAGCGTGCCGATCGAGGTCATGTGGCCCACCACCGAGATGGGCGCAAAGGCCGAGAACAGGCTCACGAACACCATGAACAGCATGTTCGAGCGCCAGGGCGTCTTCCACCTGGGATGCACGTCGGAGAAGACCTTGGGCAGCAGCCCGTCGCGGGACATCGAGAAGAACACCCGGGATTGGCCCAGCAGCATCACCAGGATGACCGAAGTGAAGCCGCAGATGATGGCCAGCTTGACCAGGGGCTTCAGCCAGTCGTAGGGAGTGCGGTCGATGGCCAGGGCCACCGGGGCCGCCCCGCCCAGGTCCTTGTAGCTCACGACGCCGGTCAGCACGATCGAGAACAACACGTACAGCACGGTACAGATGATCAGCGAGCCGATGATCCCGATGGGCATGTCGCGCTGGGGGCGTTTGGCTTCCTGGGCGGCGGTCGAGACCGCGTCGAAGCCGATGTAGGCGAAGAAGATCACCCCCGCCGCGCGCATGATCCCGCTGATGCCGAACTGCCCGAACTCGCCGGTGTTGGGCGGAATGTAGGGCGTGTAATTGGCCCGGTTGATAAAGAAGAATCCCAGGCAGATGAACAAGATGACCACCGAGACCTTGATGATCACAATCACAAAGTTGGTGCGGGCGGATTCCTGGATGCCGATCATCAGCAGCACGGAGACGCCCACCACGATGAAGACCGCGGGCAGGTTGATGATGCCGTGCACCATGGTGCCGTCGGGCAAGCGCAAGGGCTGGAAGGGAGAAGCCACCAGCTTGGCGGGCAGGTTGATGCCCCAGTCGTGGAAGAACGAGACCACATAAGCCGACCAACTGATGGAAACGGTCGAAGCGCCCACGGCATATTCGAGCACCAAGTCCCAGCCGATGATCCAGGCCAGAAACTCGCCCATAGTGGTGTAGGCGTAGGTGTAGGCGCTGCCGGCGATCGGGATCATCGAGGCGAACTCGCTGTAGCACAGGCCCGCGAAGGCGCAGCCGATGGCGGCCACCACGAACGAGAGCGCGATGGCCGGCCCGGCGTTCTCGGCGGCGGCGATGCCGGTCAGCGAGAACAGGCCGGCGCCGATGATCGCGCCGATGCCCAGTGAAATCAGGTCGAGCGGACCCAAGGCGCGTCTCAGCGTCTGCGCTTCCGCCTCCGCCTTCAGGTCCGCCAGGGGCTTTCTCAGAAACAGTTCACTTGCCATGCGGTCTCCATCCACGCCACAAGAAATACACCGGCACGCCCAGCAGCACAATAATTAGTCCGGGCCAGGTGTAGCTCGGCTTGTACAGCAACAACAGAATCTCGATCAGCCCGGCGATCGCGATGTAAACGGCAGGGAGAACGGGGTAGCCCAGCGCGCGATACGGTCTTTCCATCTCAGGACGCTTCCAGCGCAGCACGAACACCCCGGCGATCGTCAGGATGTAGAAAAGTAAAACTGCGAATATAACATAGTCCAGCAAGTCGCTGTAGGTTCCGGTGAGGGTCAGCAGGCAGGCCCAGACGCATTGCACCACCAGCGAGATGACCGGGGTGTGGCGGGCGGGGTGCAGCCTGGCGACCGGGCGGAAGAACAGGCGGTCCAGGGCCATGGCGTAGTAGACGCGGGCGCCCGCCAGGATCATGCCGTTGAGGCAGCCGAAGGTCGAGATCATGATGGCCGCGGCCATGACCTGCACGGCCACCGGCCCCAGGATCACCGCCGCGGCCGCGGTGGCCACGCGGTCTTCAGGGGCCCTCTGAATGGCCTCCAGGGGCAGCACGCTGAGGTACACAAAGTTGCAGGCGATGTAGATGGCCGAGACCACCGCCACACCCAGCGCCAGCGCCAGGGGCACGTTGTGGCGGGGATTCCGGATTTCGCCCGCGGTGAAGGTGACATTGTTCCAGGCGTCTGCGGAGAACAACGCCCCGACCATGGCTACGCCCACCAGCCGGATAGTCAGGAAACTCCAATCGGCGCCTTCCCAGAAGTGGCTGAAGTTGCGCTGGAGGGCCTGCGGATTGCGGCCCACGAGCAGTCCGAGACCGACCAGGCCCAGCAGGGCGGCGGTCTTGGCGAAAGTGAAGGTGTTCTGGACCATCGCGCCAGTGCGCACGCCGCGGGTGTTGACCCA
>Ga0315282_10004614_pt1 | contig 23909 bp, 17 predicted proteins | sample YL17G07_20_MG_FD_203693 | JGI IMG/M metagenome (GOLD analysis project Ga0315282, IMG submission 203693) | Sediment microbial communities from Yellowstone Lake, YNP, Wyoming, USA - YL17G07_20 | ecosystem: Environmental > Aquatic > Freshwater > Lake > Sediment | place: USA: Wyoming | collected... | reverse complement strand
CACAACGTAGCAATTGTTTTATTTTTTCTTGTACAGCGCTTGCCGTTGAGATCAGCCGCTTAGTTAGTGAATTTCTCTGCTGCTGTTAGCTTTTCAACAGAGCAACAGGATTTATATAATATCCCCCCGGGTCAAAAAATCAGCGAAAATCTCCAAAAATCCTCTCCCTCGCGCGAGGTTCAAAATACAGCCAACAGGCAACAGCAAGCCCCGCCAAAATCTCGCACCCGCGCCAGAAGTTGAGATAGTTGTCTTTGCAGGTCAGAAATCCGAGCCTTGAGCGCACATCTCTCTTTGAAAACTTCTTCGTAGGTTTGCACTATCTTTTCCCCTCCGTGAGTGCCTGTAATAAATATCGGCAAATAGCGCGCAAAAAATTGACGCTAAAAAAGAAAAAAGTGTTTGACATTTGCGAGGAGGGATAAAATACATTAGTTGATGTGGAAACTCAGTCCATAGGGCCGAACGGTTACGAGTTTTTCTGTGTTACCGAAAGTGTTCAATCACAATATCAGGAGGAGGAAGGCGATGAGAAAAGTTGTCCTGGCGGTAGTTGCGGAAGCGTTGCTTTTCCTCATCGCGGTAAAGTTTTTCAGGACCTGGAAGAGAAGGCGAGTAAGCACTCACTCGGTCAACGCAAAACAGGTTCCGCAGATAATGACAATCCTTCTTTTACTTCTTTGTTGCGTTGGTGGCTGTTCGGAAACGCCACCTTATTACGTGACTGATAAAGGAGAGCCTATCCCAGTGCGTTCCTCTATAACTGGAGTAAGGTGGACTCTTTGCCAGCCGGCAAGAGAAGAGATAGTCGCAGCAGTGAGGGGGATCCTTGATTGGATATATATAGATCAGGGTAATAGTGGTTACTTGGATGGCACGTATGATAATTCAGGTGAAAGTTCGATGGAATGGGTATGGGAACGTCTCCAAGGGAGAAACGAAATAAAGTTTCTTATAAAGAACAAGGATATATCTCTTCCTGTCATATTTGAGCGATTTTACAGGAAGGAGGAAACGAATTCTCAGAGCATGCTTGTCTATTGTGTGGTGTTTGGAAGAACCAAGAGCATTGAGGTGCTTCCATATCTGGCTGATTACATAGATTCTGTGCCTGATAGCGATAGGGGATATTATAGTGGGGGATGGCACCCTTTTAACTTCGCAGTTAATGCTGTAAATATGATTACAAACAGTGAGGTATCAGTTCTCCCGCAGAAAGGCGAAGAGGATAAGAACCCATACTGGTTTTTTGATGCCCGGCATAAGTATGCTGATGCTATCAGGAGGTGGTATAAAGAGCATTCCCACGATTCCAGCCCACCATAAGATGTCAAATAGATTGAAGGAACAGGAGTAGTGTTTGAATTATTACGGGATGGGTATGTCCCAGCAATGATTGGGGACGCCCATAACCGCCGGGAAAATAGATTGACATGGTTCTGTTCTGATTGTATGAAAATGCGGCGGCGGGCAGATGTGCCAAATTCGTCAGATGAGTGTTTTGACCGCGCGGCAGTCAAAGCCGACGCGGCTGAGAAGATTGCGAGTTTCTTTCGCCTCGCTCGCGTCATCGCACAGAATAAAGAATGTTGAGCCGCTGCCAGAAAATCCGAGAGGACGCTTTACCACGCGCTTCACCTTACGCTCAAACGACCTTAAGCGGGGATACAACCTCAGTGCCGGGTTTTTCAATCTGTTGAACATACTGGAGCGCAAGCGTTCAATATCCCCGTTCTCAAGCGCCTTGTAAATCGGACGCGAACTTCTCAGCCGTCTCGCGCTCATATCTCTGTCAAACGCTTCATACACGGCGCGCGTTGACGATTCTATATGAGGAAAGAGAAGCACCAGATATAACTGCCTCTTACACTTTATCGGCGCAAGAATCTCTCCTCTACCTCGTCCCAACGCAGCGCCGCCAAACAAGAAGAACGGAACATCAGAGCCGAGTTCCAGCGCGAGATTGTGCAACTCTTTCTCATACAGAGCCAGATTCCACAACGCGTTCAGAGCCTTGAGCGTTGCGGCTGCGTCAGAACTTCCTCCGCCGAGTCCGCTGCCTGCCGGTATTTTCTTCTCAAGTTCTATCTTTACGCCCTTATCCACTGCACAGCGCTCACGGAGTAATTCTGCCGCTTTATGGACGATGTTCTCCTCGCCTTGCGGCACAGGCAATCCCGTAGATTTGAGGTCAATCTCGGGGGAATTGGTAAGCGTGAACGCTAAATGGTCTGCTAAACTGACCTGCGCGAAAACCGTCTCTATTTCGTGGAAACCATCCGGTCTTTTTCCTGTAACTTCAAGAAACAGGTTGACCTTCGCGTGCGCGCGCACACGCAACCGGTGTAACTGCTTCGCCTTCAACTTTCAGGTCCTTTACCGACTGAAGTGCATGGCTTCTAAGACCATCCGCGGCGGTAAACGCCGCAGATTTGGAAACACCCGCGGGCTGAAGCCCGCGGCTTTGCCCCGCCGCGTTACGACCGTTTAGAGAGGACTGCTCCGAGAAGTGTCAGAATAACTCCTATCGCGGCGCAGCAGACACCAATCACAATCTGGAGTATGAGAAAACCTGTCTCAACCTTGCCAAGGTAAGACAGGCTCACTGACAGAATAAGACTGACAAGCGAAGCAATCAGAAACAGCACAGAGAGAACACTCAAAAGCCTCTTCATCTTTTCTCCTTCCAACAAAACCAGACTCAAGATAAATCAGTATTTTCGCGAAACGACAAAGTCACAAAGAGAGAGCATAGAATCCGCGCCTGGCGATTGCGGCAGAATACTGATACTCTCAGCCGCGTTTGACGCGAACTGGTGCGCCTTCGCAAGCGTAGTATCGTAAGAGCCGCTCTCAACAATCATCTTGCGCAAATCGCCGAGTTCCAGGAGATGGCTGTTACCATTTTTGAGTGCATTTTTGAGCCGGGTTTTTTGCGCTCCTGGAAGTCTCTCAAAAAGGAAAATGACAGGCAGAGTGAGGCGCGCATCCTGGAGGTCGCTGCCGACTCGCTTGCCCAGTCTCTTCTGGTTAGCAAAAATGTTGAGCAAATCATCCGTTATCTGGAACGCAATTCCGAGGTTCAGACCATACTCCTTGAGCGCAGACTCGGCTACTTGGTCAGCGTCAGCGCCTAACGCGCCGAGTTGGCAGCAAGCACAAAACAGCGACGCAGATTTATCAGTGACTATCTCCAGATACTCCTCTTCTGTAATATCGGTCTTTCCGCGGGAGGAGAACTGAAGAACTTCTCCTCTGAACATTTTGCTCGCCGCATCAAGAATGATTTTATGCGCGCGCGGGTGCGCGCGCGAACCTCTGATAGCAGCCTCCAGATACACGTGCGCGGCTGTAAGGAGCGCGGTCTGGTCGCCCCAGCGGGAGTTGACAGTCTCTCTGGCGCGCCTCAAAGTGGAGCCATCCAGAAGGTCGTCAAAGACGAGCGAGCCGATGTGAACAAGTTCCACCAGCGCTGCGTATTCAACCGCTTTAGACGCGTCTCCCCCCGCAGTCTGGCAGGAGAGGAGGACGAGTGCGGGGCGAAGATATTTTCCACCGCTTGATAAAATATGCTTTACAGCAGGCGAAATAACTGAAAGTTGCCTCTCAAAAGGGGCTGCATCGGCGACGCGCTTTTTCACAAGAGCGAGTTCGCTCGCAACAGGAGAGAAAATATCAGAGAGTTCAAGCGCGTTTTTCCGCAGAGGTTGAGGTGCCACTTTCAGCCGCATACCTATCTCTTCTCCTGCAGCAGTTGTAACGCCTTTTCCAATTTCTCACCGGACTTCTTCAGAATCTCATTCCATAGAGACGGATTGTGCAGGCTCAAACTGCCATCCTTATGGACGAAGTTTATCATATTGAGCGCATCATTTGTAAGTTTTTCTGCTTCTTCAATAGCCGGTCCAGTGCGATTTTCTTTGCGCGCAGATTCCAGAGAAAGCGACACCTTTTCTTTCAGGACATTTGCTTCGTTCAGGATTTTCGCCGCATTCTCCTTTATTCTGTCAAGGTCATACGCCTCTTCTTTCACATCGTGGCAATCTGCGCAGGATTTCTTCAGATAATCCTGCGAATAGTTTTTCATATTACCGTGGCAGGTGTCGCAAGAGACGCCGACTTCAGATTTCGCAGACGGTCTCTTTGCCAAGCCGAACATCGAGTCTCCGTCAAAGAGCGACTGCTGTGTTTTGTGGCAGTCAGCGCAATTTTTCTTTTCGTCTTTGTGGTGGCAGGCGGTGCAATCGGAGACACTCTTCAGTATCATCGGGTAGTGTGATTTTTCTTCAGCGTGGCATTCTGTGCAGGATAATCCTGCGTGGTTGCTGTGACTGAACTCTTTGCCAAATGGACGAAGCACTTCTCGTTCAAATCCCTCTTTTCCTACGGTATGCTTTATCGCTGTGTGGCACTCAAGACAGCGGACAGCGTTATGGATGGAGTGCGCTTTCTCTGAGTCCAGATGTTCAACCTCACCTTTATGGCACTTCAGGCAATTACTGGCGTCAACGGAAGTCTCTTCCCTTTTCACCTCGTGGCAGTCAATGCAGGGACGGCGAATAAGGTCAACCTTTTCTCTGTGAAGGAGTTCCATATCCCGTTTCAATTCTGGTCTGGTTGCGTGGCAGGATTCACAGGTGAGATGTTCTGCGGATTTGGATTTTGAGTTGAAGTGGCAAAGCGCACAGACGCCGTAGTCCACCGCCATATGCTCTTCTTTGCTACCTGTGTGGCACGCGGTGCAGCGCAGTTCTTCTCCAGCGTATTTCACCTCTAGGTGCCTCGCGTGCTTGAAAACAAGCGTCTTATGGCGAAACTCTTTTTCGGTGAGGCGCTTTTTCTTATGACACTCTTCACGCAGGCAACTTGAGTTTTCAAGGTGAACAATCATAGGTTTCTTGTCGTACTCTCCAGCCGCGTAGAGCCAGCCCTCTTTGACAGGCGCATAGACTTCGCCTTTTGCAAACCCCTTTATTCCTGGCTCGTTGTGGCATTCGCCGCAGGGAATTCCCGCGTGGTACGACTCTTCGTATGATTTGTATGCTGGTTTCATATTATGGCATACTGTGCAGAACTCTGGCTGTTCGGCAATCTCAAGACCAATATAGCCGAGCGCGTAAACCGCAGCCCAGACAAGAAGGAGCGCTACTGCCGCGTTGGAAACCGCGAGAACCGCGATAAATCTCCAGTTCTCCTTCTTCAGGAAGCCGCCTTCTTGCGGTTGAAGCGAATTGGAAGTGCCGCCAACTTCGGCAGACTTTTCGCCTTTTTCCAGGTATGCTTTCTTGAAGAGGAAAGCGGTTGCAATCAATTGTGAGAGGAAAGCGAGTGCCGCGACAGCGACAAGAACCAGAAGCACCAAAACCGGAATCAGTCCGTAATGCAGATAGAGGTGTTTTAGCAGGGTCTGAACAGTTCTTGCCGCGCTGTCAGGGGCAACAAGAATAATTCCAACAACCGCGGCGGCGAGAAGAGCGAAAACCGCAAGCAGGATTACAAGCGCCCATCTTGCGTATTCATCAAACTTGAAAACGGGCGCTTTCTTTTTCAGGTCGTCCAAAAGGCTCATAACAGTTTTCTCAATAAACGCAAAAAATCACTTCACAGCAGGCAGAAGAAAAGTTAGCGGAAGTTTAGCCACTTCAGGTGCAATTTCTCTTATTTTTTCCTGCGCACCGGAAAGAACAATTAGAACCCCGAGATGGACGTAAAGCGCAAAAAGGTGGGTGTCAGAGCCATCCGTGAGTTCTTTGATTTTTCCCAGATTGCTGGGAAGAGTAAGCGCTTTCAGAAGAACCTGTCCGGGAGGCAGATTATCTTCAAAGAAGCGTCTGCGGTAGACCTCGTCTGCTGGTTCTCCTTCGTCCTCCGGCTCATCTTCAAACATTGACAGAGCGCCAGCGCTTCTGGCTCCGACTATTTTTGCAGCCGCATCGTTTATCCACAGGAAGTCGCCTGCGCCAGGCGAGGGCGCGGCTTCCGTCACGGCGCAACTTCTGAAAAGAACTTTCACTACAGGTTTTTCTCTCACGGGGACAGTAACAGTAAGAATCTCGCCTTTCGGAACCGGGCACAACTGGTGAGGCGCCTTCTCAATAAGTCGGTGAAGCGGATAACCGGCATTTACGTTAGTCGTGTAATCTGAGCCGCTGGTAAATTCGCCTGTCTTGACTTTGAACAGTTTGCTTGAGAATGTGCCGAATCTCAAAGAGCCGAAACCGAGCCCACCTCCCGCAATGAATTTCGCAATTGGCGCCTTCAGAGAGAGAGGCTCAACAAAAAGTGACTTGTCCGGATACTCGCTGTAAAAGTCTTCAAGCGACATTTCCGCGTCAAGAGTAACTATATTGTGACTCACCTGTTCTGCCATAATAAGGTCGTCCTCGTGCTTTGCTTAGACCTGTTTTCCGGTCAGCATACAGATATCCTGAATATCAAGTTTTGAGCCGAGTCTTTTTGCGCCTTCTTTGAAGTTGAGCATACAGGCGGCGCAGGCGGAGACCAGAATGTCCGCGTTCTTATCAGTCGCCTCCTGAACGTGTTTTGTCGGTATCTGACCCGCGAGTTCGGGGTAAGATGCAACAAGTGGTCCACCGCAGCATAGAGCCTGCTCTCTGTTGTAATCAAACTCAATCAGTTCAAGTTGCGGGATAGCGCGAAGGACGTTGCGCGGTTCTTCGTAGATTCCGCAGTGTCTGCCTATATCGCAGCCGTCAAAATAGATAACCCTCTTCGGCAGAGGTTTGAATTTCAGTTTTCCTTCTCTGATGAGTCTGTCCATCAACTGAACCACGTGAAGGACTTCGTATTTCTTCGGATAGTCGTGGAAAAACGCTTTGAAGCAGCCTGCGCAGGCGGTGAAGATTGTTTTTATCCCCATCTTGTCAAACGCAGCCATATTTGCAGCGACCATCTGGTCAAACTTCTCTCGTTCTCCCATACGCAGAAGCGGGTTGCCGCAGCACTGCTCCTCGCCCCCGAGAACTGCGAAGTCTAATCCCGCCGCCTTCATAATGCGCTGAATAGACTTTGCGATTCTGTTTGCCGAATACGAGGCTGTGCAACCGACAAAATAGAGATAGTCGGCTTTTTCAGGGTTTTTGTAAGCGCTTCCGAGCCACGCACCACGCTCTGCAGGCGGTTCGTTGAACGGATTCTTCTTCTCACTGAGAATTTTTCCTATGGTCTTTTGCAGTTCAAGTAGATTGCCTTCTTTAGCGAGAGACTCGCGCAGAAACTGGTTTATCTTGACGAAATCTATTCCAGTCGGACACATCACTTTGCAGGCTTCGCACTGCGCGCACTGGAATACTGCGTCGCGCACGCGCGCGTCAGAATAGTCAAGTTTTCCTTCAAGAAGTTTGCGCAGGATAAGCAGTTTGCCTCTGACACCTGTGGATTCAAATCCGAGTTCCTTGTTCACCGGGCAGGCGAATCTGCAGTAGCCGCAGGAAGCGCACGTGTATAAATCGTGAATCATCTGCTCCGTTGTCGGTAGCGTGTCAGTCTTCATTTGATTCCTTTTCCGAAAATGCTCAAGCCAAACCTGAGGAACTCTGAAGGAACGAGTTTGGTGGCGTCAAGACCGAGAGAGACCAGTCCGGGGACGCCGCGCATAGCCATCATAGAGATATTGACAAACTCCGCAGGTATGCGAACCTGCGTGGTCTTGGATGGGTTGAGTATATTTTTCGGGTCAAAATGGGAGCGAATATTTTTCATCGCCTGGATAGCCTGCTCCTCATAGAGATCAGAAAGGTGAATTGAATTATGGAGTCCAAGCCCGAGAGGCGCGCCGCCGAGGTCCTTCGCTATCTGCGCCATATCGGATGCGTAGGCGAACTTCTTTATGTAGTCCACTTTGTCGCGTTCGTCAGCGAGTATCATCACAGCCAGAACTATAGAGCCGTTCTCGCCGCCGAGAGATTCAACTCCATAGCGTTCACCTTTCAGGAGATGTGCGAGTTCCTGAATCGCTTCCTCAAGGAATCGCACAGGCACACGGAAGTCCTGCGCAAACAGGCTTGGTCCGAGTTTCTTGAACGCCAGTCCGACCTTATAGCGGTCATCCCATTCGTGCAAAGCCTCTTCATTAGAGTATCTGTAACAGCCGACAAAAAGTTTCTGCACCTCTTTTGAAACTCTCTCAAGTTGCTTATCAGTGCCGTGGAAGACGGTGGAGATTGTCAGTTCGCTTTCACGGAAATGGTGCGCGCCTGCCTCGTTGAGAAGTTTGACAAGCCCCTTATCAAGAAACGAGACATAATAGGGGCGCATTTCGTAGAGGCGCTCTAAGATTGCGCAGCCCCTGTGAAGCGAGTCAACGCTGAACATAAAGAATCTGCGACCTAATGAAGGAAAGACTTTGAGCGTCGCCTCGCAGATTATGCCTAATGTTCCTTCGCTTCCAACAAAGTAGAACGAACTCCACGGGTCAGTCTCAATAATGCGTCCGTCTGAGAGAACTACTTTGAGTGATAATATCTGGTTTCCGACGCCGCCGTATTGGGTTACTCCGATTCCTGCGCCGCCGCCAGTAGCGATATAGCCGCCTATCGTCGCTGAAACGCCGCTGGAGGGATTGGCGCCGACAGTGAACCCTCTCGCTGCGAGAAAGTCTATGACGCGTTTCCACTCAATCCCAGTCTGAACCCTGATGAACTGGTCGCCCGGCGCAAACTGCAGGATTCTGTTCATCTTGCAGGTGTCAACTACAATGCCGCCTTCCATAGGGAGAACTCCGCCGAGCGCCCAACTGGCAGCACCTCTGGGCGTAATCGGAATCCCGCGGCTGTTGGCGTATGCCAAAACCTTTGAGACCTGCGCTGTGTCTTGAGGGAGGAGAACCGCTTCCGCGCCAATCATTCCGTAACCTTTTAGAAGTTCGTCTGGTATGGAGGAAGCGAGGTCGCGCGAATAGCAGAGCAGGTTATACGGGTCGCAACTGAAATTATTTGCGCCAACAATCTCTTTCAGACTGAAGATGTCGGTCTCTTTCAGCACCATCTCTCCCCGGCTTTCCTGGATTGAATTCTGATTCCTCTGGGAGCGAATACTTTAGCGGGGTTCTCCATATGTGTCAAGATAGTTTGTGACTGAATTTGGCGTCCGCATTGTCACTATCTTGACAGCGCCGGCAGAGGGTGTTATCTTTCAATAGTGGAGTATGCAGAGACAAAACTATGGTTGTAATCAAGCGATTTCAGATTTTTCTATTTGTCTTCGTTGCGACCTTTACATTGTGTAATCCCCTTGCTGCGCAGCAGGCGCCACCGGAACTCCCCGCCGAACTGAAACAGAAAGTTGATGCCCTCATCCAGAAATTAGGCGATGATAAATACGCTGTCCGCGAAGCGGCGCACACAGAGATAGCGACCCTTCTTCTGGACACAAAAACATTTGACGCGCTCCTCGCGTATCTGAGGCAGCAGATAGAAACTGCGCAAGATTTTGAAGTCAAGGTGCGTCTGACGCGCGTTATAAAGCATTACGTTGAATTCGGAATCACTTCCTCTCTTCTTGAAAAGTTTCCCGACATAATTGCGTGTCTGACCTCTCGTGATTGGGAAGTCCGTGAAAGGATGGTGAGGGAACTCGGGAGGTCAAACCATCCCGATGCGGTCAACCCGCTTGTCAAAATGCTTAGCGATGGAGACGCGCGAATACGGCGTGAAGTGGCGCGGGCACTTGGCTGTATCAAGGATGCGAGAGCACTGGGGCCGCTAATCAAAGCGCTGGACGATGTTGACTATAACGTGCGCTCGGATGCGGCATATGCACTCGGTGAATTGAAGGACGCAAGGGCGGTAGAGGCGCTTATCAAAGCGCTCGCTGATGCGGACGCCAACATGCGCAGGGCAGCAGCAGACGCACTCGGCGCAATCGGCGACCCAGCGGTAGAGCCCCTTATCAAGATGCTCAGCGACCAAGATCCTCGGGTGAGGCAGGTAGTAGCCCAAGCACTTGGTAAACTCAAGGATGCAAGGGTGGTTGTGGCGCTTATCAACGCGATAGGCGATGTGGACCCGAAGGTGCGCTACTGTACTGCGCAGGCGCTTGGTCAAATTGAGGGTGAAAAGATAGTTGAGCCACTCATCAAGGCGCTCAGTTATGTAAATCCTGCGGTGCGTCGCTATGCGGCAGAGGCACTTGGTGAACTCAGGGACGCAAAGGCGGTTGAGCCACTAATCAAAGCGCTTACCGATGTGGATACCGAGGTCCGTGAGTCGGCAGCTCGGGCGTTAGGCAATATCAAGAACGCGAAAGCAGTTGAACCGCTTATCAGCGTGCTCGGAGATGCGGATGCTGAGGTGCGTGCGTCAACAGCCCGGTCGCTGGGCGACATCAAGGACGCAAAGGCGGTGGAACCACTTATCAAGGCGCTAAAAGATACCGAGTCAGACGTGCGTAGTGCGGCAGTCCAGGCTCTCGGGGAAATCAAGGACGCAAGGGCGGTAGAACCGCTAATCAAGGCGCTGAAAGATACCGAGTCAGACGTGCGTAGTGCGGCAGTCCAGGCTCTTGGGGAAATCAAGGACGCAAGGGCTGTAGAACCACTTATCAATGCCCTCAGGGACCCTGACTCAGGTGTCAGATATGAAGCGGCTTGGGCTCTCGGCGATATCAAGGATGCAAAGGCTGTGGAGCCGCTTGTCAAAATGCTTGGGGATGCGGACCCTCTGGTACGTCAGTATTCGGCGGAGGCGCTTGGCAAAATTGGCGACACAAAGGCGGCAGAGCCTCTCATCAAAGCACTTTCGGACTCTGACTCGTCTGTTAGATATTATGCGGCACAAGCGCTCGGTCAAATCAAGGATTCAAAGGCAGCAGAGTCACTAATCAAAGGACTCAATCATGCGGACCCGATCGTGCGCAGGATAGCGGCAGAGGCACTCGTCAAGATTGGTAAGCCAGCCGTGGAGCCGCTTATCAAGGCTCTCAGCGATACAGAAGCCGAGGTGCGTGCGGCAGCGGTTTTGGCGCTTGGAAATATCAAGGACCCACGGGCAGTGGAGGCGCTAATTAAGGCGCTTGGTGATGGAGAGTTAGTGCTGCGCAGTCGCGGATACCATATTCCCCCCACAAATTCTGTGGCAATGACCTCGCTGCAAGAAGAAGACTCGCCGGTGCGCGAGTATGCGGCAGACACCCTATTCAAGGTCGGGAAGCCAGCAGTAGAGCCGCTTATCAAAGCGCTCGGCGACAAAGATGCGCAAATTGTAGAATCAGCGTCAGAGTGTCTGGAAGATATCGGTGAACAAGCACTGAATTCTCTCAAAGCCGCGTTGGAGAATGAAAAAGACGAAAAGATAAAAGAGGTTCTCAAAAATATTATAGACAGAATCACAAAAGAGTAGTCATTCCAAAAGTCCAGAGCCGCTCACCGTGAGGCGAATTCATCTCCGCGGGCAAGCTCCGCACTTCAGTGCGGGGGTAACGGGTGGCAATTCCAGAACCCCGCCGAGCGCCGCAGGCGCTTTCGGTAAAGTGGCTGCGCCACCGGCGGGGCTTACGCATTCCCGCGCCTTCAGCGAAACTGATTGACTGGACCGGAAAGCGCGCATATAATCGCGGGTCGCGTAACAGAAGCCAGAGGTGGGAATGGGAATACCAGAGAAACTGGAAGAGATTTTTGGGAAGGAAAACGTCCATACGGAGATGACAGAGCGAATCTGCTACTCCCGCGATATGTCTGTCCACGTGGGAATTCCCGATGCTGTCGTATTCGCGAAGGACGCGCAGCAGATTTCCCAACTTCTCGCTTTCGCAAATGAAGAGAAGATTCCGGTTGTTCCGCGTGGCTCAGGGACGAGTGTTACAGGCGCTGTCCTGCCCTGCGAAGGGGGCACGGTTCTTGACCTTTCTCTGATGAACAGAATAGAAGAGATTGATACGCAGAACTTCCGCGCAATTGTTGAGCCCGGTGTAATATGCGGTCGGCTGAACGCGGAACTCGCTAAACACAAACTCTTCTTTCCGCCTGACCCGGGCAGTTCGGCGATCGCAACAATAGGCGGAATGATCGCGACAAACGCGAGCGGTCTGCGCGCTGTCAAATACGGCACCACGAAAGACTACGTCACTGGAGTTGATGTGGTGCTTGCTGATGGGACTCTCATTTCTGTCGGCACTTCTGCGCCGAAGAGTTCAGCAGGTTATGACCTGACACGGCTTTTTGTCAGTTCAGAGGGCACGCTCGGAGTAGTGGTAAAAGCGCGGCTCAAAGTTATTCCGATTCCTCCGTCTGTGGCGATTGCGGTCGCACTCTTTGAGAAATTGGAGTCTGCTGGTGCCGCTGTTATGGAGATTCTGATGAGCGGTATCCCGCTCTGCGCGGGCGAAATAATGGATGCGGTCAGTATCAGAGTTGTAAAAGATACTATGAAATTAGAGATTCCTGATGTGGCGGCAATGCTTCTTCTTGAGGTTGACGGCGAGACCGCATCAGTCAAAGAGCAGATTCGCAGGATTGAAGAGATTTGCAAAAAGCACGGCGGAATAGATGTGAAAGTGTCTGATGACCCTGCTGAGCGCGCAAGGATGTGGGGCGGGCGCGCAGGCTTGGTGAGTGCGCTCTCCCGCCTGAAAGCCGGCTACAGACTCATTCCGATATGCGAAGATTTTGGCGTTCCGATACCGAAGATTGCAGAAGCGATAAGCGGTGCACAGGAAATATCAAGAAAGAATGATATTCTAATCGCGACATTCGGACACGTCGGCGATGGAAATGTTCACACAACTTTTGTGATGGATGTCCGCAAAAGAGAGGAGTGGGCGAAAATAAAACCCGCATCCAGCGAGTTGGTTAACCTCGCGATGCGCCTCGGCGGCACAATAAGCGCGGAACACGGGATTGGCTGCGCCAAAGCGCCGTTTCTTGAACGTGAGGCTGGCGAGTCCTTGGAAGTTATGCGAAAAATAAAAGAGGCGCTCGACCCGAATAATATTTTGAATCCCGGAAAATTGGCGCTCAAAAAGAGAGATTATTCCATATTTGACCACTTCGCCTTTGAACCGCTTTTTGATGGCAAACACAAGATAACTTCTCTGGGCGAACTATCAGATAATGAGACGCTGATATGTGTCCAGTGTGGATTCTGCCGTGCAGGATGCCCTACATTTGATGCCACCCATCTTGAGTCTCACAACGCGCGCGGGCGCATTTTGCTCGCATACAATCTCATCGCCGGCACTCTGGAGCCGTCTTCCGAACTCGCCAGGCCGTTTTACAGATGCACCACCTGCGAGAACTGCACAGTTGTCTGTCCATCGCAGATAAGAGCATCTGATGTGGTTCTCTCCTGCAGGGAATATTTATATTCTCGCGGATTTGCGCCGCCTGAAGAGATGACGGTGATAGAGAATGTGAAGAGAACAGGCAATCCGTTTGCGCTGTCCGCGCAGGAGCGAATAAGTTCTTACCCTGTGAACTGGCGAGAGCATGCAGAAAAAAACTTACTTCCTTCCACTGCAAATGTGCTTCTTTTTACTGGCTGCGTCCCCGCGTATGTTGATTTGAAGATTGTTCCGTCAACTATTAGACTTCTTGAAGCAGTGGGCGAGAACTTCACTCTTCTGGGAAAAGATGAGGTATGCTGCTGCTTTCCAGTCTATCTGGCTGGCGCGAAATCGGAGTTTGAGAGAATAGCAAAGGAGAACCGCGAGAAGATTTTGCGAACCGGCGCGAAAATTCTGGTCACTCCCTGCGCGGGGTGCAGAAAAGTTTTTGCTGAACTTTACAAGGATTCAGCGCTGCTTGAGGGTGTAGAGGTTCTTCATATTGTTGAGTATCTCGCAAGACTTCTCACAGAGGGGCGGCTCAAACTGCGCGGTTCATTTCCTAAAAGAGTTGCTTATCACGACCCTTGCGATTTAGGACGGCATCTCGGAATTTATGATGAACCGAGAACTCTTTTGCGCGCTGTCCCGGGACTTCAACTTATTGAATTTTCTCGCAGCCGCAAGGATGCGCGGTGTTGCGGCGGAGGTGGCGGAGTTTCTGCGGTTGACCCGGATTTTTCAGTAAGTATGGCTGTTACGCGGCTTGAAGAGGGTCTCGCTTGCGGGGCGGAAGTGATTGTTTCTGCCTGCGCCTCCTGCAAAGATAATCTAAAGAAGGGCAGGGCAAAGTTGCCCAAAGAAGCAAGAAAGTCGCTTCAAATAATGGATATAACCGAGGTTCTCTCAGAGGCATTGTAAGTTTTCCTGACATTCGGAGGAGAGATATGGGTAATACTGAAGCGAGTATGAAGGGGGTTTGCAAGAAGGGGGTTGGTTACGGCGCGAAGTATGAGGGCGTGGTGATTGTCGGGGCGAAGCGGACACCTTTCTGCAAGTTTGGGCAGGCTGGTCAGGACGGCAAACTCGGACTTTTGAGCGGCACAGACTTAGGAATAGTGGCGTCGCGGGCGGCGATTGAGCAGTCTGAAATCCCGGCGAAAGATTTTGACCACGTCGCGTACGCGCAGGCGGGGGTCTCAAGCGGGGACGCCTTCTTCACCGCAAGGCACGTTGCACTCTACAGCGGAATACCGATAGAAGTGCCTGCTCTCCTTGTCCAGCGAATCTGCACCAGTTCAATTGACGCGCTAATAAACGGAGTTGAGCATATATGCACTGGGAAAGCGACAGTCTCGCTTACAGGCGGATGCGAGGGTCTCACGCAGGCGCCAACCACAATTTTCGGCAACAGAATAGGCTATCGCTTGACGCAGTTTGAGGCTGTGGATTATCTGTTGATTGCGTTTCTGGATACCTCGGTTGACCTGATGATGGGCGAGACAGGCGAGATGGTTGCAAAAAAGTTTGGCATAACACGCCCTGAATGCGACGAGTATGGATGCCTTTCTATGAATCGCGCTGCAAGCGCGCAGAAGAACGGCTACTTTGATATAGAGATTGCGCCTGTGAAGCAGTGCGAGATTTCCGAGCACGGTCTTATCCCGCGGAAAATCCGCCTGCCGCGTGGAGTAGATATTGTTAACGGGGATGACGGAATCAGAGAAACCTCGCTTGAGGCTCTGACAAAACTGAAGCCTGCATTCAACCTGCGCAGAAAAGATGCTGGACTGCCTGGCGTTCAGACTGCTGGCAACTCTTCGCAGATAACAGATGGTGGCGCATCCATTGTGATAAACACTGAGAGCGAGGCGAAAAGGCGCGGTGTGAAGCCGCTTGGTCGCGTTATCGCGTCCGCATCTGCTGGCGTTCCGCCGGAAATAATGGGAATAGGTCCTGTGCCGGCGTGCAAACTCGCGCTTGAGATTGCTGGACTGGATTTGAAGCAGATAGACCTTGTAGAGATAAACGAAGCGTTTGCGGCGCAATATATTGCTTGCGAGCGGCTTTTGGGACTGGATAGAAATAAGACCAATATAAACGGCGGCGCAATTTCATTTGGTCATCCTTACGCTGCGACAGGCGCGAGACTCACGCTCACACTTCTTTACAATCTTCGCCGCCTCGGTAAGAGGTATGGAATGGCTTCAGCCTGCATCGGCGGCGGACAGGGAACAGCGGTGATTGTAGAAAGTATGTAGAATATAGAATGTAGAATATAGGGTAAGGGAGGCGGGTATGCCGGGGAAGGTGGAAAAGTTTGAGGACTTGTTGGTGTGGCAAAAGGCGCATCAACTTGTCCTTGAAATCTACACAATTACCAAACGTTTTCCCGCGGAGGAGAAGTTTGGACTTGTAGCGCAGATGCGTCGCGCAGCAGTTTCTGTTGCGGCGAACATCGTGGAGGGTTTCAGGAAAAGAGGCAAGAAGGATAAAGTCAACTTCTATAACATTGCTCAGGGCTCGCTTGAAGAACTGCGATATTATGTGCTGTTGTCCGGAGACCTGAATTATCTGCCTGACATCAGCGGGCTCAATGCGTCAATCGGTGAGGTGGGAAGGATGCTACACTCGTTCACTGTTTCCGCGGTAGGTATGCCTTGCCCGCCGATATAGTGGAGGCGCACATTCTGCGTTCTGCGTTCTACATTCTTCATTCTACATTCTGCATTCTGAAAGGGGTTTGTAATGCCGCAGATAACGAAAGTTGGCGTTATCGGTGCGGGAACTATGGGAAGCGGAATAGCGCAGAAAATCGCGCAGGAAGGGATAAATGTTATCCTCGTTGATATAAAAGAGGAGTTTGTCCAGCGTGGTCTTGTAAGTATAAGAAATCTGCTCAGCGAAGGCGTTCAGAAAAAACTTTTTACGCCGCAGCAGGTGGAACAGATTCTCTCCCGAATTGAGGTGACTACACAGATTGAGCGGCTGAGAGACGCGGACCTCGTCATAGAAGCGGTCTTTGAAGATATGCAGGTGAAAAAGCAACTGTTCCCAAAACTTGACAGTCTCTGCGATAAGAAGACTGTTTTTGCAACAAACACGTCAGCGTTCTCCGTTTCAGAACTGGCAGAATCTACAAAAAGGCAGGACAGATTTATTGGTCTGCACTATTTTTATCATCCCGCGAAGAACAGGCTCTTAGAGATTATTCCGGGGAAGAAGACTTCCGCGGCAAGCGTGGAACTGGGCAAATTCTTCTCAAGCCGAACAGGAAAGACAGGAATTATTGTCAGTGATTCGCCCGGCTTTGCTGTGAACAGATTTTTCGTTCCGTGGCTGAATGAAGCGACACGCATTCTCGGAGATAGGGTTACTGATATTCCAACGATAGACGCCGCCGCAAAGAATACGTTCGGAATCGGTATGGGGCCTTTTGTTCTTATGAACGTAACTGGAATCCCCATAGCGTATCATTCAGCATCCACGCTTCGCGAAAAGTTTGGAAACTTCTACAGTCCGAGCGAAACGCTGAAGAAGCAGTTTGAAAACGGCGCCGAGTGGCAGACTGAAGGAACGCCTGATGCCTCAAAATTTGAAGTGGTCTCCGATAGGCTTTTGGGCGTTGTCTTTTTCGTCGTCTGCCAAATTGCGCAGGAAGGCGTCTGTTCTGCGGCGGATATTGACCGCGGTGCGCGAATAGGGCTGCGCTGGGCTTTCGGACCGTTTGAGAAGATGAACTCGCTTGCGATAGAGAAAAGTTACAAACTGGTTGGGAATGTCGCGCGGAAATATGGTTTGAATGTTCCTGCGAATCTGAAAGAACACAGGGAAAGACGCAGGGAGTGGGAGATAAAATACGTTGAGTCCTCAGTTCAGGGCACTGTGGCGCAAATCACAATCAACCGACCGGAAACTATGAACGCGCTCAATCCCACGGTAGTGAGACAGTTGGCAAAGGAGTTTGACTCACTCAACGCGAGAGACGATATAAAAGTGATAGTTATAAGCGGGGCAGGGGGAAAAGCGTTTGTCGCAGGCGCAGATATCGGGTTCTTCATAGATAATCTCCAGCGCGATAATTTCCAGGCGATATACGATTTCACAAAGGACGGTCACGAACTTCTAACCCGGATAGATGAGAGTGAGAAACTTGTAATAGCGAAGATAGACGGCGTCGCTCTGGGCGGGGGTTTTGAACTCGCACTCGCAGCAGACTGCGTGGTTGCCTCAACACGCAGTTCTATGAGTTTTCCAGAGACAGGCATCGGAATCTATCCAGGACTTGCCGGAATGTGGCGAACAGGAAAATATATCGGCAAAGAACTATCAAAATATCTTGTTCTGACAGGCAGAACTCTTGACGCACAAGCAGCACATTCTATCGGACTCGTGGAGTATGTCTGTGAACCCTCAGAAATTGAGCGGACTGTGAACTCTCTTGCTTCTTCTCCCGACAAGGTAGTCACGAAAGCGAAAAAAGAGAGTGCGCGCAGGGAAGTTCCGCCGGAGTTCCAGAAGATTGTCAGTCTCTTCTCAGACAGAAATATCGCTTCGCTTCTTGACTGGAAAAGCCTGAAGGCGGATGATGAACAGACAGCGAAAATTGCGAAGTCAATCTCCTATAAGGCGCCGATTGCGGTGCGTATGGCTAATGAGGTTATTGATAATGAATTCGGTAAGCCACTTCGCGAAGCGGTCAAAATTGAACTTGAAAACCTGCACAAGATATTTGGGACAGCAGACGCGTTGGAAGGGCTAAAATCAGTTGTTGAACGCAGAAGACCATCTTACAGGGGACAGTAATACCAGTAGCCATTCGGGAAAGCCGCGGGTTTCAACCCGCGGGATAAATCCCGCGGCTTCATTGTGGACTGTGATGAATCAGCATGGTGTTCTCAGAGACATAGCAATTGCATGTATCTCTTCCGTTCTTCTTTTTCTTTCTTATCATCCAGCCAACTTATCTTTTCTTTCCTGGTTTGCGCTTGTGCCGTGGTTTTACACTCTTATTGGATGTAGTCTACGCCGCGCAGCGGTCATCTCCTTCTTCGCCGGGCTCATCTTCTTCCTCACCGGACTCTGGTGGATAAGTATAGTTACATTTATCGGACTTGGAATCGCCTGCATAATACTTTCCTGTTTCAGCGCGCTTTTTGGATTCCTCGCTTCCTGCGCAGTTCAGAGATTGCGCGTTCCCGTGATAGTGGCGTTCCCAGTTCTCTGGGTTGCAATTGAGTTCGCGAGGTCAAACTTCTTCTCACTCAGTTTTCCCTGGCTTCTTCTGGCGCATAGCCAGTATGAGAGTATCAAACTGATACAGGTCTGCGACATCTTCGGAGTTTTTGGTCTTTCGGCAATTATTGCGTTTTCTAATACGCTTATCGCCCAGTTTGCGCATTACGTTATCACGCGAACCGGTTCACTGCCTCGCCTCGCAGTGACTACCGCTCTTTTCGCTGCCCTTATCTTGCTTTCTGTTCTCTACGGAAACTATCGCATTCATTCAGTGAAACTCCGGGAAGGTCCAAGAGTCTTTATTGTTCAGGGAAATGTTCCGCAGGACCTGAAAGAAGAGAGCCTGAGAAATCCCGGTGAGTCGGTAGAGAAGATTATTTCAGACCACCTAACTCTCACCGCTCCAGCGCTCTCTCGGAAAGTGGATTTAATTGTCTGGCCTGAAACTATGTATCTGAAGTCTCTTCTTCTTTCTGGAGAAGACCTTCTCCTCTTCTCGCAGATAGCGAAAACTTCCGGTGCCTCAATGCTCGTCGGGACACAGCACTGGGAAATAGAAAAAGGAGAGACCAGAAGGTATAACAGCGCAGTCTTCATCAGGAGAGACGGTTCTGTCGGCGGCAGATACGACAAGATGTTTCTTGTCCCTGTCGGCGAGTATGTCCCGCTTGAGAATGTCCTGCCGCTGCTGGCGTATTGTATTTCCAAACTTTATCCGTATGAGTATGAGAGCCTCGCTGAGGGGAACCAGATGAAGGTTTTTTCTCTGAGTGAGAAATACTCTTTCGCCTGCGTCATCTGCTTTGAACTTTCATTTGACTGGCTTGTTCGGGAAGCGCGGCAGCGCGGTACGCAGTTTCTGGTCAATGTCTCCAATGATGCCTGGTTTCTCGGAGATAAGTGCTGGCAGGGAAGCGCCGAACTTAATCTATCTCGCTCTCACGCCGCCTTCCGCGCTGTTGAAAACAGAATTCCTGTTGTCCGCGCAGTCAACAGAGGAATAAGTTGCATCACCGACCCGCTCGGCAGAATAAAAGACCTCAAAGTAAATGGCAGACGAAAAGATGTTGAGGGAACTCTCACAGTAGCGCTGCCCTTGTGCAACGAGAGTCCGCCATTTCTTACACTCGGTAACGTGTTTGGTTTTAGTTGTTTGCTCTGTGCTGCGGCAGTGGCGGCGATTTCACTTCTCTTTTATCTTCGCGGGCGCGCGCGAGTTTTGCGTTGACAGAGAAACTGAACTCAGTATATTTGTGCTCTAACAGAACACTGAGAAATCATCAGAGAAAGGTATATATGGGATATATTCAGTTGCAGTCTGGGATAGTCTATGGACCTGTCGGCTCAAAGAGGCTTGGCAAATCGCTCGGAATCAATATTCTTCCTTCAGACAGAAAGGTTTGCGTTTTCAACTGCGTCTATTGCCACTATGGTCCAACCTGCGTTGGTGAGTATAAACTGCCGACCCCGGATGAGGTTGAGAGCGCGCTGAAAGAGCGGCTTCGCAAAAAGGAGAAAATAGATTATATAACCTTTGCGGGTAACGGCGAACCCACACTGCATCCGCAGTTCCTGGAAATAACAGAAAGAGTGAAGGAGTTGAGGAACAGGCTTGCGCCGGGCGTTCCGATTGCGCTTCTTTCCAACTCCACGTTTCTCGGACACGGCGACGTAGCGGCCGCTCTAACAAATATTGACCTGCCGATTTTCAAACTGGATGCGGGTGAAAGTGAAACATTCAACGCAATCAACAGGCCGATTCACGTCATTGAAATTGAGCCGATAATCAGGAATCTTGCAAGCATAAAGAAAGTAACGATTCAAACAGTTTTCCTCGATGGGCGGCTCAAGAACTACTGCGGCTATCCATTCCAGAAGTGGTTGGATGCTATGATGAAAATCTCGCCAAAGGAAGTGCAAATCTATTCCCCTGATGAGCCGATTCCCCAGGAGAATATAGTGCCTCTGGAATTGGAAAAACTGCGTGAAATCGCCAGGGAGGCAAGCAGAACCCTGACCGTAAAAGTAATGGCCTACTAATAACGCCTAATTCAAAGAAGAGCGTGCGAAGCTGCGGATGGAGACCGAAAATGTGAGCACAGGCAAAAAAATATCTGATATGAATGTCCTTCTTGACGTCGCAAAGGCGATGACCGCAGAGAAGGACCTGCATACTCTGCTCATTCTCATAATGGATGAAGTGACAGACCTTTTGGGCGCGCAGCGTAGCACCCTCTACGTTATGGACCAGGATAGAGGCGAACTCTGGAGTTGGATAGCGCAAGGGGACAGGGTCGGCGAAATCCGTCTGCCTGTCGGAAAAGGGCTTGCAGGAACTGTGGCAAAGACAAAAGAGCCGCTCAATATTGAGGACGCTTACAGCGACCCGAGATTCAATAGAGAGATTGATGACCAGACAGGCTGGCGCACACGCAATATGCTTATAGTCGCGCTTCTCAATCTGAAGGATGAGGTTATCGGCGTCATTCAGGTTATGAATAAGAGGCACGGCTCATTTACAGACTACGACCTGGAACTTTTGCAGGCTCTGGCTTCGCACGCTGCGGTCGCGATTGAAAAGCAGACGCTCTATGAAGAGAACGAAAAGTTCTTCAAAAGCATAGTGAAAGTTATGGCAGCCGCTGTTGATGCGCGAGACCCTGTTACTGCAGGACATTCTGAGCGGGTGGCAAAATACTCTGTCAATCTTGCGCGCTCGCTCGGGTATTCAGGCGACCTGATTCGCCTTGTTGAATATGCTGCGCTTATGCACGATGTGGGAAAAATCGGTGTAAGCGATTTGATTCTCTGCAAACCTGACAGACTGACCGATGAGGAGTTTGCGAAGATGAGGGCTCATCCACTGTACACTCTGAAGATACTTTCTGAGGGTTATTACCCGCGCGCGCTGCGCGCGATTCCTGAGGTAGCGGCGAGCCATCACGAGAAACTTGACGGTTCAGGCTATCCGCGGGGACTGAAAGGGGACGCGCTTTCAGAGGTGGCGCGGATTATCGCAGTCGCAGATATTTATGACGCGTTAGTTTCAGAGGACAGACCTTACAAGCGCGCGGTTTCAAGAGAGAGGAGTCTGGCGATTTTGAGAGAAGAGGCGCAGAAATCCCATCTTGAGCCCATGCTCGTTGACACTTTTATTGAGAAAGAATTGTATATATTGTGACAGATTGTGTTGACTTGTTCAGTTTTTTCTGCGTATAATTTCTTATAAATCTCTTTTTCTGGAGGAGAACTTATGAAGAAATGCCCTTACTGCGGCGAGTCTATTCCTGATGCGTCTCACTATTGTGTAAGGTGCGGAACGGCTTTCGCAGATTCAGATTTTGAGAAGCCTCATTCGGCTGGGCAGGAGACTGAGCCCAGGAGTTCGCTCAAGATAGAAACTGATAAAATAAAGGGACAGCCAGCCATAACAGTTCTCGTGCTAAGCGGGAGCATAGATATCAGTGGCGCACGTGCGCTGCAAGGCGCACTTCGCAAGTGCACAATAGGCGCCGCCCCTCGCGTGCTGATAGATTTCGCCAAGGTTAGAGCAGTCTGCTCTGCTGGCTACTCGGCGCTGATCGGCTGGGCAAGGGAGAGGGAGTCTGACAAGCCCAATTCAGTCGCGATAATCGGAATAAACGAGAAGGTAATGCAGGAACTACGCACAATGGGGATTGCAGCCTGCCTTCCCATTTTTGATGATAAGGAGTCCGCACTTGCTGCCCTCGCAAGCGCAGAGTGAAGTCTGGGGGGCGTAATTGGAATTTCTTTACCCCCAATCTTTCTTTGGACTTCTCGCACTCCCGCTACTGTTTCTTCTCAACTTTTACAGGCATCGCAGACTGAAGGTTCCAGTTAGCAGCCTGATAATCTGGTCGCGAATCCAGCAGAAGATAGATGTGCCCCGCTCGTCCAGGCGCAAGTATATCAACCTCTCGCTCATTCTGGAGGCTGGGGCGCTCTGTTGTCTTGTTCTCTCCATTGCTTCGCCGACTGTGAGAAGAGTTCAGCCCCTTCAGCGTCGTGTTCATATGTTTTTTGACCTGTCAGCAAGTATGGGCGCTCGTTCTGATGCGGGTAAAAACAGAATAGAGCGCGCGAAATTGCAGGCAAAGAGGCTTCTGGATTCACTATCCCGGTATGACCGTGTTACCATCTCCACTGTGCCGGCTCAAACAGAAGGGGTCTCACAGAATCAGATGACCCCCGACGAGGCCTGGCAGACTATTGAGGGTATTAATGCAACCGCGCTTTCTGCTGAAACTGAGTCGCAAGTGAAACAAATCGCAGGCGAGGCAGGCGGTGAAGGCGCGGCTTTATTTGTGTTCACCGACAAACTGCCGACACGCCCTCAACCGGGAATTCAGTACGTTTGCTGTGGCGGTCCTTCTGACAACTGCGCGATAACGCGGTTCTCGGTGAGAAAGATGTCAGGGGATAGCGCGCTCTATGAAGCGTTTATTCTGGTGCGCAACTTCGGAATGCGGGAATTAAGAACAGTTGCAAGACTCACTGACAATTCTGGCAGAGTATTAGCCAGTAACCCGGTATCCCTGTCAGCTGGTTCTGAACAGGCGCTCTTTTTCACTTTTCCTCTCCAGACGGCGAATGGGGAAATACTGAAGGTTCAGGTAGATTCACGCGACCAGATGGAGATTGACAATTACGCGTTCGCTACACTTCTTCCACGCAGGGATATTCACGTCGCGCTTCTCGGAAGGGAGGACCAGAATATTATCAGGGCGCTCAGCCAGTATCCCGGAATCCAGATTACGCGGCTGGAAAGACTGGATGATAGTGAGCGCTTTGACCTCGTAATTCTGAACGAGTATTCGCCGACTGTTTTCCCGCCCACGAACTACCTGGTTATTGCGCCACCGAAAGAGATTCCTGGCGTTCTCGCGCTTGGCGGGGAGATAGATGTGAAGAGCCGAGACCCTATCTCAACAGGGGGTCTGTTTACTGATGTTTCAGTTATGCGGGATATAGCGGTAGCGAAGGCGAAGCGTGTTATCTTCGCTGACAGCCGCAACTTTGAGACCCTGCTTGTGGCGCAGACTGACGAGGGGATTGTGCCGCTTATCGGCGTTCTGCGTCGCGGGAAAGGCGCGGTAGTGTATGTGGGTTTCGCGCTTTCGCAGTCAGACTGGCAGAAGCAAGTCTCTTTCCCGCTGTTCTTCGCTCTCCTTCTTGAAACGGTTTCGGGTCAGGCCACGGGACAGGAGTTTGTCACATTGCGCACCGGCGATGTGATTCCGATTCGGGCTAAGGATGTAACACAGATTCGCGCACCTTCAGGAAAGACGCTGACACCCGGAAAGGAATCGGGACAGTTCTATCCTCTGCAACTGACTGAGGCTGGAGTTTACGAGATACGCCGGGCTAATGCG
>Ga0315282_10004613_pt1 | contig 23910 bp, 16 predicted proteins | sample YL17G07_20_MG_FD_203693 | JGI IMG/M metagenome (GOLD analysis project Ga0315282, IMG submission 203693) | Sediment microbial communities from Yellowstone Lake, YNP, Wyoming, USA - YL17G07_20 | ecosystem: Environmental > Aquatic > Freshwater > Lake > Sediment | place: USA: Wyoming | collected... | reverse complement strand
CCACGGTCAACGAATCTGACCGAGTGCGGGGAACGAGCTTCCCCGTGTTTAAAACCCCCGACCTGGGTTGGGTGGGTTTGGTGATCTGCTATGACATGGTCTTTCCCGAGTCAGTGCGGGCCTTGGCGCTGGCCGGGGCGGACATCATCTTTGATCCGACCCTGGGCGGAGCGGCCATGACCGACGATGCCGACCTGGACCGAGCCGCCTTTCGCACCCGAGCCGTTGATAACTTCGTCTACCTAGTGGTCGCACCGCGGGGTGACGGGGCAATCATTGTTTCTCCGCAAGGGAAGGTGCTGGCCGAAGGGAAAGGGCAAAACGCTATCGCGATGGCCGATATCGACCCGTTTGGTGGGCGCCAGGCCGGTGACGCGGCGAACTTCCAACAAGACATGCGGGCGCGGCTATTCCGAGAACGCAATCCCGCTGCCTATGGAATCTTGACCGACCCGAATCCCCCTGTGTTCCAGAAGATTCCTGCCACGATGACCGTCGTTGACGCCGTGCGCATCTGGGGCGAGATGCTCACCACTGGTGAGGAGCGTTTCCGCGACGCTGAAGCGCTCGAGCGAGCCGGGAATACCGCGCAGGCCACCGCCCTTTACAAGAAGCTACGGGCCGAGCTTCCTGGCACATGGATCGACCGCGCGGCTCAGCAGCGTCTGGCCGGCATTCGCGCTGCGGAACAGAGTAAGAAGGAAGCACATTAACGAACCAACGTAGCGACAGCTTGCGACATACTTGGGCCAAGGACGAAATCAGGCCAGGACACCCGCGTTCTTTTGCACCTTGTCGAAGGCTTCCAGGACATCGTCGACATCGCGCTTTTCGCCCAGGAGCACGTTCTGCTCCAGGTAAAAAGCGGTGGCGCACAACTGGTCATTCTTGGCAAGGTGGCTATTATCCCGGAGGCACTTGTCCAGGCGTTCCCGAGGGAACACCGCCCTGTAGCCGCGCGAATTAAGGCTCTGCTCAAGGAAAGGTTGCTTATTGAGCGGCGAATAACCCGCCCCCGCCAGAATGCCTTCTGCCGCCAAGGCGCTCGCCACTTTGTGTTGCGGCAGACCTTTGAAATGATCCGTGTCGCAACGCACGCCGAAGCAGTAATGGTTCTGCCGTGTCGATTGCGGGTAATTCTCCTGTACGCTAAAGCCAGGGATTCTTTTCAACTCCGCTATCAAATAAGCGGCGTGCGCCTCCCGCTTGGCGCAAAGCTCTTCGTATCGCTCGAGTTGGCCGACGAGCACGGCGGCGGCAAAGTCGGAGATTCGATACTTGAATCCGCGCATCGCATATTGATGAGTTTTTGGATCGGCTCCAAAGTTTCTGAACATGTAGGCCTTTTCGATCAACTCCTCGTCGTCGCTCACCAAGGCGCCGGCCTCTCCCCCAGGAAGGCATTTGGTCTCCTGGAAACTGAAGCAACCGATTCTCCCGAACGTGCCAACTTTCTTCCCTTTCCACTCCGCATGGTGCGCTTGGCAAGCATCCTCGATGACCGGAATGTTGTGTTTTTTGCCGATGGCCAGGACTTTATCCAAGTTGGAAGGAGCGCCATAAATGTGCACGGCCATGATGGCGCGGGTGTGTTCTGTAATGCGGTGCTCGATGTCATCCGGGTCAATCTGAAAAGTCTTGGGATCGGAATCCGCGAAAACCGGCAGCGAGTAACCCATCATCACGGCATCGGCGGTGGCGATGTAAGTGTAAGGGGAAAGAATAACTTCGTCACCCGGGCCCACACCCAAGATCTCCAGGGCCATCTGCAAGGCATGAGTTCCGCACGGGGTCATGACACAGCCCCGCGATCCGACCTCTTTTGCCCACGCCTTTTCAAACTTGGGAATGAATTCGCCATCCATGGTGCACCAGCGATGGTTCCGCAGCGACTTCAGGATATACCGCTCCTCGACCTCAGTTGTTTGTGGCCAACCCGGAAAGGGCGCCGAGCGGACCGGGGTCCCTCCCTTCAGGGCCAGCGCATCGGGATTTCCGGAAGCGGCAAAGCTACGCGGAACGGCCCCCGCCGCCGCCAGACCTACCGAAGTCTTCTCTAAAAACTCCCGGCGGCTCAATGTTGTTTTCTCTTGCATAAGGTTCTTCCTCCTCCCACGAAAAATCCTACCCGAAGAAGTGGGTCATTGCTTTATTGTAAGCTTGATTGCAACGGTACCGCGTTGTGAGTGGCATGTCAATGTGCTCGGGGGCCTTTTTCTCGAAGAAGCGGGAAAATAAATGGGAAAAGAGACCCAAGCTTTTTTCTACGAGGAGCTTTATCGCAAATCTTCCCTTGGCCCTGGCGCTAAACAGTAGCCTCGCTTTTGGCCCACGATGCCTGGTGGCGCAGAGCGGCCCGGCGCCGCCTCAGGGCGCGTCTTGGCCCTTCCTGTCCTAATCCTGAATGGGCCGAAATCAAAGCAACTGAAATTAGCGCAGAGCACAGAATGAGTCGTTTTCCTTTCACCTCGACCTCCGGAGACGGAAATGTCTTTTTGTGAGCCGTGACCCTAGGCTAGTGGGCCAATTTGGGCCACAACCGCGCTTTGGTTCGCCACCTGACCGACGAAATGGCTGTGTAAAGCCTTCTCTACACTTGCCACTTTTTCTCAACATGCTATGATATGCTGTGAATCGCAGAGGAAGATAAGATTCTGAGCAATCCTAGATTCCATTATCTCGGTAGTCTATTCTTACTGGTTCTCGCCGCCATGATGCTTTTTGGCGGCTCTCCGATTTTTCCCCCTTCGTCGGCCCTCTCCTCGGCTCCCGCCCAAGCGAAGACGCGACCCACAGACCAGAAGCCGAATCCGTCGCCGGCGCCTGCTGCGGTTGCGACCAAGAATATACCCCAGAAACCTGAAGCCAAGCCTGTCGAGAACCTCCCGCCGGCGGGCCCTCTCGAGGCGGCCACGAAGATCGAAGTCCACACTGTGGCTCGGGGGGAGAGCCTTGCTTCGTTGGCCCTCCACTACCTGCCGCAAACCCCTTATATGACCAGGGAAGAACTCGAGGCCGCTATCCAACAGGCGAACCCTGGCAAGATCGGAAAGTACCTCCGGCCCGGCGACCAGATTAACATCCCCGGCATTTTCGTCGCGCCGCTGGTCGAGCAGCCGGTTCCCGTGCCCAAGGATTTCGAGATGCGCGGTATTTACCTTACCGCATACATGGCAGGCAGTGACAAAGGCTTAGGGTTGATTCGCCAGTGGCGAGCCGCCGGAGGCAATGCGGTTGTTTTCGACATAAAGGATTTCGACGGATTGGTTAACGTACCTTTCGAGCACCCGCTCGCGCCCCAGCAAAAGCACGTTGCCATCCGGAGCCTTCCCAAGCTGGTCCGCTTCCTCCATTCCCTGGGGCTGCATGCGATCGTTCGGATCGCGGTCTTCCGTGACGGATGCCTTGTCCAAAACCACCCCGATTTAGCGGTCCAGTCTCGCCGCACCGGGCGGGCGTGGAGAGAAAATGGGAAACTGCTTTGGACTGACCCTTCACGACCGGAAGTTCAAGACTATAATTTGGCGCTTGCCCGAATGGCAGCGGCCTCCGGCGCTGACGAAATCCAATTCGATTATGTGCGGTTCCCCACCGAGGGCGATCAAAAAGACGCCCGCTTCGCCTTCGAAGCTTCGCATCCGGACTGGCCACGCTCTGAGGTGATCAGCAGGTTTGTCGCCCGCGCCCTCCACGAACTTCATGCGCTGGGAGTCCTGTTTTCACTGGATGTTTTCGGGGTAATGGCCTGGCAACGTCCAGTTGACCTGCAACACACCGGACAGGATATCCCCGCCATGGCGCGCTTCTGCGACGTGCTCTCCCCCATGGTCTATCCCTCGCACTTTTTCGGCATGGACGGATACGCGAGGCCGGGCGACGCGCCCGAGCACTTCATCAGCGAGTCCATGCAGCGTTTCGTGGAGATTACGGCGGACTCGAAGGTTGTCTTGCGGCCCTGGCTCCAGGCCTTTGCCTGGCATACCAAAACGTATTCGGATGCCTATATTCGCACCCAGGTCAGCGTGGCCAAGGAACAGGGCGGGGTGGGATTCCTTTTTTGGAACGCGCGAAACGATTACTCGGAGCTCTTCCCCGCTATGGCGGAAATGCGCGCTACGCCCGGCCGCTTCTTCCGCGGTGACGAGATTCAGGCCGTGCGCCGCAAGTTGTCAGCAAACCTCACGTCCTCCACTCCCGCCGGCACAAAGTAGTGCAACGCAGCCGGCCGCAACCCAAGAAAGGCTCACCACAGAAACCACAGAGTTCGCAGAGAAAAGCGCAAGTGGTTTTTCTCTGTCATACAAGATCGCAGGTTGTTGCTTTTCTGGCAAAGTTTTCTGGAAGCTAGGGTCTTGAATCTTGAATCTGAAATTTTCCATTGCGGCTCTGCCGCGCCGTGGTCTCTGTGCGCTCTGTGGCGCATCTTTTCTTAGCAGCGTGCGCTACCATAGAAGCCGCCCGCTCTTCAAGCGTTGTATTCTGCTGCCTTTGACCGGAACATGCGAAGGATTGTTTCGACGCTAGATGAGCTGGCGTTGCGTTTCCGAGGAAAGTGAGACAGTCTAGGGTCTGTCAGCCTGAGCGCAGATCCCATGAGCTTGCGGCGCACCACGTCGCACGAAAACGCGCAAAGCGCCTTGGAGTGCGGTCCCGCCATGCGGGACCGCCTTGAATTCCAGGCGAAAAGTCCGTCGGCTGACGGATCATTCCGATCCGTCGCCCGGCGGATACCGCACTCCGAAGTGCCTTCGGCACAACCATTTTCTTGGCAGTGCTCATGCCGCCGGCGCCACCCGGAAACCCTGGAAACGACCCTGTCACCCTGAGCGCAGCGAAGGGTCTCGGCAGTTGTTTTTTTCTCGTGAAACTGCTGGGATGCTTCTCCGTCGGCTGACGGATCAGCATGACAGCTTGCGCCCGGCGTGTTTCACCTATTTGCGTAACGCGACACTGGTGTCGAAAGGAAGCCAAACCATGAAGGTTAAGCCTATTGGCATTATTCATTCCCCATTTCAACAAGCCGCGGGCACACCTATCCGACCCCGCGCTGCAAAAGGCGCAGAGGCCACCGTGGAAGTGTTCAACGAGTATCTTCCCGGCCTGAAAGACCTCGCGGGATTCGAACGCATCTGGCTTCTCTATTGGTTCGATCAGGCAAAATTCGAGGAATGCGATTTAGTGGTTAAGCCGCATCTTGACGACACCCGGCGCGGAGTGTTTGCCACCCGCGCCCCGGCTCGTCCAAACCCCATCGGCCTATCGGCGGTGCGCCTGCTCGAAGCACGCGGCAACCTGCTCCGTGTCCGCGATGTGGATATCCTCGACGGAACCCCTCTCCTGCACATCAAGCCATATTTCCCGCAGTTCGACTGCTTCAAAGTTGCAAGATCGGGTTGGCTCAAGGGGTCAACCCTCAGAAGAGCAAAAGCTGACAATCGCTTCGAGAAAAAACAGAAGTAACGTGCCTTGGTAGAAGGTTGCAGAAACTCACGCGCGTATTGCCAACAATACATGCCCAGCGCGGGTTCTCGCCTGCCGCCGTCCTCAAGGTACTTTCCGGATACCCCATCATTCAGGCGTAGCCGTCAAAGCTGACAGGCCAAGCCACATCTGCGGTTTGCCGACTACGCGTCCACTTGTACGCGGGTTGGGCTTCACAAGCCCACGCCCATGAAAGGACGTTTTTCCGTTCATTCGGGTTGGCGGGTAAGGTGAGCTGACCGCCCCATGACACTTCATACTGAAGCCGCTATACTGTATCCTACGGCAGTGAGCGGCGAGCGCAGGATGCCAGCCAACGTGCACGCCGCTTGGGTTGCGCAGAGGCGCGTTTTCTCGTCGCACCCGTTGGAAGGATGCCCCTGAAAAGCACCGTCTACTTCGTCGGCGCAGGATTGACCAAGGCACTCGAGGTGCCCGAAAGGCCACTTCCGCTTATGAATGACTTTGCGAGTGTGATGGCTGAATACTTGGACGACGACGTGGTCCTAACAACTCTCGCCGAAATGGAGAACTCTGGCATCTTTGAGTGGCCCTCGCAGGAGGCTTCGAAATTCGCGAGCCTTCTGGTGGGACGACAAGCCGACCGGAAGGATCAGAATCGGATAGGCTTCCGAAGAGCATTGAAAAACCGCCCCTCTGAGTCCATAGAGAAGTTGCTCGAAAGAGCGAGCCCCTTTGGGAAACTCCAGCAACGATTCAAGTACGCCATCAACAGGCTCTTCTGGTCTGTAGAGTGGCAGGTGAATTGGCAACCTCTCGACCAGTTTCTGAGTCGGCAGATCGGGGATGAGCAATCGGCACATACTTTCATAAGTTTCAACTATGACCTGCTCCTCGAGCGAGCTCTTCAACGTCATGCCGCTGGATGGAATCCGCACACGGGGTATGGCTTTCGCATCGATTTCTTTGTCATCAATGACCCACCCTGCATGCAACGTGCCGGTGCCTTCTCTCCCGCCGAGATCCGCAGGTTCCAAAGCTCAGATATGCGATCGGAAGGTGTCCAAATTCTCAAGCCTCACGGCTCCCTGAACTGGTTAGTTCCAGAGATAACACCGGTCGGCTACGGGCCAACTGGTCTAACCACCGAGGACGGACCAATAGTCGTACCGTTGACTGAGTCCCACGAAATCCGCTATTGGGGTTCAAGGGAGCCCTTTCAATACCTTCGCCTGCCGGATGAAGGTACTCCCCTGAATTGGTGGCTTTACATCGTTCCCCCGACAGAGGCCGCCAAGCGTGGAGGTCCATCTTTCCTCGCTGATATCCGTGCAAAAGAGATACAGGCCATCAGGAGCGCCGACGAAGTTTACATTTTGGGCTGGAGCATTCCAGAGACAGACAGCGACCAAGTCGAGCTGATTCGATCATCTGTCGGAGACTCACTTCGAAAGTTGAGACGATTAACGGTCGTGAATCGCGCAGCAGGACCTGAGTATTACAACCGAGTTGCAGGCCTTTTTCATGTCGACAGGTGAGCCCTCAGAGTGTTCAATTCGGGTTTCTGCGACTTCGTTTTTCACTGCCATGACTGAGGCCCATGCAAGAGCTATCAGCGTGCTTTTGACTGCCAGTTAGGTGATGCAAGGGGATATTCACCATCCCATCTCCAACTTGTGCCACCCGACGAGCCATCGCCGAGGCTACACTGCCTCCTCCAGGTGCCGGATTCAGCCCGGGAAGTGAGCTTCACGCCAATTGGCAGCCAGTCGACCGTATAACGGGTTACCCGTAGAAGTGGCTGCGCGGCCTCGCCGTCCATTCGAAGGTCTTGTCAGGCTGGTTCTCTCCAGATTGTCCCCCACTTGGAAAGAATGCCCCAGGCGAGGGGCGGGTTGTGCGACCCTGGGGCGCGGTGTGGCCGACAACCGCTCGATCCTTCCCGCGAATATATCAGCGCACTTACGAAACCCCATACTTAGAAGCCGTTTCAAAACCTCATGGAACTTATTGAGTTGTTTAGCCGCATCCAGGAGGAGGGCGATGGGTGTGGGCGCAGGAATTGGGGACGGACGGGCCAAGTCTCAGCCCCGCAGGGGCGTGATATCCATAGCCGGGGGCCACGCCCCCGGAAACCGCGCCCCCTCACCCCCGGCCCCCTCTCCCCGCTGGCGGGGAGAGGGGTGCCGAAGGCGGGGTGTGGGGTCTTGTCCGGGGGTTTCACCCCCGGCTACTGAGATTGCTGCCCTCCGGGGAGCCGGCCAGCCCCGCCCTCTTGCTTGCCACCCGGATTTGCCGAGGGCTTGCCTAACCACGGTCAACGAACCTCGTTTCAATCGGCTACAAAGGGTTTTGAAATAGCTTCTAGTTTCGCCCACGCGCTTCGACTCCGGCTGAGGTGGCGCAGAGAACGGGGCGCTCCCCCGGGGCGTTCCTGTCCGTCCGTTCACCATAAACGAAACTCTTTGCGGGTTGGCTCCCCACACTCAATCCTCGAGAGGCTAAGGGGCGACCCGCGCTGATTGCCAGGCCACCATCTGCCAGCGGCCCTCTTGCTTCGCGTAGACGTCCAGGTAACAAATCGTAAAACTCTGCTCTTCGCCATGGGTTTTGATTTTAATTGAGGCGCGGCCGGTTACCACGGCAGCCTGGTCGAAAATCCGAACCCGAACGTCACCACCGGGAGTGATGGATTCATACTTGAAGTCGCCGGAGCCGAGAACTCCGATGAGCTCGGCTTTTGTTTGCTGCAACCCGTTGGCGTGCGTATAGATCAAGTCATCCGAGAGGATGCGATCGAGCGTGGCTACGTCAACTTGCTCCATCGCCCGAAAGCGTTGTCGCTCGAGTTCTCGGATGTCGCTTTCACCCTCTGGCGTCATGCGCGTCTTGGCGAGCAGCAACAGGCAAACGAACGAAATCATGACAAGAAAAATTCTCTTCACAGCTTCCTCCTGTATTTCTGCCTTGAATCCTCACGCAACAAGAACCGGCGTCAAACCCGCAGGAAAAAATCAACCCGCGCCTGCATATTGAAATCACAAGCGGATTAAAGTGTACACCGGCGGCCAGAGAACCAGTAAGTAGGTTTCCGCCCTGCTTAGGATTGCGCCAAAGTCGGGGGAAAAGCGGCTCCGCCGCCTGATGTGCGGAAAGCCTATGGCTTTCCAGCGCAGACCGCATTCCTTCTCCCCTCGGCTCGGCTGGAAGGCTGAGCCTTCCAGCCGAGCCGAGGGGACTAGTCAGGGGGAATCTCTCGGAAAGGCGAAGCCCTTCCGCACATCAGGCGGCAGAGCCCCATTGGGATGTTGCCTTTTGGGGACTTTGACGCGACCCTACGCCCTGCTCCACCCGGAGCGGCCCCGTCTGGCCCTGAAAACTGAAAGCCTTGAACGCAGCTTCGCCGCAGGGTATATTGCTGCTTAGCCTGAAATCCAAATGAGGACCAGGCACAAGAGGCCCATGGCCTCATGAAGATTGCGCAGGCAAATTTGCTTCCCTCCTTCGCAGGCCGAGAGGGCGGAAGAGTAATCCATCAGGAGCTGACCATGTTCAAGTCACGGAGCATTTGTGTAACTACCGTTGGGCTCGGGGGTGTCTTCTTTCTGGGCTCACTTCTTACCCTCGGGTTGATGACACGGATGATCGTGGGCGTCTCAGCCCAGCCTGCGCGGGGTCCCTCGCAAAGCGAGTCGACCGCGCCATCTTCAATCCCTGCCTCCAGTCTCATCAACACTCAAGATCTTGCCAAAATCCTCCAATCACCCCCAAAGGAGAGGCCGCTCCTCATTCATGTTGGGTTCCGACTTCCTTATACCCAGGGCCATATTCCGGCCTCTGAATACTTCGGTCCGGCCGTGAACCCGACAGTGGTGCAACAGTTGCGGACGCATGTGGAAGGGCTCCCTCGAAACAAATTCATCGTTATCTATTGTGGATGCTGTCCCTGGAGCCATTGCCCCAATATAAGGCCGGCCTATGAAGCTTTGCACAGCCTGGGTTTCACAAAGCTGAAAGCGCTTTACATCCCTGACAATTTGGGGACGGACTGGGTGAATAAAGGATATCCAATTGAAAAGGGTGAATAGCGATTCCCCGCCCTGTGTAAGTTTTGGATGGTGTAGCGCCCCGATTCGTCGGGGCACGCGCCGGGCTAAAACCCGGCGCTGGAGTTTGGACGTTAGGAATGCAATGCTTTAGCCAGGAATGGTGGCGCCATCCTAGGCACGTCGGTCATTTCGAGCGGAGCCTTGGACCGAATGGTCCAGGGCGGAGCGAGCAATCTCGCTCTGAGTGGTTTCAAGACAATGCGAGGCTCCTCGTCGGCCGTCGGCTGACGGACTCCTCGGAATGACAAACGAAGCGGTTTTTCCCGCCGCCTGTAAAGCCGCTACGTGCTTTCATACGACATCTTGCGAAAAGGGATGGATTTGAAGCGCTTCAAGGAAAACGCAGGGATAATCGTAGCCCTCACAGCCGCCTTCTGCGCCGCCTTCCTTTTTGGCGGTCTCCAGCGGGCGATCTTCATCGCGGTCTGCCTGGCAAGCGTTTGGCTGTTTTTGAAAACGCTTTATCGGCGGCTTTTTTCGATATTCCCCAAGCATGGAGACCTTCCGCACGACAACATTCCCAAACGGCTTTGGCGTGTTTTTGTAGAAGTCATCTTGCAATATCGCGTAGTGCGCGAGCGGCCCCTGGTGGGCATACTGCACGCTGTCGTGCTGTGGGGATTTTTCGCCTTCGCCTGGGTCAGCGCCCAACACCTCCTCCTGGGCCTGCGCGGACTCTCGAAAGCCCCTGAGACACGAAGCTGGTATGGCGCGTTTGTCGCCGTGTGGGCTCTGGCGGTGCTGGTGGCCATGATCGGCCTGTCGTTTCGACGATTTGTCCTAAGACCCAAGCCCCTGGGAAAACTCTCCGTCACCTCCGGCATTGTGGCCTTCCTCATCTCGGCCCTCATGGTGACGTACTTGTTGGGTTGGGGAGTCTTTCCGGTCGGAAGCATGGCTTGGAAAGCGAATTGGTGGGCGCATACTATTACGTTTTTTGCGCTCCTCGATGTGATCCCGTTATCAAAGCATCTGCACCTGGTTCTTGCCCCCATCACCATATTCCTGGGCTCCGAGACCACTAGCTCGATACGCGCCCTGCGGGAAGAAGGCGAAGACCTGGGGCTTATTCACTTCCAGGACCTTGGCCGAAAGGACGTTCTGGACGTCAATGCTTGCGTCGAGTGCGGCCGCTGCACCCAGTTCTGTCCGGCTAACCTGGCAGGAGGATCGCTGAGCCCGAAGGAAGTCATTCTCGATCTGCAAAAAGGCCTGCCGGGTGGCGGCAAGCTTGTGGCAGGAACCGCCGCGGAGAAAGACCAGGGGAAGGTTTTCGTTTCGGAGGAAGACCTCTTCCAATGCTTATCCTGCGGCGCCTGCGAGTACGTGTGTCCAGTGGGCATCGAGCACGTGGGAAGAAAAATCCTCGACCTCCGGCGCGGACTTGTAAGCGAGGGCCGCGTCAACAACGGCAAGGTAGTCCAGCTCTTTACAACTATGGAGCGTGCCCCGCACAATCCCTGGGGCCTGGCCCACGACACACGGCAAAATCTCCTCACCGCGAAGCAATTTCCCATTTTCGACGGCCGCCAGGAATGGCTCTTCTGGCTGGGCTGCGGATTGAGTTTCGATCCCCATGGCCAGGCGGTCGCGGCTGCCATGAAGCAGATTCTCGATGCCGCCTCCCTTTCCTGGGGCGTGCTTCCTCGCGAAACCTGTTGCGGCGAGCCGGCGCGGCGCGCGGGCAACGAGTACCTTTTCCTGCAACTTTCTGAAAAGCTTATTGAGACATTTGCAAATGCCCAGGTGAAGAATATCGTTTCCTGCTGTCCGCACTGCACCACGATGTTGGATAAGGACTACCGGCAAATCCCGGCTTGCGCGCAACTCGACATCCGGGTCATGCACCATACGGAACTCATTGCGGAACTGCTCCCCCAACTATCCCTGCATCCATCCGTCTTGCGGGCGACTTATCATGATCCTTGCTACCTTGCCCGGGGCCGGGGCGTCACCGCAGCGCCTCGCAAAACCCTTCGCTCCTGCGGCCTCTCGCTCGCGGAAGCAGCGCGCCATGGCCAAAACACGCAATGCTGCGGAGCCGGCGGTGCGCAGCTTTTTATCTCTGACGACCAGCGGGATCAGGCGAAACAACGGGTGAGCGAACTTCGATTCGCCCAGCTCGTCGAAACCAAAGCCTCGACGGTGGTGGTGGCTTGCCCCTACTGTCCCATCATGCTTCGCGACGCCGCCAACCACGCCAACCGCGACGACCTCGAAATACTTGACGTCGCCGAAATCGTCGCCAAGCACCTCCGCCCAAAGCCGCCTGAGGAGCCTAAGCGGCAATGAAAATAACTGCCCTGAATCGTGCTTGCTGCCTGCTGACATGCACGTGCATGTCCGATAGAATGTAATCATGAGAACAACCATCGAGCTGAAACCTGAGCACCGGAGTCGCCTGTTAGCCATGGCAGCCAGAAGAGGCGAGAAAGGCTTCTCTAACGTTCTCGGGGAGGCAGTCGACGCGTACCTCAACCCCCAAACCGGCTGGGAACGCCGCCGCCAGAAGGCCCTCGCCCTTCAGGGCTGCCTGAAGGCCGGAGAAGCCAGGAAACTTGGAGAGGTGGCTGCTGCCTTGCGCAAGGACTGGCGATGATCGTTGCGGACACCGACGTACTGATCGACTTCCTTGAAGGTCGGCAACCCGGGGCTCAAGCGGTGGCTGGCGCCCTGGCCGCAGGCCGGCTGCAAACCACAGTCATCAGTTGCGTTGAGCTATTCTCCGGGGCCCGGCAGTCCCGTCAACGCAAGGCCCTCCAGACTCTCCTTGACAGTATCCCTACCCTGCCGCTCGACCCCAACGCCGCCTTAAAGGCCGCAGAAACACGTCTGGAACTCGACCGCCATGGCATTGCAATCGGGATGGCAGACAGCCTGATCGCCGGAATTGTGCTTCTCCATGCGGCGAGCCTGCTCACTCGCAACCGGCGGCACTTCGAACGCGTGCCCCGCCTGTCCCTACTGGACCTGATCGCCTGAAAAAACTGAGATCTGTAGGGGGACGGCTTGCCGTCCTCCGTATGCTATATCGTTCTACTGACCAGGGAAGGGCAAGCCCTGCCCCTACCTGCCAAGCCGGTCAGCCACGGGCCCCTACATATGGGGGCGTCCATTTCGGCAAGGCCCTGCATTTTGTGGTTTTTCGCTTTACTTCCTCTTCCTTTCGTGCTAACTATGCTCTGAAGTTATTGGGGATGCTCGCATCTGCCTTTGCCTTCGCGCCAGAAGGTTGGTCTGGGCTGGAGGGAGTGCGGTGTGTGCCGCAGTACCATTACCATATCTGGCGACAAACTCCGTGGGCAGGTCCGCGTGGGCGAGATGCGTAGCCGAGCTTAGAGCGCAGAGCATTGCATTGGTCTCTGTTTAGACGCGAGCGTGGGTTTGCACCTCCCTGGAAAGACCAGAGGGAAGGGGTGTAACTTGTATAAACTGAAGAAACTCGAACTGCTCGGCTTCAAGTCATTCGGAGACCGCTCGCGGCTCGAATTCACGGATGGGGTAGCCGCCATTGTGGGACCGAACGGCTGCGGCAAATCGAATCTTTCGGACGCCGTCTCCTGGGTGCTCGGAGAGCAGAGCGCGAGAAGCCTGCGCGGCGAGCGGATGGCAGACGTCATCTTTAACGGCACAGGCACAAGGCCTCCGACGAGCATGGCGGAAGTCACCTTGACGCTCGTCAACCCGGAGTACAACGAGGCCGGCTTTCCGGAGGAAGAGAAAGAACCACCGCAAGTGGAAGTGCAAGATCCTGAAGTTGGGGCAGGCGACCACGATGACGAGCGTGGGCAGAGCCGTCCGCCGAAGCTTCACCATCGCGCTGGAGAGATCGCGGTTACGCGCCGGCTGTTTCGCTCCGGTGAGAGCGAGTATTTGATCAACGGCCAAGTCTGCCGCCTGCGCGACATCCAAGACTTGTTCATGGGCACCGGGCTGGGCCCAGAATCCTACGCTATCATCGAGCAGGGGCGAATCGGGCAGGTCCTCAGTTCCCGGCCATCGGATCGGCGCCTGATCCTGGAAGAGGCGGCGGGGATTTCCAAATTCAAGACGCGCAAGCGGCTGGCGGAGGCCAAGCTGGAATCTTCGCGGCAGAACCTGGCCCGCATCACCGACATCCTGGAAGAAGTCAGCAAACAGGTGAACTCCCTGAAGCGCCAGGCCTCCAAGGCGCGCCGCTACAAGGAATTGCACGATGAGCTGCGCGCCCGGCTGAAGGCGGTCCTCACCTCGCGTTGGGCGGTCCTGGAAGCGGAATGCGCACGACTGGGGGGAGAAGTGGCCCAAGCGCAGGAAGCGTGCGGACTCGCGTCGCAGCGGCTCGAAGCTCTGGAGCAGGAACAAAAGGCCGCCACGCAGAAGCACGAGGAATGGGAGCGCCAGCTCACGCAATTGCGAGAGCAGATCTCGCAGACTGGCCTGGAGCGCGAGCGGTTGCTGGCGCGCTGCGAACAAGCTCGCCAGCAGGCGGCCAGCCTCGAGGCGCGGGCTGCGGACGCAGCTCGTGAAGGCGCCGGTTTTCAGGCCCAACTGACTTCACTGGAACAGCAAAGCCAGGAAAGGACCCTCCAGCTCGAACAGGTCCAGCAGGATTGGACGGCTGCGCAAGAAGCGCTGGCGCAACTGCTCTCGCGCCAGGACTCGTTAAGCGCCCAGGTGGCGGCAGCGGAGGATCAGGTGGAGGCTTGCCGCCAAGCGATGCTCGCCGCCGTGAGCCAAGCGGCGGAGCTTCGCAACCAGCTTGTGCAGGCCGAGGAAGCGAGCCTGGCGCTCTCCCGGCAAGCGACGCGCCTCGCGTCCGAGAAGCAGCGCGTCGAGCAGGAAAACCAGCAGTGGGCGGCCGAGCTGGAAGCTTCAATCGCCGCACAGCAACAAGACTCGAGTTCGCTGGCAGAGTTGGCGCGGGCGCTGAGCGAAACCGCGGCGGGGCTCGAGCAGGCGCGGGGCGAGGAAGCTTTCGGGCGCTCGGCTCTCGAAACGCTTCGCCGCGAACACTCCGCCGCCCTGGCGCGGAAGCAGGCGCTGGAGGAATCCCTGGCCCGTCACGCCTACAGCACAGAGAGTGTGCGGCGGCTGCTCGCGGGGGAAATCCCCATAAACGGGCATCGGTTCCGTCCCCTCGGCGTGCTCGCCGACTTTGTGGAAGTCTCGCCGGGCTACGAAGAAGTGGTGGAAGACTTCCTCAAGCTCGAACTCGAGTGTGTGGTGGTGGAACAACACGAGCAGGCCCGCTCCGGCATCGCGCTGCTGCGCGAGGAAGGAAGAGGGCGGTCCACCTTTTTCGTCACGCATATTTCCGCGCCTGACAATGCCCACGGGCAAGTTCACACTGAAGTCCTTGCCGAGGCCGGGGTGGTTGCCCCGGTCCGAGAGTTGATAACTTTCCAGAAATCTCTGGGTTTGAATGGCGACCTGGGGTTGCCGGCGCTGGCCCATGCTTATCTGGTCGAGGACGCCGCCACGGCCGAGCGGCTGGCAGGCGCCTACCCTGAATACCACTTCCTGACTCGGACCGGTGAGCACTATCAGCATCGGCTGGTGTCCGGGGGCAAAGGCTCGAGCGCGGGGCCTCTGGCCATGCGGCGCGACTTCCGACAACTCGAGCGTCGGACCGCCGAACTGGAAGACAAGATCCAAGCTCAGGAAGCGGCTTTGGCGGAGGTTGCCAACCGCGTGACGCAGCTCGCCAAGAGCCACGAGAACCTGGCTGCGGCCAAGCAGGAAGCGGAAAAGAGAGCCGTGGTCGCAGACGAGAAATTGCGCCAGACGCGAGATTCTCTCGAGCGTGCGCGCGCGCAGCTCAAGATCCTCCAGTCCGAAGCCTCGGTGCTCGAACGCGACCTTGCCTGCGCAGAGGAACGGAAAGCCGGCCTGCGCTCGGAACTCGAGGCGGCAGGAAACGAAAAGGCGCGGCGCGAGGAAGCCATCACCGAGTCAAGCCGGGCGCTCCGCGAGCTTCGCGCGGACCTGGAACGTCTTGCGCAGGAGCTGGCGGAAGCAAGCGCCCGCAGCAGCGCGCTCGAGGAAAGGACACACGCCGCCGGCGCCGAAGTGGCGCGCCTGCAAGGCATGTGCGAGGACGTACGGATCCGCATGGCGCGCCTCGAGCAGCAATCGGCGAGCTGGCGCGAGCAACAGCAGCATCTGGTGGAAGAGGGCGAGGCCAATACGGTTCGCCTGCGCGAGCTCGAGGCCGGACTCGAAACGGTGCGAGGGGAGCTCCAGCGCCTCGAGGAGACATCCCTGGCGGCGGAGGCCCAGCGCGATGCGCTTAGCCCGCAAGTGGACGCCGCGCGAGCCGAACTCGAGACGGACCGCGCCCGGCGTTCAGAAGCCGAGGTGGCGTTTGCCCGGGCGGACTCCGACCGCGCCCACCAGGCGCAACAATGCCGCGAAGAACTGCACGCTGAACCTTCGGCAGTGCTGGCTGAATTAGTCCCCGAGTCCGTGTTGGCGGGCGAGACTTTGCAGGCGGCGGAAGAAGAGGCTCGCCAGCTCAAGACCCGCCTCGAGAACCTGGGGCCGGTCAACATGATGGCCCTCGAAGAACTCCAGGAAGCCGAGGAGCGGCTGACCTTCCTCGATACCCAGCGCCAGGACCTGCTGGCCTCGATTGAGGACACAACCCAGGCGATTCGTGAAATCGACCAGGTCTCGCGCCAGCAATTCCTCGAGGCGTTCCAGGCGATCAACGGATATTTCGCCGAGACTTTCCGCACTCTATTTGGCGGGGGAGTGGGCGAGATGCGATTGACGGATGAATTGGACCCTGACAGCGGCATCGACATCGCCGCCCAGCCTCCCGGCAAGCGCCTTCAGAATGTGCTGTTGCTTTCGGGAGGAGAGAAAGCGCTGGCCGCTCTGGCGTTGCTCATCGCCATCTTCCGCTACACCCCAAGTCCCTTTTGCATGCTGGACGAAGTGGATGCTCCGCTCGATGAGTCGAACATCGAACGCTTCAGCCGCATGGTCGAGCAGATGAGCCGGCACACGCAGTTCATTCTGATTACCCACAGTAAACGGACCATGGAAGCGGCCCGCGTGATGTACGGAGTCACCATGGAGGAACCGGGCGTGTCCAAGCTGGTCTCCGTCCGATTCGATGCGCTCCAGGCTGAGCCGCTGGCAGTGGCGTAAGAGCAGCGGCGAGTGACGAGTGACGAGCAAGAGTCAGAAGAGCAGTAGGCAGTAACGATTTCACGGGCCATGAAGCGAGCGAGTAGCGGAGACCGCCCGTCGGCTGACGGGTCCGCGTCTCTTCCATGCCAGGGGTCATCCCGTGCCACCGAATAACCCTCGTCAACGAAGAGCCGCAGACCGCAAAGCCGGCGGTCTGCGCTACGGGTGGTGGTCCGTGCTATTTGCTGCGGTTTGATCCTCGACCGCGTGAGGATGCCCTCCGATCCGCGCGCACGAATTTGATCGCTCCATCACGGGGCCGAAAAGACGCGGACCACAAAAGCGGTGGTCCGCGCTACCCGCTTCCGGTCGCGACCCAACATCCAGCACCAGCCTTTAGAACTACTTTGTTTTCATCGTCTTCTTTTTTTTCGTTGACAACTTTTACCGATGCTTTAGAATGGCGGATGCCCTGAGCCAATGACATGCAAATAAATCGACAATCTGTGATCACGCAGACCAGATTGCCCAGCGCGAGGCTTTTCTCTCGCGGCAAGGTCCGAGATGTTTATGAGGCCAGGCCGGGGCAGCTTCTCATCGTTGCGACAGACCGCCTGTCGGCTTTCGACGTGGTGATGGGAGAAGGCATTCCGGGCAAAGGCTGGGTTCTGACGCAGCTCTCGTGCTTCTGGTTCGAGATGTTCGGGAAGTCCTTCCCCAACCACTTCCTGAGCTCCAAGCTGGAGGATTACCCCTGCGAGCTTCAGCCGTACGCCGACCAATTGGAAGGCCGGTCCATGCTGGTGCGCAAGGCCGAACCTTTCCCCATCGAGTGCGTTGTCCGGGGATACCTGGCGGGCTCAGGGCTCAAGGAATATCGCGCCAGCGGAACAGTTTGCGGCATCAAGCTGCCGGCGGGACTAAGCGAGGGGTCCAAATTCGACCAGCCGATTTTCACCCCGGCCACCAAAGCCTTGACCGACCACGACGAAAACATCACCTGGGAGGAGACGGTTTCGCGAGTGGGGAGAGAAACCGCCCAGAAACTGCGCGACTACAGCCTGGATCTCTATTCGAAAGCCAGAGACTACGCGGCGGGACGAGGCATCATCATCGCTGACACCAAGTTCGAATGGGGCCGGAATGGAAATGACATCATCCTGATCGACGAAGTCCTGACCCCGGACTCCTCTCGCTTCTGGCCTCAGCAGGGCTACCAGCCGGGCAAACCCCAGCCTTCGTTCGACAAACAGTTCGTTCGCGATTACCTCGAATCTCTACCGTGGAACAAACAACCTCCCCCACCTCCCCTTCCGCCTGATGTGGTGGAGAAAACCAGTGAAAAATACCGGCAGGCTTATAGTCTCCTGACGGGGCGGAATCCTAATTGAAACAGTCCCGCGGGCGCGGGAGCGCGCTGGAGAATATGGGTGCATGGAACTGGCTCGACTGGACTTTTGCCATCATCGTAGCAGTCTCAGTGATTGCGGCGGTCATCAAAGGCTTCGTGCGGGAGCTGATCTCCCTGGCTTCCCTGGTGGTCGGACTGGTGGTGGCAGCGATGGGATACCCGAGGGCCGCCCTCTGGTTCGAGGATCTGACCAAGTCGCACGAGATCGCTCTGGGCCTGGGTTTTCTGGTCCTGTTTCTGGGAACTTTGCTGCTGGGCAGCTTGTTTTCGCTGCTGGCGCGGAAGCTGATTAAGACCGCCGGGATTCAATGGGTCGACCGCTTCCTGGGGGCGGTTTTCGGCCTGGTGCGTGGGGTGCTTGTGGATTGCATTCTCCTCCTGGTTCTGCTCGCGTTTGCAATTAAACCGGGAGCGGTGCAGCAATCCTCCCTGGCCCCTTACGTCACCACCGGATCGAACATGATATCTCTGGCCATGCCGGCCAACGTCAAGGCGCAGTTTCGCCTGGGGCTCGAGAAGCTCCGAGAGGCGCTGATTCAGAACGATAAGAAAGCTATTAAGCATTAGCGGGATGCTGGAAAACCCTTGGGTCATGTCATTCTGAGCGCAGCGAAGAATCTCGGCAGTTGTAAAATCCAGCAACTGAAGAGATCCTTCGTCGTCCCGATCAGATCGGGACTCCTCAGGATGACAGTCCAGGGGGGTTCTTCAACAACCGGTTAGTCCTTGGCAATGCTAGTCCCCGGCAGGCAGGAAGGCTGGCGGGGAGGCTGAGGACATTTCCTTCGATGTTCGAAGTTGGTTCGTGAAGCAAACGGAGCAAATACTTTCGCACTGGAGCGCTGCCGTGAAAGACCAGCTAGAAGCCCTCATCAACCGCATGATTGATAATGGAATTCGATTCCCCGAAGCCGTCGGCGAATTCGAAAAGCGATTCATCCAACGCGTACTCGAAAAGAACGGCGGAAACCAGTCAAAGACCGCCGAGGTGCTGGGGATCCACCGCAACACTCTGAGCCGAAAAAGAGAAGAGCTGGGGTTGGATCACCAGCCCAAGCGGCCTAAACGTCCCCACCGATAAATCAAGACATATTAACTGTTGCGGCAATACCTCTCTGCTATCCGTTTATAACCCTATATCCCTGCCCTGGAAAAAGGAAGCTCAATCTGGTCTGAAAGTGGTTGTGCCGAAGGCACCTTGGAGTGCGGTATCCGTCGGGCGACGGATCGGAATGATCCGTCAGTGGACGGATCGGAATGATCCGTCGGGCGACGGACAGCTACCGCCGTTTCGCCGGGATTTCAAGGCGGTCCCGCATGGCGGGACCGCACTGCAAGGCGCTTCGCGCATTTTCATGGTTTCTGGGTGCCCGTCAGGCGATGGGGATGAGCGAATGCCATGAGAATGTCCTGTCATTCCGATCCGTCAACCGACGGAGAGGAATCTCGCTCTGAGTGTTTTCGACGCGCTGCGAGATTCCTGGCCGCCTGCGCGGGCTGGCGCTTACCGGCGCTCCTGCTGGGAGCGGAATTTTTCCAGGAGAGCTTCCACTTCGGAGCCGCCTTCGTCGATCCGGTCGACCACCCTCCAAAACCTCTCCTCCTCTTCCAGCTCGCGCTGCTCCTTCCGGGACTGGCGCGAGATAAAATGGAATTTGCTCTTTCCGCCGCTGCGGATTTTCAGCAAGGCGCGCAACTGCCGCTCGACCTCGGCGAGAAGCTGGATGCGGCTGCGGAAGAGCCGGGTCTCATCCAGAAGTAGCGTCATGACCCCGAAGGCTCGCATTTGCGTTTCGTCGACGCTCAGGCTCTCCACCTCGGGGCCAGAGCTCAAAGCCTGGCGCAGGGCCTCCGCCTCCCAGCCCGCCGCAGCCTTGTACAGGCGAAGCCGGCGCCAGAGGGCCCTCGCCAGCCGCTGCACCACCTCGTACTCGGGCAAATTCTTAGGGACGAAGGCGCGCTCGATCAGCCCCGCCAAGGCTTTGAACTCCGCGGGATCCTCGCCCAACGCCGCCATACTCTCCTCCAGCGAGCACACGCCCGCGCCCAGGCCGTGCTTCAGGGTATGATAGCGCCGGCGGAAGTCCGCTTCGCGCATCACCAGCCCGGCCTCACGGGCGCGTAAGTAGTTTTCATGCATCAGGGCGGGGGAGACAGCAATTCCTGTCTTTTTGTGCTTGGGCATTTCATCCTCATGCGACAACTCACATAGGCTACCACTGCCCCTGCCTGGTGTCAAGAACAAAGTGCGAGGGGGGCCTGTCCCAGTTTGGCTCACAGTGCTACCCTTTATGCCAGGACCCTGGACATTTGGCGGTCTTGACGCTTGCTTGCGAAGAGCCAGGAAGTAAGGTATCGACATAGTGGCGTTTTGCTGGCGCGTCGTGGGTGCAACCCGCCGGCTGGCGGATGCTTGCTCCAGGCCTGCCACAAGGGCAGCCTCTACATCGCGATTTTTTCACACCTTCTCAGTGAGCAGGGGAGTCGGTGAGCTAGGTTTCCCCCTTGATAAAAAGCCCATGTGTTTGTTCTTGCCGCGATTGTGAACTTGTGCTATGTTCGTCGGCGGTAGTGAGATCTCTCCGTCAAGGTGGTGATAGAGGCCCGCATTGACGCCCTCTCTTGGAGGGAGGTATGGACAATTATCCAGGAGACGGAAGTGCGAATGCGCAAGTGTCTTACGCTTGTCTGAATGCGCTTTCCGACGAGGACTTGATTGAGAAGCTAGCCAGGGGATGCCACGATTCCCTGGCGGTTCTATTTGACCGCTATCACGGTCTGGTCCTTGGTATCGCCGCGACCGTGCTGCGCGATTCTGTCGAGGCTGAAGATGTCTTGCAGACGGTATTTCTGGAAATCTATCGAGTGGCAGGTTTGTTTGACCGGTCGAAAGGCAAGGCCAAGGCGTGGCTCATCCGCTACGCTTATCACCGCAGTCTCGACCGGCGCCGTCAGCTCAAGCTCCGAGGGTTCTATGATTCTGCCGACGGCAAAGAAATGGAGCGGCGTACCGCCGAGAATTCCACCGGCGTCCCGCAGAAGGGCTGGAACAGTTTCGAATTGAGCCGAATGTTGGAAGAAGGATTTGAGGCCCTCACGGCAGATCAACGCACAACCTTGCACCTGGCCTTTTTTGAAGGACGGAGCATGCGGGAAATTGCCGAGCGGCTGGGAGCGACCTTTGCCAATGTCCGGCACCATTATTACCGAGGGCTACAGAAACTCCGGCTTCTGACGAATGGGCGGATTGCACCATCGAAAACCGGCTCCTCCGCGGAATTTGTGGGCGAGAGAACGGGGAAGGAGCGGAGGAGCATAGACCGAGAGACTCGTTGTGGAAATGACGCGCCCACAGCGACGGCGGCGGGTTCACATTCATCAAAACTACCCCTTGGTTCGTCGCAACAGGCCCATGCCAGCGGAGGCACAAGAGACCTGCTTGTGCCCTGACTCGCAGCCTGTGCGACGGTCAGAATTGAGGGTCAGAAAAAACCATCGTTTTCACACCTTCAAAGCCACCGAAGTCGCGCCCTATCACAGGCCTGGCAGCCTGCCTGAGCCAAAATCTACCGACAAATTCTGCTGAGGAACCCGAAAACCGAAGGGCGCTCCGAAAAGGAGTCTTGCTATGTTGAATCACGACCGCTACAAGGGTCTCTGTGAGATAGGGGCGGACTCGCCAGCATCGCCGGAAGATTTGGCGAGCCTGCTCTCCCACATCGTGGAGTGTGAACCTTGCCGGGAGGCCTATGAGAGATCGTTGCTGGCAACGGAAAAGAGTTTAGACAACCCGGTCCTTATTCCCAATTTGGAGCATAATAACCGGTACCGAAGCCGATTCCTAGCGAGAGCCAGGGCCGAGGGCCTCCAATTCTCAAGCGAGATTGAAAGGAAGGAATCTCCAACCGCAAGAGTTCATTATCTCTTGTGGAAGCCTCAGTACGTCCTTGGAACGGCCGTGGCGCTCCTAATCATCCTCTTGGGAGTTGGGACTTATCACTGGAAGAGCCGTCAAAACGACACTGTTGCCAAGCTCGACGAGCTTCGTGCGAAAAACGCGGAGCTGCAACGGATGAACGGCCAGCTCAAGGTGGAGTTGAGCTCGGCAGACGTGCAGCGGGAAGCCATTGACAGGAAATTCTCCGAGTTGACAAATGAAATAGCTGCGGAGCAGCGCGACCGGTCGGCCACGTTGGCGCGCATGGAAGACCTTCAACTGCGGTTGAACCAAGCCAAGGCAGACATCCAGAACTTGACTCTGTCGGCAGAAGAACAAAAAGCAATGAACGCGCGGTCGCAGCAGCAAGCGCAACGCGTTGCTCAGATGACTGACGAGATCCAGAGCCTGCGAATTCTCCTCAGCGACGACCAAGCCACCTTGGCCGCACGAGACACTGAGATCGACAAATTGACCGCCGAATTGAAGGCCCAGACGAGCTTACTGGATCGTGAGAACCGATTACTCGCCGCCGACCGCGACGTACGCGAACTGATGGGTGCACGAACCCTCCATATTATCGACATCCATGATGCGAATGCCGAAGGCAAGGACACGAAAGCGTTTGGGCGGGTCTTCTACACGGAGGGTAAGTCCCTCATTTTCTACGCCTTCGACTTGGATCATCCGAGAGTCTCCAATGCTGAGGTTTCTTTTGTGGGCTGGGGAGCGAGCGCGAATGCGCGGGACTCCCTCAGGGTATTGGGCATTTTTTATGTTGACGATGCCACCCAGCGGCGATGGGTGTTAAAAGTTGACGACCCAGAAATCCTGCGGGAAATCGACGCCGTCTTCGTGAGCGTGGAACCCTCTTCGCGTGCCGCCAAACGACCCACCGGACAGAAGCTCCTTTACGCCTACTTGAACACGCAGGCGAACCATCCCTGAAGCCCGCCATCCGGCGATAATGGCGGATGAAGATTGCAGGGGCATCCGTCGGCTGATGAACCCTGCGTCCCGACGCCCCGCCTGGACGCACCCAAGGGGTGGCCACTGGAGGGGCAACGCGTTCGCTCGCCCCTATTTAACGGGACTCAAGTTCCGTGACCCAGCCGCGCTCTCTCCTTACTCGATTCCCAAAACCGAATCTGCAAATTAATCCTATCTCCTGTGGGACAAAGCGAGGTCTTTGAGAGCACTCAACGAGGGAGGACGTCTCTCGCGGCACCGCGGAGCGGCAGCCGTTTGCAAATGAGCCGTGAAGGGAGGTAATTGTGCATCGAACGGCGAGATTTTGGAGTGTTCTTTGGGCAATCATAATGGTGGCTGGAACGGCGTCCAGCCAGAATCAGACCGCCACGTTGTCCGGTCGGATTACCGACCAGCAGGGTCGGGTCGTGCCGGGGGCTAGCGTGGAAGTAATGAATATCGATACTAACGTAGCCGCGAGGACCGAAAGCAACACGGCGGGTCTATACGTTGTGTCAAATCTTATTCCAGGATCCTATCGCATCGTGATCCGAAAACCAGGGTTTGCGGAGATTGTAAAGACGGGACTGACGTTTCATGTACAGGACGCCATTGAACAAAACTTCGAACTCAGGGTGGGTTCGCTCTCCCAGTCGGTCCAAGTCACCGCTGAGGCGCCGGTACTGCGCACGGGAGACCCCCAGGAGGGCCTCGTTATCGATAACCGGCGCATCATGGAACTGCCGCAATATAGCCGCGACCCGTTGGCTTTCGCGCAACTGGCACCCAACGTCAATGGCTCAGGTAATGAGGCCACTTACGGGGGCGACTTCCGCGTGAACGGCGGCCGCACCAACGAGGCGGAGTATTATCTGGACGGCCAAGCGATCACCACGGGCTATTTCCATAATATTCCGGCCTCC
>Ga0315282_10004612_pt1 | contig 23913 bp, 19 predicted proteins | sample YL17G07_20_MG_FD_203693 | JGI IMG/M metagenome (GOLD analysis project Ga0315282, IMG submission 203693) | Sediment microbial communities from Yellowstone Lake, YNP, Wyoming, USA - YL17G07_20 | ecosystem: Environmental > Aquatic > Freshwater > Lake > Sediment | place: USA: Wyoming | collected... | reverse complement strand
GGGGACATGGGAGACCTGAAGGGCTACTATGAGAACGGGACCCCGAGCCTTGTCCTAAAGGGCAAGATAATAGAGGGAAAAAACCTTCGCGTAGCTATTCCACCAGACCTCATTAAGGCGATCATGGCCAAGGAGGGTCCCAACCAAGTCGAGGTTATTGATCCCGCAACTGGACAATCTTACATCTTATATAGAGACCTCTACAATGTGAAAGAGCCGGTCATCCATATTCCAAAAGATATGACGAATAATTTTCAGATACATCAAGAAGTAGTAGCGAAGATCAAATCATTGCCCGTATGGGATTTTCTGGGCCAGCTGGAGGGCAAGACCTCGGAAGTGCTTGAGTTTAAGGAAATCAAATATAATGGCGATCCATTGGCTCCAGTTCTAGTAGCAAATCTTGGCGGTAAGGAGATCATCATCAAATCGTTCGAATACGACTACTACAAAGGAGATACCTACGTGGAGTTCCAGGTTAAGGATATAACCGGCAAAGTCAAGCAGTTCAGAGTTTATGATAACGGATTCGAGGAACCTCGCTTCGCGATAAAGGAGGGAAACAACTTCGATACGATCCAGGGCATCGATTACGACCCTAAGAGAGATTCCCTCAAGATAGAATATGACCACCGCATGGATAGGAAACCCATTACCAGTCTGCGCTTCATGGAACCGCCGGACAATATCGACCTCGATACGCGCAGGATTCCGGATGAAATGAGGCTCAGATGGAAGGAGGCGGTCGAGTCGGGGAAAAAAGATAAGATGGGCGAAGTCGGCGCAGAGGTTGGGGCGAAGATCGCCGAGAAGGAGTATAATGTAAAAGTTTCCCTAAGTGGAGATACACATGGACCTGGACCTGACGGCGAATTTATACATGATGGCGAGCCCTGCGTCCTTGAGGCCAAGTCCACGGCAGACAAGTCAAAGCTGGAAATACACCTCGGAGATGCAGCGGTTGAGGTTCGAGGCCGCAACAAGGCGGGAATTGCCGTATCCGTATACATCGACAAGGACACCGGCTTTTTTGAATACAAACATGATTTTATACCTAAGACCCAAGATAAAGGTGAAGAGTGTTGACTGAGGTTACTCCAGAGGCCACCGATAAGTTCGTTCAAAAGGTTAAGGAACTCCTTGAGTCGATAACCGGGAAGCCCTACAGGATCTCGAAACAGAACTTAGAAGGGAGCATCTGGAGAGTATACTTAGATAGAGAGAAACTTAGCCTCAGCGAGAGGCTTTCGGTGAATAGAGGCGCTAAAGGGGTAGAGGAGGAGAAAGATGGTACCATACAAGTTTATTCCGATAATTTCTACCATATAAATGACTGGGACGATGATTATGACTTCTACTTTAATGATACGGATGTCCTGCTGGACCGGAAGAACTGGGAGAAGTACAGGAGGGAAGTGCCACGCCTGATCGCCGAGCTGGAAGCTGCTGAGAGGATAGCGAATGAGCTGAATAAGAAGTATGACACCAAAATCACGCTCTGGTCGGGCGAGGAGCCATGCCTTGAGACGGGCTTCGATGCTAGGGACATAGGCGAGGATGAGAAGTTGCAGAAGATAGAGAAGCATGCGAGGGCTATGCTCAAGGCATGGGAACGTCGACGTAAATGGGTTGATACTGTGGGCGCGGAGATGTACAAGAAGACGGAGAGGAGCAGGATGAGGACGGTCAAATTCAGGAATGACGTGATCTCGCGGCTGCAGGATATCACGAAATCCGAGTACACCTCTGGATACAAGACAGTGCTTCTATCCGGGATTCTATGGTCCGTAGTGGGGACGTATTACACCAAGAAGGACTTCAACACCAACAGGGGGGTCTGGTACGTCAAGGAGACGAAGGAGGGCATAGCTATCTACTCTGACAACTTCGAGACCATCAACGCGAGGAGTGAGCTGGAGTACAACTCCATCAAGTTGATGGGTGGGGTCACGGCCGGCGATCTTGAAGCGCGGCTAAAAAGCGCTTTCACGTTCCATCACGAAGTTAACGAACGGGGATGGAACGTAGCCAGGCCGATCACGCAGCAGGAGGCCATGCAGTACGGCCGGAAGACCATCATAAGCCCCCAGCTCCTTGAGGATATAGCCAAGCAGGTCAGCAGGGAGTTCGCGGTGGATGTTCGGGTGATGAAGGATAAGCCTGTATTGATGACCGAATTCAAGACTAAAGGGCTAAAGCAGAATGACAAGCTCTACGAGATCGAGAGGCGGGCCAAAGCGTTGGTTGAAGCATGGCAGAGGATCAAGGAGGCGGCAAAAGAGGCGGAGGACACGAAAGCTTGAGCTCAACCTCGCTGTATGTCGAACGCGGTCCCTTATAAGGAGATAAGGATAAGCTCAAGCACCTTGCAGGAATAGAGCAGGGCGGAGGTACTTTCCTCGCGGACACAACACCCGACGATAAAGCCTCAGAATTAAGGGCGAGAATTGAAGGGGAGGGCAGGTCCCCCAACAGAGTCAAACGCCGGTATCCCTACTAACAAATGTCGATAATCAACTTTTCGATTGTCGCATTTATTGCAGTAAGATTATACTTATATGTTAACAAGATAATAACGCCGTAGATTAAGGATGTTCTGGAGAAGACCCAGATTCAGGCTTGCAGCGACAATCCTCGCCATCTGCCTGGCGGGTCTTCAGGTTTATCACGCTGAGGCACTATCGTTTACCTACTACAGCCACGCATCAGCCAACTTCGATGGTCAAGGCAATATGGGTGGATTCACGTTTTCAGGGACATATAGCTTCACATTGAGAAGTGGGACGAATTATGCCTTTGATGCATCTGGGAGTATCGCAGAAGCAAAGGCTTCAAATGCATTTCCGTCAATTAGCCCCCCATTCAAAATAACGTTTGAGGCGAATATAACCCAGCACATCAATTCCTCAAGGGCGCTTGAATTCGCGTATATCAGATTCGGTTCTTCCCCCAACAGTGAGGTAAGGCTCTACAGATCGGCTTCTGGGAAGCTGGCCGTCCAGTTGAACTCCTCCACTATTGAGACAAGTAAAAACATCCATATCAATAGTTGGCAATCAATTATGGTGCTCTATGATCCTTCTGTCCCAAAGATCGAGGTAGATGTCAATAGCTCGCAAGCATATTCCCAATCAGGCCCCTCGTCCTATCTTAACGGGTCCGTCGTCATTTACCTTGGCGTATTGGAGGTATCCAGCAAGTCCCCCGGCGAGGTGCTTTTGGACAACTTCGCTCTCTCCCTGTCACCACTTGTGGATAGCGACATGTCCATGTATAGCCCAGGCGATAGAGTTAACATACTTGGACACCAGTTCAGCTCCTCGACTGTCCAGCTGACCGTTAAAGATCCCAGCGGCAGTACGATAAAGAGCACGACTGTGTTACCGGACTCAAATGGGTTCTTCGCATCAAACCTAAATTTATCCTCTACCGCCGCCGGTGGGAAGTATGAGATCACCGCAACAGATGTGGCTTATGGTCAGGTGAAGTCTTCCTTCGGCGTCTGGAAATCCTCAAAGACTACCGTCCAAAGGACCGAGCACTTCACATTCTCCGGTGGGGGTGCGAGGGGCTCCTCTTCGCTTGCCATATGGGAGTACAAGGGAAGCACACGCATCCAGATCCTGACCCTAACGTCCTCAACGGATGGATCGTTCTCCATCGATACGGCACTTGGTGCGGGCGCTGACCTCGGGACGTATTCCTTCACCCTTAAGGGCACTGGCACGGCAGACTATCCCTATAGAGCCTTCTCGGATACCCTGACCCTGAATGTCACACAGGCAGTACTGAATGTCAAGATCACGACCGATAAATCCGCTTATAATCGAACCCAGAGCATGAGCATAAGTGCTCAGATCACATACCCCGATGGTTCTACGATTCCAGCGAGCTCCTCCGTCTCGCTCAATTTATACTTCAATCGCGGCTTGGTTACAAACAAGCAGATGACCTACAGCTCGTCGGGCAGCATGTGGACGTCATCGTACCTTTTCAGTTCCTCAGCGACCTTAGGGAATTATACGATAAATGTTGTAGCCTCAGATGCCTATGGCAACAAGGGCTCATCCAATCGCACGGTAAAGGTGCAGCCAGCAACACTTTCCATAACTATCAACGGCTTGAGAGAACGGTATCAGCGAACTGAAGCGATCAACCTGTCGGCATCGATAACATATCCCGATAGCTCTCCAGTTACATCGGGGAGCTTTAAGATGCGACTCAACTCCGGCAATTTAGTTCGGGAGAAACAGATACAGTATGATTCGGTCAGAGGGTTGTGGATAATCCCGAATGAGACCCCCTATGCCATCCTAGCTGACGAGACCACAGGCCCTTGGACGCTTACGATCGTGGGCTCCGACCTGCACGACAATCAGGGTGATAAGTCATCGGTTATAATAATAGATCGAGCCAAGATTAGCGTCCTCGATGCGGCCGTCAATGACACATATCCCCGGACTGGCATAATAGCACTCAAGATCAGAGCACTCTACCCTAGCGGTTCAGCCCTTTCCGCAGGTAGGGTCATGGCCGTGCTCTCCCTCTCTACTGGCCAGAAATACAATTTCGCACTTGACCACGCCACAGGGGGATCTAATTGGGTCGGTGAGGTGGTCTTGGGGAGAGACTTTGCCGTGGGCTATGCAACAATAAATCTAACTGCCTCCGATTCGTATCTGAATTCCGGCTCGTGGACGAGTGGCTTTACTATTACTCTCGCAACACTTAGAGTTAATGTGTCGCCCGAAAAGAAGGATATACAAATAGGCTTCGACTCTGTCACGTTGTTGGGGAACATAACCTACCCCGATGGCTCTCAGCTAACGGCGGGAAGCGTTCTAGCGACCATCGCGTCCGGAAATACCCAGGTGAACAGCCTGAACTTGACATACAGTCAGGGCGTGGGTTGGAGAGGCGTCTACACGCCGAGCATCTTCGATCCATCCGGGACTTATTATATCAGCATAACCGTTAGCGATGCGTACGGAAACAGCGGGCAGGAATCACTCAGCGTCAATGCCTCACAAACACTTCTCATAGTGGCCATCGGCCTAGTCCTCTTGGTCATAACCATCGGCCTTGTCTTATGGATTAGATCGCGGAGGGCATCGATGCCGCCTTCGTCGACGATCGGTCCGGAGTTGGCCTATGGTCCTCCGCTCATGTCCTTGCCATAGATCCAATATTCCTTTCCCAGTTCCAGAAAAGCCTCTGATTCCGTCCTTACCCTTTTCAACGTCTCAACCGCATCGCCTTTCTGTGCGCTCTCTCTGACATTGCTCGTTCCCGCGAGCAGGTCGACATAATATCTTCCGCTATTCACCTTTATCCATTGAAATTCTTCGTAGCTAGCAGCTAACTTCGCCAACATGTGCACTGCCACATCAAAGGGCCTGAAAGCACTTCTCTCGATCACATTTATGTAAACTCCCCTGCAGATCTCCCCCGCGTACTTCGATGTCGCAGGTTTGAAGCGCATAGGCGAGAACTTGACCCCAGGTAGGCCAATCCGATTCAGATCTCTCGTGAGGTTATCCTCTTCGATCCAAGGAGCACCTATGAGGTGGAATGGCGCTGTCGTGCCCCTCCCCTCCGAGATGTTGGTTCCCTCGAAGAGGCACATCCCGACGTAGAGCAACGATGTCTCAGGCGTGGGCATATTTGGCGATGGCGGAACCCAGCTGAATCCCGTCTCATCAAACCACATTTGCCTCTCCCATCCCCTCATCTCCACGACAACGAGCTCCACCTTGTATCCGTCCTCTTCGTTGATCAGCTTAGCCAATTCACCTGAGGTCAGACCATACCTAATGGGAACCTGTATGCTTCCAACGAAGGAGCTGAGCTCTTCCTCGAGCACTGGGCCCTCTGTCTGTATGCCGTTGATTGGATTGGGTCTATCGAGCACCATGAACCTTAAACCTTTCTCGGCTGCAGCTTCTATGCAAAGTCTCATCGTCGTCACATAGGTGTAGAATCTCGAACCAACATCCTGTAGATCATAGACGATCGCTTTGACTCCCTCGAGCATATCGTCCGTAGGTTTGCGCGTATCCCCATAGAGGCTATATATGATCGAATTGGCTCTCTCGTCTTTGGCATTAGGCACCCTCTCGCCTTCCATTGCAGCACCGTAGTATCCATGTTCTGGCGATAGTATGGCCACCCCAGCCTTCTCGCCCTTCAGCGATGTGATCCTTTCAACGGTAGGCTCAAGTTCGCTGGTAAGAGAGGTTTGATTGGCAACAAGCGCTATCCCCTTGCCCTTTAACATGCCCTTTTCGAGCCTATCCACCCCTAGGACCACGGGGCGACCGCTACTCTGCATCTTCTCCATATCACAACGTACCTAGTACAAGGGTGATGGCTAAATACACTGCGGTGCAGGTCACCGACTTTAACCATGAGAGCTCGTTCACTACTCTGGCCACAACGGCAAAGAGGAGCACTTGCCAGATTAGCGCAAAGTATCCCATTCCGCTGAAGAGCGTCGGAACCGACCCAGAGAAGAATCTTCTCGAGAAATATTGTCCCTCGGGGACATGCGTAACGTCGAACAAGACTTCAGCGGTAGTCATCAGATTCACTCGCCTTCCGCTACTATCGGTTATCCAATAGGATACATTCAGTGGAACCCTGAATACCATGATGTTCTGCCTAGACGATGGGTCGTATACCCACGAGGCCCATGTGGGCATCGTGCTGTTATCAGCTCCGGGGATCAGGTACATCAAATATAGAGGGAGATTATACTGTGCCTCAACTCCCTTAATCTTCAAATGAGCCAGACTTTCTTCAGGAATAGTTATCTTGAAGGTAGTAACAATACCTTGATCGAGCCTGTCAACGGGTTCCATTCCCTTCCCCTTAATCGAGGAGAAGTTGACCGATAGGGTTGTGCTGTTGATCAACTGCCCCGTTTGGTTCATAGTCTCGAATATGATTTGTTTCCCATCTATGCTTGTGGTATAGTTCACCATTAGTTCGAGATCCGTAGGACCATTGATCGTACTCGATTGTACATCTATCAGTGGAATAGTTGAGGCATTAAGAGGGACTGTGCAGTTGAATTCGACTGTCATCGTTGTATTCAGTTTGCCACTCGGGGTGTTCAATATTATGTTCGTCGTACCTCTACCCGATATATCTATGGGCGTCACAACGGGGGAACTCGCTACAATTACCAAGACGATTATCGACGTAACAATCGTTCTGCCTATGTTCGCGTAGAAGACCCCAATTGCCGTCTGCTTGGCCATCATCGTCCCCGAAAGGGCGCGCGTCAACAGAACCATTATGGCTAGGCCGATCACAATTGAAAGGCCGGTTGCGACGAATGCCCCACTGAAGTACCAATTAACGATGAAGTTCCTAACGCCCTCGATCTCAGTGGACTGAAAATTCGCTGGAATAGTCATCTTGTACTTAAAGATCAGATAATATTGGAGGTAACTGAGCCCAGTTAAGAGGCCCATGACGAAGAGCACTATTCCCCAATCGGGCGAATAGGCTATGTACCTCATCGCCCTGAATGGATCTGCGATGGTGAGCACAATCCTCTTGAGAGTCCTTGAGACATAGGGGGACTGCGCTTCCTTCTCAAGCTCTTCTTCTGATATCTCCAGGATTTCCTCCGTACTCTTTGACATAAGTCAACTCACCAAGCCATATCAGTTAGAACTTCTCTTAGATTTTCTCTTCTCAACTAAGAGCCTGTCGCCCTGGATCTTGACAAGGAGTTTCTCCTTGGGTTTAAATGGAAACGCCGAGTCGGTGACCAGGGTGGACGGAAGGTAGATCGTGTAAGCCTCGTATGCCCTTCCCCTTCCAACGTTCTTCTTAGCAATCGATAGTTTTGTCTCAGCCCTGTTGACCAAACGCCATACCTTCGTGCGTCAACGTCATCGTGCGCCAATTAAGTCTTCTGGATGCTGATACCGAACAGCTTATTATGTCATGCCTTGCCGCCCTCTCAGTTCTGCAGATGAAGGCAGCTGTCTTGATGTCTCCCAACGTCCTCCGCCTACTCGATGTCCCAATGCCTTCGATCGGGAAGGACGACGTTCTTATCAGAGTAGAGGCTTGTGGTATATGCGGTAGCGATGTCCATTACGTGAATGGCAGAAACCCTTGGTCCCTCTGCACACTGGGCAGAGACGAGAAGATGCCCTCGAACGTGATCCTGGGACACGAGGTTGCAGGAAGTGTTGTTTCCTCCGGTCCATCCCACGTAGGTGAGGGAGCGCGCGTTGGCGTCATCGCTTTCGAGTCATGCGGCAAATGCCCTTACTGCGTCTCGGGGCTGCACAATCTCTGCTCTGAGATGCTCCATATAGGACACGATGGAAGGTGGGGGTCAATAGCCTATACCCCAGGCGGCATGGCGGAGTTCTGTCCGGTCTGGGGTGATAAAGTGCGTCGTCTGACCGATACGATCTCTTACGAGGAAGCCACCCAGCTCGATGGCTTGGCAGTTGCAGTGCATGCGGTCAATAGAGTAAAACATCCTTTGGGCAAGGTCCTCGTGTTTGGCGCAGGCCCGATAGGCCTTATGGCCCTTCAAGTAGCAAAGGCGGGAGGTGCTGAAAGAGTTCTATGTGTTGATCAACGAGACAAACCACTTGAGGTTGCCCTTAATCTAGGAGCGGATGCTGCCATTTTATACGAAAAAGAGAAGTTAGCGAAGGATGTCCTCGACTTAACAGGAGGTCAAGGCGTTGATGCGGTGCTCGATACAGTAGGTTCCTCGGAGACCTTTAATCAAGGGATCAGGGCATTGAGGAGGGCAGGATGTCTGGTGTTACTCGCGGGTTTCGTTGAAACGACGACAATCGAGCTCGGGTCCTTCAGCGGCGAGAGAACGATAACCAGTTCGTGCAATAATCAATATCATGAATATAATGAAGCACTCGAATTTCTAGCCCACGGCGATGTCAAGGTCAAGCCATTCATAACCCATAGATTCAAGCTGGAAGAGGTCGAAGAAGCGTTCAGGGTGGCAGCGAACAAAGAGGAATATGACGCCATTAAGGTAATAGTTGCACCGTGAGCTGAATCAGAACCAGATGAAGACAGAGGGCCCTTTAAGAGGAACCGGATTACCGAGAATTTAGCTCTATATTGGGAAAATGACATGAGATTGGATATTTCCCGCGCCACTGTAATTAGAAAGACTTATATATTTTAGATATAATAAGAAAAAGGTTGGTATATAACCATTCTGAAGGAGATTGGTTAAGATAGGTTGAGATCACATGAGTCAAAGAATGAGAGATAAGACGACTGCGAAGTGCCCTGATTGTGGCTCAACGAACATATTGGAAGATCCGTCGACTGGAGAATACTACTGCGGTGCCTGTGGTCGAGTGATAGGGGATAGAATGACTAATGAGGGACCGGAGTGGAGAGATTTCAGGGATGAGGAGTCCCAGAAGAAGGATAGAGCGGGGAGTCCTTTGACCCCACTACTGCATGACCTTGGTCTAACGACCGGTCTGGGAACTGGTGTCAAAGATGCAGCAGGCCGTTCAATGACGGGCATCGAACAGGAGAAGGCAGATAGACTGAGAGTGTGGCAGACCAGGACAAGGGTTGCTGGAAGCAGCGAAAGGAATCTCGCAACAGCGACAAGATACCTCAGCCATCTCTCGGACCAACTGAACCTTCCAAGGAACGTATTGGTGAGAGCGGCACAAATTTACAGAGAAGCATTGGATGCTGGACTTGTAAGAGGCAGACCGATTAACGCCATCACCGCTGCAGCAATCTATGCCTCGTGCCGCGATAGCGCTGTTCCCAGGACTTTAAAGGAAGTCGCCGCAAAGGCTGGGGTCAAGAAGAAGGAGGTTGCCAGGAGCTACCGTATGCTAGTGAGGTATACTGAGAAGAAGATGCCTGTTTCGGATCCGATCCTCTACGTCTCAAAGGTTGCCGCAAGGCTCCAACTGAATATGCCCGCACAGCAGGCGACGATCAAGTTACTCAAGAAGGCGATGGAGTTGAAGGCGACTGCCGGCAAGGACCCGATGGGACTTGTTGCGGCAGCACTTTACATGGCGACCCAAAAAATGGGCCTTACGAATTATACTCAGAAACAGATCGCTGAGGCTGCCGAGGTGACCGAAGTTACCGTTCGAAATAGGTTTAAGGGACTTAAGGAAGTACTGTCTCCATATAATCTATTGGAAACTCCACCGTCCGCCTGAGCTATAAGTAGCCTAGATCCAGTGCGATCATCCCAGAGATTACTAGGTAGTTCATTAACTATAATTTAACTAACTAAAATTATCACTCATGCCAAAGAGCTTTAACCGAAATGAGTTGCGTCTATGTTCGACAACGAGGGTGCTTGATTGAAGATCACAAAGCTGGAAACAATACATGTGGCTCCTCGATGGCTTTTCTTAAAAATTCACACATCTGAGGGACTGGTGGGCTACGGTGAACCTGTAATCGAAGGCCAAGCTCGAACTGTGGAAATGGCCGTGAGGGGACTTGAGAGATACCTCATCGGCAGAGATCCATTTCAGATCGAGCACCATTGGCAGGCCATGTACCGAGGATCCTTCTACCGTGGTGGTCCAATTCTCACAAGCGCCATTAGTGGCATTGAGGAGGCCATGTGGGACATATTGGGCAAAAGCCTTGGAGTTCCGATTTATCAGCTCCTGGGGGGAGCGTGTCGTAATAAGATAAGGGCATATGCTCACGTTGGCGGTCGTACGCCCAAAGAATGCGCGCGTGATGCCCAGGCCGAAGTTGAGAAGGGCTTCACATGTCTTAAAATGACACCTTTTGAGGCCGTCAAGATCGTTGATAGCTTTTCTATTGTGAAGAAAAGCGCTGAAAAGCTCAAGGCAATGCGAGACGCTGTAGGAGACGATGTCGATATAGCTATAGATTGTCATGGTCGACTCAGTCCTTCGATGGCCATACGGATGGCGAAGGCCCTCGAGCCATACTATCCGATGTTCCTCGAGGAACCTTGCCTACCGGAGAATGCCGACACAATGGCCAAGGTAGCTCGATCGACATCCATCCCCCTAGCCACAGGAGAACGCCTCTTCACCAAATGGGGGTTCAGAGAGATCATCGAAAAGCAGGCAGCATCGATCCTCCAACCCGATCCATGCCATGCAGGGGGTATAATGGAGTGCAAGAAGATCGCAGCTATGGCAGAAACCTACTATGCGGCTATAGCGCCTCATAATCCTCTGGGCCCTATAGCTCTTGCCGCATGCGTACAACTGGATGCTTGCATACCGAACTTCCTAGTACAGGAACAAGTGACGCTCGGCGAAGGTTACCTCAAGAGGCCATTCAAGCTAAGGAACGGATTCATAGAGCTCCCCAAGGGACCTGGGCTGGGCATCGAACTCGATGACAAACTCCTGAAGAAGAAAATCTCTGAGGGGGAATGGGAAACCCCCCATCTGTATCATGAAGATGGTTCTGTTGCCGACTGGTAGGCTTTCTCGAGCACAATCGGGGCTAGAAAAGTGATTAGATCCTTAGCGAGGGATTCCATCGGTCGCATTGTCTTAGCTGTCGCAATAGACGCCCTTTGTTCATCTCAAGTTTAGATCCCCCCAGGAAGATCAGAATGGACTACAGCCTCTGTTGACGATATGCTTATTGCTAAGTATCTATTATTCTGGGATAGGCAACATGAGGGCATCGAGTTTCGCCATTCTTACGCTTATCGCTATAGCCGCCTTGATAGCCTCGGGATACATGATCTACTGGGTCTTACCAGATGTGCATCAGCAACCCATTCTCATAGCACTGGAGCTAGGAGTACTGATGTTGGTAGCGTTCGCGGTATACAAGATCTTGGCTCGAGCGATCCATACCACCATTCATCACGCGCACGGAACAAAGGGCGAAGCGAAGATGTTGGTCGGCCTATTGAAGTTCGGATTGGTCTTCATCGTACTGCTGATCATCCTCGATCGATTCTTCAACCTGGGGGAAGTGGGTGCCCTTTTAGGCGCATTCAGTGGCCTCTTACTCGGTTGGTCCCTCCAGCAGCCCGTATCTGGATTCGCGGCTTGGTTGCTCGTAACGTTGAAGAGGCCCTTTAGGGTCGGAGACAGGATCGCACTACCATCTTATGGGTTGGTCGGTGACTGCGTAGATGTGGGCCCAATGTATACAGTTCTAAACCAGGTCGGCGGATCCGTGGGCAGCGAGGAAGCGGTAGGAAGGAGTATCCTCATACCCAATGCGATGCTCTTCGGGAATCTCATCATAAACTATACCCCTAGAAAGTCCGATGTCCAGTCCGAGCTCAAGCATGAAGTAATTATTGATTCATACATACTGGATGAAGTCGTTTGGAACATACCCTTAGGATCGAACTTGGATGCAGCGGAAAAGGTGCTGATCGAAAGCGCCAAAGAGATCACGGATGACATAATAAAGAAGACAAAGCAGGAGCCATATATCAGAGGAGAATCCTACAGCAGCGGTGTCACATTAAGGCTGAGGTATAATACGCTTGCCAAAGATAGACCTAGGATAGCTTACGAGATAAACAAGAAGATATTCAATAGGCTCTACCAGCCGTACAATCTCGGAGACAGGGTTTCGATCCCGGCATGGGGCATCGTCGGCGATGTGATGGATTTTGGCGCTATGTTCACAACGCTGCACCAAGTTGGCGGGACCGTCGGGACAGAGGACCCCGTGAACAGGACGATAGTCATACCCAATTCGGTGCTCCAGGGGACGTGGTTGATCAACTATACCTCAGAGATGCAAAAGGACAAAACCATGCTTCCGAAAAGCGAGGCGACGACATACCTGCTAGACGAGACGGTGTGGAGGATTACCTTCGATTCCGACTGGGGAGAGGCCGAGAGGATTATGGTGGAAGCGGCCGAAGAGATCACAGGCGACATAATAAAGAGCACTGGGAAGAAACCATACGTGCGCGCGGATACTTATGACTATGGAGTGTATATGAGGCTCAGGTACATGGTCATGGCAACGGATAGGCCGAGGATAATGCACGAGATAAATAGGCTAATATTCGATAGGATCGCAAAGTGCGAGAAGGTCGATTTCGCCATACCGTACATATACTCCTACAAGAGGGGAATGGAATATTTCAAAAGGCCCAGCAAGATAGAGCTCACAAATGCGATGTGCCAGTGCGGAATAATCAATACGTCCGAAGCACGTTTCTGTTCCAACTGTGGAAAGGAGATCGAAAGGAAAGAGGGCAATGGATCCGGAAAGGAAGATAACTGAAAGATGATTATGAACAGGTTTCATTTGCGAAACATATTATAGCGTTCATCCCAAAATCGCTGACGTATTAAGGCCAAGGATTAATTTCCCTCGATGGCATGGAGCGAAACACGTTTAGACACTACTACATGAAGTGATTCGATTATCCGATAGATACAATAATGGCCCTTGAGGACTGGGGTTAGAGGAAGGACTGGACCAGATGACATCGGCTAAGAAGGCCATTAAGATAGTAGCGATCGGAGCTGGAAGCAGTAGTTTCGGAAGAGGCATCATAGTCGATTCAATGCGTTCGAAGGAGATGAATCAGATCGATTGTACGCTCTCCCTCGTCGATGTTAATGCCAAAGCGCTGAATAGGATGATGTCCCTTGCGAATCGAGTTCGTGACCATTTGAGTTCGAGGATTCGCGTCGAGGGAAATACGGACCGGCGTAAAGCACTTTCAGGCGCTGATTTCATAATCACATCCGTTGCAATCAAGCGAATGTCCCTTTGGGAGCAGGACTTTCGGGTTCCCCGCTCCTATGGCTTCAATCAGGCTCTTGGGGAGAATGGCGGTCCTGGAGGCATCTTCCACGCCCTTCGTAATTTCGAGCTCACAATCCCCATCTGTAGGGATATCGAGTCCCTCTGCCCTGGAGCATTACTGCTGAACTACACGAATCCAGAGAGCAGGATAGTCATGGCGATCAACAACCTGACGAAAGTCAGGGTCGCGGGCCTATGCCACGGCGTCAACATGGCACGTGATGCGGCCTCTAAGGTGCTAGAACGTCCCATAGAGAAGCTGAAGATAATAACGGGCGGCCTAAACCACTTCTTCTGGGTATTGAGGGTTAACGATGCCGATACAGGCGAGGATCTTTATCCGGAGCTGCGACGACGTATCATAGAGAGTAGGCCGGTTCCACTCCAGCCACTTGTGAGAAAGCTCGTCGAGATATTTGGGTATCTCACGATACCTTCCGATGATCACGTTGGAGAGTACCTTCAATTTGCATCTGAGTTTACGGGATCGAAATGGCCCTATGGGTTGGAATCGCGGCGTCTTCCGAGGGAAGAGGGCATCGAGTCCAACTGGCTCGATCCCTATGCCTCTGGTGAAAAGCAACTCGATGACGAGGTATTGGAACCAAGTGGAGAACTTGCGATCCCCATAATCCTCGATGTCGTACTTGATAGGAAACGCTGGGAGCCATCCGTTAACGTTCTGAATGATGGGCTATATGTTGACAATCTACCGAGAGATTCTGTGGTGGAGGTTCCGGCTATAGTCGACGCAAAGGGCATACACCCGGAGCATGTCGGTCCAGTTCCCGAGCCCCTCGCGGCCTTCAATCGGTTGGAGATCTCGATCCAGAAAGCCATCGTGGAAGCCTATCGGACTCGTTCCAAAAGGCTCCTCCTTCAAGCGCTCCTCCTCTGCCCTCAAGTCACAAGCGTCACCGATGCCGAGAAGTTAATGGACGATATGCTCGATCTCCAAGGAGAATACCTTCCAAAATTTCATGATTAGATAGAGAAGGGTACACGCCCCCCCGCCTATCCATGATTGGATCATTTACTATCGCCCCTCATCAAGGCGTTATACGAATGGCCGGTCCTGTCTTAATATGTTGAACAAGGCCGTGTCTTCCATTGAGGGCTCCTGAACCTCTAGGCTAGAGTTGATTTGGCGCTCTCCGTCCTAGACGAATGTCAGCCACTTCGCATATGCTTGGTCCTTGCCCCGCACGATCTCGAAGAACTTTGCCTGCAATTTCTCTGTGATGGGACCTCGAGTTCCGCTTCCGATGATCCTGCCATCTACCTCGCGGATAGGCGTGACCTCAGCGGCTGTGCCCGTGAAGAACACTTCATCGGCGAGGAAGAGCTCCTCTCTCAGAACCTCCCTTTCGACAATGCGTATGCCAAATCCTTGAGCTATCTGCTTCACAGATGCCATCGTTATGCCCTGAAGAGGTCCAGTCGCAACCCAGGGAGTGATGAGCTCGCTGTTCTTGACGATGAAGATATTTTCCCCCGGCCCCTCGGATACCGTGCCACTTGTGGTGAGGACGATGGCCTCATCGTAGCCAGTCTGTAGGGCCTCAACCTTGGCAAGGACCGAGTTCAGGTAGTTGGCCGTTGCCTTCGCAAGTGGTGGGAATACACGCGGATCGAGACGGCACCAAGATGAAACTTTGCACCTCACGCCCTTGCGCAGGCCCTCTTCTCCCAGATAAGTCCCCCAAGGATAGGCTGCGATTGCGACATCTATTGGATTATGGAGGGGGTTCAGGCCCATCTCCCCATAACCGTAGAAGGCTATTGGACGTATGTAGCACTCCTTGAGCTTGTTGGACCGTATCGTTTGAACTACCGCGTCCGCGAGCTCCTGCTCAGAGTACGATAGCTTCATCAGGTATATCTTGGCACTATCCATCATCCTACTAATGTGGTCCTTTAACCTAAAGACTGCTGGCCCTTTCTGTGTTTCATAGCACCGGATCCCCTCGAAGATCCCCGTCCCATAATGGAGGGCATGCGTCAATACATGGACTTTGGCTTCGTCCCAGTTAACCAACTTGCCGTTCACCCAGATCCAGTCTGTCTTCTGCAACGCACTTCACACAGGCACCAGTCCAACTGAACGCCTCTTAAAATCTTGTGTCACCCCATCCGGGTATTCTTATTAGGTATTAGCTGACGGCGAAAGCGAGGACGATACGCCATTGAGATGGGAGGAACTCACTTGGAGTGAATTTCAAGCCGCTGTCGAAAAGTCGAAAGGCGTTTGCCTGCTGACACTGGGAGTCCTTGAGAAACATGGAGATCACCTCCCCCTTGGCACCGATTTCTTAAACGTCCACAAGCTCGCATGCCTCGCAGCTGAGAAGGAGCCAGCCATGGTTTTCCCCCAATACTACTTCGGCCAAATCTACGAAGCACAACACATGCTGGGAGCTTTGGCGATCAGGCCCAAGCTTATGCTCGATCTCCTTGAGAATGTTTGCGACGAGATAGGCAGGAACGGCTTTAGAAAAATCCTACTAGTAAATGGACACGGCGGTAACACAAACATGCTGGACTTCTTCTTGCAGCTCATGCTGTACCGCAAGAAACCGTACGTCGTGTACCTTGCAGGATGGTGGCCAGCCAAGCCCGAGGATCAGGTATATTACAGGAAGTTGATGGAAACTAAGGAGCATGGTCACGCTTGCGAGTGCGAAACGAGTTATAGCCTAGCGAACTTCCCCGAGCTGGTCAAGATGGATTCAGTTCCTGAAAAGCCAGGCCATTCCCTAGATAGGCTCAAACATCTTGAGGATATACGAACCCCAATGGACTGGTATGCACGGTACCCAGACCACTATGCTGGCGATGCGAGGCCAGCTTCTAAGGAGAAGGGGGAGAAGTTGAAGGCCAAATGGGTTGAGCACATGGCCCAGACGATCAGAAGAGTAAAAGAGGACAAAACATTGCCAGCGCTATACGATGAATTTTTCAGCCACACAGAGCACCAACGTGGCGTGAAACGGGCCTAACCGATATAGCCCCAAGAATTCCCGGTCTTAATATCGAGTTCGCAATCATTTACACTATGAAAAAAAAATCTCCGCTGTCTGGCTGCCCTCCCCAGTGAGAGACTAGAATAGTTGACTGCTGAGGAGTAGAAGGTTTATCTCAATCTCCCTTGCAGCTTTCATCGGATGAATAGGGAAGAAGCGTTACAGCTCGTTAAAGAGAACATCTCAGGGCCTGGATTGTTCCAACATATGCAAGCGGTCGAAGCCATAATGAGGGCACTCGCTGAAGTAATACAGGGAGATGAATACCTTTGGGGCATCTGTGGTCTTCTTCACGACATAGACTTTGAAAAGGTCAAGGATAATCCGGAGAAACACGGGATTATGGCAGAAGGAATCTTACGCGATAAAGTTGATGAAAGAATAATCAGGGCCATAAGAGCTCATAACTACGAGAATACTGGCACAGTGCCAGAATCAGCTATGGAGAGGTGTCTGATATCGGCGGACTCGGTCTCAGGCCTTTTGATCGCCTCTGTGTTGGTTATGCCATCGAAGAAGCTGAAGGATCTCAGATTGGGGACTGTAAGGAGGAAATTCAGGGATGCGGACTTTGCAAGGGGTTGCAGCAGAGAGCGCATGCTGTTCTGCGAGTCTATTGGAATCCCGAGGGATAAACTACTTGAGATTTCCCTAAAGGCCCTTCAAGCCATCAGCGATGAATTGGGCCTCTGAAGGATGCATGAGAAACACTAATACATAGGCGACCCATCTGTGCGCTATATGCAGTATAGAAAGCTTGGCAAAACTGGTCTGAAGGTTTCGGCGCTTGGATTCGGCTCAATGCGTCTGCCCATGAACAACGGGCAGGTTGATGTCGAAAGCGCCCTTAATGTCCTCAACAAGGCCTTCGATATGGGAGTGAACCTCGTTGATACGGCTGTTGGCTACTGCAACCAACAGAGCGAGATAACAGTAGGGAAGTCTCTGAGGGGGAGGAGAGAAGGGATCACGCTGTCAACGAAGAATCCATACAAGGGAACTTCGGGGAAGGAATGGAGGGCTCTGTTGGACCAATCCCTTAAAAGGCTCGAAATTAAGTGGATAGATATTTACAATTTCCATGGACTTACCCTGGAGCAGTATACAAATTGGATGGGGGTTACTGACTCGCCAATCGAGGAGGCGCTGAAGGCAAAGAAAGAGGGGCTAGTAAGATACTTGGGACTATCATGCCACGATACACCTCAGAATATGATTAAGCTCATCGACACGGACCTGTTCAGCTCGATCATACTTCAGTATAACATACTTGATAGGGTTAACGAGGATGCTATAGCACATGCCAACTCCAAGGGATTAGGCGTCATAATCATGGGACCTGTGGGTGGTGGTCGTCTCGCTGCGCCCTCGGAGGTGATAAGACAGATGATCCCAGGTAAAATCAAGAGCACGGCCGAACTCGCGTTGCGCTTCGTCCTTTCAAATACCCACGTCAGTTCTGCCCTCTCGGGCATGAGTACCATGAATATGGTGACGGATAATGTCAGGGTGGCTTCCCTCCTAGAACCGTTTTCCAGTGATGAGATGAAGGCTATGCGCGAGGCCCTCGAGGAGAAGAGGCGGCTTTCTGAGCTCTTCTGCACCGGCTGCGGTTATTGTATGCCGTGCCCCAATGGTGTCGACATACCTGGGAACTTCGAGCTGATGAACTACTATCGTGTCTACGGTCTAGTTGATTACTCAAAGGACGAATATCGGAAACTCGGAGATAGGATGAAGGACGATGTAAAAGTTCCAGCATGGGCAGCGGCCTGCAAAGAATGCAATGAATGCGAACCCAAATGCCCAAGAGGAATAAAGATCAAGGAACAGCTTAAGGAGATGCATAAGACGCTGGCTATGTAGCAGAGGACTCACATCGAATACCGATGCCATCCTCGGTCGCCATCTTCACGGATGTTTCCGTCAGTTCGGCATTTTGCTATCTGATTCGATCATTGTAAAAATGAAGTGAGATAGGTGAACTAGAGAGCCCTCTCTAGGGCCACTAGAAGGGGCAAGCCAATGCCCACACAGCTCACGAGCTCCCCAGCGATTATGGCGGCCATAGTAACTATCAATGGTGAACCATAGACACCCGAGAAGAGAATTCCACCTATGAATACCGATATAATGAGTGCGGAAATCAATGTTGCAGACAGTTTTCCCTTGTAACCTGCGATGTCCCTGCAAGTGTAGGCAAGGCTACTCGCCAGAAGGTTTGCCAATGTCCCTATCACAAGATCAGGTAGACCATATGGGGAGATCATATTCGCTATAACGCATCCGATAGTTACCCCCAGGATACCAGCTTTGCCGATCTTTTTGTGATAGCTTATTGGGATGAGGGCGTCGGTTATCCTGGCCTGAACGAGCCCGTAGCCTATGGGCGCTATAGCTATAGTTCCGACCCCATAAGCTGCAGAGATAAGGGAGGTTAGGGCTAACTCTTGCGCTCGAGTTAGATGCTTGTCAGTAGCCAAACGCCTACACTGCACTCCCCCTTGGGGTTTGTATAGCGGAACGGTGGGAGTATATCCACCCGCTTGGAAGTATCTTCTAGTATGAGCCCTTAGTTGCTGTTCGCCTAGCCCTAGTCGAACTCTCCACCGCCCTCTTCACCGCCCGGCGGCCTAGGTGGCTTTGATGGTCCCCCGGTCTTACCCGATGCTATCATATCATCTATTCTAAGGATCGAACTCGCGGCTGCACTGGCAGACTTTATGATCTGCTCCTTTACGGAGAGTGGCTCCACCACATTCAGAGTGTACATATCAGTTGTCTTTCTACCATAAACATCTACGCCTGTCCATACTTCCCCATTCTCGTGCCTATGCCTTATCTCCGTCAGGATATCTATTGGGTCAAGGCCTGTGTTCTCCGCAAGGCAGGATGCAATGATCTCGCTGGCCTCTGCGAATTTCTTTATAGCGAGCTGCTGCTTTCCTGAGATCTTCTCCGCGAATTTGTTTAGCCTAAGCGCTATCTCAACTTCGGGTGCGCCTCCGCCAGCGACTATATACGGATAGGTTACGACATCCTTGACGACCATCAGCGCGTCGTGAACGGACCTCTCGGCCTCGTCTACAAACTTCTCGGTTCCGCCCCTTATCAGGATCGTTACCGCCTTCGGGTTCTTGCACTCCTCTATGAAGACCCACTTGTCCTCTCCGACCTTCCTCTCCTCGACCAATCCCGCTTGTCCTAGATCTGCAGGTGTGATGTCGTCGAGGCTGGTGGCAATCCTTGCACCGGTCGCCTTGGCGATCTTCTCCATATCGGATTCCTTGCTCCTCCTCACAGCCAGTATTCCAGCCTTCGCTAGGTAGTGCTGAGCCACATCGTCGATTCCCTTCTGGCAGACCACGACATTGGCCCCTGTAGCCTTCACCTTTTCTACCATATCCTTGAGCATCTTTTGCTCCTCATCTATGAATTCCTTGATCTGCTCGGGCCTGGCGATGTTGATCTTGGCATCGAACTCCGTCTTCTCTATCTCAAGGGGGGTGTTTAAAATGACGATTTTGGCATTTCTGAGGCGCTTTGGCATTCCAGAGTGGACGACCTCCTTGTCTAGGATGATTCCCTGAATCAGCTTGGTATCGTCGATGGAGCCTCCAGCCTTCTTCTCAACCTTGATGTCGTCTAGGCTTGCGGAATACTTGTCCCCCTCTTTTATTGCGACCCGAAGAATTGCCTCTACCGTGATATCGGCTAGTTTCGCGCTGCTCTCACTTACTACCTTACTTGCTAGGGCGGTCATGGCTATGCGTTTCAGCATCTCGCTATCATCTGGCTTTACGCTGATCGCGATCTCCTTCAGGAATTCCAACGCCTTGTTTGTAGCCAGCTCGTATCCATCGACGATGATGGTCGGGTGAACATCATTATCAAGCAGCTCCCCCGCCTTTTTGAGTAACTCTCCCGCTAGGACAGCTGCAGAGGTTGTTCCATCTCCAACCTCGGTATCGGTCGTCTTGGCGACTTCAACCATCATCTTGGCTGCAGGGTGCTCAACTTCCATCTCCTTGAGAATCGTGGCACCATCATTTGTTATGACGACATCGCCGAGGGAATCCACCAACATCTTGTCCATCCCTCTAGGTCCGAGCGAGCTCTTGATCATCTCCGCGACAGCCTTTGCCGCGTCTATGTTGTTCTTCTGCGCATCCCTTCCTCGTGTCCTGCTACTTCCTTCCCTGAGTATCAGGACTGGAGTTCCGCCCGTTGTTGTTTGCATACTCATCCTTTTTACCCTTCTTTCTCTCAGCTGGCAGAACAAGCAGACCATCCATAGATAAATGTTCTCTTCGAGAAGTGAGCGGCATCTTATTAACTGCTTAGCGCTTAATATTCCCCTCCAGAGCGGGAGTTGAAGATGGGCCGATATTGCGACTGGCTTCTTAGTAACTCAATCGACTGGATCGCAAGGAGACCCGAGATAGGAACCCTCGTGTAGATCGGCTACGCACGCGATCTGCTCGAAATATGCTGCATCGAATTCAAGTGCACCCTTCATACTAAGGTGATTCAATTCCTGGCGAAGGAATCGCGCTTAAGGTTGATCGAGATGTTGAGTATAATTGTTTATTGCGGCATCTCAAACTGAGTTCTATGAATTCTGGGATGATTTTCGAGATGAACTCACGCGATGGAATTGCATAAGTTATCCCCCTGCATCCCGTATCGACATAGACATAGAGATCTTCGTCCGCGTATTTATACAAGGCCTCTTCAGCCCTCCCAAATGTGGGGGCTCTGCAGGCCATGAATGGCCAGAGCTTGCAGGCCTGTGGCTTAATATCCTGAATGCCACAAAGCCATCTTTGCCCTGAGTAGTACTGAAATACGCATCTCCCATCAGATCCCTTCTTGATGATGAACCCGCGTATACAAGGCTCGACAACTCCCCCGAACCTCTTTGAGAACCTAACCCCCTCAACGGTCGTAAGCAATACTGTGTAATCCCTGCAGCAGAACCCACAGGCCCGGCAAAACATGACTGCAGCCGTGTCCACGGCACGGTGGTCATTTGATCGATTCGAATGTGGGCCTTACAATAAACTATATCTGGTTTCTGCTGAAACGTGACCTACGCAAAATATAGTCTGGTCGATAGGGTTATAATAAGAGAAATCCAATGGTGCACAGGGTATGCCTCCTACATCAAGGTCTCAGAGAATAGCCGCCACAGCCCTATGCGCAGCTCTCTACGGCGTCACTGGCTACGTAACATCGTTCATCCAATCGCCATGGGGGTTTGGTCAGTTCAGGCCTGCGGCCGCAGTCGTGCCTGTAATTTTCGCAGTTTTCTTTGGTCCATGGGTGGCAGGTGTTGGAGGAGCTCTCGGCTCACAGATCACGGATATGTTGACGCCTGGATACTTTCTCTCTGGCATAATAGCCGGCATGCCAGGGAACTTCATAGGATTCTACCTCTACGGCTGGTTACTCAGGGGTAGATTCAGTTGGCGAAGGTTCGTCCTTACGAGCGCATTTACCCTCTTTATCGCCAATCTTGTGACGGCAGCTCTAGTAGCCGTTTACTATGCGCTTTTTGTGCCGCTGTTATTTAAGAGCCTAAGCTGGGGAATGGCCCTGACAATTGGTCTGACTGCCTACTGGTTCATCACAATGCTCCCATTTGCCTTGGCCATCGATCCGGCGTTGATCAGAATCCTCAGCCGTTCAAGACCAGGTCTGGCACCAGCTGACGTACTGAGCGCGGCCATCGGAGATGAGACCCGTGAGGTTGCAGCGGCCCTAATCCTGACAGGTGTCCTTGTCGACGCCATCGGGATTGTCTTTCTAGTGAAACCTGATGTCGTTCTCCTAGCTGATGTTCCAGCATTTCCTCTCCAGCTTCTCTTTGGAGGAGGTGGGCTGATAATGATAGCTTTAGGGATGGCTTTCCTGCTCGTTAATAGGCTATCCCACAAACCAGCTTCAGACCATGCCTCTAAATCATGACCGTTATGCGCGAGCAGGCGGCCCAGTTCCAAGAGACATGCAAAATAAATAGTTCCTTACCCTTGGATAGGACGCATGATAATCGGCATCGATCTCGGTGGAAGCTCCACAAAGGCCGTGGCCCTAGATCGTGGCGCGATAGTTGGTAATACGGTTGTGCCGACTACTGAACCACTTGCATCCGCTATAGGCGCGATGGGCACTTTGCTAACGGAATTGGGAAAGCAGCTCGGAGACATCGAGATATTGGCGGTCTGCGGGGGGAAGTCCACAGCTCTGCCTGGCAGCATTCTGGGCTCAAAAGTACGGAAAGTTGACGAGATACAGGCGATAGGCTTGGGTGGAACTTTCCTCTCCAAGAGGGAGCGGGCACTAGTCGTCAGCATGGGCACTGGGACTGCCATCGTGGCTGCCAGGGATAATGGCAGGTCTATCGAGCACGTTGGCGGAACCGGCATCGGAGGGGGATCATTGATCGGTCTTTCGCGAAGGCTGCTTAATACATCAGACATCCGGCTTATCGAGTCGCTAGCACAGAAGGGGGATTTGACAAAAGTAAATCTAAGGGTTGGTGATGTCGTGGGCGGGTCCATCGGGAAACTCAATCCTGATGCCACAGCATCAAATTTCGGCGGACTAAGAGATGATGCAACAAGCGCCGATATAGCCGCTGGAATACTCAACATGGTAGGCGAGGTCATCGGCATGCTGGCCGTCATCTCCGCCAGAGCAACAGGCCTTGAGGAGGACATCGTCCTAGTGGGACGCTTGACGAAAATAGAACCCCTTGTTAGATATATTATGAAAACAGGACAACTTTTCGGAGATTCTATTTCAGTCCCATATCTAGCAGAATACTGCGCCGCCGTCGGAGCGGCTAGGTTCTGCACACTTGGATAGTTTCTTCATCCTCGCAGCTATCGACTTCTTACCTGTTGATCTCTTGCTGCAGCCTCTCAAGCCGCGCGATCCTCTTGCTCGTCAGCGGGTGCGTCATGAAGAGCTCCGTCAAGGCCGACCCTGCAAATGGATTCGCGATCCAGAGCGGGCTCGTTGACGGATTGGCCCTTATCGTGTAGCCGTTCTTGACCGCCCTCTCGATCTTCTGCAGTGCTGAGGCGAGCGAGAGCGG
>Ga0315282_10004610_pt1 | contig 23917 bp, 10 predicted proteins | sample YL17G07_20_MG_FD_203693 | JGI IMG/M metagenome (GOLD analysis project Ga0315282, IMG submission 203693) | Sediment microbial communities from Yellowstone Lake, YNP, Wyoming, USA - YL17G07_20 | ecosystem: Environmental > Aquatic > Freshwater > Lake > Sediment | place: USA: Wyoming | collected... | reverse complement strand
TGGGCACTGTCTACCTCTGTCAGGACCGCGCGCTCGAACGGCCTGTCGCCATCAAGATCATGACCGACCGCTACCGCGCCGACCCGCAGGGCGAGCGGCGCTTCATGCGCGAGGCGCGGGCACAGGCCATTGTCAACCATCCGAACGTCGCGACCGTGCTGAACTTTGGCGTCAGCCCGGAAGGACACCCCTTCCTGGTGATGGAGTACCTTGAAGGCCACGACCTCCGCACACTGCTGCGGCAGGAGAAGACGATCAAGCCGTTCGACGCGTGCGACCTGCTGCGCCAAATGTGCGAAGGCCTGGAGGAAGCGCACGCGGCCGGCCTGGTGCATCGCGACCTGAAACCCTCCAACGTCATGATCGTGCGGGACCACAGGGGCACCCCCCGCGTCAAAATCCTCGACCTCGGGCTGGCCAAGATCATCGGCGGCCAGACGGACCTGAAGAGCATCAGCATGGACACGGCCGGCCTGCTGGTGGGAACGCCCGCGTACATGTCGCCGGAACAGGTCGCGGGCTCGGCCGTGGATGGCCGCGCCGACATCTACTCGATGGGCGTCATGTTCTACGAGATGCTGACAGGCCGTCTGCCGTTCGAATCGGAAACGATGGAAGGCTGGTTGTACCAGCACCTGCACGTGGACCCGCCGCCGCCCACACAGTTCAACCCCGCGCTGCTGCAATACCCGGTGCTCGACCGCCTCACGCTGTGGATGATGGCCAAGCAGTCGCGCGACAGGCCCAACACCGCCGGGGAACTGGCGCTGATCATCAAACGAGCGCTGGAACAGAAGCTGGTCGGCGAGGACCTGCTGGCGCGTCCCGCCCGCAAATCCGGGCCGCGGCCGGCGCTGGCGTTCGAGGACAGCCCGCCCGCGCGGAAATCGGGCCCCCGCACGGCAACCGGAGTCTACGACGTTCCGCCGCCCGACGATCACCAGACGCCCGTGGCGCCGGCCAGGAAATCCAACCGCACCGTGCCGCTTTCTCCGCCTGACGCGGAGACCGAACGGCGCCGTGCGCAGTACCTGCAGTTGGTGAAGGAGGCGGAGGCCGCGGAATCGGCGCGCCAGTGGCAGGCGGCGCTCAAGCTCTGGGACCAGGCACTCCCGCTCGCCGACCGTGCCGAAACGGTGAATGCGCGCATCCAGGGGTGCCGGCGTGAGATTGACTTCGAGGAAGAGTTGGAGAAGGCCGGCAACGCTGCCGCCAGCGGCGACTGGGAGACGGCGGAGAAGGCGCTGCAGCGTTTGAGCAGCGCGCGGCCGAGCGATGCGCGCATTGAGCAGGCGCGCGCGCGCCTGCCGCAACGCCTGGTCGCGGCGTGGCTGGGGCTGGCCAAGACCAAAGTGGACGGCCTGCCGCAAGGCGACGTGCGGCAGGCGCTTATGGAACGGCTCGGCATCGCCTATGCGCAGGGCGGCGACATGCAGGACGCGCTGGCCGTCTTGCAGGACGGCTCCCGCAAGATGGAGGCTCGCGTGGTGGGCCAGGCGCAGGCGATCACCGCGGCCATCCAGAACGGCCTCCACGAAGGCCTGCGTCCCTACCTCGACCGGACGTGCGTCGCGGCCAGCAGCTTGACCGACCCCAGCGAACGCGGCCGCGCACAGGTTGAAGTCGGACGCGCACTGACCGCCTACGGCGACCTGAACGCCGCCTCGGCGGCGTTCCATAACGCGCTCAATGCTTTCAGCGAAGCCAACGCCCAAGGTATCCCGATGCAGGCCGTGGCCAAGCGCGCCACGATGACCAGCCTGCGCCGCGTGACCATGGACCTCCGTTCGGTCGCAGCCACCTCGACCAGCCTCAGCGGCGCCAAGGCCGTCCGCGCAAGCTGGGAGGCCGCCGTGGGCGTGGTGGCGCAGGCGCAGGCGGAGGCCGGACTGGTGGATGACAGCCTGGCCACGGCGGCGTTAATTGAGGATGCCTGGACGCTCGCCCAGACCCACTCGCAGGTCGCGCAGGCCCTGGCCAAGACCGGGCGCAGCGTGGAAGCCGAACGCGTTATCGCCCGCGTCGGCTTCGCCCTGCCCAAGGCCCAGGCGCTGCGGGCGCTGGCCGTGTCGCGCGTCTACAGCGGCGACCTGACCGCCGCCGAGGACATCCTGAAGAACATTTCCGCGCCGCACGACCGCGTCGCCATCGAGGGTCTCCTGGCCGCCGCCTGGGCGCTGCGCACCGAGACGGGCCGGGCCCAGTTCCGCGTGTCGGAGGCCATTCGCAACATTGCCGAATTGGTGGGCGCGCGCGCGCGGTTCCAGGCGCTCGTCAGCGCGGCCGAACCGCTGCTCAACGCCGGGTTCCACGAGGTCGCCGCGCCGCTCGTCACCGAAGCTCCGCAACTGATTGACCTGATGGACGATCCCGCCGAGCGCCTGCGCAGCATGCTGCAGCTCGCACAGGTCCAGGAGACCGGGCAGAGCGTGCGCCACGCGACCACGCGGACGATGATCGTGGCACACCAGCCGAGCGGGACGTTCATCGAGTGGCTGCGCCGCGCGCTGATGGTGTGGCGGCAGGTGCGGTCGAGCGGCGACAGGCTGGAGTGCGTCGAGCGGCTGGCGTACAGCATCGCGTGGGGCTCGGCGCCCGAGCTGGCGACGGAGGTGTTCAGCACCTGCCGCGACGACGCCGAAACGGCGCTCGCCTGCATCGGCCTGTCCACGGGCATGGTGTAACGCCGTTATTCTCCCCCACTTGGCAAGAGGGGGTACAGGGGGAGTCCTCACGAGGACGTCGCATGGCTGAGCAGGCCGGGAACCTCGAACGGTGCAAGTCGGAAGCGCTGGTGATCCAAACCATCGGTGCGGGCAAGCTTGATATCGGTTCTCCTGTGTCCCATGCGATGAACGGTTGCTCCCTTCTCGAACTGGCCGCGCTCTTCCGTGCGCACGGCCTTTCCGCCCATCAGGCTCGCATGGCGTTCCAGGCCATCCACCGCTACGGCATCCTCGACCCGGAGAAGATGCCCGGCATCAGCGCGAAATGCCGCGCGTTTCTCAGGACACTGCCGCCCATGCCGCGCCTGACTCTGGACACAGTCCAGCGCGCCGATGACGGCACAACCAAGCTGCGACTCAAGACGCCTGACGGGCACATGATCGAGTCTGTCGTGATCCCTGCCAACCGCCGCGTGACACTGTGCGTCTCCAGTCAGGTCGGCTGCGCGGCGGGTTGCGCCTTCTGTCACACGGGCACAATGGGACTGCGGCGCAACCTGGCAGCGTGGGAGATCATCGAACAGTACAGGGTCGCGAGCGACGTTTTGCGAGAGGGCGAGTTCACCGCGCAATCGCAAATCGAAAATCGAAAATCGAAAATCACGAACGTCGTGTTCATGGGCATGGGCGAGCCGCTGCACAATCTCGCGGCAGTGGTGCAAGCGTGCCGCATCTTCAACGAAGGCTGCGGCGCGGGGCTGTCGCGGCGGCACATCGTTGTCAGCACTGCGGGCGTGGGGAACCGCATCCGGGAACTGTGGGAGGCAAACGTGGCGTCGCTGGCCGTCAGCCTGCACGCCACGACCGACGAGCTGCGCGCCCAGCTTGTGCCGCTGGGCCGCCAGTGGAACCTTGGGGCCCTCCGGCAAGTCCTCCTGGACATTCCGTGGCGCAACCGCGAGAGTGTCACCATCGCCTATCTGCTGCTGGACGGCCTGAACGACATGCGCGACGACGCTTTAGCGCTCGTGCAGTGGCTGGCGGGTCTGCCGGCAAAGCTGAACCTGCTGGAGTTCAACCCGTATCCCGGCTGCCGTTATCGTCGCACCAGCCCCGAAAAACTCGCAGCGTTCCGACAGTGGCTCTATGAGTTCGGCGTCTTCAATACGCTGCGCCATTCGCGCGGCGGCGATGTCCTCGCCGCGTGCGGGCAACTCGCGGGCGGCAGACAAAATGCAGAATGTAAAATTCACAATTCAAAATTATGATGTTCTGTCCTTTCATTCTGCATTCTGAAGCAGTCAACAGAAGGCACCGGTAATCTGTGCTCTCGAATCCTATCGCCGTGGCGGCGCGTAGAGCGTCAGCGTGGTATCGGCGTTGCCTGTGATAAGCCCCTTGCCATCGGGCAGGAAGACCAGCCAGTTGGGGCGCCGCGGCGCAACGATGCGGTGCTGGACCTTGAGCTCTGCGCCGCTTTCGGGAATCGCGCCAAAGACGATCTCGCGGCAACCGTCGTCGGTTTCCAGTATTGCGGCCCAATGCCGGCCATCGGGGTGGTACGCAACCGCTTGTGCGCCGCTGCCTTCCTTCAGCGCTGCCTGCACCACCGGCAGATACGCCTGGTCGTAGCATTCCAGGATGCCGGCGACGGCGTTCCTGACCTCCGGGTCCCTGGCGTCCTTCAGCTTCGCCACGAACGGACGCGCCGCGGGACCAAGCGCCGCCAGCGCCGCCGCCGCGGCTTCGCGCACGGCGAATTTTTCATCGCCGAGCCGCGCCAGATGCGGCGCGGCCGCCTCGGGATCAACGCGCTCAGGCCAGACCGGGAACCGGAACAGGACAACGTCGCCGGGCGCGTTCCAGGGCCGCCATTCGCGGAGTGACAGCATGAATGTTGCGCCGTCCGGAGCGACCCGCAGGCATTGTGCGGGACCAAGCCAGCCGGAACCAGGCCCGCCCTCGAAGCGCCGAAGTTCCTTGCCTGTCGCCGCGTCCAGAACGCGCAGGCACATCTCGGCCGGCGGCTCCGTATAGCTGCCGCCTTCGGCGGCGATGAGCCACTTGCCGTTGGGCGCGAACGCCACAGCGGTCACGCTGGACTGCAGGGGCCGTGTGATCTGCTGCGCTTCCGCGTTCGCCGCAAGGTCCCACAGCCGCACGTTGCGCGGGGCTTCCCCAACGGCCAAGGTCTTGCCGTCGGGCGAAAAGGCCAGGGAGCAGGCACGGTTGTACCAGCGGTCGTCTTCGGGCGCGCTGAGACTCCCCGTCTTCCGCCCGGTTGCCAGTTCGTAGCAGTCCACATTCGAGTACCACTCGTGGACCTTGTCGTCCTTGGCAGGAATGTAGACTTCCCCCGCGGCGAAGACCTGCCTGCTGTCCGGCGACAGGGCAATCGCGCGCGTCCCGTGCGGGCCCTGCAGCACGCGCAGTTGTCCCGCGGTGGCCACGTCCCACACGCGCAGCGTGTCGTCGCTGCTGCTCGACACGGCGCACCTGCCATCGGCCGTGACAAGCACATTGGCCACGGGCAGCGCGTGGCCGTTTCCCGTGGCGATCTCCTTGCCGGTCTGCAGGTCCCACAGCCTGACGATGTTCTCCGCGCCAGCCGTGGCCGCGAGACGCCCGTCGGGAGAGATGGCCAGCAGACTGCACGAGGCCGCAATCGGCAGGCTGCGTGTCCTCTTCCCGGTCTCAACTGACACGAGCGTCAGTTCGCTGGCGTACTGCAGCGCGGCCTGACGGCCATCCGGCATGGAGGTGAGCGCCAAGGGATCGCACGCGCCGTGTGGCTGCCTGTGCAGCGCTTTGCCGGAGAGCGCGTCGAACACGACGAGGTCGTCACTGCATGCCACCACCAACTTCTGAGTGTCGGGGGCATAGGCCGCCTTGCTCGGCTCGCACTCCTCATTGATGAACACCGGCCGTCCGGTGGCGATGTCCCATTTGAACACCGAGCCGCCGTCGCCGCCGTACAGGGCCCTCCCGTCGTCGCTGAAGTAGAGCCAGAAGGGGCGCCCGGCATACGCGCGCGCCCGCGGCAGCGTGAAGGTGCACTCCTGCCGCTGGCTGGCCACGTCCCAGACGCGCACGCTGAAGTCGGGGTGGTCGCCCGCCGTCGCCAGCAGCGCGCCGTCGTGCGAGAGGGTCAGGACAACCACGTCCGACGGGAGTCCCAAGAGCGCGCAGAGTTCCGTCCCTTCACGCAGGTCCCACACGCGAGCGGTCTTGCTCTCTTCGGGACCGAATGCGACGGTATGTCCGTCCTTGGAAAAGGCCACCTTCCCCGCGGAAAGCCAGGCGCTCGTTCTGTACGTGCGCAAGGCCCGCCTGTTCGGAATGTCCCACGTCTTGATGACGCCGTCCCTGCTGGCCGAGAGCAGCGTGCGGCAGTCGGGAGCGAAGCTGACGCCGACCACTCGGTCGGTGTGGCGGGAGAAGTCCGAGCCGAACTGTTTCTGCGGCTGCCAGGCGGCGAAGTCCTCAGCGCGCACGCACGCCCAGGCAGCAATCAGCAGAAGGCAAGCCACTGTCAGTCGCATGGCCCGTCATTGTACTTCGTGCGGCAGGGTTGAACTACACCAAAGCTGTGTTAAGATACTCGATGCGCGGGAAGGCTTGAGTGCCGCGTTTCCGGGTGGTGTAATGGTAACACTAGGGATTTTGGTTCCCTCATTCCAGGTTCGAATCCTGGCCCGGAAACCAACCGCGGTTGCTGTAACCCTGATTCTCCGTCGAGAGTCACGGTTTCCCCTTCCGCGCCGACAACCTTCTGTGCAACACGGGTGCGACACGCCGCCGCGAAAAGATCGCTTCCCGAATCTGCCCCGCCAACGCTGACGCCGAGGCCCTCGCCGCCTTCTACAATGCTCCCCGCCAGGCAGCCGATCCCCAGAATCGCTTCATCGTACTTCTTGCCGTTCCAGATAGTCATGTGGTTGCCGGCGCCCAGGCCCTTTCCCCAGGACATGTTCAAATCCATGCCCTTGAAGTAGGTTTCGGTCTGCACGTTGCCCGGCGGATTGACGACGGCCCGGAAGTTCCCCTTGCCTTCCCGTTCATAGGTGTTCTTTGTGCCGGGCACGTCCAAGCCGAAACCCACCGGCCGGCCGTTCATGTTGAACGGATCGCAGAAGCGCAGGCGGGCGAAACCGGTCATACGTTTCTTGAATATCGGCGAGAGAAAGTCGTCGTCGGCGCTGCCGGGGAGGAGGACCTTCAATTGCGAGATTGGGTGCTGAGCCAGGCCCTGCTCGTCCAGATCCTCCTTGGCATAGTTGACCGTGACCGCGATTCTCTCATCCTTGAGGTTGCTTTCCTTGAACTTCAGCCACCCCGTCCAGTTCCCTTTCCCGTCGCTTGCCGGGGCCTGCGCCACGGTGAATCCCGTGAACGTAGGGAAGTTCTTGCTGGCGTCCACGTCGCAGTGATAGCTGAACTTGTACCAAGTGGCCCGGTCATCGGTGCTGTCGGGCCACATGCCGGGCGTTAACTTGGGATGATAACTGAACCAAGCCCCTTGCCCGGGTCGCCTGCTGACACCGTCCGCGGTGAGGTCTACGCCCGGCGTGCCCTTGAAACCGGTGCAATTCAAGAGCACGTTGGCAAACGTGTTCTGTTCGCCGAAGTAGTAGGTGTTGCCGACATTCGTCGCCACTTTCACCGTGCCGGCATGGAGGGTGCCGGGCGGCACAACCGAACAGAAGTACAGGCCAAGCAACAGAAGGCCATGCCGGATCATGCATGCAGACTTCATGGGAACAGACTCCTTTTGAAAGGCGGTGCGGTTCTTAGCGGGCCCCCAATTCGTAGGTGTACACTGCCTTCTCAACCCGGACGTATAGCCGCCCGCCGGTCAAGCTGGGCGCGGCGCGATGGCCACGGTTGCGGCAGTCGCGGCGACGCCTAGGAATCTTCGGCGGCCGAGCCCTCTCATGAAAGCCTCCCGCGGATTGCGGATCCACTGTAATGACATCAATGATAGACTCGGGAGATGAGTATACGGATAGCATTGATACGACACTTATAGTACAATTGTGATATGAAACGAGCGATCGGGAGGACGCGCTCTCCGCCAGTGCCGTGGGTGCGAACGGACGAGCGACTGCTGTGGCTCAGCGGGACTGGACACGAGATCATCGCACCCGCGGCGCGGTTCTTCTGGGACTGCACTAAGCGTACCGACGACCACTTCGGGCTGCAGCTCACGCTGGCCGGGATGGGCTATTACGAACGCGACGGCAAGACGGTTCTCTTGCGCCCCGGAATGGCGTGGGCCGATCACATTCCCGGTGATTTCCGCTACGGGTTGCCGCCGGGAACGAAGGGACCGTACGAGTTCGTCTGGGTGGATATGGTGGGTACGTTGGCACAATACTGGTGGGAGCATATCGCTCGAGCGTTTGGCCGCACGATCACAGTCGACACGGACGGTCCGGTGGCGTCGCTAATGCTGGACCTTGCGCAGCAGCATCACCAAGGGCTGCTCCACGACCGGTACCTGATTTCGGGCCGGCTGTACGACCTCTTGATGGCGCTGATAAGCGTCTTGAACCACTCGCGCCTTGCGACGTCGACCCGCGTGAGTCGCGCGCTGGACCTGATCCATCAACATGCCGCGGAGCCGGACTACGGCGTTGAAGCCTTGGCTTCCGAATTGCGTTGTTCACGCGAGCACCTGACGCGTCAATTCAAGGCGGCCGTGGGCGTTTGTCCGTCCGAGTACCTTTCGCAGCAGCGCCTGCAGTTGGTGCGGAGGGAACTGCGCCAGACGGATGACAAACTAGATCGCGTAGCGCAGCGCTGTGGGTTCTCGAACGCCAATTATTTCTGCCGCGTCTTTCGGCAGCATACGGGGATGACGCCGGGACACTTCCGGACGGCGCGGTAAGCGACTGACTACCACGGACCGGTGATGACAACGGAACCAAGCCCCTTGCCCGGGTCGCTTGCCGACACCGTCCGCGGTGAGGTCTACGCCCGGCATGCCATTGAAGCCGGTGCAGTTCAAGAGTACGTTGGCAAACGTGTTCTGTTCGGCGAAACAGTAGGTGTTGCCGACATTCGTCGCCACCTTCACCGTGCCGGCATGGCGGGGGCCGGACAGAACGAGTGTGCAGAGCTGCTCGGCGGAGAAGACTGCCAGACGCGCCTTGCCATCTTGCTGAAAGAGGACCGGCGATGCCTGCCCGGCGGCGTCGGGGCCGGAGGTCCAGAGCAGGTCGCCGGTCTGCTTGCTCAGTGCGAGGCCCGCGCTTCCGGCGCACAGGACCAGCATGTCATCTTTGATGAGGGGCGTGCCGGCGTAACAGCAGGCCGGACGGAGCGTAGCCGTGGCTGTGGCGGCGTCCTTTTCCAGGTTCTTGAACCAAGCCCGCTGGCCGGTGGCGGCCTTGAAGCACCCGGCCTTACCGTCCTGGTAGAAGACGTAAAGAAAGCCGCCCTCCAGAACTGGTGTGGAGCGCGGGCCAATCAAGGTGGGCATATTTCCGCGTTTGGGGTCCAGGAAGACGCCCGAGGCCCGCACGCCTTGCGTATCCTTCCAGATTATCTTCCCTGTGTCGGTGTCGAGGCAGAACACGGTGTTGAAGTGGCCGTCCACAACGTAGGAATAGCCAGTGGTGTAGAGGCGATTGCCGCGCACCACCGCCGCCGAGTAGCCCCAACCTATCTTGGCTCTCCAGAGTTCCCTGGGCGCGCCGCCCGTCCAGTCCAGCTGCGGTTGTTCTACCGCATCCTGTGGGAGTAGGGTGCCAGCCGCCAATGCTGTCGCCAGCACCCATGCCGTTCTGAGGTAAAGCATTTGCTCGCCCCCTTTGCATTAGGGCAACATTTCACCACTCTCCGCCCGCCCTACCGCTCCAATACTTGTGCAACGCGGCATTAGTCCAGTGTTGCGACCTCCGGGATGCCGGCCACCTACTTGAACAGCACCTCGTAGTACAGAGCCTTGTCCTTCGCGCCGTCAATAACGAAGGAGCCGTCCTTTGCTTCGAGAGTCTGCGCGCTGCGGCGGCCGTCGTGATCAAGCACGTTCACCGCGGCGATTTCACGCCCTGCAAAGGCGAACCTGGCCTTCACCGGTTCGAGCATGATGGGGTCTTTGCCATTATCCAGTACATGGTTGTTGGGCGTGAAGTACTTGAAGCCCGAGTTGCAGTTGCGGGCCACGGCGGTGATGAGGGCCGCTTTAGCGGTGGCCAACGACGCGTTCTTCTCGATCGCGGTCACGAAGACCGAGGCGTACGGGCACTGCAGCCCGATCTTGACGTTGCCGAGCGAGAACTCTTTGCCTTCGGCAAAACCGACGACGGCTTTGGTGCCTTCGGTATCAACTGTGAAGAAGCCCTTCCCGGAGCAATCCCAACTCAGTTGCCGCGTGTTTGAGACGATGACGTTGTCTTTCTCAAACTTCGCCATCTCCGGGAACGTGCTCGGCGCAGGCTTCTCAACGAACTCGACAACACACCGGCCCGCGGCCAGCGCCTTGGCCGGGCAGGTGCCGCCGAATTCCTTGATATCGCCGGCCTGCGCGATCCGGTCTGAGAACGAGAACTGTCCCTGCTGCAGTTCCTCCAGGCTCACACGACGGGTGGAGACGATCTCGCCTTCCTTCACATCGCCGCGCAGGACCATGCGGGACAGGGCCGGGAACTGCCCGATTTGCGTCGGAACGTCGGCGTCCCACACGCCCCAGGGGAAGTTGCCGACGATCTTGGCGAAGCCGCCGCGCGCCGAGGCGCTCTGGAACTCGTAGGAGGCGTCCCAGCCCTGCAGTCCCATGCCGTAGGCCGCGAACAGCGCCGGCCCCTCCGCGCTGTAAAGGTCTGGATAGACGTGAATCCATTCCGAGACCCCGAAGGGCCGGTCGGCAACCTGCTGCAAGCCGGAGCCGAGCGTGCCGCTGCCGGGTTTGGAGAGCATTGTGTCGAAAAGGCCCTCGCCGAAGTAGTTGTGCCGGTCAATCCATCCGACCAGGTAGTCCGAACGCAGGTTGTAGTAGTGCGGGACCATCGCCGGCGCCTGCCAGGGCGAACCGCAGAGCGGCCCGTTGTAACCGGCGTCGCGGATGGCTTTGACGAACCTGCTGTAGAACTTGTTCTGTACGTCATGCAGGAACGCCGCGTTGTCCATCAGTCGCTGGCGCGCGCCGGGCCTGCCTTTGACCTGCGCCAGGCCGTCCTCGCCCATGAACCACGGATTGCCCTGAATCTCGATGTTCTTCGCCTCGAGAGTCTCTTCTTTCTTCAGTGCGCTCGTCCAGGCCTTGTCCAGCGCTTCCTGCGAGGCGTACTTTGCCTTCAGCCATTCGGCGAAACGGCGCATCAGGTCCTTGCGATACGTCGGGCAGCTCCTGAGCACGCCTTCGGTCGTGTAGAAGAAAATGTCGTCCTCGTTCTGCAACTCGATGTAGGGCAGCGCCGGGTCTTCGGCGTATGTCTTGCCGGTGTGCGGGTTCTTGTGCTTCAGCAGGTTGACGACCATTTCGATCATCAGATCCTGCAGGTCCTCGGCGTAGTTCATCAGCGCGTAGGTCTTGCCTTGAAGGTTCTGGGCAATCTCGTCGTAAGCCAACATGCGAGCGCGGTTGCCCGGGCGGATGAGATAGCCGAAGGTGTGCGAGAAGCCGTAGTAGACTCCGTTCTCGGTCAGCTTCGAGCAGAAGTAGTCCAGGCGGTCGAGTCCGTCGCTGGTCAGCTTGGTCCCGTCATTGGGATCACCAATGCCCTCCCAGCCGGGTCCACAGAACTTGTGAAGGCGCACGCCGTTGACGCCGTATTTGGCGAAGCGCGCGGCGGTGTTATCGGCCTCCGCCTTCTTGGGACAGCATGCGCCGCCGTACGACAGGTTCGTGCCCCAGAACTTGATCCGCGTCCCATCTGCGCATTCAAAATGGTCGCCCACGAGCTTCAGCATGCCGTGCTTGCCGGCAGGCTTTTTGAGCCAGTCATTCATGCCGATCACGCCGGGGCCCATATCGTTGGCGGGCTGGAAAGCGAACCAGTCGGCGCCGACGAGCGACTTGACGTACCTGTCGGCGTCTTCCTGCGACGCGGCGAAAGCCACGTTGCCGGGGAACGTCAGCGTCAGCGTCACAGCGCGCGTGCCGGCGGCGAACTTGTCGTGGGCCAGCATCACGCGCAGCGTGCCGCCTTCGGGGTGCAGGTTGCAGGGCGGGTCAATGCCGACCGTCACGTTGCCCACGTCCTTGATCTGGAAGCAAATCTTGGCGACCGGTTCGGTGCTGGCCGCCCGCTGCGTGGGCAAGGGAATCGTCTTGTCCTTGCCGTCGGCGAAGGTCAACACCGTCTGGCCGCTGTAGGCGCCGGCAAGAGAGAGCCCGGTGATGAGCATGGTCAGGTCGGTATCTTTCTCGGCGCTGAGTTCGTAGCGGTACGTGACCGTCTGCTCGCCGCTCTTGCGGGCCAGCAGGCCCACGTTCAGCACCGCCTTGTCCTTGTTCAGAAGGACCTGGCCAGCGAGTCTCAGTTCGCCCGCGGTGGCCTTGGCGGTGGAGGCGGGGCTGCCGGCCCATCCCCAACCGGTGCCCCAAGCTATCATCTCGGCTTTCAGCACGGGCTGATCGCCTTTAAGGATGAAGCAATTGTAGGAGTTGTCGGGAGTGACGAGCACCGTCCAGAACTGTTCGGCAGCGAACAAACCAGTCGCGCCGATGCATCCCGCAAACAGCATGACTGCGTAGCGTGTGCGCATTTGCGAAGTCTCCGATCGGGTCCCTTGGGCTCACAACGCCCCGCCCAAGTCTTTTGCCGGTTCGTCCTTCCCAGCCCCGGTGGCCGGCGCAGAAAACGGTCAGGAATCCCCGCACGGCGCCCTTCCGCGGTGTATTTAACGTTAAATACACCGGCCGGACGAAGAAGTGGCGATGAAATTGTGCGTTCCCGGTCTCTGCATCGCCCGCGACGGCAGCATGGGGTGCAATCGCTCGACGGCACCTTGGTCGCGTTCGACGCGGCGGCGGCAGAGCCGCCAGCGATGTAAGCGGCGAGTGCGGAGGCGAGAGCTGTGGCCAAGGCCAAAGGCGTGACGCTGAAGAGTATCGCTGCGCGCGCGGGGTGTTCGATCACCCTCGTCTCGAAGACGCTCAATAATGCCAAGGGCAGCGCCGGAGCCGGCCCGGAGGCGCAGCAGAGGATTCTGCGCATCGCCCGGCAACTCGGCTACCGCGCCAACTACCACGCCCGCGCTCTGCAGACGGGCCGGACGCACACGCTCGGTTTTGTCTCGCGCCTGGAAAGCGGTCGTCATCACGGCAACCACTATTGGGGACAACTGATCCAAGGCGTCGAATGCGGCACGCGCGCCGCCAACCACGATCTGCTGATTATCGGCCCCGCGGGAGGACGCAGCGAGATCGAGCGCGGCATCGAATGCCTGCGCGAAAAGCGGATAGACGCGCTCATCGTGCCTACGGCGATGTACGGCGACACGCTGTCGCAGTTGGAGGCCGTCGAAGCGCCCATTGTGTTTGTTGCCGACCCTCTGCCGGACAGCCATCCCGGCGTCGGCGTTGAACTGCGTCCAGGCATCCGCCAGGCCTTCGAACACCTCACGGCGCTGGGCCACCGCAGGGCTATATGGTCGCCGGTCAGGGCGCGTGGTGCGATCACCGACGATGCGCGGCACTCCCTGGTCAAGGCGGCAGCGCGCGACGCCGGCGTCACACTCAGGACTGTTCCCGTTGATCTTGACGGGGTCGCGGACCCGGCGTCCGTCGAGTCGTTCGTCGAGGCGTGCCGGCAGCAGTTCGCCGAGTACCTGCGCTGGCACACGCCGTGTTCCGCGGCGCTCGCGTACTCCGAGCGGGTCGCGATGGGCCTGTACGCCGCGCTGGCCGATGTCGGCCTGCGCGTGCCGGGCGATGTGTCAGTCGTCAGTTTCGACGACATCTACGCGCACGCGACCATGCCGCCGATGACGGTGGTGAGCATTCGGCTCGATGCCGTCGGCGAGAAGGCGGCGGAACTGGCACTGGAGATGGCGCTCGGCTCGAAGCCACTGAAGGCATACCGCGGGCACGTGGAGCGTGTCTCCGCCGAACTGGTTGTTCGCCGCAGCACCGGTCCCGCGCCGGGCCCGCGTAGCCACGTGGGCAGGCGCCGGTAGCAGTTCGAGTTGAGGAAACTGCGCTTCGTCTGCTCCTGCCGCGCCAGTTGAAGACGCTTTTGCCGCCACAAGTTTTTGAAGCCGTGTAGTGAAGACTTTTGCCTCGGATGCCCGATTCTTAAGGACTTACATGAACAACTGCGGAAGTTCGGTTAGGGGATTGGAGCATGAGGGCATTCATCGTCGAAACATGGCGTTCAAAGGCCGCGAATCAAGAAACGCGCAAGTCGTTGCGACGCCAGGAAGACGGAATTATTCGGGGGGACACCGGCTGATGCGCAGCTGGATTCTGGACCACTACGGGATCTCGGAACGCGGGATGCCTCCTATCTCCGGCCGTCCAGCGGCAGAAAGCCGCGGTCGAGATTGAGGATCAGGATGGCGAGGGCCGTGCTGTAGCCGCGGCCCATGCTGAGCACGGGTTGGCCGTGCCCGGGCGGGAAGGGGAAGCTGCCGTCCGCGTCCTGGCGTTCGTGCAGGACGCGCACCAGCCGCTGGAAGTACGGTGCGAAGGCATCGTCCGGGCTGTCGGTGCGGGTGTGATAGAGCCCCCGCGCCGCGAAGAACTGGGTCGCATAGAAATGCGGTCCCTGCCACCGCGGAGGGTGGGCCTGTAGCCAGTTCCGGGCCAGGCGCACTCTCTCCCCGTCCGCTTCACCGCCGAACAGCCCGTAGACGAAGATCCCGGCGCCCGTCACGTGCCGCACGGTGAGTCCGGCCGCATCCACCGAGAATCCGCCCTTCTCCTCCGGCTTGGCGTCCGGGGTGGTTCTCTGGCTGGAGCCGACGTATTCCACGGCGCGCTCGGTGCTGCTCTTGGGCACCGATTCGTCGCGGAGCTGCGCGCCGCCCATCTCGAGCAGGAACCAGGTGGTCAGCACGCGGTCGTTGCTCCGTGTCTTGTCGTCCGGCCGCCAGCCGCCGCCATAGGCCGAAGCGGACGACTTGTCCTGCGCCTGCAGCGAATACTCGAGTGCCGCCCGGGCTTTCTTGTAGAGGGCGAGATTCCGCTCCGCGTTGCGGCCGGTGCCGGTGAGTTCGAGGCAGGCGATGGCCGCCAGGGCGTGGTCCTCGCTGGGCTCTTCCGTGCCGCCAAGAAACGACTGCGGGCTGTTCTTCAGCAGCCAGCCAGCGGCGGCCTGCATGGCGGTACCATAGACCGGATCGTCCAGCGTGTGACCGCCGGACAGGCAGGCCAGAAGGAACAGGGCGGTGACGGCCTTGGGACGGCTGTCGCCCAAGGCCCCGTCCTTCTGGATGCTCACCAGGTACTTGAGGCCGCGTTCGACCATCTCCCGACGCCGTTCCTGGTCCCGGAGGCGCGCCGCCTCCGGAGTCGGCGTCTGGCCAGAGGACGCGGCATCGCCGGCCTGCAGGTCTGGCGCGGCGGCTTCCGCCGAGCAAGCGGCATGGCCCGGCAACCAGAGCAGGAGGACTGTAATCGCGCCGGCCCACCACGGGGTGCGGTTCATCGCGCCTTCTCCATGATCGAGTTCAGATACCGATTGCTGCGGTCGCGGAACAGTTCCGGCATGCCGCCTTCGCGCGCCCGCTTGAGCTCCAGGTACAGGTGCTTGGGGAGCTTGAGACTGGCGAACTCGTCCTGGCCGGAGGTGGCGAGACCCCCTATGCCCACCTGCCGGCTGGCCGCTTCGCGCTTGCGCCGATTCCATTCCAGATCCGTCACAGCCCAAGCCACGGGGATGCGCAGAGCCTCGCCGTTGCCGGCGCTGGCCGCGCCGTGGAACCGAGCCTGCCAGACCGCCAACTGCTGCTGCTGGCGGTGCTCTTCGTCCGGGAACACGGGCGGCGGCTGGGCCAGGGGCCGGAGCTCATCCAGAATGCCGTCCACTTCCTGGGTCAGGCTGTTCCGTCCGGGTTCGTCCGCGGGCAGGCTTTCGGCCGAGCGTTCCTGGAGCGTGGGCAGGCTCCGCGCCTCGCGCGGCAGCGTCCCGGCTTGCGCGATCAGATCCTGCACTTCGCGCAAGCGCAGCACGGCGGCGTTCCGGTCGCCGGAACTCACGGCCTGCCGCAAGGCGACGCCGGAGAAGACCACGGCGCCCCAGAAGGCGGGTGCGGCCAGCTTGTCGGTCCCGGCGGCTGCCAGCAGCGCCGCGGCCTTGGCGGGAGGGGCGTCCACGATGGCCACGGCATTGCCAATGGCCCGGCGCTCCTGTTCGAAGCGGTGGAGACGGACATGGCTCTTCAGGTATTGCTGACGGGCGTCCGGAGTCGTATCAGCGGCCAAGAGACCGCGTATGCCGGCCATCAGCCTGGATTGCTCGTCCCAGGCCCCGATCTTGCCCATCCACACGGTCTTCTCCACCTCGGCCTTGGACAGCGCCCGACTGCCGACATTATTGATGGGCGAACCGACATTGTGCTCCAACTGCTCCTGCGCCTCCTGGAGGGCCGCACGCGCGGCGATGAGGCGCTCCAGATCGAGCGTGTCGGGAGCGGCCCCGTGCAGCCGCGCCGCTTCGCTCAAGTAAATGGTCTTCAGCACCGCGCACGCCAGGACGTTGAGGCGCTCGCTGATCACCGGCAGGTTGCGGTGCGCCAGTTCTCCGTCCCGCGTCTGCACCAGAATAGCCTTCTGTTCGTCCAGGGCCGCGCGGTACCTGTCAATGGCGGCGGCCACATCCCGCGGCCAGTTGGCCGTCTCGCCGACCAGCCCCTGCAAGCGCTGGCGAGCCGCCGGGAGCAGTGACAACGCCAATTCGCGCGCCTCGGTTTCCCACGCCGCGAGAGTAAGAGGCAGCGCGCCGGCGCTCTCGTCGGGCGGCAGCCAGTCGTTCAGGGCGCCGAGGCGGTTGGAGAACGCCTGCAGCCGTCCTGGATCCGCGGCCGTATCCCGAAGCTGGCGCAGTTCGAAGGCGAGTTCGCGCAAGCGCAGCCAGGCAGGCTCGAATCCGGGCTGCCCCGGAGTGGCCTGCCGGGTGGCCAGTCCGACGCGCAAGGCTCCCGCCTGACCGGCGAATCGGGACAGCGTCGAGAACAGGAACAGGAGCCGGGTCTGGGGTTGGGCGGGCTCCGGAGGCACGAGCGTTCCAGTGGCCGCGAAACGCAGTTGGGCCAGCGCGTGCCGGAGCAGCATGTCCTCGTCGGCGTCCACGTCGTCCGTCTGGATATCCAGCCAGAGCGCGTACGTCGCCGTCCAGTCGCCGCCGGGGGTTGGCGCCACGGCGCGCAGGTAATCGTCCACCGGCAACCCCGGCGCCGGTTGAAGCGCAGCGTCCCCGGCGGCGGCGGCCAGTCGGTCGGCAACGCTCCTCAGGATCGGCATCGCCTGGGCCAGGGCGTCCTGCTCGTCCGGAGCCTTCAGCGCCTGCTCCAGCGCGGACTTCTGGCCGGGTTCCGTAACTCGACCCTCCGGGTCGAGCTGGGCCAGCAGTCCGCCCAACTCCTTGAGCCTGGCCATGGCGGCTCCGCGCGCATCATTGTCGGCGATCCCGGCCTTCCCGGCGCGGCGCAGGGCGCCATCCAGGGCGCTGGCGAGGTACCCGGCCAACTCCAACTGCAGCGTGCGGTATTCGCTGTTCAGTGCCAGCGTGACCTGCTCCTGACGCGCCAGCGCGGCGGCAACGGCGGCCTGCGTCCTGGCCAGTTCAGCCTTAGGATTGCCGGAGTTCAGGGCCGCCTCGAACGACGACGCCAGCCCTTCCTGTGAAATGGCGAGTTCGGCTCCGCAGGCGGCGTCCCGCACGATCCATTGCAGCCGAGCGGCCATGGGAGCGCGCCCGAGCACGTCAATGGCCCGGATGCCGCCATGTCCCGGTGTGACAAACGGCACCAGGAACGGGAACACCGGACCGAGACCAGCGAGCAGGGCCCGGGCTTCGGCGACCTGTTTCTGCTCGCCGGGCCCCGGCTTGGCGCCATCGGCCAGCAGCTCGCGCAAAATCGTGATCTTGGCGTTGAGCGAGCGCAGGTCCTTCGCCTTCTGCGCCTGGCGCGCGAGCGCCGGAAATCCCAGCCGCTCGCCGCTTTGGGGGTTCCCGGACCGCTCGGCGGAGGTGAAGCTGCGCAGGGCGGCCCGCAGTTGGCGGTCGTAGGAGTTGGAGGCGATCTTGAGGGTGACCGGCGGGCTGGCGGCGCGTTGCCCCTTGGTGTCCAGTGCGGTGATGCGCAATTGCACCGAACTGGCACCCGGCTGCACCACGGCGGACACGGGCACCCGGATCGTGCCGGCGGATTCCTTCGCGCCGAATTTCTCCAGCTCCGCCTCCTGGCTGAAATCTCCCTGCGCCGCCACGAGCGCCACCTCGGCCAGGCCCAGGTCGTCCTGCGCCTTGTAGGCGATGGTGATGATCTCGTTCGGGAAGAACGCCCGGCTCCCCGGATCGTTGGTGACGATGACCACGGGAGGCGTGTCAGGGATCAGCCGGAAGTTGAGCGGCAGCTCCTTGGCGTTGTCCAGTCCGTTGCGGGCGCGCAGCAGTAGTTCCATCCGCTCGTTCGCGGAAACGAAGTGATAGCGCCAGGCCTTGCGGGCGTCGCGCGGATCGAGCGTGAACGGCCGCTGTTCCTTCTCCGCCAGCCCGGTCAGGCCCTGCAGCGGGATGTTGCAGCTCACCTCGATCTTGACCTTCGTTCCTTCCAGCGCGGTGATGGTGCGGCCCGTCAGCGCTTCCTGGCGGTCCGGCAGCCGCGTGTACTTGGGGAACTGGTAAGTCAGGTTGATCTTCTCGATCACCGGCCGGGGGTCCACCAGGACGCGGTACTTGGCGCTGCGCGCCGGCCCGAGCGTGAGTTCGAATTCGAGGTTCCCGCGGATGTCCCGCAACGGCAGTTCCCAGGCTCCGTCGCTTGCGGCCTGCATGCGGGTGACGGACGGTGGGGATCCGGCCAGCGTTAAGCGTGCGAGCGGCCGCGGGTTGGGGACCGCGCGGCCACGGAGGCGGGCGCGGATGACAAAATCGTCACCCCCGTGCAACGGCTTGGCCGGGGGAGCCTCCACCTCGAACCACGTGGCCGTGGGGCGCATGTGGTTGCCGAGCGGATCCAGGAAGCGGCGGAGCAGCAGGTCCGCGCGCACGGTTTCGATCTGCCAGACGCCGGCGAGAACCGCCGCCAGCGTGAGAGCCGCCCAGACCGGGCGCAGGGGCCGGCGGTCCACGCACGGAGCCACCGGCCGGTCCTTCCACAGTTCCCTTGCACGCGCGCTCGAAAGTCCGGCGAAGGAATCGAGCGGGAGCCGGCGGCGGCAGAAATCCAGCAGAGAACGCAGATGGCCGCGCGAGTCGCCGGCGGCCAGGTCGAGGGTATGGGCGAGGTCGTCGTAATCGTGGCGGCGGCAGAGGCGGACGAGGAAGCGCAGGGCCAACGCCAGCGCGGCCAGCGCGGTGAGCCAGGTGAACGGGAGCCGCCAGGGGCCGGGGATATCCACGAGGCGGTCCACCGCGCACCCCGCCGTCACCAGGCCGGCAGTCGCCAGGAAGAGCAGGGCGGCTGCCGCGGCAGCTTCGCGGAGTCGCACCCAGCGACCGAACGCGGCGAGCCGCTTCCGCAGACCGTCCGGCATGTTCTCGGGAAGATGACGTACCCGGTGCCCTTCCATGCACTTCTCCGATCAACCTAAATGGCTAGGCCCGCCAGTTTACGGAGGACCCAGTGTGCAGCCGCAAGCAGAATGAGGCATGCCAGCAGGATCGTTGAACTGCCGGGGTGCCAGGCATCCGACGTCTTCGTGATGTAGGTCTGCGGCGCGATGGCCGCGAGGGTCTGGCGTGCGCTCAGCGCAGGCACGTATTCTCCGCCCGTGGCCGCGGCAAAGGCACGCAGGAAACCGTCGTTGAAATCAGCGTAGAGGATTTCCAGCCCGGGATTGTCGCTGACCGGCACCTGCACGGACTGGCTGGCCAGAGTGATTTCGGCCAGCGGCGGCCTGGGGGTGATCGCGAACTGGCCGTTGCCGTGGTCCGCCCGGATCGGCGCAACGTCCTGACCGCCGAACCTGATCGAAAGCTGGCCCGGCTTTTCGGACGTGGACGGCACGATCGCCAGGCACTGCCGGCCGGCCTGGGGCAACGGCGGATAGATGGCCCACGCATCTTTCGATCCGTCGGCGACGAGCGGCGCGGAGAGCTCGCCCAGTATGCCATCCAGCCACCGGTCAACCACGAGGGCATTGTCGAACTCACGCATCCGGTGCAGGCCGCGGATTCCCCACTGGATGACCTTGCCGCGGCCGTAGAACCCGAGCGAGCAGACCGGTTCGCCCTGCTCGGTCTCCACCAGCACGATGTCCTGGGCAGGCACCAGGAACGCGGCGGCCGGCGGCGGTAGCGCGGCGAAGCGGCGGGCGCTTTGCGGACCGTCGGCAGCGAGACGCAGGCAGGGCAGGGCGGCCGCCGCAGGCGCCAGGCGCAGCGGGGCATCCAGGCTCCGCGGCTTCTGCGTCCAGCCGAAACGGGCTGCCAGAGGCACCCCGAAGCCGGCTTCGTTCTCGGCAAACACGAGCAGGTTTCCGCCCTTTTCGCTGACGAAACGATACAGTTCAGCGGCGTCCTGCTCGGAAAATCCGGCGAAGGCGGGGCCGTGCAGCATCACAGCCCGGTAGCGGGTCCATTGCAGCAGCGAGGACGGAATGGCCCGGCTCAGTCCGCCGCGCTTCGGCGGGTCGCCGGCCGTGTACACCTGCGTCAGGGAACTGCCCTCGCGCCGGGCGGCGAGGCTGAACCAGGCCGTGTCCCAATCCGGCACGGTGCCCACCAACAGCAGGCGCGGCTCGTGAGCCGTGCAATCCGCCTGGATCTGGACGGCGTTGTGGCTCAGGTTCGCAGCGGCCGTGCTGCTGACGGCCAGGCGCAGGACCTGCCGCCCCTCGGCCGGGGCTTTGAAGTCCAGTGCGACGGCGGTCACGCCGCTGGCGGTCGCGACCGATTCGGCGGCGGCCAGCGCCTGGTCCCCGGTATACAGAGTGACTTTGAAGGGGGTCCCCGGACTCGCCTTGACCTCGGCACGGAGCCGGGCGGGCTTCCCGGCCCGCAGCACGCGCGGCAGGCGCCAATCCAGCACGGCCACGTCGTGGGCGGTCTGGCCGGCCAAGCCCGTGCCCACGGCCACCAGTCGGACCCCATCCTTCTTCATCCGCGCGGCCACGGGCGACACTGCGGCGCCATTCTGGGCGCCATCCGAGAAGAGCACACAGTGCGAGACGACGCGTCCTTTGAGGCTCTCGATGGCCTGGCCGACCTGCTCGTACAGATCGGTCTGATCCCGGTCGGCGACCGGGGGAGCGGCGACCGTGCCGGCCGGCAATTCGGCGGCGGCGTGGGCAGCCAGGTCGGTCCGGGTTCGCTTGACCGCGGCGGCGAGAGCGGGCCCGAGCCTGGCCTTGTTGGCGGCGCAGAAGGCGCGGTCCGAGTCTTCCTGGAGTTGATCCAGAAGCGGGAGGCAGGCGTCGGCGGCCCGACGACAGGCCGTCAGCGGCGGAAGCAGGCCGCGGAGCAGGTCCAGGCTCAATTCGCTCCCCGATGCCGGGGGCTCCGGCAGGCTCGCCATCGCTTTCTCGACGGCCGCCAGCGCGTCGGCCGCAGGCCGGCGGGACTCGACCGTGCCGACGGCTCCCGTGCCGTTCACCAACGGCTGCACGGCCGCCGCCGCACTTGCGATCTCGACGGGTGCCGTCTTGTGCAGGGCACGGAACGCTTCCATCTGGGCGGCGGCCGCACGGCCGATCGGCACGCCCTGGTCCGCTCCGGCGATCAGGCCCTCCAGGCTCGTGGCGAGCTGGTCGGCGCGGAAAGCGGGCGTGGCCAGTTGCTCCCGCAAGGCACGCGCGGCCTGGTTGCGGCCGGCGACGGCACCCGCATCCCATGCGGCGGCCACATCCAACTGCGCGGTACAGCCCTGGGGGCGGAGCGCCAGTTGCATGCTGAGCGACGGGTCGGTGACCGCGACGATCTCCGCCATGTTCTCCCACGTGGTGGTGCGGACAAGAACCGGGCGCCACAGCACGGTCGCGGCGAGGAGCAGAATGGCGGTGAGCGTCCAGGGCAGCAGACGCGAGGCCGCGTTGCGCCGGCCGCCGCGTTCCGTCCGGAGCCAGGCGTGGGCCACGCCGAGCGCCAGGGCAAGCCCGAGCAGGGCCAGCCAGACCGGGATGCCGGTCTCGCTGTAGACGATCCAGTCTGTGGCCAGTTGCTTCACGCGAAGAACCGCCTCGAAAGTCCGGCTTCCAGCAGGAGTGCCAGGGCCATCAACAACGCGGCGGGCAGAAGCCAGGATCGTCCGGGGTACGTCCCGGTGGCGTCGCGGACCAATTCCGCCTCGGAATGCAGGAACGGCGACTGGGTGACCCGCTCCAGTTCGGACTGGATATCGAGCGGGATCGGCCGCAGGTCGGACTCCGTCGCGCCCCCGGCCACGGTGAACAGAATGCCGGGGGTGCAGCTCTCGACGTCCTCGCGGATATCATAGACCCCAGCGACATCGGTCTCCTCGTAGCGCACGAAACGGCGATTCCCCAGCGGCGTGGTCGCGATCTTCTCGGAACGGCCGTCCGGCCGGACCACGCGGACCTGGGCGACTGCCGTCGGCATCAGGATCGGCATGCCGGCCGCGACGTTGCTGGGGAACTGCCGGCGGCCGGCGGCGAGGTTCGCGAAGCGCACCAGGAAGACGGGATAGGCCGGATGCACGACCATGGAATGCCAGTCCTGGCCGAGCCCGGCGGTCCACAGCAGCACCGAGCCGCGGCCGATGCGGCGCTCCAGCAGCAAGGGCGCTCCGTCCGTCAGCGCCAGCAGGACCTCTCCGGTCTTTTCGCCTCCAACCGGGGGCTTCACGGTGAACCAGTTGTAGAAGCGCGGGTTGGACAGATTGCCATGCTCGGTGGACTCGAGTTCCCGCAGCAACGGGTAGTCCGCGCTTTCCGCGACGCATTGTTCGTAGCGTTCGGAGTCCACTTCGCGATACCGGGGAGCGCCGATCGCGGCCGGCGCCAGCGAGGCGTAGGTCGCGTTGAATTCGGCCGCGGCGAAGCCTGGGGTCGGCGCCAGGAGCAGCGTGCCGCCCTGGCGGATGTAGCCTTGCAGGGCCTGAACCACTTCCGGTTGCAGTCGGGTGACCCCGCAGACGATCAGCAAGTCGAGTTCGCGCAGCAGGTCCGGGTTCAACTGGTCGGGGATCTTACCTTCGAGCAGAATCTCATACGGCTTGCCGGCTTCGTCGGCCGCTTTGAAGTCGGCATTGGAGGACTCCCGGTTGGCGGCGGCGAAAGCGTCCGCTGTGGAAGTGATCTTGGCGCCACCGCCGCTTCCGGCGGCTTTCGGGTTTTCCAGGGCCATCTGCAGCCAGGTGCGCGGGTTATCGAACCCCTTGGCATCCACGATGTCCTGGACGATGGCGACGCGCAGGGCCGGCCGGACCGCATAGCTGCGGGTAACGCGGTTGTCGGCTGGCAGGTCGTCGTTGCGCACGCTGGCGGTTACCGTGTGCCGGCCGGCGGGCAGTTCGAGCGGGAACACGAGGGTCTTCTCGCCAGCGGCCATAGACAGGGGTTCTTCGCGCAGCACCCGCGCCGTCGGGGTGCCGGCATCGGCTTCGAGGGTGAGCACCGTGTCGGCGGAGGGCAGCGTGCCGTAGCAGCCCACCCGCACATAGAAGAGCGAGGGCTGATGCGCGAGCAGCAGATCGCTGTTCGGCGTGAGGTCCAGCACGGCGAAGTTGCAGGTGCGAGACTCACTGTAGGTGAGGCAGCGGACACGGACGCCGGAGGCCGTCAGCGAACCGAGCAGGCCGTTGACCTCCGCCGGGTCCGGGAGGTCGGTGCGGGTGAAATCGGAAAGCACGTACAGTTCCTTGTGCTCCAGCGGACTGGCTCGGAACAGGCCGGCGGCCGTGCGCAGGCCGTGGGCGAGGTCCGCCGTGCCGCTCGGCGCGCTGCACGCCGCCAGCAGTTCCTCGCTGCGGGCGGACGACAGCGGCAGGCTGGTGCAGGTGATGGGAGTGTCGCGGCGGTCCAGCGGCAGGAGATCGAACTGCGTTGGAACGGAGCCTGAGTTAAGGAACTTCCGGCATAGGCTCAAGCCGGTCTCCAGGCGGGTGCTGGATTCGTACCGTGCCGCCATGCTGGCGGAGGTGTCGAGCAGGACGATGCGGTGTGTGGAGTGGGGCGG
>Ga0315282_10004609_pt1 | contig 23919 bp, 20 predicted proteins | sample YL17G07_20_MG_FD_203693 | JGI IMG/M metagenome (GOLD analysis project Ga0315282, IMG submission 203693) | Sediment microbial communities from Yellowstone Lake, YNP, Wyoming, USA - YL17G07_20 | ecosystem: Environmental > Aquatic > Freshwater > Lake > Sediment | place: USA: Wyoming | collected... | reverse complement strand
CTCCTAGAAGGAATTGGTCCAGCCTCCGCCCCCCGGGCGGGGGCTTCTTATCTCCACCTCCCCAACTTCCGTTCCTTCCAACAGAGCTTTTATGGGCCTAAGCAAAAGCTACTTGCGGGAGTACTGAACGCCAGAAAAAAAGCCAAAAACACCATTTTTGACCTTTAGTCCACACTTTTAAACTGGAAGGAAAGAAAAGTCACGGAGGTGGAAGAGGTGCAAGCAATAGTTTACATCCGCACCGATCCCGGAAAGGCCCTGGCCCTGTTGGAAAATGTAAAGAAAATCCCTAGGGTGAAGTTCGCTGCCGCCACCACGGGAAGGTTCGACATCGTGACGCGGATAGAGGGTGAGGACCTGGAGGCCCTCGGAAAGGCCGTGGTTGGTAAAATCCAAGCCATAGCTGGGATCAGGCATACGGAGACGTCGATGATAGTCGCAATGTAGGCGGGCTGTGGACGCGTCGGGACCAGCTCCGTGTGAAAGCACATGGATACCGCTCCGAGAGAGTTTTAAAGCCAAAAATCAAGACATCTGGGGTTTGATTGGAAGCTCTGGAGAGGATGCGTTGGCCAGGGGGGTTCGGCCTGTACAAAGTCAAACACGACCTGCTCCCAAAAACCACGTACATTCTCTGCATGCCGCAGGCCCACAAAATCTTGTACAATCCCCTCGCCTGCGGGATGGAGCTGAAAAAACTATCTCTCGAGTGCAGCAAAGAGTTCCTGCGCACGGCCTGGGCCATGCTCCCTTCACTGAAGAGGGTCAAGAACAAACAGATCGGAGAAATAGTCATCATGAGGGGGAGCCTGGGCTACCAGTTCAACGTGGCATTTGAGCAGATTTTTGGCCGCTACCTCCCCCGCTGTTTCGTCGGGGTCAAGAGGCGCAGGATATCTGGCGGGGAGTTCGGCGCGGATGTTTTCTACACGAACTTCGACGCCCTGCCGGAAAGGGGCTTCCTGTTCATGGGTGACACCATCGCCACGGGAGTTTCGCTTGGCCAGACTTTGGCTGTGGCCAGAAGCAAGCTGAGGGAAAGGGACTACGATGTAAAAGGGATTATTGTCTTCACCATCGCGGGCTCTCTGAAGGGCTGCTCAAGGCTTGTGGAGTGGGAGGACAGGTTCCAGGAGTGGTGGCCAAGCTTCCGCGTCCACCTTTTCGCGGCGGAGGGCCTTTTCGGGTTGGCGGACAACGGGACGGACCTTCTTTTCAGGAGAGAGGGGGAAGCCATCCTGCCAGATGAAAGCAAGTCCCGGGTCACCAGGGCCTACGGAGACTACTACACCAGTTACCTGCCGGGAAAAATCTGTGCAATCTTTGACTGGGGGGACCGCAACTTCAAGCCCGAGCGGCACCTGGCAGACGTTCTGAAGTTCTCTGCCGAACATCTCAGGTCAACGAAGGAAAACAAGGGAAGGGAAGTCATGAAAGGCTTGACGATGGGGGCAAGGGGCATGCTCCGCAAAATCAACGAACCGGTCCTGCTCAGCTCCAAACGGCTTTGAAATCCGGCAACGGCTAACAATTTAAGGACTCCATCCACATTTTCGTGAGGGCTGACATGGAAGTTTCAAAAGATTACGACCCGCTGAAGGCCGAGCCGAAGTGGCAGAAGAAGTGGGAGGAATTGGGGATCAACAACTTCGATAGAGAAGATACCAGTCGCCCAACTTACGTGATAGACACCCCGCCGCCTTATCCCTCCGGGGAGTTCCACACGGGCACTGCGCTCAACTGGACTTACTTTGACATCGTCGCCCGCTACAAGCGTATGCGCGGATTCAACACCTTGTTCCCTCAGGGCTGGGACTGCCACGGGCTGCCAACGGAGGTCCAGGTGGAGAAGCGCTACGGGATCAAGAAAGGTGACCTTCCCGCCGAGAAGTTCCGCGAACTCTGCGTGAAGCTGACGGAGGAAAACATCGCCCACATGAAAGGGGAGATGAACTCTCTGGGATTTTCGATGGACTGGTCGACCGAGTACCGCACGATGGACCCGAGCTACTACAGCAAGACCCAGCTATCGTTCGTTCAGCTCTACAAGAAGGGGCTGATTTACAGGGGGGAACACCCGGTCAACTGGTGCCCGCGCTGCGAAACTGCCATTGCTGACGCAGAGGTGGAGTATGGAGATCGAGAGACAACCCTGAGCTACATAAAGTTCAAGCTTTCTGACGGCGGCTTTATCACCATTGCCACCACAAGGCCAGAGTTTCTCCCGGCCTGCGTTATCGTGGCAGTCAACCCTGATGATGAAAGGCACAGGGGGCTCGTGGGAAAGAAAGTTGAGGTCCCTCCTTTCAACCAAGTGGTCGAGGTGATTCAGGACCCAGATGTAGACCCCGAGTTTGGAACTGGAGTGGTGATGGTGTGCACATTCGGGGACAAGACGGACGTCAGGTGGGTAAAGCTGCACAAGCTCCCGATAGTGAGGCTTCTGGACGAAAAGGGGCGCATGACCTCCGCTGCCAGGGAGTACGCGGGGATGACGGTCGAAGATTCAAAGAAGAAAATCATCGAGGACCTCAAAAAAGCGGGGCTGGTTGAAAAGCAGGAGAAGCTTTCTCAGAGCGTCGGCGTTTGCTGGAGGTGCAAAACACCCGTCGAGATCCTGTCAAAACCCCAGTGGTTCATGCGGGTGCTGGCGATGAAGGACAAGGTTCTGGAGGAGGCAAAGAAAGTGAGATGGGTCCCGGACCACATGCTGACGCGCTTCACGGACTGGACCAAGTCTATGGACTGGGACTGGGTGATATCAAGGCAGAGGATATTCGCCACCCCGATCCCTGTATGGTACTGCTCCAACTGCAAGGAGCCGATAGTCGCGGAGGAAAAGCAACTGCCGGTAACCCCGACCAAGGACAAACCACTGGTCGAGAAGTGCCCGAAGTGCGGCAACCAGAATTTCGAGCCGGAGCATGACGTCTTTGACACCTGGATGGACAGCTCGATAACGATAGCCGCCCACGCCGGATGGCCCGACCTTGACAGGCGGCTGTTCCCAGCGGACCTCCAGCCCAACGGGACGGACATCATCAGGACCTGGGACTACTATCTCATGGTCCGCCACCTTGCGCTTCTCGGCGAGGCACCTTACAGGGCCGTCATGATAAACGGGATGGTTCTCGGGACAGACGGGCGGGCGATGCACAAGTCTCTTGGCAATTACGTCAACAGCACGAAGGCGCGCGAGAAGTACGGTGCAGATGCACTGCGCCAGTGGGCCGCCATCGGGGCCTCTACAGGAGCGGATGTCCCGTTCAGCTGGAAAGACGTGGAGTTCGGGCACAGGTTCATGAGGAAGTTCTGGAACGCCGCGCGTTTTGCTATACCACATCTCGCCGGGGCAGGGGAGCTGAGGCCGGAGGGGCTGGGTTTCAGGCCAGTTGACCTCTGGATCCTGAGCCGCCTCAACAAGCTTGTGAAGCAGGTCACGGCCTGGCTGGATGACTTCCAGTTCAACCGGGCGCTCGGGGAGGTTCAGAACTTCATCTGGCACGAGTTCTGTGACATGTACATTGAGGAGATTAAGCATAGGCTATATGGGAATGACCCGAGCGTGGACGCCGCGAGGTTTGTTTTGTACAAGGTAATCCTGACCGCGACGAAGCTTCTCGCTCCTTTCACTCCATACTTCGCGGAGGAGGTCTACCAGGCATACTTTGCCGGGGATTTTACTCACAATAGCGTCCACGTGTCTGAGTGGCCACTTGCGGAGGAAAGGTTCATTGACGAGGGTGCCGAGGAGCTCGGGACAATAACAAACGCTCTCGTGAGCGCGATAAGGCAGTTCAAGTCGGGGCGGAAGATGGCGTTAAGTCAGGAAATTCCAGAGGTGGAGATCTACACCTCGGACGCAAAGCTCGCGGAAAAATTGCGAAAAGTTTCCGATGACGTGGCAAAGACAACGCGCGCAAAGAAAACCCAGATTGTCACGAAAAAGCCGGAGCTCGTTGAAAAAGTGGTTTCCGTCGCGCCAAACTTCTCAAGGCTGGGACCGAGACTTAAGGACGACGCCAAGCTTGTCGCGGAGGCCCTGAGCAAGGCTGACCCGGAGGAAATCACCAAGAAGCTGGCGGGCGGAGAATTCCCATTGAAAGCCGGCGGGAAGGTCTTTCAACTCCTCCCTGAAGATGTGGAAGTAACCAGGGAGACGAAGGTGGCTGGACGACAGGTTGAAGTCGTTGGTATACAAGAGCTGCCGGTCACGATTCTGATAACATTATAAAGCCGCTGCTCCAGTCCCGGCCCAGCTATCGACTGGTTGCCATCCCGTGGCGGGTAAAGTGGTTGCGGCTGTACCCCCGCCCTTCAGCGATGTGATGACAATCATCACGACGAACATCACGACGAACAGAGCCAGCATCAAAGTTCTGCTTTTTTTCATCTTCTTCTGCTGGGTCTGGAACACAGCTTCGCATGATGGCGAGCAGAAGAACTTGTCCGCGGTTGTCGGCTTTCCGCAGACGATACAGTGCTTGTGATCCTCAATCGTTTTCTCACCCTTCGACTGCTGTTCCTCCATGTTTTGCACCAGCCACTATCTCCGGAAGCCTATTTATCTCATCCTCCCCCAGCACCAGCGTCTTGATGCGGTAGCGCTCGATGAGCCTGGCCGCAACCGGGTCCACGATCGTCTTCATCCCGGGCTCCAGCTTTTCTTTCCCGACCAGTTCCACCAGCTGCTCGGGAGTCATCCTTTCTATTTTCTTTGCCTTGGGGTTCACCTTCGGGTCGCTAGTGTACACAGCCCCGACGTCTGAAAAAATTAACAGCAGCTTGGAGCCGCTGAGCTTGGCCAAGGCTGCGGCGACAGCATCGGTGGTTTGGCCCGGAGTCGTTCCCCCCATTACTGGAACCTTGCTTTTCATTGAAGCCCTGACGGCCGCTTCCAAAGTTGTGGGCGGGTCTGGCTCGGCGATGGGGCCCAAAGCTGAGATTAGAAAACGGGCGTTTAGCCTGGTGACATCTATTCCTATCTTGTCGAGCCCGGCCCTGGAAATCCGGAGCTTTTTGGCATCCGCCATAAATTCACGAGCAGGCTCGCCGCCGCCGGTGACCAAAAGCACCTCGTGTTTTTCTGCTATCAGCTTGTGCACGGCTTCCGCCATTTTTTGAAAAGCCTCTATCCTCAGCTTCTTTGGCGCAAACACCGACCCCCCAAAGGAGATGGTTACCCTCAAGCTCTTCCCGAAATTCCTTTGCAGTCATATTATTAACGGCGACGGTCACTATGCTTTTGGTCACATGCCAGGAGACGCCAAGTCTGTATACCGGTTCAGGAGGCTGCTTGAGGAGCTTCAAGGCAAGCGGGGAAAAGGTACTGAACTCATATCGGTCTACATCACCCCGGATTCCGACCTAGCGAAGGTAATGCAACAGCTGAGGGACGAGCAGGGGACAGCCTCGAACATAAAGTCCAAAAACACGAGAAAGAACGTCCTGGGCGCCCTGGAAAGGATCATCCAGTTCCTCCGCACGTACATGGACAAAAGCAGGGCCCCGCCGCCTCGCGGGATGGTGGTCTTTGCCGGAAACGTCGCGGGGAGGGAAGATTACAACGATGTCCAGCTTTTCTGGATTGAGCCGCCGGAGCCCGTGACAGTCAGGATGTACAGGTGCGACCAGGAGTTTGTGCTGGAGCCGCTGAAGGAAATGCTTGAGATAAAGGAGACGATCGGTCTTCTGCTGATGGACGGACAGGAGGCCACGATCGGCACACTCCGGGGAAAACACGCTGAAATTGTTAAGAAAATGACTTCCGGAACTCCGGGAAAGCACAGCAAAGGGGGGCAGTCGGCGCGGAGGTTTGAGAGACTTCACGAGATTGCCATGCAGGAGTACAAAAAGCGGATCGGGGAAGCGGCCAACAATATATTCCAGCAAATCCCTGACCTGAAGGCCATTTTGGTGGGCGGGCCAGGACCAATGAAGGAGGACTTTTTGAGGGAGGAGTTTTTGCGGGATGACCTGAAAAAGAAAATAGCTGGGGTCTTGGACACCGGTTACACTGAGGAACAGGGAATCAAGGAGCTGATCAGCAAGTCCGGCGAGGTGCTGAAGGACCTGGAGGTGCTCAGGGAAAGGGCCGTCATGCAGCGATTTCTTGAGGGGCTTGTGGGCGGAAGGGGTCTCGCAGTGTACGGAGAGGAAGAGGTCAAGCGGGCGCTTATGCAGGGCTCCGTGGATGTCTTGCTCATATCTGAAAGTTCCCGAAAAAGTGTTGTGAAAGCTAAATGCCAGGCGTGCGGGCACGAGTTTCAGGAGATAGTTGGGGATGTCGTGCAGCATGAGCGGGTGCTTGCTGAGCGGAAGTGCCCGAACTGCGGAGAGCAGAGGCTGAGCGTTGTTGAGACCCGAGATGTTGTACAGGAACTCCTTGACATAGCTGAGAGGTTCAACACAACGGTGGAGTTCATCTCAACCGATACTGACGATGGGAAACAGCTTCATATGGCGTTCAAGGGTGTCGCGGCAATTCTGAGGTTCAGAGCAGGCACGTGAAAACTTAAGCTTCAGGTGCCTTCCAACCAAGATTTGTTATATTTAACCTGTTCAGGCGTCTGGCGCTCAAGCTTGATCCCGAGCGAGCGCAGCTTCAGCTCGGCCACTTTTTTATCCATCTCCGCCGGCACATCGTGCACCCCGGGTCTAAGCTTCCTGCCGCGCTCGGTCAGGTAAATCGCGCTCATGGCCTGCAGGGCGAAGCTCATGTCCATTATCTCCATCGGGTGCCCCAGCGAGCGCTTCCCCGCAAGGTTGACCAGCCGCCCCTCGGTAAGTAAGTAAAGTCTCCTCCCGTCCCTGAGCTTGAACTCCTTCACATCTTCCACTATCTCTTTCTGAACAACGGCCAACTCCCCGAGCCCGTCCACGTCTATCTCGACGTTGAAGTGGCCAGAATTGCAGAGGATGGCGCCGTCTTTCATCTTCTTCATGTGCTCCTTGCGAATGACGTTGAAGCCTCCGGTTGTGGTGATGAAAATATCTCCAGTCCTTGCAGCCTCCGACATCGGGACAACCTCAAAGCCCTCCATCGCCGCTTCCAACGCCTTGACAGGGTCCACCTCGACGACCGTCACTATGGCACCAAGGCCCTTCGCTCGCTCAGCCATCCCTCTCCCCACGAAGCCATGCCCAGCCACGACAACCCGCTTGCCCGCTATCAGTGTGTTCGTCAGGGTCATGATCGCCTGAAGAGTTGACTCCGCCGTGCCGAACCTGTTGTCGAAAAAGTGCTTGCACGGGGTGTCGTTCACCGCTATCACGGGGAACTTCAGGGCGCCGTCCGCGGCCATCACTCGGAGTCTGCTTACGCCAGTAGTAGTCTCTTCAGAGGCCCCGATGATTTTTTTCAAAACATCCTTCCTCTTTGTGTGGACCAAGGTTATCAGGTCGGCCCCGTCGTCAATCAGCACGTCGGGCTTGTAGTCCAAAATCCTGTTCAGGTTTGAGTAGTACTCCTGGCCTGTCTCCCCGCGCCAAGCGTGGATGTTCGCCCCTTCCTTTGCCAGTGCGGCGGCCACATCGTCCTTCGTCGAGAGCGGGTTGCAGCTGGTTATCGCAACTTTGGCCCCCGCAGCAAGGAGGGTGCGCACGAGAACCCCTGTCTTCATCTCCGTGTGGAGGGCGGCGCCAACCGTCAGCCCCTTGAGCGGCCTGGTTTTCGAGGCCTCTTCCCTTATGGCGGCCAGAACCGGCATGTGCCTCTGGGCCCAGTCCATCATGTTCTTGCCCTGGGGGGCGAGCCTGATGTCTTTTACCTTGAAGTTCACGCTCTCTCTACCTCCAAGAGGAGTTCGTCCGAAACCTTCTGCGCAGATTCCATGACACTGGTTTCGTCAAACGTGAGCACTTTCCCATGCTCCATAATTACTTTCCCATCCACAATAACGGTATCTACGTCGCTGCCCATCGCGGAATAAACGAGATGCGATACGGGGTTGTGCAATGGGATCAGGTGCGCCCTTTTTGCGTCGACGAGCACTATGTCTGCAACCTTACCAACCTCGATTGACCCAAGCTCTCGCTCCAGCCCAAGCGCCTTCGCCCCGTTTATCGTGGCCATCTCAAGCACGGACCCCGCCGGCATCACTGTTGGGTCCATCCTGTGGACCTTGTTCAAAAGCGCCGCGAACTTCATCTCCCTGAACATGTCGAGGGTGTTGTTGGATGCCGCCCCGTCCGTTCCAAGCGCCACGGGTATCCCTGCCTTAAGCATGTCTGGCACTGGCGACACTCCGCAGCCGATCTTCATGTTGCTCACCGGGTTGTGAACCGGCTTGACCCCTCTGTCGCGTAGAATCTTGATTTCCTTCTCGTTCAGCCACACACAATGGGCGGCAAGCACCTCCGGCCCAAGGAATCCTATTGATTCCAGATGCTCCACGGGGCGCTTCCCGTATTTCTCCGTTATCTGCTTTGTCTCATCCTGGCTTTCCGCCACGTGCATGTGGATCCCGACCTTGTGCTTCTTCGCCAGCTCTTTCACCTTGATGAGGCACTCGGGGGAACAAGTGTAGGGCGCGTGCGGTCCGAACATCGTGAGTATCCTGCCACCCTCTTTGCCTTGCCAATCTTTTACCAGCTTCTCTCCTATTTTGAGCTCAGACTCTCGCTTCTCAGGATTTCCAAGCTCTATGATTCCGTAAGAGAGAACCCCGCGAATGCCGGCCTTTCCCACGGCTTTCGCTGCCTCGTCCATAAAGAAGTAGTTGTCCGCAAAGCAGGTTGTCCCGGACTTTATCATCTCCAAGCAGCCAAGCATGGCTCCGGCGTGAACCCTTTCCGCGTTCAGGTGCTTCTCCGTCGGCCATATCTTTGTTTCAAGCCAGGGCATCAGCTCCATGTCGTCGGCCACCCCGCGGAGCAATGTCATCGCCAGGTGGGTGTGGCAGTTTATCAGGCCCGGCAGGACAATCTTACCTCTGGCGTCAATTGTGACGTCCGCCTTTCCTTTCACATCGCCAACTGCGGATATTTTTTTTCCTTCAATGAGAACGGAGCCTTCTTTGATTATGCGCCTCTGCTTGTCCATCGTGATAATGGTTCCACCTTTCACCAAGGTACTTGTCATTCCTTCGCCTCAGACTACTGAAAACGGGCGATTATAAATCGCTCTGGTCCAAAAAGGAAAGGGTGAAAAAATGGCCAAGTTCTACGTAACCACGCCAGTATACTACATCAACGACGTCCCCCACATAGGGCACGCGTACACCACTGTAGTCGCGGACATCCTCGCGCGCTGGCACCGCTTGAAGGGAGACGACGTTTTCTTCCTCACGGGGCTTGACGAGAACTCCGTCAAAACTCTGGAAGCATCTAGGACCCAAGGATTCTATGATGTTCAAGAATACGCGGACACCATCGCAAAGAAGTGGTTGAATGTGTGGAAGGCGCTCAACATCAGCAACGACGACTTCGTCCGCACGACACAGGAACGCCACAGAAAAAACGTTTACAAGATATTCGACCTCTTGGAGGAAAGAAACGACATTTACAAGGGAGAGTACGAGGGGCTGTACTGCGAGGGGTGCGAGACATACCTGACTGAGGAGGAGCTCGTGAACGGGAAGTGTCCGCTCCACCAGGTGCCGCCAAAACATGTGAAAGAAGTGGACTACTTCTTCAGGCTCTCAAAATACCGCGATAAAATCCTACAACACATCGAGTCGAACCCTGATTTCATCCAGCCAGAAGGTCGAAGGAACGAGGTGGTCAGCTTCCTCAAGAGCGGGTTGAAGGACGTGAGCATCAGCCGCGCCGGGTTGAAGTGGGGGATTGATGTACCAAGAGACCCCACTCAAAAAATTTGGGTATGGTTTGACGCCTTAATCAACTACCTGCTCCCCATCAAGTACTGGCCTGCCGACGTCCACTTGATTGCGAAAGACATCCTCAGGTTCCACTGCGTCATTTGGCCGGCGTGGCTGCTTTCGACAGGTTACGAGCTTCCGAAGCGCATTTTCGTGCACGGATTCCTAACGGTCGATGGGCAGAAGATCAGCAAGTCGCTTGGGAATGTTATCGACCCTGTGCACCTGGTGAACGAGTACTCCGCCGATGTGGTCAGGTACTTCTTGGCCAGTGAGGTATCGCTTGGCCAGGATGGGAACTTCTCGGAGGCCAACCTGAGAAGCAGGCTCAACGACGAGCTCGCAGATATTTTCGGGAATTTCGTCCACCGGGTCCTGACCTTCACAAAAACTCGCTACGGCGGGAAAGTCCCCGAAGGAAAAATCGACGAAAAACTGGAGTCGGAGACGCGGGGGCGGGCGGAGAGGGTGGAAAAGCTTTTGGACGAGCTGAAAGTCACGCAGGCTCTAGAGGAGATAATTGCCTTGGCAAAGATTGGGAACGAGTATTTCCAGTCTCAAAAGCCGTGGGTTGCTGTCCAGGTCGAGCTGGGGAAAGCTGCGAGCTGTATTTTGAACTGCGCGAACTTGGTCAACGCGCTGTGCGTCGCGCTTACGCCTTTCCTTCCTGAAACTTCGGAGAAACTTGCCAAACAGCTCGGGGTAGAGGTTCGCTCCTGGACGCAGGCGAAAAGCTTCAGCATCGGGGGCGGGCATGAGGTCGGGGCGCCATCCCCGCTATTTAAAAAAGTGGAGGATAAATGTTCAAACAGGCCGGAGGCGTTGATTTCGATGGAAGACTTCAAGAAGGTGGACATGAGGGTCGGGCATGTCAGCTCTGCCGAGCGCGTGCCAGGCTCTGACAAACTCCTGAAGCTGGAGGTCCAGATTGGCAAAGAGACTCGCACGCTCGTTGCGGGCATAGCCGACCAGTACTCGCCACAGGACTTGATTGGAAAGCAGATTGTGGTTGTGACTAACCTGGAGCCGGCGAAAATCAGGGGCGTGACGTCAGAGGGGATGCTGCTCGCGGCGATGGACGGAGATAAAGTTTCAATTTTGACCGTGGACAGGCCCGTTGGGTCTGGTTCCAAGGTGAAGTGACGCGCAACGTGAGTTTGGATGGTTCAAAAATTCAGGGCAGAACTTGTGGCGCCTTGCGGCATGGACTGCAACGTGTGCAGCGGATATCTGGCGTATTCCAGGGGGATACCCAAAAAACGGGGAAAAATCGTCCACTGCATCGGCTGCCGTCCTAGAAACAAGCTTTGCGCTTTCCTCAAGGGCAGGTGCGCCAAGCTCAGGGAGGGCAGGGTGAAATTCTGCTTCGCGTGCAGCGATCTTCCGTGCAAGGAGCTCGCGCGACTGGATGAGCGTTACAGAAACAAATACAACGTTAGCTTTGTTGAAAACCTGCGGGTGATAAAGAACCGCGGGGTTGGTAAATTTCTGGCCGAGGAGCAGAAAAGATGGCGCTGCCCCAAGTGCGGCGGGACCATCTGCGTCCACAACGGCAAGTGCTACGACTGCAAAAAGATAACGAGCTGGAAGGGTTAGCCTTAAGGCGCCCATTAGGGGAAAGGTAAAAATCGGCTGGACGTCAGGTAACTCGGATGTTATGCGTATAGACCTCCACGTGCACACGGCATATTCGATGGACGGGCACTGCACCATCAAAGATGCCATCAGGTCGGCCAAGGCAAAAGGTCTTGATGGTTTTGCCATCGCGGACCACAACACCGTCGCCGGCCACAAGGAGGCAAAGAAGCTCTCGGAGAAGGGTTTCATTATAATCCCCAGTATAGAGGTCTCGAGTTCAGGCGGCCACATCGTTGGCCTTGGTGTCAGCGAGGACATACCCCGGGACCTCTCCCCTGAAGAAACTGTCGAGAAAATCAAGGGCCAAGGCGGACTTGCTATCGCGGCCCACCCCTTCGCGCCCGGGCGAAATCCAAGCATGATTTACAGGGCAAAATTTGACGCAATGGAAGTCATAAACTCAAGGGCAATTTTTCCCAGCAACAACCTCGCGAGGAGGTTCGCCGAGCGGAACAAGATCCCGGGCGTAGGAGGCTCGGATGCCCACCACTGCTATGATATCGGGCTTGCCTACACAAACCTGAACTGTGAAATGAGCGTGGACTCAATCTGTAGTAAAATACGGAAGGGAGGGTCATCTGCGATGGGGCGGACCCTCCCCCTCCCGAGTCTCCTGTGGAGGTTCCTCCAGAGATCTTTCCCCCGCAGGCGTCGTGAGCGTTAGGGTGGGGACCAGTCACTTCTGCGGTTTGGCCCCCACCCGGAGGCTGGGTTTGAGGAGGTGGTTATCCTGACCCTTTTTTCTTGTATTTTATCATCTTCTCCACACCAAGCTTTTCCACGACCCAGTCGTGGACGATGGTGCGGATGACCTCGCTCCGGTTCGTGCCGTAGCCCGTTCCGAGGAGGTCATCGATGATCTTGATGTAAGCCCCGTCAAGGAAGACGCGGACCTCGGCCTTTTTTTCAGCCGCCATTCAGCCCCCCCTTCAAGAAACCATTGCTTGGCAGGACGATGCTTCTCCTGAGCTCGGCCTCTAGGCAGTCCATGCAGAGCCCGTTCTCCAGATAGTATCCCCTTCTTCCGCAAGCCGCACAATGCTTCTCAGAGGGCAGCAGTCCGACGTCCTCTTCCCAATCGGCCATTTTTTTCATCCTCCATTTATACTACAGCTATACTACAGCTAAAAGCCAGCTATTAAAAAGCTTTTGGTGCTTATAATACCTGGCAGAAAAGTGGCTATTGGCCCGACTGTGCGGCTTAATCCTCTTGCTTGAAAGAAATGTTCCCCTTCGCGCTGCCCTTTCTGATGTTGTGCAGCTCCTCGCTCGCCAGCTGGGCAGCCCTGACGGCAGTGCGCGCGCAGCCAACTCCGGCCTTTAGCTCCACGCCCAGCTCCTGCTTCACTTCCAAAAAGATCTTTGTCAGGTCCTCTGCCCCAACGCCGTTTGATGCAGCCATGAAGTTATCCCCCCCTGTGTAAAACACGAGCGCGTCACGCTCGAGGAGAGACGACATCAGCGCGAGGTGGGTCCTCTGTATCAGCATGTGCGTCTCGTAAATCGGCTTGCTGTCCGTGAAAAGGGTAGAGTGGTTAACGTCCATGTGCGCGATTTGAACCCATTTCCCTGTCGCCTTCTCTATGGGCTCTCCGACAAGCACCCCCCTTCTTTTTGGCGACTGGCTGCTTCCAGCCTTCTGCAGCGCCATAGTCGCATGAACCTGCGCCTTGTAGGGGGTCTGCGCCGCGCCGACGCCCATGCTCACTGTCACCGGGAACTTCTCATTCACGGCCCGCATGATTTCTTTATGACCGTTCAAGGAGACCCCGTTTGTGATGGCTAGGAAGTTGTCGAACCTGGTTGGGAAAACCAGCGCCCCTCTTTTTCCAAACTGGCGCTCCAGCTCCGCCAAGAGTTCGGCCTGTAGTACCTGGAGATCGGCTTCTAACCTCGGCTTTGGCGACACTGTCCAAGGCCCGTAGTTGTCTATCTGGACCAACGTCAGCTGGATTTTCTTCATGGTGTCTCCCGAGTTACTAGGTTTCCCCAACCATTTTATGTGTTTTGGGCCACCCCCCCGAAGTAAAGCCGTTGTCGGCTGGCTCCCAGGGGGACTTGTCACCCGGCGGATCATAACCGCCCGACTTACAACTGGGAAAACGAGAGAAGAGCTGTTGGATTTGATATGCCAAAGGAGAGACAAGTCAAAGGAGGAGCTATTGGGGGGTTAGGTTAGGTGGTATTAGTAAGGGAGACGGCGAGGGGCCCAATAACCCAAACCCATTTTAGCCATTGCAACTACAATTAAACCATGTCAGACTGCGAGGTAAAAATTAAAATTTTGGGGGATGAGTAATGCCAGTCTGTCCAAAATGTCACAAATACAAGAATAAAAGTCATATACGCTTTCACTCAAAAACTTGCTATCCAACTAAAGACGATGTCGAACACGCCAGCATTAGTAAGTCGTCTTCGTCCAGACAAAAAGAAGCGAAAAAATCTTAGTAAAAAAATCGGTTTTGGGGTGTGTGGGGTTTCAATGCCGGAGAAGGATTTTGCTTGTTTTTTGAGCCGCTCTTTTTACATCTTTTATGCTTTTCGCCCCGGCGCATACGCCTTTGCCCGACACGAATAGCAACAACACCGCCTTGGGATCGTCGAGCCTGAACACAAGGCCTGGAAAAACCTCCGGCTCATATTCCGTGTTATCGAAACTACGAGCTATATGATCAAGATCGAACTTCCTGCCGAAATTAACGGATGCCACGATATTCTGAACCTTGACTTTTGGCTCCGTTTTCACCTCTATGTGTGCTGCCCTGATCTTTCTCGTAAGCTCCAATATCGCCTGCTTGGCGTCTCTCATGCTGCTGGCGCCGACGCAGTTCATCTTTCCAGATGCGAAGATCAAAAAAGATGCCCGAGGGTGTTTGGATTTATAGACAACGCCTGGAAAAACCTCGGGGTCATAGACTGTGCCATCTACCGACTTGGTCAACTTCTCGAGGTCGAACTCTGTGTCCGCGTACGTGACCGAAAGCACGATATTTTGGATTTTAGTTGTTACTCCCATCATTCCATACCCCATAAGTTAGTTGGTACGTTGTACTTGTCCGTTTCGGTTACACTATCTCCTTCGCGGTCAACGCTACCAACCGGCGCATCTCACTTTTGATATCTGTAAGCAACCAAGGAAGTTGGAACGGAAAAGTTTCATCGCTTCTTTTTGGGAACCATGAATGGTAAAAAAGGGTAGGGAAAGAGTAGTAACTTTGGATTTTCTTCATGGAAACCTCTGATTTTATTGCCAAGGGCTCTAATAAAACTTGATACAATGCGCGTGTACTGCGAAACCTTCGGCTGCACGATGAACCAGGGCGACACCGAGGTCATGCTCGGGCGTTTGGCCAAGGAAGGACATGAGCCTGTCCAAGAGCCGGAGCTGGCAGAAGTTTTGATAGTAAACACTTGTGCAGTGAAGGGGCACGCCCAGAAGAAGGTCCTGCGCAGGCTGGCCGAGCTGAAGGAGAGAAATGGAAAACCCATCGTTGTTGCCGGGTGCCTTCCTCTCGTTGACTTGCCGTCAATAGAGCGGCTTGGCTCATTCGCCTGCATCACCTCCTGCCGGGCGATTGACGCCATTGATGAAATCATCAAAAAGATTTCCGGCGGTGAATCCAGCCTGAAAGTTCTCGAACGGGGGGCAGATGAAAGGCCACGAATGCTGAAGGCAAGGGGGAGTTCCGTGAGCGCGATAGTGCAGATAGCTGAGGGGTGTCTCTCCAGCTGCAGCTACTGCTCGGTCAAGCTTGCTAGGGGAGACCTAAGAAGCCACCCGCCAGGGCTTGTTGTCGAAGAGGCCACGCAAGCCATCCAAGCCGGGTACAAGGAAATCAAGCTCACAGCCCAGGACACCGCCGCCTACGGGGCCGATATCGGTGCTGACCTGCCCGCGCTCGTTCGAGAAATATCGTCCATCCCTGGAAACTTCAAAATCAGGGTCGGGATGATGAACCCGACTTTTGCAAAACGGATACTGCCCGAGCTGCTCGATGCTTACAATGACGAGAAGGTGTACAAGTTTCTCCACATCCCTGTCCAGAGCGGGGACGACGGCGTGCTTTCCTCCATGCGCAGGGGATACACCGCTGACGAGTTTCTTGATATGGTTCAGGCCTTTCGGGAAACTTTCAAGAACTTGCAGTTGTCTACCGACGTCATAGTGGGCTTCCCGGACGAAGACGAGGTGGCATTTGCGCACACACTTGAACTCGTCACAAAAATCAGGCCGGACAACGTCAACGTCTCCCGCTTCTCCCCCATGCCAAAGACGGACGCCGCAAAGATGCCACAGGTGGAAGGCCGGGAGGTGGCCAAACGCTCCAGAGCTCTCGCAGAGCTTTGGCACAAGATCGGGCATGAAATAAACAAGTCTTACGTGGGCAGAGTGGAAAATGGGCTCGTTGTGGAAAAAGGAGAGAGGAGAGGTTTTGTCGTGAGGTTATCCAACTACAAGCCAGTCATCGTTCAGGAAGGACGGCCTGGGGAATTTGCAGACGTGAAGATAGTTGAAGCCACTCCCACATACTTGAAGGGGGTGTTGGCGTGAAAGTTCCATGTGCTCTGACAATCGCCGGGTCTGACTCTGGCGGAGGAGCAGGGATACAGGCCGATCTCAAAACTTTTGCAGCTTTGGGCGTCCACGGGTTGTGCGTCATCACAGCTGTGACGGCCCAGAACACGCGCGGGGTGGACGCTGTTCATGAGCTACCTCCAGAATTCGTGACGCGGCAGCTTGAGTCTGTGGCGAAAGATTTTGACATGGAATGGGCAAAGACGGGGATGCTCCACAGCTCCAAGGTAATCCAGGCGGTCAAAAAGGGAGCAAAAAAACACGGGCTCAGGCTGGTCGTAGATCCAGTGATTGTGGCGTCCAGCGGTTCTTCCCTTCTGAAAGACGAAGCCCTAGACGCTCTGCGGGGGCTGATATCCGACGCCGAACTGGTCACGCCGAATGTCCCAGAAGCCGAGAGAATCTCGGGCGTCAAAATCCGCTCGGAAAAAGATATGGAAAAAGCCGCAAGAAAAATCGCTGCACTTGGTCCAAAGGCTGTCCTGGTCAAGGGGGGCCATCTTTTTGGAAAAAATGTCACCGACATCCTCTGGCATGACGGGCGGGTGAAGCGGTACAGCGGGGAGAGAATAGATGCCGGAACGCTCCACGGCACTGGTTGCACTTACTCTGCTGCAATAACGGCGGAGCTGGCGAAGGGAAAAGTCTTGGAAGATGCTGTGGCGAGCGCGAGAGAATTCATCACGTCCGCCATCAAGCACGGGTTGAGGGTGGGCAAGGGGGCAAAGCTGGTGAACCAGATGGCCGCTTTCCTGCGGGACGCCGAGGTCGGGAGATTGCTGGAGGAGGTGGGGCTTGCCGCGAAGATGCTAGAGTCCCCAGATTTTGCAGCACTCGTCCCGGAAGTCGGCTCAAATATAGTGATGGCCCTGCCGGGAGCAGAAAGCCGCTCGGATGTGGTGGGGCTCTCGGGCAGGATTGTTCAAGTGGAATGCAGGGTTCACTTGACTGGTTTTCCAAAGCTCGGCGGCTCTGAGCATGTGGCAAATGCCGTCCTCACAGCGATGCGTCACGACCCAACAATCAGGGCCGGGCTGAACATCCGCTATTCCCCAGAGATCGTCAGGGTTTGCAGGGAGATGGGGCTTTCTTTAGGAACTTTTGAGAGAGCGAAAGAGCCCAAGGGAGTGAAGACGATGATGTGGGGACCGGAGCAGGCAATCAGGAGAGCAGGGAAGGTTCCGGATGTTATTTTCGACGAAGGGGGGAAGGGGAAGGAAGCCATGGTAAGGCTCCTCGGAACCTCAGCTCTGGAGGTCGCCGGGCTCGCCCTCAGGATAGCCAAGGCGAGGAAAGCAAAGGACTTTATTTAGGAAGGTTGAGCAGGCGAGGTGCCAAGATGGGAAGAGTCAGACCGATTTACATCAAAAGGGCGGCGCGCCAGCTTGTGGAAAAGCACCCTGAGAAGTTCTCGGGGGATTTCCGGCAGAACCGCGTGGCTGTTGACGAGCTCATCCCACATGTGAACAAACCGATCCGCAACAGGGTCGCGGGTTATATAAGCACACTTTTGAAAGAGGGGAGGGGTGAATAATGCCTCCTGTGGTGGATGTAAAAAAGTGCACGGGCGTGGGCGCATGCGCAGAAGTCTGCCCTGTCAACGTCATCGACATCGTGAAGGGGAAAGCCGTGGTTGCGCGGCCGAACGACTGCATAGAGTGCCGGGCTTGCGAGGCGGCCTGCCCGAAGGGCGCCATAAGTTTCCCATAAACTTTTCCAAACGGGTACAAGCAGCGTCTTTTCATCACTCAACTAGCTCCGAATCTACTTAATATCACGAAAGGCATGTTTATTCGGGAGAAACTTGCGCTTGCCAAATTTAATCGTGGCATCGGCGATTTTAGCAGAGTTTGCCCTGCTCTGGCTTGCCCTTCAGCCAACATCCACGTCCGAACAGTTGGGGCTCTTCGTGTTCGCGGCTACAATATTTCCGCTGGTGCTCATGCTTCTCTTTCTAACTTGGCCCAGAGTTCTTGAGATAAAGCCTAAACCCCAAGCCACACCGCCCAAACAATCTGCCGCCTCCAAGGTAGAAGTCCTGCCGTCGGCCATAGCCACAAAAAAATCTATCGGACGCTCGGTGACCGAAGCCAGCCCGGAAGCAAAACATTCCTGGGAATATCCCACAGCCGTAAAAACCGAGACAATCCCCCTCATTAAAGCTGAGTCAGATGAACATCCAGCCACTGTGGATGGGATCGTTCCAAAAACGACCACGTTTGCCGCCCAATCCCCTCGCAAAGTTTCAACCATAGTGCCCATAGGCATAATCAAGCCTCAGGATACCGGCGCAAAAGAAAAATTCACTTCAATAGTCCCGCACTCACTTGGGTCCGATATCCCCCCTGGCGGCAAGCCAATCCCCCAAATGTTTGCAAGAAAATCCTCGGAACCTCTATCAGAGATATCAAGAGGTTTCGAGTTCCGCCCGGAAGACAAGGTGGACTACGAGGTGCTGAAAGCGAAGGTCAAGGGGATGAAGTTCGCTCTGGTGGGGTGGTGGCCAATCGGGTGGTCCCGCGTGATAACCGACCCGGAGCTACCCGCCCAGTTCTGGAAACTTCAAGAGGGAAAAATCGTGCGTGGGGTGCTGATGGGTTACGACACGGAAAACAAGCAGTACGTGGCTTGGATGGCCAGGGTTCAGGATGGCCTCTTCACGGAAGTTAACGAGATGGCCCGCTCCGACAGCGAACAATCATTAATCAACCATGTGAAGGCGCTGCTGAAAGAGGTAGACTTCCGGGAGGCAGAAGCCGCCCATGAACAATCTGAAGAAAGATAGTAACCATGCATAGGTCGTCCCAACTTTGGCTGAGAGAGAACTTCGAGCTATTAGTACCGGTGGGCTGAACACGTCGCCGAAGCTCCGTGCTTACACCCCCGGCCTATCAACGGGGTCTTCTAGCCCCTGCTCTCTCCTGGAAACCCTTGCGGACTCCCAGAACGGTGCCTGTTTTCAGGCGTTGCTTCGGCCTTAGATGCTTTCAGGCCTTATCAACTGGCGCGTGGCTACCCTGCCTGCCCTGTCGGACAACAGGTAAACTAGAGGCGCCGGCATCCTGTTCCTCTCGTACTAGGGACACCTTACCCTCAGGCACCAAACACCCCCAAAAGATAGCATCCGACCTGTCTCACGACGGTCTAAACCCAGCTCACGTTCCCCTTTAACGGGCGAACAACCCTGCCCTTGGCTGCTGCTACACAGCCAGGATGGGAAGAACCGACATCGAGGTAGCAAACCGCGGGGTCGATGGGGACTCTCGCCCGCGACAACTCTGTTATCCCCGGGGTACCTTTTCTGTCATCTGAGGCCCTCACCAATAAGGACACTCAGGTTCGCTAGGCCAAGCTTTCGCTCCTGCGAGCCTTGGTAGTGAGCTCACAGTCAGGCCGGCTTGTGGCCTTGCCCTCTACGGCGGATTTCTGACCCGCCTGAGCCGACCTTTGGGCTCCCTTGTTACCTTTTCGAGGGACTGCCGCCCCAGCGAAACTGCCCACCTGCCGCTGTCTCCCTTTCGAGGTTAGAAACACAGTCGCGAGAGGGCGGTGTTACATCGGCGCCTCCACCTGACCCTAAGGTCAGGCTTCGAAGGCTCCCGCCTACGCTCTGCAATCACAACCGTACTCCAACGACGGGCTGCAGTAAAGGTCCACGGGGTCTTTGTTTCCCTTTGGGGGTCCCCGGCATGTGCGCCGGCAAGTGGGTTCACCGAGTTCCGGACCGGGACAGTGGGAGGCTCGTTGATTCCTTCATGCAAGCCGCCAATTAAGCGGCAAGGTATTACGCTACCTTAAGAGGGTTATAGTTACCCCCGCCGTTTAGCGGCGCTTCTACCCGTTGGACCGGGTTTTCACGTACCGCCACTGGGCAGAATTCACTAACTGTACACAGGCTTTTGCCTTTGCAGTTAGCTACGTTTTAATTAAACAGTCGACCTCCCCTAGTTACTGAGACCTGCCCCTTTCAGGACAGGCACCCCTTATACCTAAGCTACGGGGCTAACTTGCCGAATTCCCTAGCCCGGTGTATCTCGAAACACCTTGGGCTTCTCACCCAGGGGCACCTGTGTCGGATATAGGTACGGTCGCCCAGGGTCCCATTTCCCAGCTTCCTTTTCACGGGCTCCAGGAATCGGCCGAACCCACCTTGCGGTAGGCCATTCCAACCTTCGCCCGATTCTCTCCATTACGGAACTCCTCGGGCTTTAGCTGTTAGATAGAGTGACGGCCCTACTCGACCTGTCCCAGAGCGTCAGAAGCTGAGCTTGCGTTACCACAGGTACCTGGACGGTTCCGGAATGTTAACCGGATTCCCTTTCGAGCGTTTCTGATTGAGGACGCCCTTAGGACCGACTAACCCTAGGCTGAAGAACATTGCCTAGGAACCCGAGCCCCTACGGTGGCCAGGATTCTCACCTGGCTCTGCTGCTACTACCGCCAAGATCCTCATTCCAACGCGGTCCACTCGACCTCACGGCCGAGCTTCTACCCGCGCCGGACGCCTTCCTACCAGATCGGCCTACTGAACTTCGGCCTCTCCAAGGTATCGGCAGCCGGCTTAGCCCCGTGAATCTTCAGGGCCCACCCCCTCGACGGGTCCGCTGTTACGCGTTGTTTAAAGGATGGCTGCTTCTGAGCCTACCTTCCCGCTGTCTGAGGAAATGGACGCCCTTTTAGGTTAACACTTAGCCGGCATTTGGGGGCCTTAACCTCGGTCTGGGTTTTTCCCCTCTCGGAGCGTGAGCTTACCCCCCGCATCCCGTCTCCGGCGGTCTACGGCACCAGCAGCTTCGGAGTTCAACAGGAAAGCCGAGGGTTTCCCCCCACACTTTCCAATCGGTGCTCTACACCGCTGGCAACCTCGCGCCGGGCCTGACTGCGGCCAGATTCGGAAGGAACCAGCTGTCACCGGGCTTGATGGATCTTTCGCCACTAGCCCAGGGTCATCCGACCGAATTGCACATCAAGACCGGTTCGGCCCTCCACCAAACATAGTTCGGCTTCAGCCTGCCCCGGACTAGATCGCCCGGTTTCGGGTCTTCGCGTCGTGACTTCGGGCGCTTTCGCACCCAGCCCCTCGCCCTTTCGGGTTGTGGGCTTTTTGCTTTCGCTTTGGCTCCGGGGTTGAACCCCTTAGCCTCGCCACGGCACGAAACTCCTTGGCCCGTGATTCTAGACGGACGGCACGACCTTGGTCCTCCCTCCTCGTACAGCTGCCTCGCGACAGTTTCCTTCGGAGAGATTCTTTCCTTTCAAGCCGTGCCCTACAATCGCCACCTGGTTTCAGGCTCTTTTTACCCCCCTTCCGGGGTACTTTTCAACTTTCCCTCGCGGTACTGCGTCCGCTATCGGTCTCGGGACGTATTTAGGGTTGGGAGTTGATGCCTCCCAGCTTCAGACGCTATTTCCGAAGCGCCTTACTCAGGATCCTTCCCCTCGTATCCCGCGCAGTTACGCCTACGGGGCTTTCACCCTCTTAGGCACAGATTTCCAGCTGCTTCGGCTTCCCACGCTAGAAATTGGAGGAAGTCCTACAACTCCACATCCCCAGTGAATTTCTCCACCAGGTTCGGTTTGCCCTTTGCCCTCTTCACTCGCCGTTACTAAGGGCATCGCGTTTGCTTTCTTCTCCTCCCGGTACTAAGATGTTTCCGTTCCCGGGGTTCCCGCTCGCTGCCGCGAGCGACGGGATTTTTTCCCGTCAGGAAGTCCCATTAGGTTACCTTGGGTTCAAAGGCTGCCTGCGCCTTGCCCAAGCGTTTCGCCGCTTGCCGCGACCTTCCTCGGCGCCCGAGCCAAGCCATTCCCCAAGTGGCTTCAGCATTCTCTTTCCCAGCCGACGCTAGGACGACCTATGAATGGCATCATCTTGCGCTGTGCGCAATTGCCCTTGGCATGAGGATCTTGCTCCCCATGCTGCATCTATGGTATGGACCCGGCGGGACTCGAACCCGCGACCTCCGGCTTGCAAAGCCGGCGCTCTACCACTGAGCTACGGGCCCACCGAGGGTTCGGTACCTCAAATTTCGTCGAAGGAGGTGATCGAGCCGCAGGTTCCCCTACGGCTACCTTGTTACGACTTAGCCCCTCTTGCAGAGCTTGGGTTCGACCCGCCCAATGAGAGCAGGCCTCACCCGAACCCCACTCGAGTGGCTTGACGGGCGGTGTGTGCAAGGAGCAGGGACGTATTCACCGCGTGGTGTTGGCGCGCGATTACTAGGGATTCCATCTTCACGAGGACGAGTTACAGCCCTCGATCCGAACTGGGCGCAGGTTTATGAGTTTGGCTTCCCCTTACGAGGTTGCATCCCATTGTCCTGCGCATTGTGACCCGCGTGTGGCCCAGGGGATTCGGGGCGTACTGACCTACCGTCGCCCTCTCCTTCCTCTGACTTAGCGCCAGCGGTCTCCCTAGAGTGCCCAGCTTCCCACTGATGGCAATTAGGGACGAGGGTCTCGCTCGTTGCCTGACTTGACAGGACGCCTCACGGTACGAGCTGACGATGGCCATGCACCACCTCTCAGCTAGTCCAGCAAGGTCATCAGCCTGGCATTCATCCAGCTGTCGCCCCTGGTGAGTTTTCCGGCGTTGAATCCAATTGAACCGCAGGTCCCACCCCTTGTAGTGCTCCCCCGCCAATTTCTTAAAGTTTCAGCCTTGCGACCGTACTTCCCAGGCGGCGGGCTTAACGGCTTCCCTCCGGCACCGGGCGCCCCCTAAGGACTCCCAGCACCTGGCCCGCATGCTTTACAGCTAGGACTACCGGGGTATCTAATCCCGTTCGCTCCCCTAGCCTTCGCCCCTCACCGTCAGACCCGTTCTCGCCGAGCGCCTTCGCCACTGGTGGTCCCCCGAGGATTACAGCATTTCACCGCTACCCCCGGAGTACCCTCGGCGTCTCCCGGTCTCTAGGCTTGCAGTATCCCTTGCAAGCCGACCAGTTTCCTGGTCGATTTCACAAGGGACTTGCAGACCCGGCTACGAGCGCTTTAGGCCCAATAATCGCGGCCACCACTTGGGCTGCGGGTATTACCGCGGCGGCTGGCACCCGACTTGCCCAGCCCTTATTCTGGGAGCTCCTTACACTCCCGAAAAGCCGCCGACCAAAGGCCAGCGGCACTTGGGGTTCCCTCATCACGCTTTCGCGCATTGTGAAGTTTTCGCGCCTGCTGCGCCCCGTAGGGCCTGGGGCCTTGTCTCAGTCCCCATCTCCAGGCTCCGACTCCCATCGCCCGTACCCGTCGTAGGCTTGGTGGTCCGCTACACCACCAACAACCTGATAGGCCGCCGTCCCGTCCTCGGACCCGCGCGGTTTTACCCGCCGGTTCTTGGGAACAGTGCATTCCAGCCTCCGTCCCCTACCCGGGATTGTCCTCAGTTTCCCGAGGTTGTCCCGGTCCCGAGGGTGGGTTGACGACGTGTTACTGAGCCGTGTGCGGGGCCACGACCTTGCGATCGCGCCCTCCACTCGCATGGCTTAGCCGAACCCCAATAGCAGTGGCCTCCGGCAGAATCAACCGGAGTTTTTGCCGCAAGTTAGAAATTGGCTTTCGAAATTAGCGAGGTACCGAACCTATCTCGGACCCGAGCCTTCCAGTGGCCTGGTTTTTTCGGATCCACATTTTTGAAGTCCACACCAAGAGTACGATCCCTCATCGCGGGACTAGCTAGGTCCCAAGCTCCAATCGACGCCGTTCACACTGCAGTATGGACTGATTATATTGTAGTTTACATGCTTAAAAGACATGCCGACCCCAGTACTCCCGCAGGTAAATAAAACTGGCTGATTCTTCCTGTCTCCCGCTCAGTCGAGCATCATTTGAGACGAATGTCAACTGGTTTTGGCGGCGGATTTCCATGAATCCATGCCCGCTTCAACG
>Ga0315282_10004608_pt1 | contig 23922 bp, 21 predicted proteins | sample YL17G07_20_MG_FD_203693 | JGI IMG/M metagenome (GOLD analysis project Ga0315282, IMG submission 203693) | Sediment microbial communities from Yellowstone Lake, YNP, Wyoming, USA - YL17G07_20 | ecosystem: Environmental > Aquatic > Freshwater > Lake > Sediment | place: USA: Wyoming | collected... | reverse complement strand
TCAAGAGGAAGACAAGCCAGAGAGTGTAGTGGATTCTGACGGGAATCCCCAGTATTCGGCCTAGTTTCAGAGACATGATTGTTCTTAGGTTCTAATTGGCGGCCTGACTGATAACGGTGATTGCAGTCATCCTACAGTCGTGACACCCACATAGTTCTCTCTGAGACAACAAGAAACAGGCGCAAGCATCGATACCCTAAGGTGCTGACGAAGGCCGGCAAGATCGGGCTGGGGGGTAGGGGAGGGTTGGCTAGCTCTGAATCCCTGAGGAGATTAGAGTCGAGGTTCTTGTTACGCCTGGCAACTTGCGTGCCATGGTGACTGTTTCGTCCATCAGAGTGACATCGCCGAGTTCGATCCTTGCCACAACGTCAAACTCTCCGTAGACAACCTGGGCTTCTGTGACCCCTTGCAATCTTCGCAATTCCTTGGCCACACTGTGTTCCTTGCCGACTTCAACCAGTAGGAGCAAGTACGACACGAGAGGTTTCACCGGTGCCATATCTGGTCGATGATGCACATGGTGGAGAAAACGCTTGCTAAGATGCCGGATATACCGAGACCAGACCGGATCGATGGTTCACATAAGATCATTCCTCGGTCGTCGAGCCTCCGAAAGCGCATGTCATATCTTTAGGTGGCGCTGCACAATCAGCAGCGATCGTGAAACATATGGAGAGTTACGGGATTGCAGGCTTCGGGGGTAGAGGAAAACTCATTGCACGCAAACTCACCGAACTCGGCTTCAAAGTCCAAGGCGTCTACGACTCGAACCCAGCTCAATTGAGCAACGCTCCGTTCCAAACCTTCACGGATCTTGATGCCCTGCTCAATCTTGATCTGTCTGCGCTGGCAATTGCGACATGGCCGTCGAGTCATGCCAAGATTGCAGAAAGAGCTCTTGAACGAGGCCTTGACATTTTCGTCGAGAAACCTATGGGTGCAAGCTTCGCCCAGAGCCTTCAAATTGTGCAGGCCCAGAAACGGTCTGGAAGGCTAGTTGTCGTTGGTTACGTTGAACGCGTCAACCCGGCGATCATGAAGTTGTGCGAAGTGGCGGACCTCTCGGAAGTTGTGAGGTCAAGGGAGATGCGTATCGGCCTGTCGCCACTATCGACTAGTGAAGATGGAGTGCTCCTAGACCTAGGCTCACATGGCATAGACATGGCACATCATCTCTTCCATGCCGAACCTAAGGTTAGGAGTGCAGTTTTGACAGCTGAGCAGGAAGGAAAGCCGGACTACGAGGCCATGGTTGAGCTTGACTACGGGCACACGAGATCGAGTATCGAAGTTCGTCGTGCGAATATTCGCAGGCGTCGCCTCGAACTTGACACTGACCGGGAGTACTATGAAGTCACATACACGCCTGCTGCTCTCAAGATCGGGTTCTCGCCGCCGAAACTCGGAAAAAGGCCCCAAAGCTTCGAGGATCTCGAGCAGCTCTCAAAGAACGTCGAAACAGCATTTGATATCCCTGGGAGAGAGCCTATCAACGTGATGCTTCAGGACTTTGCGGAATCTATCAGGAAGGGATCAGTGATCGAACCGCTGTGCAATGCAGAAGAGGCACTTGTCACGGCGAAAGCGATCGACGACGCAAGGAAATTAGCGACTCACAGGTTCGTCAAGAAAGCCCACAGCTGATCAAAGCGGTGCCACTTTTCACACGGGATTATGTGGAGGTGGATGAATGCTCGTCGATATGTATCGGGTTTCATGTCTTGACCTGGGTGTGACCGAAGACATCGCCGGCGCACTCAAGCGCATTCAGGAGGGCTTCAAGGGCACGCATGGATGTTTGGGGCAGAGGCTACTCAGAGATCTCGAACATCAGGAGAGGTTCATAGTCGTGAGCTACCGGCGTGACAAAGAAAGCTCGGCAAGCGCGAGTGCGCTGCACGATGCAATCGACGAGGCTCTCGACCTCCTCAAGGCCAAATCAACGGCGAATGTCTACGAGATCATCCACGATCTGTAGGACGTCAAGGGATTCCTAATGATCCTCGATCACGTCCTGAGGCACGTCGAAGTGGAGCATGGCCTTCTTCTCGTCACGGAATATTGCCGTTGACGGCACCCCGACCATGAAGGTTTCAATACGTTTTCCTGGTCGGACATGTATCCAAATGCTCTCTCCCCAAGTCTCCGCGTCTACTCTCTCGAGAAGGCGACGAAAGACGCGGCGTATGACGAGCGGCCCATGCTCCAGCGCCTCGTTGGCCGCTGGATCATTGATGGACAAGATCTCGGCCTTGCCCCGGAATTGAATGCTCCTAGGCGGAGCAGGCACCAACGGCCAAGGCACCGGGACATGGACAGCTACCCGTGGGTCGCGTCGAACGTTGCGAGCTTTTGCAGTGTTAGCACTGGTCGGAATATACAAGTCCAGCCCGCGGGCAAAGTAGCATACCCCGGCAACATGGGGGCCGCGAAGCCCCTGAGTGGCCAGTACGCAGAAACTGTGTTTCGCAATGAGTCGAGTAAGGTTCTCGAGCGTGTAGGCCATGAGCGTCGCCGTCTAACGACTCATGCGGTCCGACTGCTTTTGAGGCTTGCCGGTGAAGAAATCTTTGCAAGATCTGGCGCCGGGAGAGAGCATTGAACCTCGGGTTCAACTCTTTGAATTCCGTGACCTTCGCTTCGTTCAGCTCAGACCTATGTATGTCCCATCCCAATTCTTAGCTCTTCTCATCGAAGGATGTGCTAACTACCGAGGAAGGACTGCAGTTGCTGTGTATCCAAAGTCTGGTTCGGGCAGTGGAATTCGCGCACCAGTTTGCCAGTACGAATTACCCCGTATCTGACTCGCGTGGGATTCACCTTTCTCCACCATGAACTTCTGGTTCGATGGCGGGTAGGACCCGTTGTGTTGCATGACTGTCTTATCACACAGAAGCTGTCAGGAGCGCACACGAGAAGGATTGCTCCCGCTTGTGGAAACTAGCACATTCATGTCAGAAAGACCCAGTCATGCAACACAGCTGGTACTTCGTCACCCCTTTACAGTTGAGAAGGGAAGTGGGGGTTGTTGGTGCTGGCAAGTTGACGGGGGGACGGGTGGTGTTAGCTTGGGTGGCGGAGCCACGGCAAGTCTTCTAGGTATTGACTTGCGGGTGGTGATCTGAGTTGCGCGATTCTCAGATTTACCCCCTACCTAAGTTGCCAGAACCCACTACACACCGGAGGCGTGCGGGCATGGACGAGTTCATCAAACCGCTTGGAGGGGACAGGCGCAGAGACGTGCAGAAGTCAAAGACATTCCGGATAGACGAAGGGAAGCTTAAACGATGGTGCGTACGGCGGCTCCTAGAAGGTTGGTCGAATAGAGATGCCTCGGCCTTATCTACAAAACCCAAGCCTAAGTGTGTCTCAACTGACTGTCCGGAATGTCACTGACTCCCGCAACAGGCGCAAAGACGCCATCGCCATATATGACCGAATGGATCGGAACGAGCTGAGACGGGCATATATGGCGTTCATTCCCCAGCTGGGACTTTGAGAGCGCTGGTTACCTCACAGGATTCCATGAGAAAAGGCAAAGAGGAGTTTAGAGACGGAGCCGAAGATAGCTTCAATTGGTCCGGAACGAGTTCTGCAATAGGCACTCATGGGAGAACCGTAAACACATTTTGTCGGGGATCTTTTTCCCTGTCGATGCAGAGTCTTGCCACGGGTTCCCTTTGGGCTAGGACTTCCCATTGGGTCAGGGGCCCTCGAACGAAAGTGCGTCCGGATAGGATTCTGGGTTGCACTTCCACGCCCTTGCGCATTACGGTTTGAAGCACATACTCCAGGATCTCTCCATGCTTAGCTAGCAGGGTGTCGAGTCCATCTAGCGAGCGTCGTTTGCTCTCTCTTCTCAGCCTTCACCTCATCGACTGCTCATCCACCGGGGTCGAGGAATAGGAGTGAAATCCGACAGTACTCTATGCAGACCGCTTGACAAACCTGCCTGCTTTTTCGTCGCCAAACACCTGCCCATCCTCCATCACGATTCTGCCGTTGACCATGGTCATGACAGGTTTGCCCTTCATTTCCCAGCCGTCGAAGGGGGAGAAATCACCTATTGATTTCATGGAATCAGCGCGAAAGCGGTAGCGCGATTTCAAATCGAGCAGCGTCAGGTCGGCATCGCCGCCCGTCCTTATAGTGCCCTTGTGCGGGTAGAGACCGAATACCCTCGCTGGCTTCTCAGAGACGAGTCTAACGAGCGACTCAATAGACAGTCTGCCCTTCGCAACACCATGAGTTAGCATTAGAGGGAGAAATGTCTCCAGCCCCGGCAACCCGCCTGGAGTGTCCCAGACTGTGAGCTTACCCTTGTCTTTGACTACTCTTGTGTACGCGCAATGATCAGTCGCTAGCATATCAATGGGTCCGTTGGACAGCGCGCGCCAGAGAGACTTCTGGTCAGTGATCTCGCGAATAGGAGGAGTAACAATCATCAAGTGACCATAGCGAGAATAATCCTTCTTTGAAAGAAGCAGGTAGTGTGGGCAGGTCTCAGCAGTTATTGACACGTCTTGTTCCTTCGCCTTCGCAATCATCTCCAACCCCATACTGGAACACGCGTGGGCAATGTGGAGCCTATTGCCTGCAGCCCGCGCGAACAAAATGCACCGCTGAAGGGCTTCTTCCTCAACTATTCGTGGACGGGCCTCGAGAAAGGCCGAAGCGTCTTTCCGACTGGCCTTTAGCCGCGCACGAAAGAGGTCCACTAGCGCAGCGTTTTCGACGTGGATAACCGCAATTGAATGCGCCTTTCGGATTTCTTCAAATGCCGAGTAGAGAACCCCATCATCCTTTACGAAACCTGGACCTCCAAGAATAAGCTTGAAACCTATAGCGCCCTCTTTAGCTAGTGCACTAATCTGTGCAACATCAGACTCGGTTCTTATCTCACCTCCGTACAAACCAAAGTTCACCAACGCCTCTTTCTCTGCGATTGCTCGCTTCTCAACGAAGGATTGAACGTTGTTTGTCGGGCGGGGTTCCTCTGATGGCATGTCAAGAATCGTTGTGACTCCACCCACCGCTGCTGCGCTGGTTCCAGAACCGAAATCCTCCTCCAGCCAGCCGGGGCTGCAGACGTGCACATGCGCATCAATTGCCCCTGGTATTGCAACCCTACCTCTGCAGTCAATTGTTCGTTCAGCGTGGACAGCGCCTGATTTCTTGATTGACCCGATCAAACCGTTCTCTATCAGAATCGAGCCGAGTTCCATTCCAGAACTGGAAACGTATCTGCAATCTCGAAGAGCAATCGAGAACTCTGGCAACAATCATCCAGTTATTATGATGGCGCTATGACGAGATTAAGGGTTCTCTACTTCACTGGCAAGGGCTTTCCGACACTTTCCAAGCGCCTCATCAACACGTCAAAGAGCTCACTCACGCCAAACCTCACGGCATCTGTCGTCGGCAGATTGGTTTCATCTGCAACTCGTTTCATGGCTGCCTTGACCTCTTCGTCAGGCTTCTGATCACCATTTATCGCGACCGCCACGACCTTGGTCTTTGGGCATACGGTCTCAATTATGCGGATCTCGTCGTTGGGTTCTGGGACCGTGAATCGTGGGAATCCATCTCTGCTTTTCCTAAATGGATCGTGAACAGGTACGATCGCATCCGGCCAAGAACCGTACAGTATTGAAGGAGATTCTTGTCCATAAGTTGGATGCGAAAGCGAGGCCTGTCCTTCGACGAAGATAATATCCTTACGCATCGCTGCGGCACCAACAACCATCTTCTCTGTCTGCCCTGAGTTGAAGTCGCCTGGGATAGCGTCTATGACTGCACCTGCATCGCATCTCAACGTTATCGTCCTTTGGCCGGTCGCAACGAAACCAGGTTCATAACCTCGTTTCTTAGCCTCTCTCATTAGTTCGACAATAGCAACATTCTTCCCAGCAGTAGCATCCGTAGAAAGAACCGCTACAACCGGTAGCTTGAGGTCTCTGGCTTTCCCAGTCAATATGCTCAGATCTTTCGGCGGCTTCCTCACATCATAGAACTTTGTTCGATACTTCTTGGCCAAACTGACGAATCTTGGCTGATCACCGAGAAAGAAGTGTAGGCCACTGACAGTGTCCAACTTGGACCTAATGGCTTTCTCCACTATGCGCTTCCATGTTTCTGTGAGTTGACCACCTGGTGGTGCTATATCGATGATCAATACCTTGGGTTTGTACTTCAAAGCCTCTGCGAGATCGCGGACGATGGGGATGTTCTTTCTTCCAATCGCCAGAACTTCTCTGGCAATCTTCCCCGCTCTCTTTGTCGATGACAGCAACAATGTCGTACCTTCTGCCGTACATAACGAGGCTAGCTGTCTTCCCTTCTAGAGTTCCAAAGGCTTTGTTCGCTAAGACAACGGCCGCATTTCTATGAGCTTTCGACACGTAAGACCGTTCCAGGATTACTTTGGCTCGCTGAGAATTTTCAGCGACCTACTTAATCTTCCTTCATGATTTCGCGGCTGGTATACAGTAGTCCTGGAATTCGTGTAGACAGTTGCTCAAAACCGCTTAATACAATCAAGCTGAGATTTGATGAGGAGACCAGTCATGGACCGCATCGGCCTTTATTTTGTTGAGAAACTTCCCCTCAAAGATGAGATATCATACGCGAAGACTGCTGAAGAGAAAGGATTCGATTGTATTTGGCAGGGTCAATCACGCATGTCGAGAGATGCGATTGTTCCACTCACGGCCATAGCGACCGTTACGACCAGAATCAAAGTAGGAACTGGCGTGATCCACGCATTGACAAGGAATATTGCCTTAATGGCCGTGATCTTCGCAACTCTGAATGAGCTGTCAAGTGGACGGGCGATGTTGGGGATAGGCGCGCTATGGGAGCCCATGGCGTCAAAGATTGGCGTGGACAGTACCAGACCACTTACGGCAATTCGAGAATACGTTGTTAATTTGCGGCGCATCTTCAGAGGTGAAACCGTGACTTTTGCAGGCAAGTACGTGAAGCTGCGGGATGTCAGACTTGAGAAATCAACAGGTGAGGTTCCGGTTTACGTCGGCGCTACAGGCTTCAAGATGATGGAGCTAGCGGGTGAAATTGCAGATGGCGTACTTCTGAACTACATGGTCTCACCGAACTACAACAAGCTGGCGATTGAACATCTCCTAGTCGGAGCCAAGAAGTCAGGAAGAAAAATCGACGAAATTGATAGACCACAATTAGTGGCCTGCTCTCTCGACGAGGACGCGGACAAGGCCATTGACAACGCTAGACCTCTCGTTACTGAATACCTTGGAATAGAACCACATATAGGGAAAATGAGCGGTGTCAAAGAAGACCTCCTCCAAGAAATCAAGAAAGCATTGGGTGGTTGGCCCCCCGTTTCTGGAGGACTGGAGAGAGCCCTTCCTCTGGTGGACGACAGGACCGTTCAACTCTTGACGGTCTCTGGAACGTCTCAGGACTGTAGGAGAAAGGTCAGAGAGTATGTTGAAGCGGGCTGCACCTGCCCGTTGCTTTGTCCGTTGGGCGACAATGTTGAGGAAATGATCGAGGCTTTCTCGGAAGGCTACGGCTCACGCAATTGACGAGTTGGAATATCAGAGATTATTCCAGAACTCCTTAGCGACTTTAGAGCAGTCTTTTTTGGCCTCTTGCTCATTGATAGTGCTCATTCTGCCTCTGCTAGCGACGACCCTGCCCGAAACAATCACAGTATCAACGTCGTTTCCAGTTCCGAATGCTACTATCTGTGAGTACGCATTATCCGGAGTCAAAGGAGTTGGAAAGCTGGGATCGAGCAGCACAACGTCACCCTGCTTTCCCACCTGCAGGGATCCAATCTGATCTTCCATACCCAACGCCTTGGCGCCTGAAACCGTCGCCATCTCAAAAACTATTGATGCAGGAATTACGCTCGCATCTTGGAGATAGCCTTTGTGAATTAGAAACGCGGCTCGCATGACTTCGAACATGTCAGTAACATATCCATCTGTGCCAAGACCGACGGCGAGCCCAGCTTCTAGAAGCTCCTTGAGTGGGGCTATTCCTCCACCCACTTCGCAGTTGCTGAGAGGCATGTGAGCGATCCTGACGCCATGTCGTTTCATGACCTCAATCTCTTGGCGTTTCGTGTGCACACATTGCGATGCCAATAGATCAGGACCCAAGAACCCTATGCCTTCGTACACCTCAACCGGGAGCTTCCCGTACTTCTGCAGGGCGTATTCAGTTTCGTACTTCCCTTCCTCAAGATGAATGTGAATTCCAACTCGCAACTTGGAGGCGAGCTCTCTGGCTTTCTGCAGGAATTCAGTAGAGCAGGTAAAGAGCGTATGAGTGCACATCATTCCCCTCACAAGGTCTCGGGTTCGGTTCCATTTCTCAATGAAGCGAAGATTCTCGTCTAGGCTTCTTTGAGCTACGGCATCGCCTGCTCTCTCTGATGCCTCGAAAGAGAGTACCCCTCTTAGTCCGGCTTCTTTTACGATCTCTGCTTCCGCGTCCAACGCTCCGGGAATAGCGTTTGGTGCCTCCAAGATGTCTGCAAAGGTTGTTGTCCCGCTCTTCGCCATTTGCACGCAAGCCATCCGTGTGGAAGCGGCAATCTCCCGCTTTCCAAGCCGATCTTCCACACGAGGCCACCAGAAATCTTTGAGAAAACCGTAGAACGTGGTTGGAGGATTGCTTATGGGCATTCCGTGAGAGAGTATGCCGTACATGTGGTTGTGGGCGCAGACGAGTCCGGGTATGGCGACCTTGCCAGCTGCGTCTATGACCTTGTCAGCTTTGATTCCTATGGCGCTGTCTTTCGCGATCTTGTCTATGATTCCGTCGTGGATTGCGATATGGCCTTGTTCCAGTATCCTCCTGTTCTCATCCATAGTGACAATGAAAGCGTTCTTTACCAGAACTGTCTCAGCCAACTCTGACCGGCCTTCTTCGCTTTTATTGCGAGTAGAATCTTCTCAGGCGTTGCCGGTAGGTCCCTGCATCGCACACCTGTGGCGTTGTATATGGCATTTATTAGGGCTGGGGCCGGAACGACTACAGGTGGTTCCCCCATCGCTTTTGCTCCGTACGGGCCAAGCTTCCCGGGAAACTCAACAATGAAAGATTGAATCTCAGGAACATCGGTCGAGGTCGGAATGAAATAGTCGGCCAAGTTCGGGTTGACGACAACGCCGTCTTTGTGCACCAGTTCCTCCATCAAAGCGTATCCAATCCCCTGAGCCACTCCTCCGTCGATCTGCCCCTCCAAGGATAATGGGTTCACTGCTTTGCCCACATCGTAAGCCGTCGTGAACTTGAGAGGCTTCACCAATCCAAGAGACGTGTCGACCTCAACCTCCGCGATAACAGCACCAAAGGTGTATTGCAGGTACGGAATACCCTGCCCTGTGCCCTCATCGAATGCAACCCCGGATGCTGTGAACTCAGCGAACTCAGAAAGTTCAACTCCCCTCTTCTGACACTCCGCAACGAGTTGGCGGAAGGTTAAGCTGTTATCGGATGCTATTTTGGAACTCACTCGGCCGTCTTTGATCTGAACCTGATTCAATTCACAGCCGAGCAATTCTGCAGCTACGGTGTCTAGTCTCTCTCGGAGAGCCTGGGCTGCTTTGTTGACTGCCCTCCCACCCATTATTGTGGTCCTCGATGCGAACGTCCCACCGCTGTCTTGAGTCGTTGCGGTGTCTACGAGTTCGTCCTTGATCCAAGCCAGGGGTATGCCGAGGACTTCTGCGATCATTTGCGCTAATCCTGTTCGAGCTCCAGTCCCATACTCAGTCAAACCAATACTGAAACTGACACTTCCACCCCTTCCTATCGTGACTCTTGCAGTCGCATGATCGAGACCTTCCGGCCCTATACTATTACCGTGGTACAGGAGTGCTGCTCCAATGCCCTTCTTGAATCGGCCTTGGTTGGAAGCGTACTCCTTCCGTTTTCGATCCCACTCTGAAGCCTCTCTGACCTTTGTCGCGCATTCCTCAAGGCCGACCGACTCGTCTAGCACTTGGCCAGTGACTGTGTTCATCCCAGGCCGAAGAATGTTCTTGAGCCGGAAATCAAGCGGATCCATCCCCAGCTCTTCTGCCAGCGCGTCCATCTGACTTTCGGCGGCAAAATGGGCCTGCGGATTACCAAATCCTCTGAACGAGCCTGCGATCGTGTTGTTCGTGTAAACGCAGTACGCGTCGACCTTCACGTTGGGAATAGCGTACGGCCCCGTCGCGTGGAACATCGCCCTCGAGAGCACGAGAGGCCCGTTGGAAGCATAAGCGCCCGTGTCGGCAATGAGCTCTACTTCTGCCGCAACCAGCCTCCCATCCTTTGTAGCTCCGGTCCTCTGTCTAATAATGAACGGGTGGCGCTTGGAATGCATGATCATGGACTCTTCGCGCGAGTAGGCGAGAAATACGGGCTTGCCAGTCTTCAGGGACGCGATCGCGGTGAGTCCGCAGATGTCCATCGCAACCTCGTCCGACTTGGTCCCGAAGGTGCCTCCTGTCGCAGCTTGGATGACTCTCACCTCTTCTTCGAGTTTGCCGAGAATTCTCGCAACGGCCCCGCGAACATAATGCGGATTCTGCATGCAGGCAACGACTGTTACTGACCCATTGCGTTCAGGTATCGCATAGCCCGCCTCTGGCTCGATGGGCGCAGCGTCTTGAAATTGCGTAGAATAGGTATTCTCGACCACAACGTCTGCTTGCTGAAATCCTTCGTCCACGTTCCCCCTGGTCACTCTCGCGTGCCTGACAACATTGCCGCTTTCGTGGATTTTGACTGTCTGTGCGCTCATGGCCTCAAGGGGTGAGGTAACGATGGGTAATGGGGTGTACTTCACGTTAACAAGCTTCGCAGCATCTTCTGCCACTTCGGCGCTTTCAGCGACCACTGCTGCAACCACGTCACCCACCGATCTTACTTTATCGTACGAGATGAGCGGCCTGTCTGGGATTATGCAGGAAGAGCTGTTTGTGCCCGGAATATCTCGGGCAGTGATCACAGCTCTCACCCCTCTCTGGCCCGCCGCTCTGGTTGTGTCGATGTTTCTGATCACGCCATGCGGAACCTGTGCCTTCACTACCTTCATGTGTAGGGCATTCTTTGGAACGGTGTCTGATGCGTAAACGGGCTCACCGAGCACTTTGCTGAGTGAATCAAGTCTCTCGACCCGCTTGCCGACAACATGGAATTCCTCCGGCTGTGACCCTGTGTGTTCGCTCACTCTATCCTCAGTGCTCATTTGTGGTTGCCTCTCATTTCGGACGCCGCGGACTCGATTGCTCTTTTGATCTTGGTGTAGCCAGTGCACCTGCACAGGACGCTGCTTACTGCCTGCTCTATCTCGGCTTTAGACGGGTTCGGGTTCTTGTCGAGTAGGTTCTTTGCTGCCAGAATCATGGCCGGGGTACAGTATCCGCACTGGACCGCACCCTCTCTCATGAACGCCTTCTGCAGAGGGTGAAGTTTCCTTGCGGAGCCGATTCCTTCTATGGTTTCCATCTTTCTGTTTCGAGCTTGGACTGCCAGCATTAGGCAGGAGTTCACGATGGCTCCGTCAACTATCACGGCGCAAGCTCCGCAGTCCCCCGAGGCACACCCATCTTTGGCTCCTTTCAGATCCAAGCGGTCCCTCAGGACCTGCAAGAGCGTCTCGTCAGAGTCAACTCGCATGGTGCGCTTCTTCCGGTTCACAACCATGGTTATGGAGTGTTTCGACAAGACTTCAACCTCCACTCGCTTCATCCGCAGTGTGGTGCAGCTGTTCTTTCAGCAAAGCCGTGGCAGCCTCAAGCTTGTACTCGGCCGAGGCCTTGGAATCCGAAGGCGCTGAGAACTCCTTACCGAGCCTTGAGGTAGCCTTCTCGATTACTCTGCGTTTGAGTTTTTTCCCTATCAGAGCGGACTCAACAAGCTCAGCCCTGCCGGGCATGCCGCTTCGCAACGCGTTGAATGCAACCCGAGCCCGTTTGACTTTCAGGGTTTCAAGATCTAGGTCAATGAATGTCGACACGGAAACTGTTGCCATGAAGAGTGAACTCCTCCTCCCAATCTTCCTAAACGAGCAAAACGTACCTAGTTTCGGGGCTTCCAACCGAACCTCAGCGACAATCTCGTCTGCTCTAAGACGCGTCTTGCCCTCCTTCAACAGGAAGTGTTTGATCATTACCGTTCGCTCTCCACGCAAACTCCTCACCACCAGGCTCGCGTCCAACGCCAAGAGAACAGGCAGCAAATCTGCAGAAGATGAAGCAGCACATATGTTCCCGCCCACCGTAGCCATGTTCGCTATTGAAGGCCCACCGAAACCCTCTGCAACCTGTCGAAAAGCCTCGTAGTTATTCTCGACGACACTCTGACTCTTGAAGTCTGAAATCCTAGTCAACGCGCCCACCCTTACGGAACCATCTTCCAAGGCAATGTGGCGAAGGTCTTCCAGATGCGACATGTCAACCAAACACTTAGGCCTCGTTCCACCTCGCAGGATGGCAGGAAGAACATCTGTACCGCCAGCCACAACAGTGACACCCTTCTCCCGTTTCGCAATAAACGCGAGAAGTTGCCTCTCGTTGCGAGGCAGATATACATCGAATCGCATGTCTAATTCACCAGTAGCGTAGGACCTGCCGGATCTCCTGACCGACCACAGATCTCCATCTCTGAAGACAACACGGCCTGGAGAACATAGAATCTCAGTTAGTAGACCTCAGGCTCCTACTAATCCAGCGTTGTAGAATATGAGCATGTACCTGACCGACGCCTCTGTTTGCACAAATGCAACTTTGAAATAGGCTTAAATCGGAATTTCCAAACAGCATAGCGAGCGGAGACGCCAACTGCACTTTGTCTGGGTGTGGGGGGCTCATCCTCAATGGGAGAACACATTCTGTCTATCGACGTTGGCACAACCGGTTGCAAAGCGACCCTCTTTGATCGAGAGGGCCACGTGGTAGTTGATGCCTACCGAGAATATGACTTCTCAATTCCTAGACATGATTGGGCCGAGCAGGATCCTACCAAGTGGTGGAATGCAACCCAAGAAGTCGTTAAGGAAACGTTGACAAAATCCAAGATTCCCCCGGACGACATCCGTGGTGTGGGAATCACCGGCCAGAGTCCAGCTGTGCTGCCCATTGGCAAAGATGGCCATCCCCTCAGACCCGTAATAATCTGGATGGATCAGAGGGCGACAAGACAGTCTCTCTCGATAGAGAAGGAAATCGGGAAGAAGATGGACCCCACTGATTTCATTCCCAAGATCTTGTGGATAAAAGAAAACGAGCCAGACGTGTATCGCAACACTTACAAATTCTTTGAGAAAGCCGCGGACTACATAGCCTATCGTCTTACGGACAGACCGATTTTGGCCGCTCTCATACCTTATGATGACGTTTTGGCGACAGTTGAATCACTAAAGATCGACCCAGGCAAGTTGCCTGAGGTGAAACGAGCGGATCAGATCGTTGGTGAAGCCACGAGCCGCGTTGAGGAAACAACGGGCCTGCGGAGAGGCACACCAGTTGTCAGCAGCGGGGTGGACGGGGTATGTAGCATTTACGGTACCGGGGTGATGAAGGTCGGCGAAGCAGTCACAGTTATGGGCACATCGACTTGCGTAGATGTGTGTTTGGAAGAAAAGATATCGGATCCTCAGAAGAGAGTCTGGACAACTTACAATCTTGTACTTGAAAGATGGGTTATGGCCGGTTGTACAAATACGTCCGGAGCCTCGTACAAATGGTTTAGAGACGTATTTTGTCAATTTGAGGCTAAGGAAGCCGAAGAGACCGGGGCTAGATTGTATGACCTCTTGGACCGTGAAGCCGAGAAAGCAAAGCCTGGTTGCCGAGGTCTACTCTTCCTCCCGTATTTGACCGGAGAGAGAAGCCCAATTTGGGATCCAGATGCTCGAGGCGTCTTCTTTGGGATATCGTGGAATCATGGAAAGACCGATTTCCTGCGTTCCATCTTAGAGGGAGCCGCTTTCGCGTGGTATGATGTTATCAGAACGATGGAGGAAGCTGGCGCGAAGATCAACGAAATAAGGTTGTGTGGGGGCGGCGCGAAGAGTTCCCTTTGGAGGCAGATAAAGGCGGATGTTAGTGGGAAACCGATACTTCTACCAGAAGTGACAGACGCCTCCGGGCTAGGTGCGGCGATTCTAGCTGCTCGAGCTGTTGGCGTCTACAGGAACATCCAAGAAGCCACGAGCAATATGGTTAGGATTGTTGATCGGAAAGAGCCTGACGACAGTCGTCACGATTACTACTCAAGATTGTTCGAGATCTATCGTGAAGTGTATCTGAACCTTAAGGACACGTACAAGAAGACGGCCTCACTGTCACGAGAACACGCTTGAACCGAACTCACAAGATGGCATAGTTGGGAGCTTAAGTGAGGCCTTACGTTTTCGAAGACTTTGTCTTTCAATTAGATTCTACGCGGGGGCCTTGTCGTCCACCTTGATTAGCACCTTTAGGCCCTCTTTGTTGGACGCGATTTCCAATCCTTCCTTGATTCTGCCTAGCGGTAGTACGTGGGATATCAAGGGTTCGACCTGCACGATGTCATTCGCAATCATTTTGAGTGCTCGATAAAACTGATCTAGAGTCCTAGACTCGGCTCCGGTAATGACTAACTCGTTGTAATGAATTACGTTTGGGTCAATTGAAAGGCTTGCGGGGGGCCATAGAGCTCCGAATAATACGACCGTTCCACATTTGCCAGCCATTCTCATGCCCTGCTCCATAGCCTTCAGGTTGCCAATCGCGACCATTACACCTTGAGCACCTTGCCCCTCAGTCAGTTGTTTGATTTTTTCCACCGGGTCCTCCTTTGACGGGTTTGCCAGCTCATCGGCACCGAACTTCTTTGCCAGTTTCAACCTTTCCTCTAGGAGGTCACTGACGATAACTCGTGCTCCGCCAAGTTTGGCCAACTGAAGGCTTAGCAGCCCCATTGGTCCGGCCCCTATGATTACGACGTCATCACCTTTCCTAACGTTCATTTTCTCCACACCATTGATGCAGCAAGCAAGGGGCTCGGTGAAGGATGCTTCTTCAAAGGAAATCTCAGGAGGGATTTTGAAGATGTTCTCCTCGGGGGCCTTTGTATATTCGGAGAAGGCGCCTGGAAAGGGGCCTCTCCGATTCATGCACAGATTCCCTCTTCCCCTACGGCAGAAGTAACATTTGCCACATCTCATAAGGAGGTCTACGGCGACTCGATCTCCCCTCTTGATGACCTCGACATCTTTCCCAACAACTTCGACCACGCCAACGGCTTCATGCCCTATGTTCGCAGGGGCTTTCTGAATCGACCGAATGCCACCATAGAGTTCAAAATCAACGTGGCATACGCCGCAGATCTTCACTTGAACCAGAACTTCATTCGACCCTATCTCCGGAACGGAGGCTTCTTCGATTCTAACGTCCTTGGGAGCGTAGATGTGCGCTGCCTTCATCGTTGCTTGAACCATGGGATACTTCCTCAAGGCATGACGGACATGTGATTATCAATTTGTCTCTTGCGCGAGCGCCCGATCATCTAGTCGGAAGCCTATGTAACAGCTCTAGATCTTCATTGACGAAAGGTCTCTAATAAGGCTAGAGAGGCCGTCGACAGCAGCTTTTGCGAGTATCTCGCCCTTCTCCTTCGAGGCTTTCGTCGGATCTCCGATTATTCCTGATGAGGAGAGATCCTTGGTGATCCACGAGACAAATGGCTTGTCGAATTTCTTGAAGAAAGGCAATTTGGTGAGCTTCTCGGGCAATTCTTTTTGCGCTTTTTCCATATGTACCAAATTGGGGAAGAGGTATAGCATGACAGACGTCTCGCCCTCGTCAGAATGTATGAGGGAGTCGGATTCCAGAGTCCCCGGCGGTATTCTCTGCATTCCTAATTCAAACCATGTTGTCAGCACAACGAAAGCTCCGGTTTCTCTCCTGATCTCTCGCGCCGCAGCAATCAACGAGGCTGTGTTGCCTCCGTGACTATTCCATATCAGTATCTTACGAGCGCCATGATTGATCAAGTTCCCCAGAATCTCCTCCACATAGGAGATTAGGCTGGCGGCGTTCTTGAGAGAGACTGTGCCGGGAAAGTCCAAGTGTTCCTGGGAGAGGCCGATGCTTATCGGAGGCAGCACAATTAGATTGTGTTCGTCAGAGATTGGCTCAAGGGCTCTCTTCAGAATCTCATACCCAATTAGCGCGTCTGTGCCTAGTGGAAGATGCGGGCCATGCTGCTCTGTGGAGCCGATTGGCAAAATAACGACTGCGTCCTTCAATCTTTCTTGAGCTTCTGGCCACGTCATTTCTTGCAGTAAAATCCTCATGCGATTCGCTACTCCCTTTCGAGGTGTTTCAAATTAGGCCGGCGTTGTGGAAGAATAGCATGTAGAGAGCGACAACGTCAATTGCGAAAATGACTGCGATTATCGCGTAGTCTCTTGCCTTCAGACCTAGGTGGATGTCGTAATGCACCTTGGTCGCTCCGAATCCTCTGATTTGTGAGCTGAGGGTTAGGCGGTCAACGTAGAACATTATTTGGCTCGACAGCGGCGTAATGAGAGGGAGCGCGAGCCGTGCTGCTTTGATTGGGTTCCTAGTCTTCACTTGCCATCCTCTCAGTCGCTGAGCTTTTGCAATCGTGCCATAAGTTCGGAAAATGTCTGGGACAAACTTGAGAGCTACTGTGAAGACGTAGATTATCTGGTACGGAACCTTGAATCTTCTCATGAGTTCAATGTAGTCGTTGAGCGAGGTTGTGTATACCAGCGTGAAAGTGATCGCTGCTACGATGAGTATGTGAAAGGTTTGTGCAATTGTCCACATCATGCCTCCATATATCATTGGAACATTTCCTACGAACGGTATCGGTACGACGAATATTACGCGCGACACGAAGCTTTGAGGCCAGACTTTGAACAGTGTTGGATCATACTGTCCCAGGCCGACTACGAGAAATTCCCAGAACCTGTATGCCATCGCTGGAATGGTTATAAGTATCCATCTCTTTGGCACGCGTGCGATCAGGAAAAGGGCACCAGCTACGACGCCGGTTGCCGTGACATAGTAGGGGTCGTAATAGAAGCTGATTAGGAGAAGTACGGAGAATAGTAGAACAATCCTGCTGAGCGAATTCATGTTGTGTATTGGAGTGTTCCGCGGTTCATGTTCGAACCATGTGGGCGACTGGTCCACCTCCTGCTTCAAGTTGACGCGCAAAGTCTTCGACGGTGAGCGTGTTAGGAGAAAACCCGTACTGCCGCAATGCTTGCGCGAGTTGAGTGATCTGAGGTGGCTTGAGTGAAGCTTTCCTCAACTCGTCTTGCGACGAGAAGACTTCCTCAGCCGTTCCGTCTAGCAAAATCCTTCCATCATTCATCGCCACTACCCTGTCACAGAATTCTGAGACAAGTCTCATGTCATGGGTGATGATGGCGAACGTTAACCCTTTCGATTGCAGTCCTCTCAGGTAGTTGAGAAGTCTCAATGATTCCCTTCTGTCGAGGCCGTTCGTCGGTTCGTCAATTATCAGCACGTCTGGTTTCAACACGAGAACGCTTGCCAATCCGACGAGTGTTCTCAAGTACCGGGGGAGATCGCTGATCAATGTCTTTCTGTATTCCTGAAGGCCCAAAAGAGTTAGGGTCTCCTCAACGATGCTGGGAATTTTCTCTTTTGGATATTCGAGCATTCTAAGGCCGAAAGACACTTCTTCGTCAACATCTCTGCTGAAAAGCATGTAGTCTGGGTTCTGGAAAACATAGTTTACTTTCGTTATGATCTCTCGGAGAGGAGCGCTCTTAATGTCCACTCCTCCAACTAGTATTCTCGCTCGATTGTCCGAGGGCTTGTAGACCCCCACCAAACATTGAGCCAGCGTTGACTTACCTGATCCGTTTTGGCCAATGATCCCTGTGAACTCTCCACGCCACAGGTTGAACTTCAAATCGTTCAGCGCAGTCACATTTCCAGGGTACGTAAACGTCAGGTGCTCTACTTCGACATAGGGATTCGAGTCGTGTGTCTTCGCCACGGTTCGTCGCTCTTGGCTCTGAACCTTGACTATCCCCTTCCGAATATAGTCGGTAAGCAGGGAGATTGCATCATCTAGTCGAACGGGAATTTCAACGTCGGGGGCCCTCTTCTTCAATTCATGGAAGAGAATCGCAATTTGTGGCATACCCACGCCAACGCGGTCCAACAGCCCGTCCTGCACGGCAACTCTCGGGTTACCATCCGCGAGGATTCGCCCCTCGTCCATGACTACCACGCGATCAACAAGATTGAGTACGTCCTCAAGATCTGCTCCAGATTCAGCGATTATGCATGTTGTTCCATACTCTTTGTTCAGGTTGCGGACCGCCTCAAGCATCGACTGTTTGCCAATTGGGTCCAGCATTGAGATTGGCTCATCCAGCCCGAGCACCTTCGGTCGCATCGCCAATACTCCAGCCAGGCTCAGTGCCTGCTGCTGCCCGCCGGAGAGCTCCTTCGGATGGCGGTTCTCCATACCCTTGAGTCTGCTCGCTGTTAGCGCGTATTCAGCTCTGGCGGGAATCTCATCCGTTGGTACGCCAACATTCAATGGCCCAAACTCTACGTCATCTTCGACCGTCAGGTTGAAGACCTGCACAGTCGGATCATCGATCACAAGCCCGACACATGTTACTAGTTCTGCAACCTGATGATCTTTGGTGTTCTTTCCATCTACAATTATGTCACCGGTCAAGCGGCCTGGAAGGATTTGAGGCACTGCTCCTGTGAGGCTGTACAGGAGGGTGGATTTTCCGGCCCCCAGAGGGCCGAGTAGTCCGACGAACTCTCCTTGCTTGATTTCCAGGTTGATTTTGCTTAACGCCGGTTTCTCTCGATGCAGATGGGTGAACGTTACGTCGTGTAGTTCTACGACAGCCATGCTTCGTCATCAAAAAAAGAGGAGAAAGAGATGCGTTACTGGCGTTTCACTGAGCCGAGGAGGAGTCTGGTATCGTAATAGAACGCCGCGACCAGGGTGCCAAAGAACTGCGCTACCCAACTGGAGATGAAGAAACCAGTCGGTGGTGTAATCGCGAACAGGAAGTCTGCTACTGCAGCTGGATATGGATTGAGTGTGAAGTAGTAAGCTATTCCCCAACCCAAGAAGTGGATGGCCATGAAGACGAACGCCATGACTATGGTCATAACTGACTTCATTGTTCCCTTAAGGCCGCGTATCACGAACCAGAATATTGTTGCGTTGACAGCCCAAATTCCACCGTCCATTAGTGCATCGAGAAACATTACGGTGGGCGCGGGCACGAACGGGGCCAAGCCGAGCATGTAGCGGAGAATGAAGCCGACGAAAGCACCAACGAAAGCGACGACAGGTCCGAAGAAGACCGCTGCAAAGGCTGTTACAAGGGCAACCGTGTCGATGTTAAGTGGACCGGGGATACCTGCAACGACCGCAACCGCCGCAATGACCGCTGATGCAGTTAGCGTGTAGGGAGAAAGCAATGAGTACTTCACCGATTCCACGTACTTTCCTGGTTGTGCAAGCCACTCGCTGTGGTTCTTGAACATCAGTATTCCCAAGACGGCGGGGATGTCGAAGATCAGGAGCACGTTCATCAAGAACAGTCCTTGCCTCACTGGAGAATCGCTCGCACCCCACGCGGAAGACGGGGTATTGATGGCTATGTTGATCAGCAATCCAATGACAGCACTTGCGACTGCGGCGCCTACGTAAATCGCATTCTTACCTCGTGTTTTCACTTTAGACATTTTCTTCTCGCATTCTCGTATACGCGAGATTCAGAGTATATATGACTTGCCGTCAAAATCCGTAAGATTTTCTCCGCCGAAAATTGGCAGGAAAGATTATCTTGGTCTCACCGGACCCATCCTTCAGCGTGGGTGATCGATTCTCGGCGAAATTGCCGCGCTTCAAACTTCAAGGAGTAATGCACCGAATGCCATCGCGCCTATACCTATAAGTCCAAGCGAATAGCATAGTGTATGGTTCTCTTGTCTCACTGCTATGCTGGCAACTTTGCGCGGAAGCAATGTATTGCTGAGTGCTCACTTGATCTGGGCTCTAGGGGTTTAGCGACTTTTGCTTGGGATCAATCCCGCGCCAAGGTTCAACGAATTGAGAACGCTAAACCGGATTCACCCTGACAGTCTAGTACTGAAGAATGCGACGATTCTCGCGGGCGCCGATCTAGAGCTGATTCCCAAAGGCTTTGTCGAAATTCGGGACAGCCGAATTTCCAGTTTGGGCCAAGGATCTGGTGGATCGTCTGCAAATGCGCTGGATTGTGAAGGTTTGATTGCGATTCCCGGGTTCATAGACGCGCACACGCATGTTGGGGATTCGGTGGCGAAAGAAGCTGGAGTTGGGCTGCCGATAGCTGAGTTGGTCAGTCCGAGTGGAGGATTGAAACACAAGATACTTGCGTCAACCTCTGACGCGGAATTTGTTTCCGTTATGCGAGAGTCGTTCACTGATATGATTCGCTCGGGAATCACTACCTTCGCAGATTTCAGAGAGGGTGGGCCGCACGGGGTCGCGCTTCTCCATGAGGCAGCAAAAGGATTGCCGATTAGACCTGTCATATTTGGACGTCTGGCCCAGACTCCCTTCACCAGTATTGAACTTGCGAGCAACAGTGCTCCGCTTCCAAATAGTGCAATTGAAGAAGTGAGAGAGCTGTTGTCATCAGCAGATGGGATCTCCTCCAGTACCGCGAACGACTTAACAGATCACGCATTGAAGCAGATCAGTGATTTGGCCGCAGGCAGGAGTAAGTTGAAGGCGATTCACGTAGCGGAGACCGAACAGAGTGCTGAGAAGTCCAAGGCGCGCACAGGCAAGAGCGATGTTGAACGTGTTGTGAGTTACTTCATACCAGATTTTGTCGTACACATGACTAACGCAAGCAACAGCGACGTTGAGCTCGTAGCAAGAAATCAGATTGCTGTAGTCTGCTGTCCCAGAGCTAATGCGATCTTGGGGGTTGGAATTCCACCGCTGAATCGAATGATTAGCGGAGGGCTCAATGTGGCATTGGGAACTGATAACGTGATGCTCAACCAGCCCGATATGTTTCGAGAGATGGACTACGCCGCCAGAATGATTCGAGCTGTTGAGCGGGATCCGAGCAGCCCGAAATGCAAGGAAGTATTGAAGATGGCGACAGTGAATGGCGCCAGAGCTTTGAAGATGGATCGGGAGATTGGTTCGATTGAGGTCGGAAAAGTTGCGGATATTGTGCTAGTTGATGGTAGAGACCTCAATCTGCGACGTTCTAGAGACATTGTGTCGTCCCTGGTTCTTAGAGCGGGAGTCCATAACGTAAGGATGGTTTTGGCAGCTGGTAGAGTTGTATACGAGCGGACCTCCAGTCAAAACTTATCTTAGTTCGCTCGCTACTTCCGCTGCAGACTTTTGGCCGTGTACGATTTTCACTAGCGCCCTAATCATGCTCAGAGGGTTCTTGGACTGCCAGACGTTCCTTCCGAACACAACGCCCGCACCATCAGCCCTAACGACCTCTTCAGCCACACGCAGAGCGTCAGCATCACATTCCATTTTCGGGCCTCCGGCCACCGCTACTGGGCTCAAGCTTCCCTTGGTGACCGATCGGAATGAACCGACTGAACCAGTGTACAGCGTCTTGATTAGGTCGGCACCGAGCTCGGAGCCTAGTCGCGAGGCTAGTGCAACGTACTCTTCAGAGTGAGCGGGTTTCGGAAGGTCATTTGAAGGCAGCATCTCCGCAACGAGAGCCAGACCGCGAGTTCTACACTCTGAGGCGACTAATCCGAGGCCAGACAAGCTTTCAGTCTCGTGCTTCGTCCCCACGAACCCCATCGCCACCACCGCATCCACACCCATCGCGGCCAGTGATTCCACTGTTCCTGTGATTGCTGCATGTTGCGCTTTGTCGGGGTTGAGGATCGTGTGAGCGCCATCTATTCGCCCTATTACGCCAATCCGTCCAGCAATCTCGTCGGCAGCTTTCCGTATGGTCCCGGGGTTTGCAAGTACCGCATCAGCCCCTCCCTCAATAGCAAGTTTGATCACTTGCACTGGGTCTTCGAGTCCTCTAATTGGTCCAGCGAAGTTTCCGTGATCCACCGCTATCACAACGGTACGATGGGTCGACGGGCGCAGAATTCTTCCAAGATGAAGCGTTTTGCCAGCATCCATTTCCAACAACCTCGAAGGTGCGTCAAAGACTACTGTGAGCTATATAAGGAGCCTTTGCAGCATCCTGCACCGAACCCGTCATTGAACATCTCGCCAACGAGGTTATGATTCTGACATGAAGACGAAAGCAGCCGTTCTCAGAAGCCCGTTTGAGATCAGTACCGATCATGTGGAATTGCCGACCTTAGGACCTCGCGATATGCTGGTGAAGATCGATGCTTGCGGAGTCTGCCCGTTTGATGTGCGCTTGTACAAGGGGCTATCCAAGGCAGACTATCCGAAGATACTCGGCCATGAGATCGCTGGAACTGTTGCCGAAGTTGGGACTGAAGTTAGGGAGGTCAAGAAAGGTGACAGCGTAGTTGTTGAGCCAGGGGCGAGGTGTGGTTATTGCTTCTATTGTATTAGAGGGCAAGAGAATCTGTGTCTGAACACGAAGTGGCCGGTTGGAGGATTTGCCGAATATACCGTTGCTCCCGCGTCCAACGCACATACCTTCAAGGGCATCTCTCCTCGCGAAGCTGCTTTTGCTGAGCCTCTCTCATGCTGCGTAAACGCCATGACAAGGGCGAATCTCAGGCCAGCTTGTGATGTGGTGATAGTTGGAGATGGGCCGATGGGCATGTTGCAATTGCAGTTGGCTTACGCTTTAGGAGCGGGCAGGGTTATCGTGACTGGGCTGTTGAAGGAGAGACTGCGGCGAGCGGCCAAGCTTGGCGCTTTTCAAGCCTTGGACGCGTCGCAAGGGGACACGGCAGCGAAGGTGAAAGCTGCCTTTGACGGTCTGGGCGCCGACGCAGTCATCGTCACCGTAGGATCCAAGGAGGTTTTCCTTTCCGCGATGAGCATGGTCAAGCGAGGTGGAACCGTGGTTCAGTTTGCGGGAATCTATCCTGAAGCAGACGTTCCGATTCCGTCCAAGTTCCTTCACTATTCTGAGGTGAGGGTTACGGGCAGCAGTGACAGCACCCCGCTCCACTTCGACACCGCCTTGAGACTGTTAGAAAATCGCCGGGTAAATGTAGCTGACTTTGTTTCTCACGCCTATCCAATAGAGGAAGCAGTGAACGCCATCGACACAGCTGGAAACCTCAAGGGCTTCAAGGTGATGATCTTGCCAACAATCTCCCCCTAGATCATCTTCATCCTGAATCTCGTAGAAAATCAGCGCCGTCTTGGATTCACTGACCCTGCTGCCATTGTTTCATGAACCTCTCGAATTCGTGTAGCGCCTTTTCCTGCTCCAGCGTCTGGATTGAACCGGGTCGCTTTTCCCTGACCATTCCGATCGCCTCGTCTGCTCCAAGACCATGGTAGATTAGATAGGCAGCGAGGACAGTCCCGGTTCGACCTTTTCCTTCCCCGCAGTGGATGAGCTAACTCGCTCGAAATCAGATGGCGGAATCAATTATTCCTGAATTTTCCGTGATGTTACCACAACTCTTGCACACCGCGGAACTCCGCGGGCCTGCCAGGCTCTGAACCTTGAAAATTCCCACAACGCGTAGATTCAACGAGTCAGAGTACAAGGCCTGAGGCATCATGAACGGCGGGAAACGTTCAGACCCGCCACGTTCAGAGCATGGGAGGTTCCTCCGGACCCGCCACAAATTTCGTCCGAGTGCTTCCTCTCCTCAGACAACAGGCTGACGGGAAGGTCGCGGTTTCAGACCCCGCCCGGTCCACCATGAATTTTGAGCGGGTCCCTCTTTCCAGGTCGGAGTC
>Ga0315282_10004607_pt1 | contig 23926 bp, 23 predicted proteins | sample YL17G07_20_MG_FD_203693 | JGI IMG/M metagenome (GOLD analysis project Ga0315282, IMG submission 203693) | Sediment microbial communities from Yellowstone Lake, YNP, Wyoming, USA - YL17G07_20 | ecosystem: Environmental > Aquatic > Freshwater > Lake > Sediment | place: USA: Wyoming | collected... | reverse complement strand
GGCTAATGCTAATAAACGCTCTTTATTGGCCTCTTTATGCTCTAAGATTAATGTGGGATTTTTCATGCCCACATATTAACATAAATAAACTGTTATGTCACTTTATTTAGGACGTTTGTATTAGTAGTCGACCTTATCCTTGCCTTTTAGGCCAAGTATTTTTCTGGCTTCGTCGGGCGTTGCAATTTCTCTGCCCAACTCCCGAGCAATTCTAACCAATTTTTCTACGAGCTCCGCGTTGCTTTTAGCCAAGACCCCTTTCTCAATGAAAATATTGTCTTCAAATCCCACTCTGGCATGTCCTCCCATCATAATCCCTAATGTCGCCAGATTGAATTCTGCCGGGTATCCGGCGCCAATGACTGACCATACGTAATTGTCCGCGCCTAACAACCTGTCCGCCGTTTGCTTCATGTGGACAACTTCATCGACATTAGCCCCAATCCCGCCCAGAATCCCGGTGACAAACTGTAACCACACAGGGAATTTGATGATGCCCCTTCTGACGAGGAAATTAAGATTATAGATATGACCAACGTCATACAACTCAAACTCCGGCTTGGTGTTATTTTCCTTCATCATCTGCATGAGCTTCTCGATATCGCCAAACGTGTTTCTGAAGATAAAGTCCTTGGTGCCTATCGCGAATTCTTTCTCCCAGGGAAATTTGTAGTCTTCATCCTTGTAGCGGTCGGCTATGGGATGGATTGAGAAATTGATCGTTCCCATGTTAAACGTTGCCAGCTCTGGCTTGAGGGCTGGAACGACCTGTGCTCTCTCCTCCGGTGCCATATAGGCTGTACCGCCGGTGGTGATACAGACAATCACATTACTCCTGGCCTTAATGCCAGCGGCGATCTCCCTATACACTGCCGGATCGGTAGTGGGTCTGGCGGTTTTTGGGTCTCGGCCGTGGATATGTACTGAGGCAGCTCCCGCATTTGCTGCTCGCACGGCGTCATCAATGATCTGTTGGGGGGTGAGAGGCAAATAGGGTGTCTGCGTGGGCAGGGTAATATTGCCTGTCAAAGCAGCGGTGATAATCAGTTTTTCCATTCTTGTGTGCCTCCGTTTCTAAATTCTACGATTCCAGTTATTCAGCTAAAGATTAACCCTTCAAGGTTGATTTATCAAGAATGGCTGGATATCGTTGGCGCATCATTCCCACTTGACATCCCCAAGGATATCAAAAGGCGGGGTTGACTCGCCTGCCAAATAAGTTGGGAGGATTGATTTCCTGCCCAATAATGCAGGCTAGACAGAGTTTATGGAAGTTTCAACAGGATCAGCAACGATATGCTGAAATCTTAGGCGTAATTCCCACGGGACGCAGGACCGATCCAGAGGACGAGATTGAGATAGCGATTTTCCCTTTTTCTACTAGCCCCGGTTTCAAAAGATACTTGACAGAGTTTCCAAATGGTGATATAGAGTTTCCAATTTGGAAACATACCTTTTACTCTCGAAAAACCATCTTTCAAGATTGAAATGAGAGTTATTCAAAAGGAAAGATTTGAGGCTAAACTCGATGATTCAAGAGTCAGAATTGGGGAAAAGAATCAAAGAATATCGGATGAAGAGGGAGTTGACCCTCCAGAAAATGGAAGAGAAAACCGGTTTTACCAAAGGTTATCTGTCAAAGGTTGAAAATACAAAAAAGGCACCTCCGATCTCCACCTTGATCGTTTTGGCAAAGGCCTTAGGAATCAGCCTTTCGGAAATTCTAGGTGAAACGGAAGAAAGAAATAAAATCTCCCTGGTCAAGAAAATCGAACGCCAGGTTGTTGCACGCAACGGGACTGTTTTCGGGTATTCCTATCAAACCCTGGCTCACAAATTTTACAAAAAACAGATGGAGCCTTATATTTTAACCCTCCCTGTCAAGCCAAAACAGGTGCCCCTCTATCAACATAAAGGAGAAGAGATCCTCTTCGTCCTTGAGGGGACCATGAAATTTTTTCACGGGGACCAAGAATTCGTCGTGGAAGAAGGGGACTGTCTTTACTTCGATGCAAGCATTCCCCACCACGGCATCTGCCAAGGGAAGAAAGAAGTGAAATGCTTGATGGTGGTTTATACTCCAGAATAAGTCAGAGATTAGAAATTGAAAGTTGAAGAGATACGAGCCATCGGAATCATTGGGGCAGGACTCATGGGCCACGGGATTGCCCAGGTCTTTGCGCTGAAGAGGTACAAGGTCAAGCTTTTCGACAACGACCCAAATGTGCTTCAGAGTGCTCCGGAAAAGATTCATAATAATTTACAGACGTTGTTGGAAATGCATTTGGTGGAACCCCAAGAAATCGAAGATTGTCTAAATCACCTCCAACTTTGCCATACCCTACCGGAAATGTGTGAGGGGGTGGAATTAACCATTGAAGCTGTTAGTGAAAATGTAGATCTAAAAAGAGCAATTTTTGGGGAACTGGAGGCCCTTACGACACCACAAACTATTCTGTGTAGCAATACCTCAGGCATCAGCATTGGTCTGATAAGTGAAAACCTTCAATTCAAAGAAAGAGTGATCGGTACCCACTTTTGGAATCCTCCCCATATCGTCCCTTGTGTTGAAGTTATTAAAAGTCAATTTGCAGCCGACGAGGTGTTTCATACCGTGATTGAATTGATGGAAAGGGTTGGGAAAAAACCTGTTCGGGTCTTAAAGGATATTCCGGGGTTTCTTGGCAATCGCCTACAGCATGCCCTTTGGCGTGAGGCCATCTCTTTGGTCGAAAAAGGCATTGCAGCCCCTGAGGACATTGACAGAGTTGTGAAATATGGCTTTGGGCTGCGCCTTCCCTTTATCGGTCCTCTGGAAACCGCAGACCTGGCTGGTCTAGACCTCGTTTATGATATCCATAAATATCTGTTTTCAGATTTAGAAAACCGTTCCACACCATCACCCCTCTTAAAGACACTTCTGGATCAGAAAGCAACCGGTGTAAAGTCCAAAAAAGGATTTTATCACTGGACTGACGAGAGGACTAAACAAATCATCCAGCAACGAGATAAGGCTTTATTAAAAATAACCGAGGTCATCAAAGGATTAAATCGGGAAAACAAGCAATGAATGTAACAACCATCTTCATACTTCACGGACTGGTCTATGCTGGGCTTCTCTTTCTTGTCTCCTCTGGCCTGACCCTGGTCTTCGGGATGATGAATGTTCTCAATTTCGCCCATGCCTCCTTCTATATGCTGGCTGCCTATTTTTCATACTCCCTTTTGACTTGGACTGGAAATTTCTGGCTTTCCCTGGCCTTCTGTCCCTTTTTACTGTTTGTGATTGGGGCTGTGATTGAGCGTTTTTTACTTCGAAGGGTCCATATCCTTGGGCATGTTCATGAACTCCTTCTCACCTTTGGAATTGCTTTCATTATTTCGGAGGTGGTCAAATGGGTTTGGGGGACGGCTCCTCTTCCCATGGAAATCAAGGGTTTCCTGGATGGCAACGTCAACCTATTCGGTGTCATTTACCCGATCTATCGTCTTTTCGTTTTATTTTGCTCCATTCTCATTGGACTCTTAATGACCGTTTTACTTCTCAAAACTCGGATAGGCATCACCGTTCGGAGTGCAGTGGATGACAGTGAAATGGTCAATGCCCTTGGAGTTAATACCCCCCGGGTTTTCATGTTTGTTTTCGCGTTAGGGGCTGCCCTCTCAGGGCTTGCAGGAGTTATCTCCGGCCCCTTGTTATCAACTAATACAGGCATGGCCACTGCTATCTTAGTCGATGCCTTTGTGGTCATTGTGATCGGCGGGTTTGGAAGCCTCATTGGGGCCGTTGTCGCCTCCTTGATGATTGGCCAGCTTCAATCGTTTGGGGCTTTGCTCTTCCCAAAATTCTCATTAGCCTTGATCTACTTGCTTATGGCCATTGTTCTTATTGTGAAGCCATCAGGCCTTTTTGGGGAGAAGAAATAGTGAAAAAGGATTCAAAATCCATCCGGATTGGGACCTTCGTCATATTGCTGGTTTTATTTTCTTTCCCTTTCCTGGCAAGACCCCATCAAATTAGTCTCCTGACCGAGATGATCATCTTCTCTCTGTATGCGGTGAGCTATAATTTACTGCTCGGTTTCGGTGGACTTCTTTCTTTTGGTCATGGAATGTTTCTTGGCCTTGGCGCTTTTACCACAGGGGCCATGCTCCAACGCATTCCAGGGCTTCCATTCTTTGGATACGTCTTTCTCGGCACACTCATGGCGACCCTCATTGGTCTGGGCGTCGGGTGTCTGCTGCTTAGGCATAAGGGGGCCTATTACGCCCTCCTCACCTTGGCTTTTAACGCTCTCTTTTATGCCATTGCCATCAAATGGCACGCTGTTACTGGAGGGGACGATGGGCTGCCCGTTAAAAGGCCAAATCTTCATCTCGGCTTCGTTCAATTGCCCATGTCGGATGTCATAGTCTTCTATTACGTAACCCTGGTCGTCATTGGATGCGCTGTTCTCTTTTGTTGGTACTTCACAAAAACCGCCATGGGGAAGACGGTCCTGCTCCTCCGGGAGAACGAAGAACGGATGCAGTTTATTGGGTACAATCCCGCCGTTTCCCGAATGATCTTATTTACACTGACTGCCTTTTTCGCTGGTTTAGCTGGATCTTTTTACGCCCTTTTCTTCAAATTTGTTGGGGTCGATGCAATCGGCATCGATATGACCACAACGGCCCTTCTGATGACGTTCATTGGTGGGACAAAGGACTTCTTCGGTCCTGTTTTGGGTGCAGGCTTCTATATCTACTTCCAAAATTATCTTAGCAATATCACAGATCGATGGCCCCTCTTCATGGGGCTCCTCTTTGTTCTAATGGTTCTTTTTGCCCCTCGAGGGTTGTCCGGACTGATCAGATCCCTGGTTGAACTTTTCCGAAAGACAGGAAATGGAAAGGCAACACGGAAAGAAGATGATATCCTCGGAGAATAAAGGGATGGAGATTCTTCAGGTTAAAAACGTCTATAAAGATTTTTCAGGTCTCAAAGTGTTGACGGGAGTAACTTTCACCGTCAAGGCAAACGAGAAACATGCTATTATTGGTCCAAATGGGGCTGGGAAAACAACCCTTTTCAACATTATCAGCGGCAAATATAGACCTTCATCTGGATCCATTCTGTTCAGAGAAAACGAAGTTGGGGGGCTCTCCCCTTACATCCTTAACCATCTCGGGATGTGCCGTTCCTTCCAAATTACTAATATCTTCCAGAACCTAACCGTTTTTGAGAATGTTTGCGCAGGAGTAAGATCCCATGCCGGATTGCGTTATCACCTCTTTAGAACACTAGATCGCCAACTCAAAATCATTGCCAGGGCAGAACAAATCATAGGACAGGTGGGCCTAGCCGAGGTTAAACAGAGACCGGCTTATGAACTCTCCTATGGTCAGCAGCGCGCTCTTGAAATTGGAATTGCCCTCTCTTCGGAGCCTGAATTGGTTCTCTTAGACGAACCAACAGCGGGAATGACCCGTGAGGAAACAGAAGAGATGGTTAAGTTGATGATGTCAGTGGCGGAGAATCGTACGTTAATGATCATCGAGCATGACATGGATGTCGTCTTTTCACTGGCTGACACCATCTCAGTACTCCATAATGGCACCATTTTGGCGTCTGGTAAGCCCGACGCGATTCGAAACGACCCAAGGGTCAAGGATGCCTATCTTGGAGAAGAATAGATTATGTTAAAGGCCAACAGGATCCACAGCTTTTATGGAAAGAGCCACATTCTCCAAGGTGTTTCAATTAATCTGGAGCAGGGGAACCTGGTTTGCTTGCTTGGTCGAAATGGTGTGGGCAAGACCACGACCCTGAAGAGCATCATGGGAATGGTTAAACCCGCAGAGGGATCGATCTTGTTTAAAGAGAGGGAGATCGTCGGGAGGCAACCCTATGAGATTGCCCGGTTAGGAATAGGGATCGTTCCAGAGGACAGGCGCATCTTCCCGAGTCTGACGGTTCATGAGAATCTATTGATGGGAATCGTTAAAAGGCCGGAAAGTTTTTCAGTCGGAGAGAGATGGTCTGTCGAGAAAGTGTATGATCTCTTTCCGCTCCTCAGGAACCGGATGAAGCAGAAAGGAGGGCACTTATCGGGTGGGGAACAACAAATGCTCACCATGGGTCGCACCTTGATGGGGAACCCCGAGCTTATCTTAATTGATGAGCCAACCGAGGGGTTAGCGCCTAAAATTGTGGTGCAGGTCACAGGGGTTCTCGCAGCGATTCATCGGTCAGGAACAACTCTCTTACTCGTAGAACAAAATTACAAAAGTGCCATTAAACTGGCAGAACGATTTTATATTATGAGCAAAGGTCAGGTCGTTTTTGAAGGAGGTGGTGAAACGCTTATCCAGGCTGATGAGGTAAGAAAAAGGTATTTAGAGGTATAAGGAAGAAGTTCTCAGTTCGAACAAAATGATAAGGAGGGTATGACGATGAAAAAAATATCTTCGATGTCCCCAATTATTTTATCAATCATTCTCTTGGCCTCATTTCCTGTTTCGGGCCAAGCTGCAGAACCTATCAAACTGGGAGTGACCGAACCCCTTTCAGGTACTTTCAAAAATATCGGGGATCGATACCTTGAAGGGGTCCAATACGCAGCCAAAGTCCTTAATCGACAAGGTGGCGTTTTGGGCCGGAAGATCGAGGTGGTCCCCATAGATTCGGAACTGAAACCAGATGTTGCTACCCGAAAAGCCACTGCCCTCATCCTTAAGGACCAGGTGAAGTTCTTCTGCGGTGGTACAGGAAGTTCTGTCGGAGCAGCCATGTCAACAGTTGCTGAGCAAAATAATGCAATTATGTTCTCCTATGGCATGGATGCTGCAAGTCTAACGGGACAGAAATGTAGCAAAAACTTTTTCCGGCCAGGCACCAACACGGATATGCACTCCTATGCCCTTGCAGCCTATGTGGCAAAGAGCAAGTATAAGAGGGTTTATTGTATCGGCCAGGATTATTCCTTCGGCCATGAATCGGTCAAGGCCTTCATCGCCAGGCTGAAGAAACTGAATCCCTCCATTGAAATTGTCGCCGAAGTCTATCATCCACTCGGAGAGAAGGATTATGGCCCCTACGTAAGCCGGATTGTCGCTTCTGGCGCGGATCTCGTTTTTACGACGGACTGGGGTAATGACCTCACCCTCCTCATCAAACAGGCCAAACCCTTTGGATTGAAAGCTAAGTTTGCAGGCTATTATCTAAGCGACGAGGAGACCATCGCCGCCATTGGCGATAGCGAATTACTCTTGGGGAGCATTGCGAGTGAAACCTACATGCTCACTATCCCAACCGAAGAAAATAAGAAATTTATTGAGGGATATTATAAAGACACAGGGGCTTATCCTTTCTGGCTTCGCGGAAAATCTTACACCGGCACCATGTTCTGGGCGGAGGCCTTGAAAAAGGCCAAGTCGGATGACGTGAATGCAGTGATCAAAACCTGGGAGGGTCTTTCCTTTAAAGGGGTTGGAGGGACGTGGACCATGCGTCCCTGTGATCACCAAGCCCTGGTGCCCATCTGGATCGCCGAGATTGCCCCAAACAGCAAATTCATGAAACTTCCCTACGTGGGTACACCAATAATGATTTCGGCAAAGGAGATCGAAGTCTCTTGTGAAGAAACTGGCTGCAAGATGAAATAAGCGGACAAACGAAGAGAGAAGGAAGAAAATTCATTATGTCGATCTTGATCACTGGGGGAAGCGGCTTAATCGGCGCTTCCCTCACGCGGATGATCGTTGAGCTAGGAGAGCGCCCCACTCTATTTGACATCGCCCCTATTCACCCGATCCTGAGAACAATTGAGTCTAAGTTCAAATTTTTTCAGGGATCTCTCGACAGTCTACCCGATCTGTTAAATATCATAAAAATGGAATCGGTTGACACGATCTTTCATCTGGGTGGGATGCTCTCCATCCCTTCAGAAAAAAGACCCTGGGCCTCTTTTCAGTCGAATGTCGTGGGCACATTTAATGTTCTGGAGGCTGCAAGGTTAGAAAAGGTTGATAAGGTCATTTACAGTAGCACCATTGCCACTTACAGCAAAGATATCCAATCCAACGTCATTGATGATTTCACCCTGCAGCGGCCCACAACCATGTACGGGGCAACCAAGGTTTTCGGTGAACTTCTGGGACGGGTCTATGCCAGGAAGTTTGGGATCGATTTTCGTGGAGTGCGTCTTCCCTCTGTCGTTGGCCCAGGAGTGAAAACAGCCCATATGTCTATTTATCATGCATGGACCATTGAGGAACCTCTGAAGGGTAACCCTTACGAAATTTATGTGGAACCTGAAACAAGGATTCCGGCGATCTATTTTAAAGATGCTGTTCGTGCTTTGTGGTTGTTGTCGAAGGCAAAGAGAGAGCAAATTAAAACCATAATTTATATTATTGCCGGTCTGACGCCTCCTTACTCGGCAAAAGAACTAGCAGAAGTGGTTTGGTCGAAGATTCCAGGCGCCCGTTTAACTTTTAAACCTGATCTCACGTTGATGGAACTTGTCAAGGAAATCGGCACCCTCCAATTTGACGAAGAAAGGGCCCGATCCGAATGGGAGTGGAAGATCTCCTATTCCCTCCCCGAAATGGTCGATGACTTCATCGAGGAATTTAATCAAAATCGTTCCCTTTATTTATGAATCCATTGATCATGGAGTAAAAACATTATGGCAAAGAGGATTATTACAGCGGCAATCACCGGTGCGATCCACACCCCGTCAATGTCTCCTTACCTTCCTGTGACACCAGAACAGATCGCCGAGGAAGCAATTAGAGTTCATGAAGCAGGGGGAGCCGTGGCCCATATCCATGTTCGTGATCCCAAAACCGGTTATCCGACGGCCGACCAAGATGCGTATCGGGAAATTGCGGTTCGAGTCAAGAAAAAATGTGATATTATTTTATGTTTTACGACAGGAGGACGGTTGACTGAACCCTTGGAAAAAAGGGTGAAGGTTGTTTCCTCCCTAAAGCCAGAGATGGCCTCTCTAAATGCAGGGTCTTTGAATTTTGGCCTCTTCCATATCGCTGACAAAATAAAAAAATGGAAGTATCAGTGGGAGAAGGAATATCTGGAAGGAACGGAGGACGTTATCTTTCCAAACACGTTTAAAACCATGCGAGAATACCTTGCCGTTATTTACCAAAACAAAACGAAACCCGAATTAGAAATTTACGATGTCGGGATGATCAACAATGTTTCCTTCTTGATTCAGGCAGGATATTTAAAAAAACCTGTCTATTTGCAATTTGTAATGGGGATTCTAGGTGGAATCCCTGCCACACCGCAAAATCTGATCTTTTTGGTTGAATCAGCCAAGAGCACCATAGGCGATTTTGAATTCTCCGTTTGTGCTGCTGGTAAAATGCAGTTCCATCTCTGCACCCAATCTCTTATTTTGGGTGGTCATGCCCGAGTAGGTCTGGAAGACAACCTCTACCTTGGTAAGGGGGCCATTGCCAAGAGCAACGCGGAGCAGGTGTCAAAGATCATTCGTATCGCCAAGGAACTTGGCCTCGAACCTGCCACTCCGGATGAGGCGAGGAAGATATTAAACCTCAAAGGATTAGGAAAGGTTAACTTTTAACAACTGCGTTATCGTCGAGCATGCCGTTTCCAAATACAAATGTGTTTGGAAGAAGACAGATAACTGGACAACCTAAGGTATTAATAATCAAAGATGATTGTGCTAAAAATCCTCTATTTGTTCTAATACAATATTTGCATCTTCACTCATCAAAAAGTTGCGAAATTCGTCTACGATGGGGAGCCAGCTAACAAAAGGCCCTTGCCAATAGCATGGGCCTTTTTTGTTTGCTAATTTTTTCCATTGCAGGACTCGAAACGAGGATTCCGCCGACCGAATCCCTTTTATCCAACTTGGTTTTAGTAGTACTTCTTTCTCCTTTTATGGGCGATAAAATCCATTCGGATAATCAAACGACCGTTCACTTATTTCAGTTGAAAAATAGGAACTTATAGATGGGCTTAAATCTTACCTATGACCTTATTGGCTATTAGTTTTTTTTGCATTCGGCCTACTTCTCCAAAAGTATTTACCATTCGCGCGTCCCTATAGATGTGCTCTATCTGGTTCTCCACAATGTAACCATATCCCCCAAATATATGCATGGCATCATCAGCCACTTCGAAGGCGGTCTCTGCTGAGACCATTTTGGCCATATAGTTCACCATAACATTCCCACCATTTTGGTCAAAATTCCAAGCCGCCTTATAGGTAAGAAGCCTTGCCATTTCGATCCGCGTAACCATATCTGCTAACTTGTTCCTCATGGCCTCAAAAGACGCTATCTTCTGATTAAATTGAACTCGCTGTTTTGAATATGTTAGTGCGAGGTCAAAGGCCCCTTGGGCAATACCAACTCCCATCGCCGCAACTTCTATTCTCATCTCGTTCAAAAAATTGATAAATTGGAATCGTCCATTTCCTTCATCGCCTATCAAATTCTCATGCGAGACTTGCAGATTATTAAAGGTTAACGAAACCATCGGGACCATTCTCATCCCGATCTGTCCCCCCATCATGGAGAAGGCAGGCCCTTCGCGATTCTTTTCTACTATAAGAGCAACTTGTTCATCACATTCTGGGTTATTCAATTGGCATAACACAATCATCGGGCCAGACAGGGCACCATTCACAACAAATAGCTTTTCCCCGTTAACGAGATACCCATCAACATTTCTGATGGCTACGGTATTAAAGGAAGAAAACTCATCTGTTTGATCCTGTTCCATATAGGCCAGAGAGGATGCATATTCTCCCGTCGCTATGGGGGGGAGATTTCTTCTTTTTTGGTCATCGTTACCGAATCTTAGAATCATCTCAGAACCGAAATCAGAAAGTCCTAAGGCCATACCTATCCCTGAATGCTGGCGGCAGAATTCTTCAACAATTAAGATGTTTTCTAGAAGACCAAGATCTTGCCCCCCATATCTGTTAGGAAAATGTATCCCTATAAATCCTAGATTACATGCTTTCTTCCAAGTCTTATGAGGGAATTGACAATTTCTATCTAAGTCTAAGGCATGTTCAAGATCAAACTCACCTTGAGCAAACTCTCTAGCAGCTTTCTGAATGTCTGTCTGCTCCTCGGTTAAATTAAAATCCACAAGGTTTCCTCCTAGATCACAAAATAATTTTTTCCCAGTAGTTCTCTGGCAATAACTAATCTCTGCATCTCTGAAGTTCCTTCTACAATCTCGAATAGTTTTGCTACCTTGAAATAGCGAGAAACCGGATATTCATCTAAACATCCTAGCAAGCCATATATATTCAAAACGTCACTAGCTATTTTTTTTGCCGTTTCTGTAGCAAATAATTTGGCAAAGTGAGCTTCCAATGTGTAATCTTTCCCTTCATCCTTTAGCCAAGCTGCCTTTAGATACATTGTTCGTGAAAGTTCGATCATCATGGCGATATCAGCTATTTTAAATGGGATTGTCTGGGACTCCATGAGGGGTTGGCGAAATCGAAATCCCCGTGTAGTATAAGCCAACGCCTCGTCAAGACAGGCTTGGGCTAACCCAGTTGATATGGCGGCCACGCTGATTCGACCCGTCTGGAGTACAGAGAGGTGCTGAGCCAAACCTTTATTGATATCTCCCAGAAGATGATCCTTAGGTATGTGACAGTCGTCAAAGAATACTTCATGCGTAGCAGAGGCATGAAAGGTCATCTTTTCATATCTCTGGCCTAGCGTAAAACCCGGTGCATCTTTTGGAACAACTAAAGTAGAAACAGTCATTTTCCCACTTTGTTCAACTCTTGTCTTGGCCGTTATGACTATTATCGACGCATTATCCAGCCCGATATTGGTAATAAATTGTTTTGATCCATTGATCACCCATTCTTCTCCCTCCAGAACGGCCGTTGTCTTGAGGGACGCCGTGTCAGAACCGGCGTCAGGTTCAGTCAGACCAAAGGCACCAATTGCTTTCCCTTGGGCCAATGGTATAAGCCACTTCTGCTTTTGCTCCTCAGTCCCAAACGTATAAATCTCATTCGCCACAACACTTGTAGTTACATCCAGAAGAGCCCCCATGGACACGTCACCTCTTGAGACTTCCTCAATGCACAGATGCATGCTAACCCAATCTCCCCCGCCACCTCCATACTCTTTAGGAAAGGGAATACCCATTATGCCCAGAGAAGCCATCTGAGCCATAATATCATAAGGATATTCGCCCGTGCGTTCCATCTCTTCGGCACGAGGCGCGATGACTTTCCTGGCAAAGCCCCTTGCCATCTCGCAAATTTTCTTTTGTTCATCCGTCAAATCAAAATTCATTCTCTCTCCCTAATCAGCCTTGCCTTTTAGTTCTACCGCGAGAAATCAGAGAATTTTATTTAGATCCCATTACCTTCCGCCTATTATCCTTATGATACCTTGAGTATAATAGCCTCACCTTGAGCAAGGCCTCCGCAAATTGCTGCCACGCCGTATCCACCACCACGCCTTCTCAATTCATAGGCTAATGTCATTGCAATCCTGGCGCCGCTTGCCCCGACAGGGTGACCGATAGCAATGGCACCACCATTGACATTCGTCTTCTCCCTTAATTCCTTCCATTTTTTCTCATCGCCATTGGCAAGGATTTTAGTTGAAACGAGTGGCATGGCAGCAAAGGCCTCGTTAATCTCAATCAGATCCATGTCATCAATGGTCATGTTTGCCATATTCAAGGCCTTCTGTATTGTCAACGCTGGAATCGACGCGATGTATCTCGGCGCCATAGCCGAACATATTGAGGTCACTATTGTGGCCAACGGCTTCAATCTTTTTTCCTCCGCCTTCTCACGGGTCATAACGAGTATAGCGCTAGCACCCGCGTTCATAGGAGGAGCATTACCTGGAGTTACGGTTGGACTTCCATAAATAGTCTTAAGGTTGGCCAATGCCTCTAGACTGGTCACACGGGGAGATTCATCCTTTTCAATGACAATGGGAGCTCCTTTTCTTTGAGGGATCACTACCGGTATCAATTCTTCCCCTATTTTTAACTTTCCTTCAGAATAGGCCTTCGCATAACGTTGTTGACTTTCCAGTCCCCATTCATCCTGCATTTCTCTTGTGACACCATATTCCAATGCCACTTCACCAGCATCTACGGAAACCGGGTTAAATCCCTTGGACTTATAACCCAGTTCAAAAAGGGGATCGAACAGTCTAATGTGCCCTAGTTTTGTTCCCCACCGGGTACCGGGAGCGAGATGAGGTGTTCTAGACATATTCTCAGAACCCACGGCCATTGCGATCTCCACCTCTCCTGCCTTGATGGCTCGTACGCAGAGACGTAATGCAGTAAGAGAGGAACAGCATGCCCGATCCAAAGTTAAGGAGATATTTTCCGGAGGAAAACCAGCGAGGAGCGTTGCCTGCCTTGCCGGAACATCAAACTCCAAGGCGAATTCAGCGGGTATACAACTCCCGTAATTGATTTCTTCGACCTCCTCCGGTTTAATCCCAACCTTCTCGATGACCCCTTTCATCACCATGGTTCCGAGATCGATGCTGGGTATATCTCGCATTGCACCGTCAAATTTGCTGAAAGGTGTCCTTACCGCACTCACGATTACGATGTCCTTCTTGTTTTCCATACCCTTCCTTCCCCCTTCAGTATTATCCTATCTATTTTCCTTTAAAGATGGGCTTCCTCTTCTCTACGAAAGCTTTCATTCCTTCCTTTTGATCTTCAGTAGAAAAAAGAATTTCAAAACCGCGAGCCTCCAGAGCTAATGCTGATTGAATATTCATATTGATTCCCTCATTAACAACCGTTTTGGTTGTCTTTAACGCAAGGGGTGGTTGTTTTGTTAGCTTAAGAGCCATTTTCTTTGTTTCGCTCATTAATGCTTCAACCGGAACGACCTTGTTGACCAGGCCAATTCGGTAAGCCTCCTGAGCATTTATGGTATCACCAGTGAAAAGTAATTCCTTGGCTCTGCCCAAACCAACAAGTCTTGGCAACCTCTGCGTGCCACCCGCTCCTGGAATTACTCCTATCTTTATCTCTGGCTGTCCAAAGGTGGCATTCTCAGCAGCGATTCGGAGGTCACATACCAATGCCAGTTCACATCCTCCACCAAGGGCTAAACCGCTTACTGCGGCGATAACAGGTTTGTCCAATCTTTCGATCTTATTAAATACCAGCTGTACATTAGTCACAAAAAGATGGGCTTCCATTGGTGATCTAATCTCGCACACTTCTTTAATATCTGCACCGGCACAAAAAACCTTTTCGCTGCCCGTGATGATTACTGCTGATATTTCATCGTCCCTGGCGATTTCATCAAAAAGCTGATCAAGTTCACTTATAAACTCTCTGCTGATGGCATTCATACTCTTTGATCTGGTTAAAGTGATAATGCCAATGCCTTCATTCTTTTCATAGGTTACTGTGTTGAGTACCATTCCCCCTCCTTAAGGTAGTTTATTAGTAGCAAAGATGGACTACTGTACAGTTAGAAGTTCTTGTATAGAAGGATTTCGATTTTTACTTCCCAGCCATCCTAAGCGCTGCATCCAGTCTGATGATACACGCATTTAACATAGGATTCTCAATAATTTGTTTCACTAATAGTGCAAATTCGAATGGTTTCCCCAATCTCGACGGAAAGGGAACCATCTTATATAAGGCTTCGCGAGCCTTTTCTGGTAACCCAGCAAGCATGGGTGTCTCAAAAATTCCAGGGGCAATTGTTACCACCCTTATCCCATAATCAGCAAACTCACGGGCAATGGGGAGCGTCATCCCCACGACACCTGCCTTTGAGGCACTATAAGCGGCCTGACCAATTTGTCCTTCAAAGGCGGCGATCGAAGCGGTATTAATAATGACCCCTCTCTCACCCTCTTCATTGGGCGTATTCTTCAACATCTTTTCAGCAGCCAATCGTATGACATGCATTGTGCCCACCAAATTAATTTGTAAGACCCGATTGAAATGGTCCATGGGCATGGGCCCTTCCTTCCCGATGACCTTTGCCGGAGTCCCAACTCCCGCACAATTGATGGCGAGATGAATCTTCCCAAAAGAGTCCGTGGTCTGATCGATGGCGGCTTTGACAGTCTCCTCATCGGTTACATCTGTGTTACAAAATAGCACGGCATCGCCGAGCTCCGAACAAATTTTCCGAGCTCTCTCTTCTGCAAAATCAAAGATAGCAACCTTGGCACCGTTCGTCACAAAATTGCGGACACAGGCCTCTCCCAAGCCTGAGGCGCCTCCAGTAACGATTGCCACACAATTTCGAATTTCCATCGTTCTTCTCCTTCAGCCCAACCACCGCTTCCTGCGTTTGTAATGTTTAACCTCATGATAACTTTTTCGACCGCCCGACAGGCTGAGCCCCAAGTAAAATTCTTTGATGTCTTCATTTTGAGCCAGTTCCTTGTTGCTTCCATGGAGCATGATGCGCCCATTTTCCATGAGATATCCGTAGTCGGCAATTGTTAATGCGATTCGAACATTTTGTTCTACCAAGAGCATGGTGATACCATCTTCCTTATTGAGCTTATTGAGAACATGGAAAATTTCTTTAACGATGAGAGGTGCGAGCCCCATAGAAGGCTCGTCGAGAAGCATCAGTCGCGGGTTTGCCATCAGGGCACGGCCAATCACAAGCATCTGCTGTTCCCCTCCAGAAAGATAGCCAGCTGTTCTCCCTTTTAATTTATTTAGAATAGGAAAATAGGAGTAAACCTTCTCCATGCCCTCCCTAACCAATTTCATGTCAGGTATAAGGTGGGAGCCCACCAGAAGATTCTGCTCCATGGTTAAGTGCTCAACCACCCGCCGACCATCCAGAACCGGAATGATCCCTTTCTTGACAATTTCCGTAGGGTCCATATGTTCGATCGGTTTCTCTTCAAATAGGATATGGCCGTCGGTCACCTCTCCTTCCTCGTTGTGAAGAAGACCACAAATGGCCTTGATGGTGGTCGATTTCCCGGCTCCATTGGCCCCCAGGAGGGCGACGACTTTCCCCCTGGGGACCTGGATCGAAATACCCTTCAAGACCATGATAACCCCGCTGAACATGAATTCAACATTGACAAGTTCTAACATCATTTCCTCTCGTATCACCACTTTTTAATTGCAGGAATAGGAATCCATTCCGGCGTCGTCAAGACATGTTTTCCGTCTTTGACCGTACTGCTCTTGACCTTCATGTTGAGGGTTGAAAAAGGAGCCTCTTTAGTATACTGAAGAGTAGGCCAAAGGCCTAGTAGCTCTTTTTCAGTAAATGGTCCTTCAAACATGGCATTATAGATGGCCTCGCCCGTTATGTTGGCTGCCCCTACCTTTTTGGTCGCCCTCTCAACAGCCCTTAAGGCAAGAACGATCTGCCCAGCAAATTGAACAGCATTCAAGTCCCAGGGAGCCTTTGGGTCAACTTGAGGCCTATATTTCTCAAATATCTGGTAGGCTTCAATCGTCTTATCCAGGGGCGAGTCGCAGGCGCCGACATCATAATTTCCTTCGAGGTCTTTCATCGATGACGCTTCAGCAGTAATCATGATATCGGTATGGGTCGCCATCACTGCCGGGATGTGAATCCCCAGCTCCTTCTGGGCCCGTATAAGAGCCACAACTTGATGAGCATTCGTTCCCATATAGATATAGTCAGGCTTTTTCTTCGCGAGCCGTGACACTTCGCTTGTGATAGAAACCGGAACCAGCTTGATCCACTCCACGTCTGTGAATTCGAAGGACTTAGCCTCATCAGCACAAAAACTCTGGATCCCTTTAATTTGATCCTCATAGGCTGGTATTCCCTGGGTGCTGAGGGCTCCGATGCGAATGGGCCTCGCCTCTTTCCAGTTCTTCTGAACCCATGACAAAAAACCACGAAATTCGTGGGCATATGTGGGACGGGCTAAGAACATCCACTGATCAGGCAACCAACAGTAACCATAGGTAGCAGTTGACATGAACATCGGAACCTTATCCTGGGGCAAACGCTTCATCAAGCTGGCCACATCCGGACCTCCCAGGCCCAAGTGAAGAATTGGTCTGTCTCCAGAAAGGATCCCGGGCCAAAGGCTCGCCACCACCGCTGGATTGTAACGAGTATCATAAGCCTTAATAGTAATTTTGACGCCCGCCTTCTTACCCACCGTTTCATTCCACCAAGTAGCGAATATCTTCTGGGCCGGGTCAGCACTCTTCATGAGGTAAGTATAAGGACCGCTGTAATCGGCAGAGAAAGTGATTTTATATTCAGTTGTTGCGGAAGCATTGAGTGCTGAAAATGTTATGAATGACATAAAGACGACCAACAAACATCCCAATCTTTTTTTGAGTTTCCACATTATAATGACCTCCTTTTTCAATATCGCTTGAAAAATTAAATGGTATGGCTACCCCTCTAAATCACCTCACCTCCTTTCCATCTCAGAGATATGGATATGGCCAGATCCTGAAGGAATGTTTAAGAACATTCCAGCGGTGGGCGAGCCCCTTTGGTTCAAAGATCAAAAAGAGTATGATCACACCTCCGAGAATGATGTTCATGCCCGAAAACCATAACGCTCCACCTCCTGCTTGGGGAAAGATTTGGCTGAACCATGGGCCGGCAACGGTGATCAGTTCCTGAAGGGCCCGAAGAAATGCGGTCCCCAGTATGGCGCCGAGAATACTCCCCACCCCACCAACGATAATCATGCCAAGATACCAAACGCTGAACCAGAGGCTGAACTGGTCTACCATGACATATCGGATGTAATACGCCCAGAGGCCTCCGGCGATTCCCGCAAACAAGGACCCTATGCCGAATGCCAGGGTTTTATAAGTGAAGAGATTGATACCCATGATTTCGGCCACAATGTCATTATCCCGCACGGCCATCAGGGCTCTGCCAACCCGACTTCGGGTGAGATTAAAAGCAAAGAAGAGCATGATCACCGTAACGCCCATAATTAAATAATAGAGGCTCTGATCAGACTGGAAGTTAAAACCGCCGATTTTTGCGGGCGCCAACCCGAGACCGTTTGCACCTCCAAACCATTTACTCGGCATCCTCGTGATAAGGAGTGGGAAGAGAATCTGTGCAGCGATCGTCGTCAAGGCCAAATAAAATCCCTTTACCCGGAGTGCCGGAATGCCAAAGATGGCTCCCAATAGGGCGCCACCGATTCCACCGGCGGGGATGGAGAGCCAGAAAGGAAGATTGAAGTTTGCAGCTAGGGTGGCAGTTGTGAAAGCCCCCATGCCCATAAACGCCGATTGTCCCAAATTGATCTGCCCGGTCAGGCCTACGGTTATCTGAAGGCCTACCACAGCGACGGTTGTGATCCCCGTGATAATGATAATACCAAGCATTCTGGAGGGAAGGAAAAATGGGCCTGCAAAGACAATGAGTAAAAAGGCGATGAAGCAGATCCATTGAGGAGGGGTTCGAATGAACGCCTTATCCTGACTGTAGTTAATCGAATGAACACCGCATGGTAAGACAGCCATAACTAAATCCTTTCAATAATCTTCCAACCAAATATCCCCTGTGGTCGTATGAGGAGGATCACGAGCATAATAATAAACGGGAAAGCCTCTGACATCGCCCCCATGGTGTATTTGTCTAAATAGGCTCCTGCCAGAGCTTCCCCAACCCCAATGAGTATACCAGCTAAGGGCGCCCCCCAGATCGACTCCAGGCCACCCAGGAGTGCCACCGGTAGGGCGCGCAAACCGATCTCCGATACCAGAAAGTTGATGGATTGGCCCGATAAGAAAGTGATGGCAGCTAGAGTGGACACAATAAATCCAAGGGCCCATGCAATTCCAATGGAACGTTTGACGGAAATGCCCATAGACTGAGCAACCACATGGTCCTCTGCGACTGTCGATAACCCAAGGCCCCACCGCGTCTTCTCGAAGATCCAATGTGTAATGATGAAGACAGCCAAGGCGATAATGGCCCCAAAAAAGATGGAGCGGGTGAAAGAAAAAGGACCAATAATGACAGGTTTCAAAGAGAAAATAATTGGGAATGGCCTTGCGTTGGCCCCCCAGAAGACAATCATCAGCCCCCGCATCAACACCATGAGCCCAACCGTAATCATGATATTTGCAAAGATGGACTGGCCAATCATCGGGCGAAAAAACCCTCTTTCTACCAGAAACCCGAGCACCACAACAGCGAGTAAAGACAGGGGCAGTCCGATCCAAAGGGAAAAAGAAGCACCGGCAATAAAGGTCCAAACAATGAACCCGCCAAAGACCACGATCTCCCCTTGGGCTAGATTGAGGATACGTCCCGCCCTATAAATAATGATAAAGGCCAACGCCATGATGGCATAAAAAAGTCCTACCATGATACCGTTTAGTAAATATTGGAAAAAATCGATCATATTGCTGATTCTCCGGGATGTTCTAGTTCCACTGGGTTAATGTAAACCGTTGCCTTCACCACGCTCGTTCGGCCATCCTGATATTTCACAGGTATTTCGCTCAGAAATTCTTTCGATCTTCCATAAATATTTTGGATCATCTCCCCATATTTCCTTTCCAAAAACTCCCGGCGCAGTTTGCGGGTCCTTGTCAATTCTGCTTCATCTGGATCGAGTTCTTTTGGCAGATTGATGAAATATCTCACCCTGGCCCCTGAGTCCAACATGTTGTTAACCCGGGCGATTTCCTGACCGATTAGGTTCCTGACCCCTTCATTTTGACTGAGGTCTGGAAATGTTGAATAAGCGATACTTCTTTTTTCAGCCCATTTCCCTGTGTTTTCGGCGTCGATATTGATCAAAGCGGAGACATAGGGCTTTTCGGTATCCCCCAGGATAATGGCATCTTTAATGAAGGGGGAAAAACGGAGTCGGGTTTCAATAAATTGGGGAGGGAACTTGTATCCATCGGAGAGTTGGCGGAGATCGGTGACTCGGTCCAGATAGATGAGTTGTCCATCATCGGTCATCCGAACGGCATCTCCTGTTTTGAACCATCCATCTTCCTGTGCCCTCTGGGTCGCCTCCGGATTTCTGAAATAACCCTGAAAACCTGCCCCTCCCCGAACCTGAAGTTCTCCTTCTTCCGTGACCTTTGACTCGAAGGAAGAGCCAATATCGGGATGAGAAACATACCATGAGCCAAGAGTTTCTAAATTGAATTTGTTGCCCATGTGAGTAGTAAACATTCCCGCTTCTGTACAGCCATAAGCATTTCGCAGTTTAATCCCCATCGCATGGAAGAAGCGGAAGACATCCGGAGCCATCGCTGACCCTCCGCTTATTGGAAGGTAACAGTATTTAAGCCCCAAATTATCCCTTAGGGGCTTCAAAACCAATTGATTTGCGAAGGGGAAAGCGAGGAACCATAGTATATTTACGGACTTCCCCTCTGTCGCACCGGCAGCGATCTTAGAACCTATTTTTAAGCCGAGATTGTAAAAGAAATGCCTTATAATGCCTGCATCGAGCATGTGGGATTGGACACTTGAGGCAAGGCTTTCCCACTGTCGTGGACCGAAAACCAGCAGACCCGCCCCCAATTCTCGGATATTCGATAGGATAGTCTCTGGTTCTTCAGGAAAATTGATTTCAAAGGGGGCCAGCAGTCCGAGCGTTACACCAAACCACTGCTCCGTAGCCCAAGCCGGGGAAAGGTAGGAAAGGTATCGAGTGAATCTTTTGATGGGCAGATTGGCGAAGAGGCGGATGGCATTGTCCAGAAGAAAATTATGATTCATGATCACTCCCTTGGGATTGGCTGTGGTTCCCGAGGTATAACTCAAGACAGCCACATCATCCCTCTGCCCAGAATCTATTTTTTGATCAAAAATTTCAGGATTTTTTTGTTTGTACTTCCTACCCTCCTCTAGAATCTCTTTGAACTCCATCAAGATCGGATCGTCATAGTGCCACATTCCTCTTGAATCCCAGTAAACAATTTGTCGAAGTCGCTTCAATTTGGGCCGAACCTCTAAGGTTTTGTCCACTTGCTCTTGGTCTTCAGCAAGAACCACCACGGTTTCGGAATTATCTAAAATAAACTCCAGTTCCTGTGGTGTTGTATCGGGATAGACACATACCACCTTGGCCCGTGCACATAAGGCCGCATATTCCGTCCAAAAGGTTTCCAGCTCGTTCTCGCCAATGATGGTTATTGTTTCACCCTCTTGAAGCCCTAGGTCCAACAATCCTAAGCAGATGTTTCTGACCTGCTCATAGACTTCGAGAAAGGTATAAGACTGCCAAATCCCCAGATTTTTTCTCCGCATGAAGACCTTTTCACCTAACTCTTGGACTCTCAGCCGAAGAAGTTTAGGTACTGTATCGGCTTCAATTGTAAGAAATTTGATCGGCCGCTGATCTGACTGCATTTCTTGCCTTTTTTTTAATTAATAATGAATCTCTTCTTCCGCCTCCCCGAGGTAGGCCTTGATTACTCCTGGATCTGTTCGAATCTCTTCGGGTATGCCTTCTGCAATGACATTTCCCCAGTCCAGGACCATGATCCGATTGGATATATCCATGACGACTTCCATATCATGTTCCACCAGGATGATGGGAATGGATTTGAATTCTTCAATATCGATGATGAAGCGGGCCATATCTTCCTTCTCTTCCATGTTCATACCGGCCATGGGTTCGTCCATGATTAGTATCTTGGGTTCGAGAGCCAGAGCCCTTGCCAGGTCTACCCGTTTCCGTAGCCCATATCCCAAATTTCCCACTACTTCATGTCGAATGGCTTCCATTTCGAGGAAATCGATGATTTCTTCCACGACTTCCCGATGGGCGATCTCTTCCCAATGGACCCAGGGCCAGTGCAAAAATGCTTGGAGGAAATTGGTCTTCATCCGAATATGCCGGCCGGACATAATGTTATTTATAACCGTCATCCCAGGAAAAAGCTGTAGTCCCTGGAATGTCCGTCCCATTCCGAGCTTGGCCCGTCGGTGAATCGGTACTTTCGTGATCTCTTCCTCCTTATAGGTGATCCTTCCGCTATCCGGTTTGTAAAATCCGGACAGGCAATTGAGAAGGCTGGTCTTGCCAGCCCCGTTGGGCCCAATAATGGAGAGTATCTCTCCTTCGTAAACTTGAAAGGAGACATTATTGAGAACTAAAATTTTTCCAAAGGAAAGGGATAGTTTATCAACCGAGAGAGAGACTTGTTTTCCTACTTGAATTTGTTTGTTCAAACTGATCTGCCTTTTAGAATTTAAAACACAAGCTTATCCAGAAAAACCAAGGAGTGACCTTTAAGGGTATCCACAGGCTCAAAGCCAATCTGATCCAACCGAACGTGGCAGGTATCTCTATTTCTCAAACTATTCATATATTGTTCTTGGATCATATCACCGTGGTCTTCTCCTTCCTTGCTTAGCCCTTCTCAACACCCCTTAGACCTTTTCGTAATCTGCCTTGACCTTTGGTCGATCAATGAGGCCGTTCTCGTTTTTGGGAAGACTTGAAGCAAATACTACATGGTTGGGTTTCTTATATCGGGCAATCCGAGCAGCAACAAATTCAATTAGCTCAGCCTCGGTCAGTGTTGCTCCTTGCTTTAATACACAGATCGCCCTTATCGCTTCTCCCCACCGGGAATCTGGAACTCCAATAACCACTGTTTCCTTCACTGCAGGATGCTGGAGGATCACCTTTTCCACTTCAGCTGGATAAACGTTTTCACCTCCTGTTTTGATCAGTTCTTTTGCTGGTGTTCGTCCTCTATGCCAAAGATATCCATCTGCATCAAAACAACCCATGTCCCCAGTATGATGCCACCCATTCCGGAAAATATATGCATTCTCCTTTTCACGGTTCCAGTAACCCTTAAATACCACTGGACCCCTGACCACTATCTCACCGGTTTGTCCTGTTTCCAAAAAGTTATCATGGTCGTCCACTATTTCAGCCTCAACTATGAAACTGGGCAACCCTGCAGAACCTGGTCTTTCAAAATAGGGTGCAAAGCTGAAAACACCCGAAGTTTCTGATTGCCCGTAGCCGGACCCAAAAGTCGCTCCGCTCATTTCTTCAAACTTCTTGATTATATCGGGATGATCCAAACCAATCACATGTCTTACACTTGAAAGATTGTAATTGCCTTCTTTGACTTTCTCCAACAGAGTCTTAAGTATAGGGGGAAATTCCCAAAAAACCGTTACTTTGTCCTCTTGAATGTGTCTGAGAGCAAGATCGACATCAAACTTCGGGATTATAATATTTGAGCCTCCGGCCTGCATGACGCTTAGAACCATGCCCAGTCCGGCAATGTGAAAAATTGGCAGCACAAGAAGATGCACATCTTCTCTTGATAGTGCCCAATAGTATATGGATTGTAAATTAGAGGCAATCACGTTTTGATGGCTTAAGAGCGCACCCTTCGGCCTGCCCTCAACAGCAGCAGTATAAATGATCACGTAATCATCATCTGAACGTATTTTCCCCTCGGGGCAAATCCCTTCACTAATCATTAAATCGCTAAAAGCCTCGAAAAAACCATTGGCCTGACCTAAGGCATAGGTCTTTTTAATGAAACCGAGGTTGGAAATTAAGGGCTTAATCCTGTCCTGAAATTCTGAACTGACAAAAATAATCTTTGGTGTTCCGTCGGAGATGATATATTCGATCTCTTCCGAATCTAGACGCCAGTTGATGGGTAGGAGAATGGCACCTATTTTGGCGGCTGCGCCGCAAAGATAAACATACTCTAAGCTATTTTGGCTCAAGATAGCGATTCGATCGCCCTTTTCCACACCAGCATCCATAAGCCCACAAGAAAGTTGATTCACCTTTTCCAGAAACTGACCATGGGTTATTCTTTCATTCCCTGATATCAAAGCAATTCTGTTACCGTAGATTCTGGCATTACGCTTGATAAAAGAAAAGATGTTATAATTGTTAGGAATCATTTCCCTTTTCCTTAAAACTCCCTAGAGAACCAAAT